>Ga0302325_10014597_pt1 | contig 16719 bp, 12 predicted proteins | sample Palsa_T0_2_FD_201948 | JGI IMG/M metagenome (GOLD analysis project Ga0302325, IMG submission 201948) | Peat permafrost microbial communities from Stordalen Mire near Abisko, Sweden - Palsa_T0_2 | ecosystem: Environmental > Terrestrial > Soil > Palsa > Peat permafrost | place: Sweden: Abisko... | reverse complement strand
TTCGCCGCCGTCCATCCGCAGTGATGCGCCAGTCATCCATTTTGCCATAGGCGACACCATGAACGCGAGCAATTCAGCGATCTCCTCGGGTTGACCGTAGCGGCTGATGCCGGCTTCTTCCGGGAATTTCTTCATTGCATCTTCTACAGTCATGTTGTGAGCCGGCGCCCACTTTTCCATAAATGAGCGACGACGACCGGTCATCACCGCCCCCGGCACGATACTATTAACTTGAACTCCGTCTTGAATGCCTTGCTCGGCAAATGCTTTTGCAAGAGCCGTGATTGCCGCGTTTGTCGATGCCACCGCTGCGAAAGCCGGCTTGGGGTCGAGTGCCGCGCTTCCAGACATGAAGACCACGGACCCTTTCGTTGTTTTGAGCGCGTTCCATGCTTTGATCGTCAAACGACGCGCCCCATGCAGCTTGAGCTCCATACCCGCTCGCCATTGTTCGTCACTCATTTCAAATAAGTCGATCTGCGGTACCGCTCCCGCGATGTTCAAGAGCGCGTCGATTCGGCCAAACTTCTCCGTTGCAGTCTTTACGACGACAGCCGCTGCTTCCGGCTTGCTCAAATCCAGATCGCAGATGATCGCCTCGGCGCCCGCGGCACCAACAGCCGCGGAAGTTTCCTTCAGTGCCGCAGCGTTTCGTGCGACCAGGACGATTCCGGAAAAATCCCTGGCCAGCCGATTCGCGGTTGCCCGACCAATTCCCTGGCTGGCCCCTGTAACGATGGCAACTCTCTTTTCCATCTGGTGTCCTTCAAAGAAGACACTGTTTTGCGGCCGCCAATATGAACTGCACCACGTTCTCCGGATCAGTGAGAATAGGTGTGTGATCGGCAACAATGGATTTAATAGTTCCCTTCATTCGCGCAGCCATGAAGTGCTGCGTTTTTGGATTGATCATTCGGTCTTCTTCGGCGATCAAAAACCACGCCGGCTTGCTCCTCCAAAGGGGCATTGGCACCGGCTCCTGAATGCAAGTGACGGAGATGGGCCGCTGCACTGCCTTACACAACGCGATCTGCTCCTTTGTCGCGCGATGAGCAAACGCGTTGGCGAATCCCTCATCGGGCATCCAAATGAAACCCGAAGCGTCCGGAACCAATTTCGGCGCCATCGCGTGCGGCTCGTCCCTGTAAAACACCTTCGCGACCGTCTCACCCTCATCGGGCGCTAAGGCCGCCACGTACACCAGCCCTTTAACCCGCTCGTCCCGCACCGCAGCGATGACGGCTCCCGCGTACGCGTGACCAGCCAATAGAACCGGGCCTGTCGTCCTCGCCAGCGCACGCTTCAGCGCGGCGGCATCATCACTCAGAGACGTGAGGGGAATGGGCGCGGCCGATACATTCAACCCGACTTGCTCCAGCGGGAGAATAATGCGGTTCCAACTCGAGCCATCCGCCCAAGCCCCGTGCACCAAAACGACCGTTGCGTTTGGTTGAAATCTCACGACATCTCTCCTGCGTTCATGAGAACGGGTCACGCCTTGCAGGCGAAAAACCTCCTGATGCATTCGGCAATGAATGAACAATTGTCTTCTAATGCAAAGTGCCCGGTATCAATCAAATGAATTTCCGCATCGGGCAAATCCCGCAAATAAGCTTTCGCGCCTTCGACGGTAAAGAACACATCGTTGATTCCCCAAGTGATGAGCATCCTCGGCTGCTGCTTTTTGAAATATGCATGCCACCCGTCGTAAAGTGCGAGGTTCGCCTGATAGTCGTGGAGCAGGTTGACTTGAATGGCGTCGTTTCCGGGTCGATCCAGAAACATCTGATCGAAGTGGTATGAATCAGGGCTGATCTTCGATTCATCCTGGACGCCGTTCACGTACTGGAACTTTGTCGTCTCCAGCGTGAGCAGCGCTCGCACCGCCTTCTCGGTTTCCGCATTACGATTTTTCCAAAGGGGTTTGAGCGCATCGAATCCCGGCCCGATTCCCTCCGCGTAGGCGTTTCCATTTTGAACGATGATCCCTTGGATCGCCCCGGGATTTTTCGACGCGATGCGATATCCAATCGGAGCACCGTAGTCCTGTACGTAGATGCTGAACGTCTTGAGGCCAAGCCTGCTCAGCAGCAGCTCTTCCACGTGAGCGGCCAAATTGTCGAAGGTATATTCAAACTCGCCCACCAGGGGCATGTCGCTGTAGCCGAAACCGACGTAATCGGGAGCGATGACGTGGAATTTGTCTGCAAGCTTTGGAATCAGGTCGCGGAACATATGCGACGAGCTCGGAAAACCGTGCAAGAGCACAATTGTTGGCGCGCCTTCGGAACCAGTTTCTCGGTAGAAATGCCTTCTTCCTCGGACGGAAGCATACTTGTAGCTCGTCATGGCAACACCTCGGGGGTTCGGGGCCGCTAAACTCTCGCGTCGCTTTCCGGAATTGCCGCGACAACGGCAAGCGACGTGCCAATGGTGCGGGCGGGACGTAATCCGGATGCGGAACGGAATTAGGCCGCGCCGCCGTGGCCAGTGGCATTCGTGGGAGAACCAAATCCTCGATTAGCGTGACGAATTCGTGACGGAGACCCAACAGTGATGGGTTTTCGTCACGAATGTCGTCGCGCGAGAATATCCCGCCAGCAAATCAGAGAAGGCTTGCGGCACTGCCGGCGGCGCCAGTGCGCCCCGAGGCGGACGGACGATTGATGCGAAGTTTCCGCATTCGGTAGACCAGTGATGTCCGCTTCATGCCTAATCGCTCGGCGGCGCCGTTTCGACCGCCAATTACCCAATTGCTTTCTTCAAGTGCATGAAGGATATGATCCCGCTCAACCTCCGCAAGAACACTTATTGGCAAGTTGGATTCCCTTTGAGAGTTGAGTGGCACAAGTTCGGAAACCGGGGCGCGCAATACAGAGTGAGGAGAAAGAATCACTGCTCGCTCAACGAAGTTTTGCAATTCCCGAACATTTCCCGGCCACCGGTATCGCACCAGCGCATCCATCGTCTCTGAAGGGATCTCGTCGATTCTCTTGTTCATTCGCCGCGCGTGGAGTGCGGTGAAATGCCGGACGAGCTTCGGGATGTCTTCAGCGCGCAGCCGCAATGGCGGAATGCTGATGGGAAACACTTTCAGCCGGTAATAGAGATCCTCGCGAAACGTTCCCTGCTTGACCATCGCAGCCAAATCACGGTGCGTGGCCGCGACCAGGCGGACGTCTACCTTGTGGGTTCTGTTGCTGCCAAGCCTTTCGAACTCTTGCTCTTGCAGGACGCGCAGCAGTTTCGCCTGAAGTTCCGGAGGGATGTCGCCGACCTCATCGAGAAAGAGAGTGCCCTTGTTCGCCAGTTCAAAGCGACCGGTTTTTTGCGCGATCGCGCCGGTGAACGCTCCCTTTTCATGACCGAACAATTCACTCTCCAGCAGCCCCAGGGGAATTGCGGCGCAATTGAATTTGATAAAGGCTCGTTCGCGGCGGCAGCTCAAGTTGTGGATCGCGCGCGCGGCTAGTTCCTTGCCGGTTCCGGTCTCACCCAGGATCAGTACGCTCGAATCCGTAGGCGCAACGACGGACACCAGATTCAATGCGTTTTTTAACGCCGGACTGTCTCCGACGATCTCGCCGAATTCGGCGCGAATTTCTTCTTCGAGATAGATTCTTTGTTTGGTCTCTTTCTCTTTATCCTTGATCACCTTTTCGTAGTTCAACGCGTTTTCGACCGCAACGGCCACCTGACGCGCCACCTGCTCGAGAAAGACGATGTTCGCTTGATCGAATCCCCCTTCCGACCGTTTCAAGGCGGCCAAAACGCCGACCACCCCGCTTCTGCCGATCAGCGGGAGATCGCACCCGGACACCAGGCCTTCCGCCATGACGCGTTCGTACGCCTGCCGGCCTACCGCATTGCCGAAACTTTCAGGGTCGTCGCGTACCTCATCGAACGTTTTGTAGTGTTGGGTCTTGCCGGTCCAAAAGGCCTTCCCGCAAGCCGAGCCACGGATGGGCAAAAGCGCTCCATCACAAAGGGAACCTCGCGCGTGCGGGTTGTACAGAGTGGTCACGCGCAATTCACCGCTATCTGAATCCGGGAGAAGCAAGGCGCAAAAATCGCATCGCGTGACGCTCAGCAGATTCGTGGAAAGAACCTCAACCAAGCGACGAAGGTCCAGCTTGGATGTCATGCTGTACGTGATTTCCAGAAGCAGCCGCAGCCGGTCTCGCTCATGTCGTAACGCTGCTTCGTTAATATGGCGCTCGATCGCAATACCCGTCATGTGGCCGGCGTTCTCGATCAATTGCAGCTCGTCGGCACCAGGCGAGCGAGCTTCGCGGCTAAGGATGGCAAAGGTGCCAAGTACCTTACCCTCACTCGTAAACAAGGGGCGCGACCAGACTGAGCGGATCCCAAAAGGCGACATGACATGGCGATAGTCATCCCAGGTGGGCTCGGTGAGGATGTCAGTCACGTACACCGGCTCCCTGCGATAAACCGCGGTGCCGCAGGATGCTCCTTTCGCACAAATTAACGTTCGCCCCACATGATCACTAAATCCGGGAAGGCTGGGTGCGGCGGCGCAGTAGAGATGTTTTTCGTCGTGATCGGGAAGCCAGATCGTGCAGAACATGCCTTGGGCTTGAGATTCGATCAGGCGTGCGATGATTGCCAATACCTCAGGCAGCGGAGCACCAGCAAAGATCAACTTCAAAATGCTAAGTACAGCCTCACTGGAAAACAGGCCTGGCTCATTCTTCTGTGGTGTAATGTTCGATAGAGGTTGCGCGGGAGCGTGTTCGCCCGTGATGGGATTCCCTCCAACTTTGACCGGTCGCGCATCAGTCGGTTGAGTCATCGCGATTCCACTCGAGCCTGGCAGCCCGTCCCTCGGAAGATGCGGCCGGGCGGCAATTACGCCGAATTACCGAATAGAAGTCGGGCGGCACGGTCTGAGCGGTCACAAACCATGTTATGCCGGCTGAAAGCAAAAACAACGCCAGAGCCGCTTCGGGAATGGTGAGTGTAGGTTGTTGCTGGCGTCTTAGGGCGGACGGTAATGTGGCCGGAGGCGCGGATCAACAGCGCCTCGTCGAGAGCTCACACTGCCAGGCTGTTTGTTTTTCACTGACAGCTGGGCGAGGGGTCAATGTTCCTTGCCCTCAGGGCAAGTCCAGCGGGAACTTCAGCCGCCGCTCCACCCAGCGCCATTCCCGCGCGCGTTCCAGCCGGGAAGACGAAAAATGCGACCGAGCTATTCGCCTCCCGAAGACCGCACCCCGATTCGTTTTACGCGGCTTGTGGAAGAAACCTTCGGAGGATTTACTCTTCCTTCCGGATTATCATAAATTTTTCTCTTGATTTTTTATGAATCGTGGTTAAATAATCAGACTTGTTCGACGTTATGTCGATGGAGTAGCTCATGCGGCGATATTGGCACGAACTTAATATTGATAGTAAGCCAGCCCGACGACTCGGCACGTCCGAAGTCGGCGTGGCCATACTATAGCCTCCCTGCCGCGTCGGCCGGGAGTTCTTCCCGGCTGAAAGTAATTCTTACATTGAACCGGGAAGAAGCTGGGCACGCCGCCCGGTGCTGTCGGGATTTTGTCGAAGGGAAAGCTCGGTGGCGTGTTCCACCGCGACCAGGGAAGTTCTGCGCCTGTAGAAAGGAGTGTATCATGGCACGTGGAATGAACTTCGGTTTTTCGATGGCGGCACACATTGGCGCCGAGGCTTCGGTTCTGCACGTCCGCTTTGCCGGAGAGAGCTTCGATGTTTCCCTGGCAAAGCTGAATCTGGCGGCCGACGCGAAGGACCGGCAGGTCAAGGAAGCCCTGGCGGGCCACCTGGATCTGTCGAGCGATCAGTTCAATGACTATGTCATCGACCGGCACGGCAACGGGAATCTGACGATTCGTCCGGCTGCGGTGTTCGGTTGAAGGGAGACGTGACGTTTGAGAATATCGCCGGCGAATTGCGCTCTGCGCCCAACGCCCCGAGCATACAAACTGGCAGCCTGCGGGGCTCATTACTCCGCAGGAAGGTTCGAATCCTTCCACCCCGTTTCGTTTGATTAACCGGGGTGCGAAAATTTGCTCTCGCAACTCGCGCAGATCGCAATTCGCCGGCGATGGATTGGTATGAAAGGAAATCAGAGCGGTGCAATGTCCGCCGTACCCAACGGCAGGAGCATACAAACCTTGGTAAGGTCGAGGCAGCGGGTTCGACTCCCGCCGGGTGCATTTGAAAAATGACGCGCCCGTAGCTCAACGGTAGAGCGCGAAAAAATTGCTCATGTGACTCGTACGGCTGACATTGCACCGCTCTGATAAATAAAGGGACGATGACCCAGGCAACCAACCAACTGAATAGCGAGCAGGACGTTCGTCTGCAGCATTCGGTCTGTTTCGCAATCCGCCGCGTTCGCTGCGGACAGAAGTAGTTCGCTACCTGCGCGAGCGGGAGGCGGATCACGACTGGTTCGACGGGAGCGTCCTGGTGGCGCGCAAGGCGATCAAGCGGCTGTACGCGCTGAACCACATCAAGCCGGGTCAGCGCGCTCAGCGGATTCTGTTTGAGAAGGATCCGCCGAAGGACAGCCGGATCTACGCGCTGCGCGTGCTGTCCAAGGCCGCAACGCCCGCCGAGCAGGCGCAGGCGATCATCGACAACGCGATTCCGTACCGGGTCGCGGCGACGGTGATCAAACAGATGACGCCGTCGGTGCTGCTGGCGCTGATCGAGCGGATGAGCCCGCAGGAACTGATTAACAACATCGCCTCGCTGAGCAGGCGCGGCGCGATGGAAAATCCGGACCTCAAGGCGCTGATCGATCAGAAGCTGGAACTGGCCGAGACGGCAAGCCGGGTCAGCGCGCTTAAGACGCAGAAGGCCATCGAGTCGGCCGGCGCTTCGGTGTCGGCGGACGTGAAGGCGAAGCTGGAGCGCGTTGCCGACACGCAGATCAAGGCCAAGGGACGGATCGATCGTCCCACGGCCCTGCTCATCGACAAGTCAGGATCGATGAGCGTGGCGATCGAGATTGGAAAGCGCATCGGCGCCCTGATCTCGGCTGTCTGTCGGTCGGATTTGTTCGTCTACGCCTTCGACACGATCGCTTACCCGGTCGGGCGCGGGGGCGACGACCTGGCGTCGTGGGAAAAGGCGCTGACCGGCATTAGCGCCGGCGGCGGAACGTCGTGCGGTGTGGCTGTCGAGACGATGCGGCTCAAGAAGCAGTACGTCGAGCAGATCATCCTCGTCACCGACGAAGGTGAAAACACAGCGCCGCTGTTCGTCCCGACGCTGCAGAAGTACCGGGAATCGGTCAAGGCTGATCCGAACGTCTGCATCGTCAAGGTGCCGGGAAGCGGCAACCTGCTGGAAGTCCGATGCCGAAGCGCCGGGATCACCGCAGACGTGTTCCAGTTCGAGGGCGACTACTACTCGCTTCCGAACCTCGTCCCGCTCCTGAGCAAGCCGAGCAAGCTCGAATTGCTCATGGAGATTCTGGAGTATCCGCTGCCCACGCGGAAGTCCGCGTAACCCGCGGCGCTGGTTTAACGACCCGCGCCGCGTTTTAATTTATGATTACGCGATGAAGCGGAAGGTCTCGGAAATTTCGCGGGAGACGCGATACAGCTTTTATGGCCGCAACGTCTATGCGATCTCCAAGCGGCAGTTGAACAAAACGGAAATTCGCCGGCTGCGACTCAACGACCGCTAAGACAAGGGTTCAGGGTTCAGCAGTTTTGTAGGGTGGGTGTACCCGCCCACCGGATTTTCTCGGAAGACGCGGTGGGCGGGTACACCCACCCTACAAAGATTTTCGTTGAAGCGCACACAAATGTGCTCTGATGTCCAAAGACGTTCGTGAAACGCTCAAGCGACTGGCCGCCGCCGAGGCGGCGTTTCCCGGCAGCGAGTTTCTCGCGCCGGTTGTGCGCGGACATGGCGTCGTCGTCAGCATCGCGGGCGCGCGCTGCAGGCTCTCGGTTGCTCCCGAACACTTCGAGGGCTGGGGTATCTTTCTGGCGATGTCGCATACACACGCCGAGCTGCTCCGTGAAGCATCGGCGCTGGAGCGGCAGAAATACCTTCGCCTCTTCGCGCCGGTCATGATGATCGCGGGAACGGCTGATCATCGCACGGTGTGCGCGACGCCGGCGAATCGTTCCGACACGCGATTTGAGTTTGACGGCCCCGTTCCGGTCCATCTTGCCGATCGGGTGGAGCTATTTGACTCGCTGATCGCCCGCTTTGACGGCTCACAGTTCTGGTTCGATCAGCTCGACCGGCGCGCCGATCCCGCGGGGGCGAGCTATCTGCGCCAGGAAATCGCCCAGATGACCGACCTCGAGCGCATCGACCGGCCCGGCTTGGGACTCGGGCAGCGAATCGCCTATGCCCTGGAATACACCCGGCGCGCTTCTGCGATTCTTGCCGAGCAGAACAACCGCGCTGACGTGCGTCTCGCCGCGTCCCTTGCTCACGCGGGAGCGGTGCTTCGCGACTTCATCGAGCAAGCAGATGCATACCGCGTGACCTATACCATCGGCCAGCGCAGGCACACGGCGATTGTGCGCAAGGGCGATTTGACCGTTGAATCCGCCGGCATCTGTCTGGCCGGACGGGATCGCGACTTCGATCTCAACAGCCTCGTCGGCGTGCTGCGCGAAAGCGCCGACACTTTCGGTGAATACTGATATGCCCGGCTTCTTCCATCACGAGTCGCTCTATCGCGGACCGCAGGTCGTGGCGAAGCTCGCGTCGCTGCGCCTCGCGGTCTGCGGAGCCGGCGCCGTTGGATCCAATCTTGCCGAAAACCTCGTCCGCCAGGGGCTGGCGCATCTCCGAGTGATTGACCATGACCGCGTCGAGGAACACAACATCTCCACGCAAATCTATGACGAGTCCGATGCAGGTATCTGGAAAGTCGAAGCCCTGCGCAACCATCTCTTCCGCGCCTGCGGCGTCGAGATCGAACCCGTCCGCAAGGAGCTGACCGACCACAATGCACGGTCTTTGCTCAAAGATATCGATCTGGTGATCGACGCCTTCGACAATTCCACTTCCCGGCAAGCGGTTCAGCATCATGCCCGTCAGACAAAAGTTCCCTGCCTGCACGCCGGCCTGTTCGAGGACTACTGCGAAATCATCTGGGACGAGCAATACCGCGTTCCTTCAGAAGCGGTCAACGCCCCGGCGGTCTGCGATTATCCCCTGGCCCGCAATATCGTTCTGCTCGCCGTGGCGATTGCGTCAGAGACGGTCGTGCAATTCATCACCGATGCCTCCCGCGTCAGCCGCAGCGCCACGCTGCGCGACTTTGGGGTGCGAGTGCTGGATGTGCCAATTTTAGACTCCCTGCGTGCGCGATAGAGGACCTGGCGATACGTTATGCGGATCCCGGCGCGGGTTGTCGATGTCGATCGATACGCCGATCAAATATGCGGCGCGGCCTGATTCGTCGAAATGAACGCGCAGTCGAGTGTTCACCCACCGGTAGGCTCCATTGCGGTTCGGAATTCGGTGATCGATCTCGCAGTCGCGCTCGGCGCCAACGGCGACATCAACGGCACGCATGAACTTGCTGCGATCTTCGGGGTGTACCGACGCGACAAACGCCTCGTACGTGTTGGTGCGGGAATGATTCAATCTGCGCCCGTTGCCCGACGAATCCGCCGTTCCCCAGAAGTCACCGCTGCTGAAATTGGCCGCCCAAGCGGTCATCCTGCCGGCGGCGAGCGATAGAGACAGCATCTTCTCGCTCGATTGCAGCTTGGCAACGGCATGCTCGCGACTGGCAAACAAGACCAGCAGCGGCAGGGTCACTAGAAGGAAGACAATCAGGCGGGTGACGTCTCCAGGGTCGTCGATGGCAAACGATCCGAACGGCGGGGCGATGAAAAGGCTGTAGAACGCCGCCGACAAGGCCACGGCCAGCAGACCTGCGCGCCACCCCCAAACCGCGGTACTCACCGCAACCGCCGCCAAAAACAGCAGAAGCTGGTCGTGCTCACCCAATGCTCGCATTCTAAGGGTAAGCCCTAATGAAATGCTTGTAATTACCCCTGTTAGCGCATAGGGTAAATACCTACTTTTTGCAAAAACCGCCATCATCAGCCTTAATATACAATGCCCCGCTGCCGGTTGGGAAGCTATTGCTCGCGCAATATTGATCGAAACGGATCGTGGGAATCGAACCTGTCGCCGTAACCCATTGCGCCGGGATCTATCCCGGGTGGATCACCGAGCGTGAAACAACATGGTCGAAATCATCGCCCCGCGTTTCTGATCACCGTGGACAGCGAGGGCGACAACCTCTGGTCCAGACCCGCTGCGATTACAACCAGAAACGCGAACTATCTCCCGCGATTCCAATCCCTCTGCGAGAAATACGGCATGAAGCCGACCTATCTGGCAAACTGGGAAATGGCGGTGTGGCCGCCGTTCCAGGAACTGGGCCGGGCTGTGATTGCCGCTGGTACGGGTGAGATCGGGATGCACCTGCACGCATGGAATTCGCCTCCCGCCAAGCCCCTGACCGACGACGATTACCGCCACCACCCCTACCTGACCGAATACCCCCGTCAAGTATTGCGGGAGAAGGTGAGGCTGATGACCCGAACGTTGGAAGATGTTTTCGGCACAAAGGTTATAAGCCATCGCGCCGGTCGCTGGGGATTCAACGAAACGTATGCCCAGATTCTGATTCAATGCGATTACCGTGTGGACTGCACCGTGACGCCTCACGTTTCGTGGCGGGCGTGTAAAGGCGATCCCGATGGTCCGGGGGGAACCGACTACTGCGGCTTTCCTGAGGAAGCCTATTTCATCAATCCCGATGACATCAGCAGGCCAGGCAGTTCGCAGTTGCTGGAGGTGCCGCTGACGGTCCGGCGGACGCCGCGTGCGGGACTGATCGCCAGGACCTTCGAGGTTCTTGGATCTGCCAACCGTCTCACGGAGCGCGTAGCCCGCCGGTTATTCCCGCCCGATGTCCGTCTGATGCCCAATGGCCGCAACGGCGAAGCCATGCTTTGGGTGCTGGACAGCGCGATCAGAGAGGGTCGCGATTACGTCGAGTTCATGGTGCATTCGTCCGAACTGATGCCTGGCGGCAGCCCCACCTTTATCACTCGAGGGAGCATTGAACGTCTGTACCGCGACATCGAGCTACTTTTCGCCCATGCGTCTCGATACTTTCAAGGACAGACCCTGGGCGAATACTACAACCGGAAGCTGCAAAGCTGACAGAGTCGCCCCGTGTCCGAAACGACGGAAGCGACTGCCGCAGTGGGGATTCGCTTTGCATCGGATTGGGGATGGGCACGGATCGGGCAAACCGCTGAGTGACCCGCGTCTGCCGTTCGGTCTTCAGGTTATATGTCCACCGCGATCCGAACGCCCGGCAGTTTCCCGAGCCCGGCATCGAACGAGGCGATCGGCCGGCCGGCGTCAGCCGCGGCGGCGGCCAGCGTGCAGTCCACGAAATGGAGACGGGTGCGGGCGTACAGGTCCAATGCCTGCCGACGAACGTGCGCATCGCTGATTTCGATGCCCGGACTGCCGACCAGCGTGCCGAGCGCGCGGGCGATCAGGTCCCGCGGCTGTTTGTAAAACGACTCCAGCACGAAGACGCATTCCGCCAACACCTCCGGAAGCACGACCAGGGTCAACTCGCCCCGATCGCAGGCCGCGAAGAGCTTCTCAGCCACGGCGGCATGCTTCGCATTGTCCTGCGTCAGGTGCCATAGACGTGAAAGCCCCAGAGGAAGTAACCGAACTTGGTTGCTCTCTTGATTCCGAACATTCGGACAAAGCGGGCCGTGACTGGTGAAAGGGTCAACGTTTCGATTCCTCCCTTTCCGGCGTCGGTTGCATAAACCGCTGTCCAGTTCCGGCCATTCGATGAAGTTTCCAACCGGTAAGAAGTGGCGCAGGCAGCCTCCCAGTTCAGCACCACGCGCCCAATTTTTCGGGGGACTCCCAAGTCAAGGGCTATCCACTGGGGATCGGAAAACTCAGAGGACCAGCCAATGCCATTGTCGCTGGCCGCATTGGTTGCGGCTAAAAGGAAGTTGTTCTGCGAATGCTCCGAAGATGCCGTCGCGACCTTGACCGGATAGCCCGTCCTGGCGATCTGGTCTGCTTCGGAGATGACGGGAAACGCGCGGTCACTAACGACCGTCTGGCCATCAGCGCCAATGATCGTTGCCTGCAATTCATAACCGCCCGGCGCAATGGGCGCCGTGAAATTGAAGATCGCTTTCTGGCTGCCGAAGGATTCGACCGAGACCGCTTGATTCTTATCAAGTACGACTTTTCCTGCCCGCTGTAAAATCAAGTGAACCGTGCCGTTCCACGGCGGAGCCAGATCGTTGATGACAACAACGGGGATGGATGAAGAAGAGCCTGCGATCATCTCGCTCTCCCAATAATCGATCATGAGGCCCACCGGCGCGAAGGCATTTTTGAAGGCGCTCGCCATGCGGGGCTCATACATCAAATTTTTGATATCGAGGAAGTGATCACTGGTCGTTCCGTCCGGCTCGGAATAACCCAGGGCAGTAAATTCAAGGACGGCGGCGCAACCCCGGTTGCCGCGCCAAAACTCCGTCTCGGCGGCCATGTAGTGGGCGTACGTTTCGCGGTATTGGTCAACTGTTGCATTGGGACCCAGGATATGGTCGTAAAACGCCCGACTCACCTTGGTCGGTTGCCCATCGCGTTGCAGCCAGATACCGGCATACTCGTTGATGAGAATGGGCGAGTGATAACGACTGAAAATCATGTCGTGGTAGCCATAGGTCGGAACTTTTAGCGCGGTCGCCAAGGCGGGCATCGTTTTGGTATTTTTGATGAAGTGATAAGGGTGGGACTCAAAAGGATCGGTCTCGGCCTGCACGCCGCCCCAGCCGTTGTCCCAGGGCCGGCTGGATAAATCGAGATGCCGCACCTGCTGGATCGCGGCGCCCGTCGGTTCCGCATTCCGTATCGTTTCGTTCTGGGAGTCCCAGATCACGACGCTTGGATGATTCCACGTCTCCTGCATGTGCGCGGCATATTCCTGAGCCAACTCAGCCGTCGTGACGTGTTTATCGAGTCCCCAAATTGGAAATTCATCCTGGAGCAGAATGCCCTCTTCGTCGGCGATGTCGTACCAGAACTCGGGCGGGAACCCGATGCTGTAGCGGAGGCTGTTCCAGTAAAAATCCTTGAAGCTGCGGTGCAGACGCCGGACCCAGTCGACATTCCATGGAAGACCGCCTCTCTCGCCGTCCTCGAAAAATCGATAGAGCGTCGTGTTACTCCCCCGCATGAAATAGGGCTTACCGTTCAGGAACGCGTGCCCGCTGGCCGGGTCGAAATGAAACTCCCGCATACCAAACGCGGAGACAATTCTGTCGGCGGTCGTGGTGACTTCCACCGTGTAAAGAAACGGGTCTTCTGGCGACCAAAGATGGCAATGGGGGATCAAAATCTCGGTGTCCACGGTCTTATCGGTCGCGGAAGGAACATGGACATCGGGAATCGCAACCATTCCTACCACCGTCCCAGAGCGTTTTTCTTTCACGGTAAACGTCAGGGGAGTCGAGGAGTCAGCGCCGGCGTTATGAACCAGGGCCTGAACATGAACTTTGCTGAGGGCGATATTGGGAGCCGCCTGAATGTTAATCAGGTTCGGCGTGCCGGAGAGGATCAACTGCACGGAATCAAAGATTCCGGGAATGTATTTCGATTTCTCGCCATCATGCGCTCGCGGCATGCTGACCGGAAGCGCGTCGGGGGATGCGCCCACCCGAATGATCAATTCGTTTTCTTTTCCAGCTCCCAGCAGATTTTTTTGCACATCAAAATACCCCGGCGTGAACAGGGGAAGATGTTCTCCCAGGACGACCCCGTTCAGATAGGCTTTGGTGCCGAAAAACGCCTTCGCTATTCGCAGGATCGCCACCGCCGGCACGGGCCGGTCGATTTGAAATTTCTTTCGGTACCAGAACGCGTCGCGCTGGGGACTCTTTACGCCCACATCTGTAAAAATCGGCTGCGCCATGTCGACCAATCCCGGCACAGGCACCTTGGCAGTGAATTGCGCGGGAGGCGTATTCATAGCGCCCTGCGCAATGTCCCACTCGCCATCGAGCGTAAGCGTTTGCCGCTCTTCACCCCACGAGTTTGGCGCAGTGAATTCGAAGCACAAAGACATGATGAGGATGCTGAGGAGAACTCGGTTCATGACGAACGGACAATTGTAACACGACATATTGAGGGCTGTAGGGACTTCCAATTCGAAGATCGGCGACAGTACACTGCGGTGCTACTTGAACGCCCCGACCAGAAGGCGACTCCGGACACAATCCACAAGCGCCTGCTGCCAAGCGAGACAACGAATGGAAATTGACGTCTCTCACAACAAGGACGAATACCCATGAATCCTCCACCGTCACCGAATCTCCTCACGAAGATGGACGCGTATTGGCGGGCAGCGAATTATCTGTCGGTTGGACAGATTTACTTGCTGGAAAACCCTCTGCTGAAGACTCCGCTGAAGTTGGAGCACATTAAGCCGCGGCTGCTTGGACATTGGGGGACCACGCCGGGACAGAATTTCATCTACGTGCACCTGAATCGGGTCATCAAAGCGCATGACCTGAACATGATCTACATCTCCGGTCCCGGGCATGGGGGGCCGGCGCTGGTGGCTAATACGTATCTGGAGGGAACGTACAGCGAGGTCTATCCGAACATCACCCCGGACGAAGCGGGACTGAGGAAACTGTTTCGGCAGTTCTCCTTCCCCGGCGGTATTCCGAGCCACGTCGCGCCGGAGACGCCCGGATCGATTCATGAGGGGGGCGAGCTGGGTTACTCGCTGAGCCATGCGTTCGGAGCGGCGCTGGACAATCCGGAGTTGATCGTGGCGTGCGTGGTCGGCGACGGGGAAGCCGAGACCGGGCCGCTGGCAACCGCGTGGCATTCGAACAAATTTCTGGACGCGGCGACGGACGGCGCGGTTCTCCCGATCCTGCATCTCAACGGTTACAAGATCGCCAATCCGACGATTCTGGCGCGCATTCCCCGAGCCGAGTTGGAGAAGCTGTTCGAAGGATACGGCTGGACGCCGTATTTCGTGGAAGGTTCCGACCCGATGACGATGCATCAGTTGATGGCATCGGCCGTCGACCGGGCCATCGATCGGATCCATGAAATCCAATCTGCCGCGCGGAAGCGCGGCGAGACAACACGGGCCGCCTGGCCGATGATCGTCCTCATCACGCCCAAAGGATGGACCGGTCCAAAATTCGTCGATGGGCTCCCCGTCGAAGGAACCTGGCGATCGCACCAGGTCCCGCTTTCGGATCCTTCGAAAAATCCGGCGCATCTGAAGCAGCTCGAAGAGTGGATGCTGAGCTACCGGCCATTGGAACTCTTTGGCGAACACGGCGCGTTACGCCCGGAGTTGGCCGAGCTGGCGCCAACAGGACAGCGGCGAATGGGTGCAAATCCCAACGCCAACGGCGGATTGCTTCTTCATGATCTGCGCATGCCAGATTTTCGCGACTATGCGGTGAAGTTCGACCAACCCGGCAGCGTTGAAGCGGAGGACACCGGTGTCCTCGGCTCGTTCATCCGCGACGTGATCAAGCTCAATCAGGACCAACGCAATTTCCGCGTCTTCGGCCCCGATGAAACTGCATCCAATCGGCTCGGGGCGGTTTTCCAGGCAACCGATCGGCAGTGGGACGCGCAGCATCTGGAGACCGACGATCACCTGGCCCTCCAGGGGCGCGTGATGGAGGTCCTCAGCGAACACCAATGCCAGGGTTGGCTCGAAGGATATCTGCTGACCGGCCGCCACGGCTTGTTCAACAGCTACGAGGCGTTCATCCACATCATCGATTCGATGTTCAACCAGCACGCCAAGTGGCTGAAGATCACCAACGGCCTTTCCTGGCGGCGAAAGATCGCGTCGCTGAATTACCTGCTGGCGTCGCACGTCTGGCGGCAGGATCACAACGGATTCACGCACCAGGATCCCGGCTTCATCGATCACGTCGTCAATAAGAAGGCATCGATCGTCCGCGTCTATCTCCCGCCAGATGCCAACTGCCTTCTGTCAGTGATGGATCATTGCCTGCGCAGCCGGCAATACGTGAATGTCGTGGTCGCGGGAAAACATCCGGCGCCGCAATGGCTCTCCATGGACGCGGCGGTCAAACACTGCACCGAAGGGATCGGCATCTGGCAGTGGGCCAGCAACGACCGCGGCACCGAGCCGGACGTGGTGATGGCCTGCGCCGGCGACGTGCCGACGCTCGAAACGCTCGCGGCCGTCTCCATCCTTCGCAAGGCGCTGCCCGATCTGAAAATCCGTGTGGTAAACGTCGTCGATCTCATGAAGCTCCAGCCCGACACCGAACATCCGCACGGCTTGAGCGACAAGGACTTCAACTCGCTCTTCACCACCAGCAAACCAGTCATCTTCGCCTTCCATGGCTATCCCTGGCTGGTGCATCGCCTCACGTACCGCCGGGCCAATCATTACAATCTGCACGTGCGCGGCTACAAGGAAGAAGGAACGATCACCACCCCGTTCGACATGACGGTGCTCAACGATCTCGATCGTTTCCATCTCGTGCAGGACGTGATCGACCGTCTCCCGCAGCTTGCCGGCAAGGGGGACTATCTGAAGCAGGAGACGCGCGACAAGCTCATCGAGCACAAGCACTACATCTGCCGGCATGGCGAAGACAT
>Ga0302325_10014596_pt1 | contig 16719 bp, 13 predicted proteins | sample Palsa_T0_2_FD_201948 | JGI IMG/M metagenome (GOLD analysis project Ga0302325, IMG submission 201948) | Peat permafrost microbial communities from Stordalen Mire near Abisko, Sweden - Palsa_T0_2 | ecosystem: Environmental > Terrestrial > Soil > Palsa > Peat permafrost | place: Sweden: Abisko... | reverse complement strand
GGACCTCGTCAGAGCTCGGCGCTGGCCCCACGCCGTTGGCCGCCCCGGCGTAGAACTCATCGTGGGTGGGACGGTCTTCGAGGACGACGAGCCAGGAGGGGTCGTCGGTGGAGTGGAAGCTGACCCGGGTCGAAATGACCACGTGCCGGCGGCCGGCCCGGTCGCCCCGGAGCATGCCGGAGAGGATCTGCGCCATCTGCTCGTCGATCGGCCGCGGCTGCACGAGATCTCCGGACAGGCCGAGGATCAGCCCACACACGAGCGTCGCGGCCAGCCCGGTGGCCAGGGCCACCGACCAGGCGTCGCGCCACAGCGCGGGGAGCTTGCGTACCGGTGCCGGCACTGCGCCCCCGGGGTCGCCCGGCGCCCTGGGATCGCCAGCCCCGCCCGCCGGCCCTGCCGCGGGGAGCGGCCCGAGCTCGATGAGCTCAGCGTGGGTGGCCAGCCACCGGGCCGCCTCGCTGTCCTGGCCGGTCCCCGCCAGCAGGTCCTCCCACTGCGCGGTACGGATCGTTGTCACCACCGTCCACTTCTCGCCGAGGGCGTCCACCGCCTCCAGGCTGAGCGGGTCGAGGGCGTCGATGAGTCGGTCGAGGCCGTCGAGCCACAGGCACATGCGGGGCTCGGGCACGGTGAGCTCGACGCTGCCGTTGGCCAGCGAACGCAGCGCGTCCGCGTTGAGGGGGATGATCGCGGGCAGGTCGGTGAGCTGCCGGCGAGCGGCCTCGCCGGCGGCGCGCGACTTGCCGCCGCGGGGGGGACCGTGGACGATGACGAACCTCGCGCCCGCCAGCGCGGCGCGCAGGGCGCTGTCCTCCGCGCGTGGCCGGTAGGGCGCCGGCTCGCCCTCCTCGTCGTTCGCCGGGTAGACGCCGAGGGTGGCGAGGTCGGCGGCCCCCAGGCGCGCAGGGGGCCAGACCCGCAAGGCCACTTCGAGCGCGGCCCGCTGCTTGCGCCGCTGATTCAGATGCTGCGCAGTGGTCGTGAGCAGCGCGAGCGCGACCGCCAGCAGCGCGCCCCCGAGCTTGGTCGGATTGAGCGTGCTCGCGAGCTGAGGCAGGAGCAGGGCGGCGAGCGCGATCCCGCCAGCCGCCCCGGCCCCAAGCGCCGCGCCCTTTCTTGCCGCGCTGTTCACCGGCCCTCGACCGGCGCCCGGGGGAAGCCCGAGCGCCGGGCGCTGTTACTTGATCGTGTAGGCGTAGGGGATGGCCGCCAGCTCGTCGCCGGCGAGCTGGCCGTACGGGGGAACGTCGCTGATGAAGTCATCGACGTACAGGTTCCCCTTCACCACCGTTCCCGAGGCCCCTGACGGAGTGATGGTCACGTTCACGGTGGCGCTGTCGCCCGGGTTGATGATGAGGGGCGAGAATGTGGCCGCCGGGTTGATGGATGCCAGCCAGAGGTCGCCGGTATCCGAGGTCACCGTCGAATCGAACGGCTTCGTCTCGACCGACATGGCCATGCTCACCGTCCCCGTCGTCGCCGCCGTCGTGTAGGGGCCGCACTCGTCGGGCTCGACGAACCAGAAGCCGGCCGTCACCGAGCCGCCCGCTGGGGTGTAGGTGCCCGTCGGGGTGCTTGAGCACAGCGCGGCCGGGCTCTGGTCGGGACTCGAGCTGGGGAGGTCCGGATCGCCGGGGAAGGGACCGAAGTCGAACATCGTCGGCGGGCTCGACGAGGCGGCCGCGGACACGCTCGAGGTCTGCGTGGGAACGAACCATTCGCCGGGGTTCCCCGTCAGCGGCAGACTCACGCCTGTCGTTTGATCCTGCGGCGCGAGCGTGAGGAGGGTGGTCCCGTCGAGGCGGGCGTCGACGAAGTAATCCTCCGGCGCAACACCAGTGTTGGTGATCGTCACCGGGAAGGTCACGGGGACTCCGGCTGCCAGCTTGTCGCGACGCCGGTGCGGTACGCCGGTGGCGCTGGCGCGCACGGCGTCGAACCTGACGCTCCCGGTGAAGGGCTGCGAGATCTCGTCACCGACCACGGGCTCGGCAAAGTCCACGATCAGGGTCCAGGTGCCGGGGACCGGGTTGAGCGTGTAGGCGCTCAACGAGGTCCCGTTGGTCCCGTTGAGCGAGTTCTGCCCGTAGCCGAGCGTGTCGCCGTCAGGACTGACGAGATACTCCGCCACCGGGTCGGCCGCGTCGTTGGCGAACGACACGTTAGCGGTGATGTCCTTCACCCCGGCGGGAACGCTGAACTCGTAGTACTGCTGCTGGCCCTCGCCGTTTGCGCGGCCGTTCCCGCCCGTGAGCGTGCCGGAGAACCGGCCGCCTTGCAAGGGGGCGACCAGGCTGCGCAGGGTGACGGGGATCGTGTTGGTGTTGCCGGAGCTCGAGCTCAGGACGACCGATCCGTCGGTGTCCCCGGGCGTGGATGGCATCACCGTGCTGACCGTGAAGGTCTGGCTCTGGCCGGGAGCGAGCACGAGGCTGCTCGGCGATACGGAGCCGAACGGCTTGTACACCTGGGTCGCCACCCGCCAGGGGATCGTCCCGTTGGTGCCACCGACGGCCGCGACGTCGCCGAAGATGACTCCGGTCCAGGTGCCGGCCGTGGGGTGCTGGATGTCGAGGCTCGTGTAGTTGCCAACCCCCTGCGGGAACGAGTGGCCGGCGAACCGGCCGGTCGGATCGATGAGGTCCAGCCGTACCCGGGAGTTCAGCCCGTTATTCGGGTTGCCCGGGTAGGCGATCGAGGCGTACAACCGGTCTTGGCCGGAGGGGACGTTGAAGTGGATCACCTGGTAGTTGTTGGTCAGCCCTTGGTAGTTCTCTACCTGCGGACTGGTGGTGTCGTTGAGGGTGACGGTGCCGGTCTGGACGTTCTCGTCGGGGCCGAGGGTCCGGCCGCTCAGGTTGACCGTCTGCGAGCTCGTGCCCGTGTTGGTGGCCGTTACCTTGAAGTTCTGCCCGGTTCCTGGGTAGTTGACGGCGTTGAGCTGCTGGGTCGAGGTCAGGAGCGTGTTGCCGGTCGGCGTGGGTGAGCCGGCCGCGGTGTGGATGGACTCGGCGAGCTGGACCGCCTTGTAGTTGTTGACCAGGCCTGCGCCCTGCTCGACGGCCGGGGCGCCGAGATCGCTGGCCGTGCTGTCGAGGATCTGCTTGACCAGAGCGGGCGTCGGGGTGGCGCCACCATGGGTTTGCCGGTAGGCCTGGATGACCAGGGCGGCAGACCCTGACACGAAGGGTGCGGACTCGCTCGTGCCGCCCGCCTCCTCGATGTCGGACGATGCGCCCGTGCCGTTGGTGCAGCCCGCGAACTCCGGGCTGGCGTCGCAGGAGGCGAAGCTCACCTCAGCGGGAGCGACGAGGTTCACGGTGCCGCCGGTCTCGTCGAAGCCGCCCGAGCTCAGGGAGCTGATGTTGTCGTCGAGCCAGCCGGTGGTGGCGAAGTCGCGGGCGAGCGCGTAGTTGGTCTGGGCGTAGTAGCGGTCGTCGGTCGAGCCGCCCACCGCGATCACGTTGGGGTCGGTGGCGGGCGAGCCGATGGTGTTCGTGGCCCCGGCGTCGCCGGACGAGACGCTGACCACCACGCCGGCGGCCACGGCGGCGTCGTTGAACTGCTTGGTGGCGTCGAGGGCGGTGATGTCGGGGAAGGGGTTCGAGCCGAAGGACTCGTTGAGGACGTTGACGTGGTCGGTCTCGACCGCGTAGTTGATGGCCTGGAGGAAGTTGGACTCGGTGGTGTCCTCATAGGTGCCGAACACGTCGTACCCGGCCACGCTGGCGCCCGGGGCCACGCCCTCGATCCGGATGTTGCACGCGGTCGGGTCGGCCTGGGCGCCGAAGTTCTGGACGTTGTAGGTGACCAGGCCCTGGCCGGCGATGGTGTTCGCGTCGAGGAAGGCCTCGTCGCCGCTCGTCGCCTGGCCAGGGCCGTCACCGGTGAAGTCCTGGTAGCTGAAGAAGGCCGAGGTGTGGTCGGAGCGGATGAAGTTGATGTTCTGCGGGTCGATGCCGTCGGCGATCCAGCCGACTTTGACGCCGGCGCCGGTGATGCCGAGCGAGCGGGCTGTGGGCTGGCTGGGGTTATCGGAGTCAGTGCCGGTGAGCGCGAGCCCCTCGGAATCGAGCTGCGGCGTGGTCGCCGAGCAGGCCCCGGGGATGTTGTTGGGCGTGACCGTGCTCGTGTGGCTGCGGAGCGCCTTCGAGGCCTTGGCCGGGGCCGGCGTGAGCTGGTCCGGGGCGGGGCCCTGGATGGTGACGTCGGGGATGACCTCTTGCACGAGCGAATTGTGTTCGAGCCTGGCCCGCTCGCCCTTGGACACAGTGGCGGCGATCGAGTTCACGAGCTGGAAGCTCCGGACATGGGTGGCGCTGACGGCGTGGAGCTCGCCGATGAGCGGCGCCTGCTCGGCCTTGACGGCGGCGGCGCGGGCCACGGAGGCGTGGCTCCCCACCACGGCGGGGGCGAACTGGCTGCGCAGGATCACGATCACATGCTGGTCGACGTTCCGCGAGAGCTTGGCGGCCAGGGCGGCGCTCAGCGCGCGCTGCTTCTGCGCGCGCGTGGAGCCCGAGCCGGAGGCCACAGCCGTGACGCCGAGCGCCAGCAGCGCGGCGACCAGCGCCAAGATCGAGACCTGTCGCGTACGCCCGTGCGCCCGCCCATCACCCTTAGCAACCCGTGATCGCATGATCCTTCACCCCTGTCTCGTTGCGGCGGTTAGCCGCGCCTAAAGCCCCGCTCCAAAAGGCGGGGGCGGCAAGCTACCACCCCACAGCGGCGAATGTCAAAGTTGGATTGCGAAGATGGTCGATGTTCTGGTTAGCCTTGTCGCTGCCATGAGCACCCGAGACGAGACGAGACCGCCCGCGGCCGCCCAGATCCCCGTCTGCTGCCCCGCACCGGCTCCGCCCCCGCCCGTGTCCCGCGCGCGCACCGCGCGCCGGGTGCTCGAGGTCCTCGGCGCCGCCCTCGCCTACGGCCTGCTGCCCCTGCTCGTCCCCGCGCGCCGGCGGCGGGCGCCCGGGCCGGTGCGGCTGCGGCGCGCGCTCGAGCGCCTCGGGGGAGCTTGGATCAAGCTCGGGCAGCTCCTCGCCCTGCGCTTCGACCTCCTGCCCGAGGCCTACTGCGTCGAGCTCTTCGACCTCCTCAACCGGGTCACGCCCTTCCCCTACGCCGAGGTCGAAAGCATCATCCGCCGCGAGCTCGGGCGTCCGGTCGACGAGCTCTTCGCGTCCTTCGAACGCAACCCCTTCGGCAGCGCCTCCATCGGTCAGGTCCACGACGCGGTCCTCCACGACGGCCGGCGCGTCGCGGTCAAGGTCCAGCGTCCCGGGATCGACGCGCTCTTCATGTGTGACATCGCGCTCATGTACCGGATCTCACGCGTGCTCGACTGGACCCACGTGTTCGGAGGCACGCGCAGCCGCGAGGTCATCGACGAGCTCGCGCGCTGGACCCGCGAGGAGCTCGACTACACGGTCGAGGCGGCCAACGCCGCGACCATGCGCGCCGCCGTGCGCGACGCGAGCACCGAGTACGACCCCGAGATTTTCTTCGACTACACCAGCCGCCGGGTCCTGACCGCCGAGCGTCTGGACGGGCTCCTCCTCGTCGACATCATCCGCGACTTGCGCGAGGACCGGGACCGGGCCACACAGCGGCTGCGCGAGGCGGGCCACGACCTCGATCGCGCCGCCACCAACATCGTCTGGAACTTCCTCAGCCAGGCCTACGCGACCGGGATCTTCCACGGCGACCTGCATCCGGCCAACCTCCTCCTCCTCGAAGAGGACCGGATCGGCTACGTCGACTTCGGGATCATCGGCCGCCTCTCGGAGTCCGTGCACGAGTCGCTCGGCCGCTACGCCATGCGCCTCTTCGGCGGGGAGTCCGGCGCGGCGGTCGAGGACTTCCTGGGCTGGATGCGACCCTCGAAGGCGACGAACTTGGCCGTGGCCAAGCGCGAGATGACCGAGCTCACGGAGCGCTTCCTGGAGAACCTCGAGCGCGCGACCTCGCACCGCCGCGAGCTCCTCGCGCGCTACCAGATCGACCTCCTCTCAGCCACGCGCGCGCACCGCATGGTCATCGACCCCGCGGTCATCCTCTACATGAAGGTCGTGCTCACGATCGACGCGGTAACCACCGAGCTCGCGCCCGCGCTCGACCTCCAGTCCCTCCACGCGCGCTTCTTCGCCGAGCTCATCATCGAAGGCCTCGGGGACGGGGAGGGCTGAGCCCGGGCGTCAGCGTCGCCACCACCGCGACCGGTGGCGGGGCGCGGGCGCCGCGGCGCGGGCGCGCGCCAGCTCGGCGAGGACGAGCTCCTTGTTCGCCTGGGCCTGGGCCACCTGCTCGCGCAGGACGGGGTTGGTGGCGTCGGCGAAGTGGGCGATCATCTCGTCGAGGACGGCGATCGCCGGCTCGCGGCGTCCCGCGTTCCAGAGCGCGCTGCCGAGCTCGACCATGGCCAGGGCCACGTGCTCGAGGACGGCGGGATCGGTCGAGGTCCCGAACCGGCGCACGGTCGCTTCGAAGGCTCTGGCCGCCTCCTCGTCGCGGCCCGCCCGTCCGGAGATCGCGCCCCTCTGGACCAGCGCCTGGGCCACGTAGCGGGGGAGCGCGGCGTCGGTGGCCGTGCCGAAGCGGGTGAGGACCTCGTCGTAGACTCCGGCCGCCGCCCCGGGGCCGTCGAGCTCGAAGAGGATGGCGGCCTTACCGACGAGCGCGCGGGCCACCTGCTCCCGCAGCGCCGGCTCGCTCGCCTCGGCGTAGCGGGAGAGGACCGCGTCGCAAGCAGTGGCCGCCTCCCGGTACTCGCCGCCGCGCAGGAGGAGGACGGCCTTCTCGTTGAGCGCGCGGGCCACGTAGGTGCGCACGTCGGACTGCTCCTCGCCGCCGGCCCGGACGGCGTAGGGCACAGGCGCGGGCGAGTCGCCGGCGTAGAGGCGCACGAGCTCGTCGAAGGCCGCGATCGCGTCCTGAGTGCGGCCAAGCTGGTCGAGCGCGACGCCGGTATTGAGGAGCGCGCTCGCCATCTGCTCACGCAGCGAGGGCTCGCTCGCCCCGGCGAAGCGTGCCTCCATCTCGTCGAGGGTGGTGAGCGCCTGCTCGGGCCGGCCCAGGCGCCCGAGGACCACGCCCTTCTCGACCAGGGCGGTGGCCACGGCCGCTCGGAGCTCGGGCTCGGTGGCGTCGCCGAAGCGGTGCACGACCTGCTCGAGCACGGGGGCGGCCTCCTCGAGCCGGCCCAGGGCGTGGAGCGCCGCGGCCCGATAGATGAGCGCGCGGGCCACATCTCCCCGCGCTGCCGGATCGGTGCTCTCGGCCACGCGCCCGAAGATCCCGGCCGCCTCCTCGTAGCGATGCGCTCGGCTGAGCGCGACCCCCTGACTGAGAATCTCGCTCACCTCGGTCACAGTACGCGCGCGGTCAAGGAGGCACCGGGGCGCGCGCGGGGAGACGCCGACCGTGGCACGGCGCCCACCCGGCGGCTAGGCTGCGCGCTCTGGTCGTCTCCCGGCTCCAAGACCACGGTCTGCTCCGAGCAGCGGTGGCGCTGGTCGCGGTCACGCTCGGTCTCCTCGCCCCCGCGGCGTCGCGGGCCCGGCCCCAGGCTCCGAGCCCGGTCCTGGCCGGCGGGCCGCTCGTGTGGGCGGCGCCCGTCCTGATCGACGGTAACCCGATCGACGGGCTCGCCTGCCCCACGGTCTCGCTGTGCGTCGCTGTCGACGACGACGGCCACCTCCTGAGCTCGACCGACCCGCTCGGGGGCGGGGGAAGGTGGCAATCCGCCGACATCGACGGAAGCAAGTCCCTGGTCGCCGTCTCCTGCCCGTCGGCGTCCCTGTGCGCAGCCGTCGACGCCGGCGGCGACGCGGCTACCACCGGCGACCCCGCCGGGGGCGCTTCGGCGTGGGCCGTCGCCCAGGTGGACACGAGCATCGGCGAACCGAGCCCTTACGGCGGGGGACCCGACCTCTTGCGCGGCGTGGCATGCCCGACAGTGTCGTTCTGCGTCGCCGTCGACTCGGTGGGCAACGCCGTCTATTCCGGCAACCCCACGGCCGGAGCGGCCGCCTGGACCGTCGCCCACATCGACGACAATTCAGACTACGGCTGCGTGGGCGGTGGGTTGGCCTGTCAGGCGCCGCTCATGGGCGTCTCGTGCCCGACGGCCTCGGCGTGCTCCGCCGTCGACTTCACCGGGAACGTCCTCGAGAGCGCGGCTCCCGGCGCACCCGCCCCGTGGCCGAGCCGGTCCGCCGGGGGCGCCGGTCCGCAGTCGCTGTGGAGCGTGTCCTGTCCCGCGGTCAGCTTCTGCGCCACCGTCGACGGCACCGGCGGCAATGCCGTGACCTGGAATCCGGCCCAGGCGTCTCCCCTTCTCACGCACCGGCTGCCCATCGACGCGTTCGGAATCTGGTGCACCTCGGCGACCCTGTGCCTGGCCGCGGGCGAGGCCCCGAATGGCACGGCCGAGCTCGTGGGCTCGACCGATCCGGCGGCCAAGTCCCCGGCCTGGTCGGTGACCGACTTCGGTGACGTCAACGCCGTCTCCTGCCCAACGAGCTCAGTGTGCCTGGCCGCCGACGACGAGGGGCAGGTCATGGTCGGCACCACGGTGAAGGGCCTGACCACAAACCTACGAACCGCCGCCCTCGGCCACCTCCCCAGGCTCGGAGTCCTCGTTCGCCACCGCGGCTACGCCCTGCACTTCACGAGCGTGATCGCCGGGGAGCTCCAGATCACGTGGGCGGCGCCCGGGCCCGTGGCCACGGTGCTGGCCACCGCCTCCGCGCGCTTCACCGGCCCCCAGACGGCAACCGTCCGCGTCTCGCTGACGGGAGCCGGGCGGCGCCTGCTCGGCGCCGGCGGGCGCATCGGCGTGAACGCGGCCGCCACCTACGACACGAACACCGGCGCGGTGAGCACGCAGCGGAAGCTGATCCTCAGCGGCCGGCGCTAGAGGTACTTCCCGCGCGCGGCGGTCACCGTGAGCGTGGCGCTCGCCTTGCCCAGGCTCGGGTGGCTCGCGGTCACGGTCACCGTGCCGCTGCGTCCCGCCTCCGAGCGAATGAGCGCGCCCCCCACGCCGCCGTAGCCCGCGAAGTCGAACGGGTTCTGGCCGATGAGCACCGCCGGGCCGGTGAGCGACAGCGTGACGTCGCCGCTGACATAGGGGCGCTGGTTACCGTAGGCGTCGAGGGCGCGAAAGGTGAACCTGGTCGCGTCCGATCCGTCGCCCACGATCGTGGCGTCCTCGAGGTCGAGACCGAGATGGTCGGTCGCCGGGTTGGAGGACATGGTCAGCGAGGCGACGAGCGCCCCGGCCACGTAGCCGTTGACCTGGAGGGTGGGAAGGCTCGTGCCCTCCACGGTCAGGTCCACGAGCACCGGCGGGTATGCGAGGCTCCCGAGGGCCGAGGTGTCCGGAGTGGCGGTGGTCAGGAGCTGGCCGTCGAGGTAGAGCTCGAGCATGTCGCAGTTGGTGGCGATCATCGCGTTTGCTCCCGGACCGGACGCCGGCGAGCTCGGCCCGAAGTCCCAGTAGAAGGCGGGCAGGATGACCGGCGCGGTGGCTGGGTCGACCTGCGAGCGATAGAAGGCAGCGCCGGGCTTGGCCACCCGGAAGGTGTCGAGCATCCCGCCCCACTTGAGGTTCTGCCAGATGCGATTGCCCCCGCTCAGGGAGTCATAGTCGATCGCGCACCACGCAAGCAGGCCGGCGTAGGCCGGATTGGAGCGGGCGACGTTGTGGACCTGGGCGTGCAGGAGTCCCTGAAGGCCGAGGGTCTGGGAGCTGTCGATCCAGCGGTAGAGGGGCTGGCCGTCGATTGAGCCGACCGCCTCGCTGACCATGTAGGGGATGCCTGGCAGCGGGGCGGCGAGGGTGGCGTTGCCCTGGGTGGTGTGGTAATCGTCGAAGGCGAAGACGTCCTCGCTCCACCCGGCGAGCGACTGGGTGTCCATCGCCCCCGTGGTCTGGCGCGTCCCGTCGTAGCCGTAGGCGATCGCTCGCGTCTCGGCGTAGAGCTGGTCGTAGTAACTCGAGGTCTCGTCGAGGCGGGTGCCCCACACGATCACCGAGGGGCGGTTACGGTCGCGGACCACCATGTCGCGCACGTTCTGAAGGACGAGCTCCTGGAAGCGGGGATCGCCCACGTACTGCCAGCCCGGCGGCTCCTCCCACACGATCAGCCCCAACTGGTCGCAGGCGTCGAGGAAGTGCGGCGACTGCGGGTAGTGCGAGCAGCGCACCATGTTGCAGTTGAGCACCTTCCTGATCAGTTCGGCGTCGCGCGCCTGGAGGCGCTGCGGCGCCGCCATCCCCGTGTACGGGTAGAGCTGGTGGCGGTTGAGTCCGAAGATCTGGACGCGCTGGCCGTTGAGGTACAGGCCGTCGGCGGTGAAGGTGGCCTGGCGGAAGCCCGTGGTGACGTCGAGCGTGTAGGTGGGGATCGACTTGCCGCTCAGCGTGGTGCGCACGGTGTAGAGCTGCGGGGTGTCGGGCGACCACAGGGTGATGCCGGGGATGGCGGTGAACGTGAGCTCGGCGACGGTGGTGCCCTTCCGGATCGAGATCTGTTGTGACTGCCCGGCGAGCGTGCGCGACCCGTCGAGGAGCTCGACCGTCAGCTCCAGGCGGCCGTGCGGCGTGACGGCCGCATCGATCGTGGCCCGCACCTCGAGGCCGGGAGCGCCCGAGAGCACGTTGGTCGGCTTGGCGAACACGTCGGAGATGAAGGCGTCGGGAACCAGGCGCAGGGTCACGTCGCGGTAGATGCCCGCGGGCACGAGGTAATCGATGTCCCCGGGGCCGCCCGGGTTCCCGTCCGGGGGCACCTGGAGCCAGCGCCCGTCCACCACCACCGCGAGCACGTTCTCGGTGGGCACGAGCTCGTCCGTTACCTCCACCGACCAGGGCAGGAACCCGCCTTGGTGCTGGCCCACCTCGATCCCGTTGAGATAGACGGTGGCGTCGGTCATCACCCCATCGAAATCGAGGAACACGCGGCCGCCGCTGAGCGCGGCGCCGGAGAAGCGCTTGCGGTAGATCCACACTTGCTCCCAGCTCGTGGGCTTCCAGTCACCCCAGGACAGGGGCGTCACCGTGTGCGGGAGGTTGATCCGGGCCCAGCTCGCGTCGGAGTAAGCCGGCTCCTGGGCGCCGCCCGCGTACACGCCGCCGAAGCGCCAGCCCTGGTTGAAGTCGTAGCTCGCGCCGCGTGTCGGCTTGGGCGGTCTCGCGGCGGTGGCCGCTCGCGCCGCGGCGGGGCTCAGGGCGAAGGCCGCGCCGCCCACCGCTCCGGCGCGCAGGAGCTCACGCCGCGAGACGCCCGATTCGTCGCTCTGCACTGAAGGCATCATGACTCACGGGCCGGGCGGTGGGCGCAGGTCGAGAACGTCCGCTCGGGCCGCGATCCTGTTGTCATGGAGGGAGGAGGAGCACAGGTACCCGCCCAGGACGCCGGAGCCGTGACCGCGGCCTTCCGCTTCGGTTGGGCGATCGCCGAGCTCAGGGGCCGCTACCGCCCGAACGTCAGCCACGACGACGAGCACACCGGCGCCCCGGAGCTCAAGCGCAGCGAGCACGACCTGCCGCTCTCCCCCGAGCGCAGCCCGAGCGATCAGCGCGGCGAAGTCATCCTGGTGGTCGAGGGTTTGAGCCGCCAGCTCGGGCTGGCCTTCCCCGAAGCCCAGGGGCTCGATGCCATCATGCCCCAGCTCGACGCCAAGCCCGAGGACACCGACGCCTGGAACGCCCTCACGGAGGTCTTCTACAGCTGGGACAAGAAGATCCAGGACGCCCTCGTACTCATGCCCCTGCTCTCGGCCGGCTACCAGCTCGGGCGGGGACTGGCCGAGACCTACTGGGAGCTCGACCCCGCCATCACCGACCCGCTCGACTCCCGCTCCTGGGACGTCGTGCTTGGCCCCGAGCGGCGCTCGGCGCTCAAGCGTCTGACCGGTCGCCTGGCCACCTTCGTGGATCCCCTGACCATCCCCGCCATCGGCGTCTCGCTCGAGGCCTGGGGCGAGGTAGCCGCCGACCCGGTCTGGCGCGTAGAGACCGACGCCCGCAAGGACCTGTACAAGCAGGGTCTGCTCTGGCGCGACCTCGTGCGCGGCGAGCGCCGGCCCGAGGACCTCGTCGTGCGCAAGGGCGTGGCCGGTCGCGTCGGCGTGATCCTGCCTTTCCTGCGCGCGTTCTGGCCCCAGCTCCTCATCGGTGTCGTCGCCGTCGCGGCGCTCGTGGTCGGCGCCAGCCAGCTCACGACCTCGTCGGGGAGCAAGTCCGGCGATACGCTCATCAGCATCCTCGGCGGCCTCGGTGTCACCAGCGCGAGCCTGTACGCGCGAGCCAAGGCCACTGCCACTTCCACCCTGGGCGCCCTGCGCAAGGCGTTCGACGCCGACCGGGTCGGCGCGGCCGCAACCCTGCGACCCAAGGCCCCGTTCAAGACCCGGGCGAGCCTGAAGCGCCTGCCCGCCACGGCAGCCAAGCAGCTCGGCTACCGCTGACATCGCTGAACCGTTTCCCGCTCGTGTCGGGTCTATTGAGGTACACGAGTAGGAAAGGAAGAGAGCTGATGAATTTCACAGACATGAGCCCCGTAGACGGCAGAGAGCTCGAGGGCGCCGAGCGCGCGACGTTCGCCGCCGGTTGCTTCTGGGGCGTCGAGGCGTCGTTCCGCGAGATCGAGGGCGTCCTCGATACGGCCGTCGGCTATGCGGGCGGGCGCACCGCCGATCCGACCTATGAGCAGGTCTGCTCCGGCGCCACCGGTCACGCCGAGGCGGTGGAGGTGTGGTTCGATCCGGGCGTCGTCAGCTACCGCGAGCTGCTGAGCGCGTTCTGGTCGATGCACGATCCCACCACCCGGGACCGGCAGGGCTGGGACCTCGGGAACCAGTACCGGTCCGCGATCTTCTTCCACGACGCCGAGCAGGAGCGGGAGGCGATCGCCTCGCGCGACGAGCGCCAGGCGGCTCGAAGCAGGCCGATCGTGACCGAGATCACCGCCGCCCCGGTCTTCTACGAGGCCGAGGATTACCACCAGCGCTACATGGAGAAGCACGGCGGCGCGGTCTGCGCGACCACGCTCAGGTAGCCGCACCCGCCCCTTCGCCCCCCTCGAGCTTCAGGTACGGCTCGAGGAGGGCACGCAGCTGCATCCGGCCGCGGTGCAGGCGACTCTTGAATGCGGCTTCGCGGACACCCACGATCGCCGCTCCCTCCTTCGTCGACAGGCCCTCGATATCCCGCAGGACGACGGCCGCCCGCCACTCGTCCGGCAGCTGATCGAGGGCGGCGTCGAGGATGCGCTCGAACTCACGATCCAGCGCCTGGGCCTCGGGGCCGTGCCGCGGCGCCTCCGGCAGCGAGAGGACAGGGTCCCCTTGATCCGGAGCGGCGTTAGCGCGAGGCGGTGTGCGGCGCGCGAGATAGCGCTGGGACTCGTTGAACGCGATCCGGTACAGCCACGTCGAGAACTGCGCGCGCTCCTCGAATCGCCCCAGGCCGCGCCAGGCGCGCAGAAAGACCTCCTGCGCCACCTCGTCGGCCGCGCTCGCGTCGAGCCCGAAGCGCCGCAACGCTCCGTAGACGCGGTCCGCGTGAGCGGCAACGAGCTCGGCGAAGGCGTCGGCGTCACCGGCGCGCGCGCTCCGAATCAGCTCATGCTCGGAGGACGGGCCACCACTCACGACGCTTTTATAGCGGCTCGCAGGGCGGGCGCCACGCGAGGGTGGCGCCCGCCTCGGGGCCTGAGCTAGCTCGCGTCGAGCTCGAGCGAGCAGGAGTTGATGCAGTAGCGCTCGCCCGCCTCGCCGGGGCCGTCGGGGAAGACGTGACCGAGGTGCCCGCCGCACGCCGCGCACGTCACCTCGATCCTGTGCATGCCGTAACTGTCGTCGTCGTGGAGCTCGACCTTGGCGCGGTCCGCCGGCTCGGTGAAGCTGGGCCAGCCCGTCCCGGAGTCGAACTTCGTCTGGGAGGAGAAGAGCTCCGCGCCGCACCCCGCGCAGCGATAGGTTCCATCGCGCTTCTCGTGCACGTAGTGGCCGGTGAAGGCCTGCTCGGTGCCCTTACGACGAAGCACCTCGTACTGGGAGGGAGTGAGCTCATCGCGCCACTCGCGATCGGTCTTATCGACGCGCTCGTGGCCGGTCTGGTTCTGGGTGTGAGTGTTGTCGTTCATGCTCTCTTTGACCCGCTGGAGCCGGTTAACGGTTCAGGCGCAGGCGCACCGAAGCGGCCAGCGCGTCCGCGTCCGCGCCGCCGGCCGGGGGCGGCAGGCTGTGCAACGCGCTGAGCATCTGGCGCAGGGTGGCGATCAGTCGCCGGCACTCGGGGCACGCTCCGGCGTGGCGCTCCATCCGCGTCCGCGGGCGCGCCGCGAGCCCCCCGTCGAGGTAAGCCGACATCCGATCCGGCGCCCAGCGATGATCGCGCTCGAAGCGCAACCGGGACAAGAACTCGCTCATCTTCGGTGTGACCCGGGGAGGGGCCGTGGCGATTCAGCGCGCTTACGCGGGATCGATGACATCGTGGGAGAGATCGTCGAACACGACCACGCCGCCGTGCCGCAGCCACGCCGGCGCTCCGGCCGGTCCGCTGAGCAGCGCTGCCTTGGCCAGGGCCTCGCCCTCGAGCGCGGTCGGCGCCAAGGCCGTGACCTGAACGACGCCGGTGTAGGCGGGCCGCCCGGTCGCCGGATCGAGCACGTGGTGGGCCGGTCTCCCGCGGTCGAGCCAGCTCCGTTTGGTGATGCTGCTCGTGGCAACTCCCCCATCGGTGACCGCGAACTCGTGGAGCACGCTGCCGTCGAAGGGTGCCGTCACCTCGACCATACGCTCGAGACCGGCGCTCCCGCCGACCCGGAGATCGCCTTCGCAGTCGACCGCGTAGCCGTCGTGCTCGGCGAGCATCTCGCCGATCAGATCGGCGCACAGACCTTTGACGATGCCCCCGCCGTCGACGTGCAACCCCGGCGGACGTCGTACCTCGCCGGCCTCCTCGTCGAGCACGAGCTCACGCCAGCGCTCGTCCGGAGCCGGGCCGCCGGGCTGGCGCGGCGGCGCGAGGGCCAGGGCGAGCGGCAGCGCGAGCGATGCGCGCAGACGGTCGCGGTTGTAGCCGATCGCTTCGATCGCGTCGAGCATCGTCGCATCGACCAGGCCGCCGGTGAGGCTGGCGGCGTCGATCACCGCGGCGAGGAACCGGGCCATCATCGGACTCACCGGGACGTGGTCCCGAGGATCATGATTGAGTCTCGCCAGCTCGCTCTCGGCCGTGAAGCGAGTGAACTGGGCGTGCCACGCGAGGAGCTGGCCCGCGGCCACGCTCGCCGCCTCCTCCGGTGTCCCCGCGGGCCCGTCTCCGTCGACGAACACCGTGCAGCTGCCCCCGAAGCACGTGAACGTGTTGGCCGCTGCGGTCATCCCGGCGGCCACCCTACTCTCCGGTCCGCGCGCGCGGTCGTCGTTACCCTCGGGTGCAGACAAGAGCGTGCGCATCTCAACCCTCGAGAAAGGCCCGGCCGTGACGGATCAGCCCGAACCCGGCGACATGTACGACGACATCAGGCGCGAGCTCCAGCGCCTCTTTCCCCTCGACCGGATGGAGCGCATCGTCGACCGGCTCGGCCTGGCCGGGACCGAGGAGGACTACGAGTACCTCGGCGATCTCATCAGCGCCATCTTCACCCGCGGCATCGAGTTCGGGGCGATCGAGGTGGCGGCCCAGCAGGTCGAGCGGACGCCCGAGGTCCACCCGCAGATCGAGATCGCCCACGTCGACCTGCCTTGACGGGGTGCGTTGCAACCACGCCCCGGGGACCGACCCCTCAGGAGAGCGTGATGTTGGCCTTCGAGACGTTACTGCCGACGCCGGTGATACGCACGCCCGCCGGTGAGCTCGTGTTGAGCGCGGGCCCGATGTTGTAGGTGCCGGGGCCGAAGTAGCCCCCGGTCGACGTCGCCGGAACGGTGACCTTGAGCTTCACCGTCTTGCTCTGACCGACTGCGAGCCTTCCGATCCGGGCCTCGACGGGCCCGGTGAGGATGAGGCCCGGACGCGCGCCGCCACCCGTGATCTTCTCGACACCGACCTCGACCGTGATGCCGCGCACGACGGAAGGGCCACGGTCGGTGATCTTCGCCCTGATCGTGATCGGCGCTCCGAGTGATGCTGTCGCGGGCATGCCGGAGACGCTGACGTGAAGCGTCGTCCGGGACGCGCTGGCGCTCGCCGCGGCGGCCGGAAGGAGCGCCAGACCCGCCAGCGCGATCACTCGCCAGACACGCATGGCGGCACTATAGCCGCGGGCCAGGCGATCGTCAGCGTTCGCGGCGCGGCCGGCGGCGGCGCCCTTCGGGGCCGGCGGCCGGGGAGGAGGCGCGGGCGGCGGTGAAGAGCTCGGCGAGCTCGGGGTTCATGTAGTAGTCGGTGCCGCCGTCGGGCCGTCCTTCGGTGGCGATCGGAAGGGTGCGGTCCAGATGGCGGCTGTAGCGGCCGGGCCACGCGAGGATGCCCGCGACTCCGTGGGCGCCCTTCTCGAGCTTTAGGCGTTTGGCGATGTCCTCGCCTCCGAACCGCGCGCCGGGGGTGCCGGCGAGAAGGTCAAAGAGCTCGCGGGCCTGGGGCGCGAGCTTGCGATAGAGCCAGGCGGCCTGGTCGGCGTCCTGCGCCGACCAGGCTTGAGCCTCGCTGTGGTGTCGGTGACCGCGCGAGCCGCGGCGCCCGCCCCCGGCGAACGG
>Ga0302325_10014594_pt1 | contig 16720 bp, 17 predicted proteins | sample Palsa_T0_2_FD_201948 | JGI IMG/M metagenome (GOLD analysis project Ga0302325, IMG submission 201948) | Peat permafrost microbial communities from Stordalen Mire near Abisko, Sweden - Palsa_T0_2 | ecosystem: Environmental > Terrestrial > Soil > Palsa > Peat permafrost | place: Sweden: Abisko... | reverse complement strand
CGGTCACCATCACCTGACGGTCTCCGGGAGCTCAGCGGGAATCGCTCTCGCGCCGGCTGCACAGGGCCACGAGGGGTAGGCGAGCTCCCAACCGTCGAGATCGACGAGCTGAGTACCACCGGAAGGGGGCAGGCGAACGTGAGCCAGGAAGGTGACCGATCCGGATACTCGCACGCGCTTTCGGCGCTCGGCGGAGGTCCAAGTCCGGCCACTCCGGCCCGGACGACGTGCGGGCGTGAGCCCGGCCAGGCAGCCGAACGTGTGGTCCCGGCGACCGTCCGAGGCACGCCGAGCGACCCGCGCGCCGGCGGGATGTGAGCTAGTCCGGCTCCGGTGAGCCCGGCGGCGCGGGAACTGTCAGCACCGGCGGCTCTTCACTCTCGGCGCCGGACCCCACGCTCGCCTCCGCATCGGCGGAGGTCACGGCGACGATCTCGGCCTCGAGCGAGGCGTCCTCCTCGGGAGGGAGCTCACCGCCCTCGGGCACCACGACGAGGTGAAGCTCGGCGCTGACACCGTTGAACACCTCGACCCGTGCGGTGTAGCGGCCGACTCGCTTGATCGGCTCGAGCTCGAGCTTTCGCCGGTCGATGCGAATCTTCTGCGTCTCCCAGAGCGAGTCGGCGACGCTCGTCGCGGTGACCGACCCGAAGAGCGATCCCGTCGGTCCGGCCTTCGCCTCGAAGCGGAGCTCGGCGCCCTCGAGCCTCGAGACGATCGCCTGCGCCTCGTCGGTGTTGCGTGCCTGGTGGCGCGCATTCTGTGCTTCGCGCCGCTCGAGCTCGGCGACGAGCCCCGGCGTCGCCAGTTCCGCGAGGCCGCGGGGAAGCAGGTAGTTCCGCGCGTATCCGCGCGCGACATTGACAACCTCGCCGCGCAGGCCGAGGTTGTCGACATCCTGACGGAGAACGACCTCCACGGCTAGCGGTCGCCCCGCTCGCCCCGCTCGCCCCGGTCGCGCCGGCCGCCGCCCTCGCGGTCGTCACGGCCCTCGGCGACGTAGGGCAGGAGCGCCATCTCGCGCGCACGCTTGATCGCAACCGCGACCTGACGCTGATGGCGACGGCAGGCACCGCTGATCCGGCGCGAGCGGATTTTGCCCTTCTCCGAGATGTAGCGGCGGAGCTCGCCGATGTTCTTGTAGTCGATCTCGTCGACCTTTGACTTGCAGAAGAAGCACGACTTGCGCCGGGCCCCGGTGAGGGGCGGCAGGCGTTTGCGGCTCCTCCCTTCGTTTCCTTTTCCTGCCACGCTGGTTCCTCCTAGAAGGGAATGTCGTCGTCGGCTGCCGTACCGAAATCCGCGTCCGCACCGGCAGCGCCGGCGGGCACGAACTGGTTGGCCTCGCTCACGACACCGTCACGACCACCGAGGAACTGGACGGTGTCGGCGATCACCTCGACGGCCTGCCGCTTGGTTCCGTCCTGCGCTTCCCACTCCCGCCACTCGAGGCGTCCATCGATTCCGACTGGCCGTCCCTTCGCAAGATACTGGGCGCAGTTCTCACCCTGGTTCCCCCAGACGGTGATATCGAAATAGTTCGGCTTCTCGGTCCACTCGCCGGTCGCTCCGTCCTTGCGGCGTGTGTTGACCGCGAGGCGGAGGCCGCAGACAGCGGTTCCGCTCGGGGTGTGGCGGAGCTCCGGGTCCCGGGTCAGGTTGCCCACGAGCACGACGCGGTTGATGTTTGCCATGGTGTTCGCTCCTCCTGTCTGGTGAGAAGCCCAGGCTACTCCGCGGCCCTGCTGGTGTCATCGGCGAGCGGAGACACGGCCCTGCCCTCCGCCGGCGCCTTGGTGTGGCCGGCCTTCACCCGCCTCACGGCCAGGTGACGCATCACGCCGTCGGTGATCTTGAGCACGCGCGTGACCTCAGCGAGGGTCGCCGGCGCCGCGGCAAAGAGCAGCAGGTGGTAGATCCCGTCGGCCTTGTGGTCGATCTCGTAGGCGAGCTTTCGACGTCCCCAGGGCTCGTGGCCATCCCAGCGCCCGCCGTCGCCCTCGACCCGCTCGCGCAGGCGCGAGATGATCTCCGCCCCGCGCTCCTCCGGGATCTCGGCGTCGAGCATCAGCAAAATTTCGTAGTCGTTCATGTTCCCGAATGATCCTTCCCATGGACTGAATCGGCCTCGCCCCTTGTGCGCCGCTCCAGGTTGACAGCGCGACGGGCGTGGCGAGAAGTGCCGCAAGTGTAGCATCGCCTCCGATGAAGCGACTCTTGGCTCTGCTCGCTGGAGGCCTGGGCGCCGGGGCGTTCTGGCGCCGTCTGCGCCGCGGCTCGGCGGCGCGGGGCGGCGCGTCCGACCCGGCAGCCGAACTCCGGGCGAAGCTCGCGGAGCGCAAGGCGAGCGCGCCGGAGCTCGCCGAGGCACCCGAGGCGATGGCTCTCGACCCGGCTTCGAGGCGGCGTGCGATCCACGAGCGCGCCCGTGGGTCGATCGACGAACTCGGCTGAGCCCGGATTCAGCCCCGCCCGGCTTGGTCCAGCTACCGACCCCATCCCCGCCTCCTTCCGGCGCGCGCCGGGTGTTCGGTGAACCGGGCAGCGCGACCGGCACGGCGCGCCGGGTGCTCGCTCGGGCCGGCGATGCTCCGGGCGTCGTCGGGGGGCGAAGGCGTAGCCTTCCGCTCATGACCGAGCCGCCGCGCGAGGGTACCGTTCCGGAACCAGAGGTCGATCCGAGCAGGGACGATGCTCGCCGCACCCCTGCTCGCTGCACCCCTGAAGGAACGGGTCGCCTACGGCTCCTCGCGAGAGCCTTCGACGACACGTTCGGGCGCTGAGCCGACGATGCCCAAGCCGCCGACGACCCCGCCGCTCAACCGTGCTACGAGTGTCCACGACGGCGCGAGGGCCGGGGTGAGCTCGCTCATCGGCCCGATACCCAGCGGCGCCCGCTCCTTCGCGATCGCCGGCGTCGCCCGCGAAGGCCTTGCGCCCTTCGTCGAGCAGCTCTCGGCGGTGTTCGAGAGCGAGGGATTCGAATCCGCGCCGCGCGCCCTCGACGCCGACTTCGTGATCAACCTGATCGATCCCGGACGTCCGCGCCCGTTCAGGCGCGGCGCACGCGGCACGTTTGTCGCTGCGCTGGCGTTCCTACCCGCCGCACCCGCCGACGGCCTGCGCGAGACCTACCCCCTGCTGGTACGGGCACTCGCGAACATCGTCCTCTGCTACATCCCGGGGAGCGGGGTCGCCTTCACGACGATGGAACGCGGCCACTACGTCGTCTCGGCCGCCGACGACGCGCAGCTCGCCCGCCGCGTCGCCGAGCGCCTGCTTCCGCTCGCCCGCGCCCGTCTCGTGATCGACAACGAGTTCGTGCGCGATCTCGAGCCCGAGCTCTGGAACGGTGACGCGTGCACCGCGCAGATCGCGGCTGCCGGCCAGCGGCTCGATCGTCTGGGGCTGCTCCCCACGCCGTTTCCGATCGAGGAGCTCGTCGACGAGCGCGACCTGCGTCACATACGCCGCCTCTACGGGATCGGCGGGCTTTCCTACGGCAACCTCTCGGTTCGCAAGGACGCCTCGCGGTTCTGGATGAGCGCAAGCGGCGTGGACAAGAGCGTACTCTCCGCCCCGGGGCGAGACATCCTGCTCGTTGCGGGCTTCGACGCCGTGAGGGGCCGGATGCTGCTGAGCGTCCCTCCCGAGGCGGTACCCCGTCGTGTCTCGGTCGACGCGATCGAGCACTGGGCGATCTACCGCCAGCATCCGGGCATCGGCGCGATCCTGCACGTCCACGCATGGATCGATGGCGTTGCGGCAACCGAGATCAACTTTCCCTGCGGGACGGCCGAGCTGGCATCGACCGTCGCCGCTCTGATCGCGCGTGAGCCCGATCCTGAGCACGCGGTGATCGGGCTGAGGAACCACGGCATCACCGCGACGGGCGAAAACCTCGACGAGATCCTCGACCGCATCGAGCCACGGCTCCTGCGTCAGGTGCCGATGAACTGAGCTGAGCGCCGGGGAGCGGCCGGGGTGCGCCGGCACTGCGCCGCTGCGGCGGCCGAGGAGATGCACCTCGACTGGGAGCGCTCTCCGAGGGCGATCGGGACATTCCTGACGGGCGGGTAGGGTGCCTCCCGTGCCCCGCCTTGTCGCCCTCGTCGCTGTCTGCGCCGCGGCGCTCCTCGCCCCAGGCGTCCTCGCCGCCGCGAGCTCGAGGCCGAGCGTCGTTCCAAACTGCCTCGGCAAGCCCCTCGTCAAGCCCAGCGAGGTCATTCTCGCCTGTGCCGACGCGGGCCTCGGGGTACGTGCGATCCACTGGCTCGGCTGGGGCTCGCCCGTCGCCGCCGGGCTCGGCACCGCGTTTGCGAACGACTGCACGCCGTCCTGTGCGGCGGGGCACTTCCACAGCTATCGCGCCGTGCTCCTCCTCGGCGGCGCTCAGCGCTGCGGTCCGGCAGTCGCCTACAGAACGGCCACGGTCGCGATCGTCGGAGCACCGCCGCCAGCCTGGGCGACCGCCGGCGAGGCGACCTACCCGCTGCGCTGCGCCGCCTAGCCACAGGCGCCGACGACGCCCGGCTCCCGGGCAGGCGCCCGGACCTCGCCCGCCAGGTGGACTTCCCCGGGGAGTAGCGTGCAAGCCACATGGAGGCGCTGACCAGGGCCGGCGCGGGGGCGCGATTCCCTCCTCGAGGATCCGTCGCGACGGGATCTCGGGATCGGCGCCGTCCTGATCGGCGTCCGCGAGGCGGACAACTGACTCTCGCCGTCCTCGGCCGAGGCGAGGGCTGAGCGTGGAGGCGGTCGCGGTGTTCGGCTCCGAGCAGGTCGCTCGCGCCCGGCGGTACCACAGACCCCTTTACGGGGTCGCTCTCGTCCGGCTCGCGCTCGATCTGCTCGTCCTTGCGCTCGCCGCCTTCGGACCTCTTGGCCGCTGGCTCCTCGATCCGCTCTCAGGGTGGCCCTGGTGGGCGCAGACGGCCGGATTCACCGCGCTCATCGACGCGCTGACGACGGCGCTCGGCCTTCCTCTCGCGATCTGGGCCGGCTTCCTGCGCGAGCGGAATTGGGGCTTCTCGACCCAGAACCCCGGCGGCTTCGCCGCCGACCGCGCCAAGGGTTTCCTGCTCGCGGTCGCGATCTCGGCCGCCGCGATGGTCGGCCTCGTGGGCTCGGCACGGAGCCTTCCCCGCGCCTGGCCCGTCGCAGCCGGGCTCGTCGGCGCCGGGCTGCTCCTCGCGCTCGCCTTCCTCGGCCCGCTCCTCGTCGAGCCGCTCTTCAACCGCTTCGTCCCGGTTGCCGACGCCGAGCTCGCCTCGGAGCTCGGCGCGCTCGCGCGGCGAGCACAGCTCCCGATCAAAGAGGTGCTCGTCGCGGACGCGAGCCGGCGCACCCGCAAGTCGAACGCGTATGTCTCCGGCCTCGGAGCGACGCGCCGCCTCGTTCTGTACGACACGCTGCTTGCTCGGGCGACTCGGCCGGAGATCGGCCTCGTGCTCGCTCACGAGCTCGGGCACCGCCGCGCCCGGCACCTGATCAAGGGGGTGCTGCTCTCCATGGCGGGCCTCGCCGGCTTCGTCGCAGTGCTGTGGGCCCTCCTGCGCTGGGCCGCGCTGCGAGACGCCGCCGGCGCGCCCGGCGGCGCCGGCGATCCGCGCGTCGTCGCGTTCGCGCTCCTGCTCGCCGCCTCGCTGCAGGTCCTGTCTGCGCCGCTTGGATCGGCGCTCTCGCGCAGCTGGGAGCGCGAGGCGGACCGCTTCTCGCTCGAACTGACCGGCGACCTCGACGCATTCGAGTCGGTGCACCGCTCGCTGGCGGAGGCGAACCTCGCTGACATCGACCCTCCCCGGCCGATCTACCTGGCCCTCTTCAGCCACCCCACCCCCGCCGAGCGGATCGCGGCCGCCCGACGCCTCGCGGCTTCGGCGGGCCTGACGTAGCGCTCCCGCACGCCCGCGAGCCTCTCGCCGGCGCGCGCTGCCTGCCCGAGGCCGGACCCGCTCCCACCCGCCGCACGGGAACGACCGCGGTGGCGCTCAGAGCGCGAGCGGGACGAGCTCGAAGCGGTCGACGTCGACCAGACCGCGGTCGGTGATCTTGAGCGCGGGGATCACGGAGAGGGAGAGGAAGGCGAGCGTCTGGATCGGCTGAGGGAAGCTCACGCCGAGCGAGGAGACCGCGGCGGCGACCGCGCGGCTCTCGGAGAGCACCCGATCGAGTGACCGCTCCGACAGCAGCCCCGCCACGGGGAGGGGCAGCTCGGCGAGAAGGGCGCCCGAGGAGTCGGCGACCGCGATTCCACCGCCGAGCTCGCGCAGGCGAAGCGCAACGGCGAGCATCGCGGCGTCTTCGACCCCGACGACGATCAGGTTGTGCGCGTCGTGGGCAACCGTCGACCCGAACGCGCCGCGCTCGAGGGTGAAGCCGCGGACGAAGCCGCGCCCGACCCGGCCGCTCTCGAGGTGGCGCTCGAAGACGACGACCTTCGCGAGATCACGGCCGGGATCGGCGAGCGCGAGGCCGTCGCGGCTCGCGAGCTCCTCGACGAGCGAGGTCGTCCTGATCTCCCCCGGAACGAGCCCGATCACGCGCGCCTTTCCCGTCTGCCAGGGGACGGCGAAGTCCTCGGGGCGGATCGTGGACACCCGCACCGTGCGTCTCGCCCATTCGGGCACCGCGATCGGCGCGATCTCGGTGAGCGGCCTCCCCCGCTTGAGGACAAGCGCGGGGAGAAACGAGGCGAGGTCGTCGAGAAGGAGGATGTCGGCCTGGTAGCCCGGGGCGATCGCCCCGAGATGGGACAGCCCATGGTAGACGGCCGGATTGAGGGTGGCCATGACGAGCGCGTCCTCGGGACAGAGGCCGAGGCCGACCGCGTCGCGAACGATCGCGTTGATGTGCCCGTCGTCGGCAACGTGCTCGGGCTCGCGGTCGTCGGTGCAGAACGCCATCCGCTGCGGCCCGTACTCGAGCGCGAGCGGGAGCAGTGCGCGGAGGTTCCGGGCACCGGAGGCCTCGCGGAGAAACACCCACATTCCCGCCCGGAGCCGCTCTCTCCCCTCCTCGAGGTTCGCCGCCTCGTGGTCGGAGCCGATCCCCGCCGCGACGTAGGCGTTGAGCGCCTTGCCCGCCAGGCCGGGGGCGTGGCCGTCGATGTGGCGGGCCAGCTCCAGCTTCGCGAGCTCGTGCTCCGAGCCCGACACGACGGCGGGGAAGTTCATCATCTCGGCGACACCGAGCACGCGCGAGCGGCGCAGCAGCCCCTCGAGGTCGCCGATCGTCAGCCGGCGACGGGGCGACTCGAACGCGGAGGCCGGGACGCAGGAGGAGGCCATGAAGTAGATGTCGAGCGGCAGGCCCTCGGCGCAGTCGAGCAGCCAGTGAACACCGTCGCTGCCGAGGACGTTCGCGATCTCGTGGGGATCGGCGACGACTGCCGTCGTGCCGAGCGGCAGCACGAGGCGCGTGAACTCGTCGAGGAGCAGCTTGGTCGACTCGATGTGCAGGTGGGGATCGATGAACCCTGGCACGAGGAAGCGGCCGGCGGTGTCGATCGTCTCGGCGCCGTCGTAGGTACCGAGGCCGGCGACGACGCCGTCGACGAGGGCAACGTCGGCCTCGAGCCACTAAAGCGTGAAGGCATTGAAGACCCTGCCGCCGCGCAGAACGGTGTCGGCCGGTTCCGCACCGCGCGCGACGGCGAGGCGCCTCGAGAGGGCGGGCGCGCCCGACACCGTTCCCGTGCGGCTAGCGGCCGCTGGCCTCGACGCGGGGCAGGCTGATGCTCACGTGGCGATCATGGCACAGGCCCGCCACGCCGGGAGACGCGGTCGGCGGCGCTCCTCATCGACCACTCGCTGATCCAGCCGCATCTTTCGATCGTCGAGCTCCGAGACGGTCTGAGCACCCGCCAGGTCGCGGTTCTCGACGGCGTGCTCCATGCGAGCCTCGCGGTCAGCGACTTCGCGACGATCAAGGTCTGGAACCGTGACGGGCGGGTCGTCTACGCGACCGATCACGCGCTCATCGGGCGGCGGTTCGTGCCCGACCTCGGTCGCAACCTGGGCCTCACCGTGGTCGCCGAGGGAGTCGAGAGCGAGGCGGCCTGGGCAGAGCTCAAGGCCCTCGACTGCGACTTCGCGCAGGGCTACCACCTCAGCCGACCCCGCGCGGCGAACGAGGTCGCGGCCTGGATCGCAGCGCGCAGCCTGCGAGCGCCGGCCGACGCCGAGCCCGGGCCGATGGGCGAGCAGATGGGCGCGGCCGGCTGACCGCTCCGGGATCCTCGTTCGCGAGAGCGGAGCCCTTTTCGAGCCCCTTTCGGGGCCGCCATCGGGTTGCGTCCCCGAGCGGTGTCGGTCACGACGGTGGACGTTCCCGGGCCCCACGGCACGCGGCCTGCCCGACGTTCTCGATCGGCGAAGGCCGGCAGCGTGGCTCTGCGGCACGACGGTCCAGGGCTGGGTCTAGGGCCTCAGGATCACCGCAGCCTCGGGTGTCGCGACGTGGAAGCTGAAGCTCTCTTCGAGGTAGAGCCGCACCACGTCACCATCGTGTGAGCCGTAGCCGATCGAGATGTCCTGGCCGGACTCGAAGATGAAGTCGTCGCCCCGCAGGCTGAGCACGACTGCTCCCCTGACGCCGGGCGCCCAGACGATCGGGCCCTCGAGGATCTTGCGCAGATGGTCGAGCAGCGGAAAGCCGCCGTGCTCGGCGGTCTCGATGACCAGACGGTAGGGCTCGCGCCCGAGCGCGAGACCGTAGGGCCCTTCGATCCCGCTGGACAGCAGCAGTTCAACGGCGCCGGCCACCTGCCGCGGGTATCCGTCGGTGGCCTCGCCGAGCTGCAGCTGCTCGTGGGGCGAGGCCTCCTCGATCCCGGTGATCGCGCCGTCCCAGCCGTGAAACACCACGATGTTCTCCGCGAGGGCGACCCGGTGGGCGGCCTTGTCGAGCTCGCTGAGGTCCGGGTCATCCGCGCCGCGATCGGCGTCGCGGAGTTCGTCCCGCGAGAGCTCGAAATCTGCCCGTAGCTCGACGAGTGGGAGGACGCGCCGCTGGAGTCCCGACACCCCCTCGCAGGGCATCGAGGCGAGCGGGCCCGTGCGTCCGAGGTTCGTCGCGGAGTACCCCCAGCCGTGCGGGCCGCTGAAGTCGACCAGCCTGCGGGCCGCGAGCGCAGGGGTGAGGCGCTCGCGCGCCTCGCCGTCGAGAAGCTTCCAGCCCGCGTCGCTGATCGGCGCGTGCGAGCGAAGCAGATGGTTCATCGCCCCGCTCACCTGAGACTCCCGATGCCGAGCGAGCCGTCGCGGGAAGGACCGTCGCCCCCTGCAGTCGCGCCCTCGAACGCCTCGGCCTCCGCCCGTTCGCCGTTCTCGACGATGTCGCCCTCTCGGAACAGGATTCCGCGGGCGACCTCCCGCCAGCGGGGGGTGCGTCGGAGCAGGAACTCGAGGTCCATGCTGAAGTGCTTGAACTCCTCTCCCTGGGCGTCGCGCATGATCGCCGCCGCCTCAGGGTCAGGCTCGACTGCCAGACGCTGCTCATACCAGCCGAGCGCCTCAGCCTCCTCGGTCAGCGACGCGCACAGGCGGGCGAAGGTCCGCGTTGGCGCGGGCAGCTCGTCGGGTGGCTCGTGATACTGATCGAAACCCATCGGATCTCCTTGACTGAGTGGGTGTGGCGCGCACTCTAGGGAACCGGGCGCCTCCGGCGCGCCCGGCTCGCACCGGCCCGATCCCCGCCGGGGCGGAGCAGACACGCCGGTCGCCGGGGCCCTGGATCGAGCCGCTCAAGGCGCGGCCGGATCGGCCGCTCGAGCCGCTCAGGACGCGGAGGGTTCCGTCCTGCCTGCTCGACCTCGCCGGCGGTCATGCACCTCCCCGCGGGCTATCCTCGCTTCATCTCCCTCACGAGCGTCGCCATCGCGTTGACGGCGTCGATGATCTCGTCGAGCTGGAGCGCGAAGGCGGGGGGCGCGCCGCCCTCGGCGAGCGCGCGGGAGACCGGCGCGTCGTTCTGCTGCAGATTCGGCGAGCGGGAACGGGCTTCCGGCTCGCTGATCTGCGCGGCGATGCCGTCGAGTGCTTCGGCGATTGCCGCGGAAAACAGGTCGAGATCGGCATGGGGTGCCGCCGACGGTCAACGCCGGGCTTCGACGCGGAGGGAGTCGATCGCGCGGCTACTCCGACGAGGGGCGCGTCCTTGTCCTCAGCCGGCCGGATTCTGCCCTGGGCTCACGCCTGGGAGCGGGAGCGGCGTCGGGATCGGAACCGGGGTCGGGACAGGCTCGGGGACGACGAGCGGGGTCGGGAAGGCGACGAAGCCGTCGGGCGCGAGCGTGTCGAGGTTGGACGACATCACGCCCTCGGCCGAGAGCGTGTAGAGCCGGTCGCCGATCACGAGCGAGCGCTCGATCACGGGCGTTGACCCGTCGACCTCGTCCTGGACAACCCGCCCGAGCTCGCTGATCCCGGTGCTCGCGGGATGAAACCCGATCGCCCCGGTGAACGGCGCGACCGCGGGCAGCTCGGTCGAGCCGGGCGGGCCGGCGAGGTAGGGCGCCGATATCTGCACCGGGAGGACGACGAGGTCGGTCGCGGGCCAGTACAGGAACGCGTGGTGGTCGTAGGTGACCTGCGTCGAGGAGCCCTCACCGAGCGAGGTCTGGCCGACGAGGCGCGGATCGGCCGGGTCGGAGACGTCGAACAGCTCGAGGAGGGCGCCATCGGGCTCGTTCGTGCTCTGGTCGACGCTCTGCCCGACCCCGAGCAGCAGCCCGTTCCCGAGCGGCTGGAGGTAAGAGGAGTCACCTTCGAGCTCGAGCTCGCCCGTCACCCGGGGCGCGGTCGGGTCGCTCAGGTCGATCGCGTAGAAGGGGTCGATCTGGCGGAAGGTTGAGACGTAACCGGAGTCGCCGTCAAAACGGACCGACGAAACCTGCTCGCCCTCGCCGAGCCCCGAGACCTGCCCGACGGGGACGAGCTCGTTGCCCTCGGTCGCGAGCACGGTCACCGAGCTGACACTCGGCCACGGCTGGAGCGCGCCGTCCCACCACAGCGGCCGGCTCGTGGAGGCGACGCGCAGGTCGCCGTCGTACTCCGACATCGAGAACTGGTTCAGGAGGTAGCCGGGGACCTCGCCGCTTGCGACGAAGGTCGTCTCGTTGGGGTTCGTGACGTCGAAGCGGTCGATGACGGTCTGCTGCGAGGACGGGACCCGGTCGAACGGGAGCACCGGGTTCACCCACTCCTGGGTTGCGAGGTCGAGGCTCGACTGCGAGCCGTAGACGACCTGGGCGTCGGCCATGAGCGACTGGGCCTGGGCGGCGGCGAGGCCGGCGTGGAGGTTGACCGTGAGGATCGTCGTCATGCCGAGACCCGAGAACTGGTACGGGCGGAGGACGTCGTCGCAGCCGACGACCGGCCGGGCGATCGACCGCCCCGTCGCCGCGTCGTGGACGCTCAGCGTGGGGATCCACCCCGACGGGCTCGTCCGCAGTGCCGGCGCGACGATCCCCTGCGGGGACGACGAGATGACGAGGCGCACCGTCGAGCCGTTCTCGCGAGCGTCGACGAAGCTGCCGCCGACGGTCATCGTCTGGGTGACGCTCATCGCCGCCGGGTTGCTGGCGTCGACCTCCGACAGGACCGTGGTGCCGCCCTCGTAGTAGGGCGAGCCAACGATCGCCGGCAGCGCCGCGCCGCCCGCCGGCAGCGGCTCGGGTCGCTCGAGCGGCACCGCGATCGGCCCGCCACCGCCGATGACGAGCAGCGTCGTCCCGCTCAGGAGGAGCTGCGCGTCCTCCGCGTCGGCGCCAAGCGACAGCGACCCGGCCAGGTGCGGCACCCCGCCCTGAACGGTGAGCGCGTACAGCGTTTCGCCTGAGACGGTGAAAATCGTCGACCCGTTCGTCTTGACGATGTCGGGCTCGTCGACCCCGGGCTCCTGGTCGTTGGTTGTCGAGTACGCAGGCGTGCTCGTGGTCGAGCTGGAGCTCGGCGACGAGGCCGCCGCGCCGGCCGCCGCAGACGTCGAGGGGGTCAGCGCGCTTGAGCCGCCCGTCGGCGAGCTCGAGATCGACGTGCCCGATTCGACGAGGGGCTGCTCGGGGAGCCCGCGCGTGACGGCGAAGTGCGCCTGGGCGTAGGCGACCAGCGCGGGACAGGAGGCGAACGCGCTCGGCCTGAAAGGCGCCCCAAGGCCGTTCACGACCGAGGCCGCCGAGGCGGCCGGCAGCGCGAGCGCCAACCCGGCCGCGACCAGCCACCCCCACCGCTTCATGCCCCGATGGTACTCCCCTTCTGCCCGAACTGAGGGCTGGCGGCCCTCTCGAGTCCCTCAGGTCGGCAGGTCGGCAGGTCGACAGGTCGACAGCGCCCATAACGAGGCACGAAACCGGTTGCCTAAGCCGAATCACTCTCTCGAAATTCACTCTTTCAAAATCGAAAATCCTGTGGGCACACGTTCTGCGACCTCCGTCCTGCTGGGCTGTCGAGGAGCTATTGCTGTCCTTCGAACCCGACTTGGCGCGGCGGAGGCGAGAGGAAGCCGAAGGGACGGGGCGGGTCCTGTCGGCGTTTTGTGGCGGAGGCTGTCGAGCTAACGGCTGAGGCTTGAAGCTGCTGGCCCGGCGGGTGGGGGAGCGTCGTCCACAGCGTTGAGCCGGGCGCCCGACGCTCGGGTCGGCGGTGATCGGCGCGGGCGGTCTCGCCTGGATAGACGAGCAGAGCCGCTCAAGCAGACCCGAATACGTGAGCGATACTGGGCTCATGAGCGATGACCCTGACCTGGTCAGACGGGATTGGAGCTCGGCGCGCTCCGTCGAGCCGCTCGCGGAGGTGATAGCCGGAGAGCTGTTCGCACGAATCTCGGTTCCAGATCGGTTGGAAACGGTCGAGGACGCTCACGGCGTCGCGGAGTTGATCGCCGAGGCGGTTCTTGATCGTTTCGTTGTCTCGCCGCGACCCGCAGAGCGCGGCGACCGCCAGGTGGCTCGAGCGGATGCACCCGACGCGGACGTCATCTTGGAGGTGCGCGACCTGTCTGTCGCCTACGGCGCCAAGACGGCCGTCGACGGCGTCAGCCTGCGGATCGCGCGTGGCGAGATTTTTGGGCTCCTCGGTCCGAATGGGGCCGGCAAGACGAGCACGCTGAGCGCGATCGAGGGGCTGATCAAGCCGCAGTCCGGAACGGTGTTCCTGGATGGCGTCGACATCCGACGCCATCCCTCGCAGGCGAAGGCCAAGCTGGGCGTGCAGCTCCAGGCGACCAGCTTCCAGTCGCAGCTCACGATCAGACAGATCGTTCGCCTGTACGCCGGCCTCTACGGCGTCGCGCCGTCCGACGCAGAGATCACCGAGGGCCTGAAGGAGATCGGGCTCGAGGATGAGGCGTCCAAGCCGTTCAAGCAGCTGTCCGGCGGGCAGCAGCAACGCCTCTCGCTGTACGTCGCGGTCATGCACCGGCCAGCGTTGCTGCTGCTCGACGAGCCGACAGCCGGCCTCGATCCGCAGTCGCGCCGTCAGCTCTGGAGCCGGATCGAGAACATCCGGCAGCAGGGCGGCAGCATCATCTTGACCACCCATTCGATGGAGGAGGCAGAAGCTGTCTGTGACCGAGTCGCGATCATCGATCACGGCACGCTGCTGACGGCCGAGACACCGAAGGACCTGATCGAGAAGCACAAGGACGACCCGGAGGTTCGCAAGGTCGCGCACGGCGAAGTGACCCTCGAGGACGTCTTCATCGGGCTCACCGGGAGCGCAATCCGTGAGTAGCCCCCAATCGACCCCGGGAACGCCGCTTCGGCTCGTCCTGACCTCGCTCCTGCGGGCGGACTTCACCGTGTTTCTGAAGAACCGCCGCGGGCTGCTGCTCAGCATCATCCTCCCGCTCTTCATCCTCGCCACGACGAACTCCAGCACATCCACGCACAACTTCGGGGGAGCGCTGTTCATCATCGGCTTGGCGATCGCCTACGGACTCGTCTCCGCCTCGATCCTCGGCTACGCGCTCACGGTGGCGCGCGACCGCGACCAGGGCGTCTTCCAACGTCTACGCGTCACCCCCGCCCCGACCTGGACGATCATGACAAGCCGCCTGACGATGCAGGGCCTCGCCAACCTGCTGATCACCCTGGTGGTCGTGATCGTCGGCAGCCGGCTTCACCACATCTCACTCTCGGCCGGCACCTACGGACTGGTTCTGCTCGTCTCGATCCTCGGCGGGGCCGTCTTCCTCAGCATCGGGCAGGCGCTCGTCGGTCTCGTGAGATCCGCCGAGAGCGTCAACGCCGCCGGCCGAGTGCTGACCATCGGTCTCATCCTGCTCGGGACGTTCGGTCAGAGCGGGACGCTCGGACCCACCTGGGAATCGATCGCGCGATGGTCCCCCGTCGGCGCCGTCATGACGCTCTTCGCCGCGGTTCTCAACCTCTCCACCTGGGACAGCCACGACTCGCTCAATCTGCTCGTGTGCGGCGGCTACATCGCCGTGTTCGCAGGCATCGGCATACGCTGGTTCCAATGGGACGCCCGATGATGTGCCGATCGGCACGCACCAAGGTCGTGGAGACCTTGAACGAACCATCGAGGTGCGCGACACACTGTGCAAGGACCGCGCGGAAAGCACCCGCGCAGGCCGCGCGCAGCTTGCCGAGTGAGAGCCCCCGACCTCGAGCGAGGCTCCACGCGCGGCTGTCCGACGCGGGCGCTCGATCATGGAAGCGCTCTCGGCGAGCCAGCGAGGCGTCGATGGCCGCAGCGTCGACTGCCGCTGCGGGCGAGCCGCGTTCAGCCCCTCGCGGCTCGGAGCACGTTGCCCAGCAGGACAGCGGTCGTCACCGCGCCGACGCCTCCGGGAACGGGCGTCACCGCCGACGCGATCGCCTCGACGGCGGCCGTGTCGACATCACCGACAAGCCCGCCCGCCTCGCTCGCGTTCGTCCCGACGTCGATCACGATCGCGCCCTCCTTGACATGCTCGGGGCCGATCAGCCGCGCGCGTCCCGCTGCGGCAACCAGCAGGTCGGCGCGTCGGGTCACCGTCGCGAGCTCCCGCGTGCGCGAGTGGCAGACGGTCACCGTCGCGTCCTCGGCGAGCAGAAGCAGGGCGAGCGGCTTGCCGACGACGGTCGAGCGTCCGACGACGACCGCCTCGATGCCGTTCAGCTCCGCCCCCCACGCGCGCAGGATCTCGAGCACCGCCCGCGCCGTCGCGGGCGCGAAGGCGTGCAGCCCCGCGGCGAGGCGGCCGAGGCTCGCCGGGTTGGCGCCATCGACGTCCTTCCCCGTGGCGATGTGCTCGCCGGCCTGCGCGAGGCCGAGTCCGGCGGGTAGCGGGGTGAGGCAGATGATCCCGTGCACGTCCGGGTCGGCCGAGAGCTCGTCGAGAGCCGTGAGGACACCCGCCGGGTCGCCCTGGTCCCGTGCGACCTCACGGATCACGATGCCGGTCTGCGCGGCGGCCTTGACGAGCGAGCGCAGGTACCACTCGGTCGCGGGATCGGCGGTCGCGACGACCGCCGCGAGCGTCGGCTCGAGGCCCGTTGCTGCAAGCTCGGAGACCCCCGCGCCGATCTGATCCCGGAGCGCGGCCGCGAGCGGGCGACCGTCGATGAGCATCACCCGGCCGTCCGCATCCGCACCGCGGTGACAACCGCCTCGGCGCGCGCGCACTGCCGCTCGGCCTCCGCAATCGCCTCGCCGAGCGACGCCTTGAGCTCCGCGTCGCCGATCGAGCCACGGTTGACCTCGATGTTGACGAGCGCCGTGCTGAGCGCCGCCCCTGCCGCCGCGGCGGCGGCAGCGACGTCCGAGACCACGTTGGGGTTTGCTCGCGGGACGATCGACTCGGCCAGGGTGAGAATCTCCGCCGCGGCGAGCGCCGTGCGGCGCGGCACGTCGGCCGCCCCGGCCAGCGCGAGCTCGATGCGCTCGCTGCGGCGCGTGGCCTCCGCCTCGTCGCCCCGAGGCAGTTTGTAGGCGTCGATCACTGCCCGGAACGCGGTGGCGTCCTCCTCGACGAGCGCGATCGCATCCGTCCGCAATGTCCGCGCCGCCGCGCGCGCGGCGAGCATCGTGGCCTCGTGCTCGGCGTAGGCGGGCCTCCCGATCGTCAGGTTGCACGCCATCTCGAGGAGTGCGGCTCCCAGCGCGACTTCGAGCGCGGCGACGCCGCCGCCGCCCGGTGCGGGCGCCGCGGAGGCGAGCTCCTCGAGCCAGCGACCAATCGGTTCGTCCTCCATCGAGGCTCCTCCTTCCCGGGGCGGGCACGCCCAGACTACGGCTTTCCCGCGAACCTTCCGGTCGGAACCATGCCTCTGCAGGCGCGGCGAGAATGCGAGAAGCTTCCGGGATGGACGCGGCGCCGACATCACTCCGCCTCGACGCCGCCGCGCTCGGTGCGCGCCTGGGCCTCGAGCCTTCCGAGCTCAGCTCCTACGGCCCGAGCGCCGCGAAAATCGAGCTGAGCGCGCTCGAGCGGCTGTCGGGGAGGCCCGACGGACGGATCGTCTCCGTCACCTCGATGACCCCGACGAGGTTCGGCGAGGGAAAGACGACGACGGCGATCTCACTCGTCCAGGGACTCGGGGCGATCGGCGAGCGGCCGCTCCTCTGCCTGCGCGAGCCCTCGCTCGGGCCCGTATTCGGGATCAAGGGCGGCGGGACCGGGGGCGGGCGCGCCCAGGTCGTGCCGGCGGAGCAGATCAACCTCCACTTCACGGGGGACATCCACGCGATCGGCGCCGCCAACAACCTGCTCG
>Ga0302325_10014593_pt1 | contig 16721 bp, 16 predicted proteins | sample Palsa_T0_2_FD_201948 | JGI IMG/M metagenome (GOLD analysis project Ga0302325, IMG submission 201948) | Peat permafrost microbial communities from Stordalen Mire near Abisko, Sweden - Palsa_T0_2 | ecosystem: Environmental > Terrestrial > Soil > Palsa > Peat permafrost | place: Sweden: Abisko... | reverse complement strand
AAAGAATGCCGCCATGTCTTAGCCCATGGGGGGTATCACATGGCCAAAATGCAAGGCGGCTCTGCCCGTCGCATTGAGGGGGTCGAAGGATCTCCCGCTGCCGCGCCTTGAGCTTTGTCCACCGTTCCAATCGTAATGCCGATTGAAGCAGTATATTCTACACCTTTCGCCATAGTCATGGCATCAAAGCAATGCCCTCGCCAGCCCTCTCGGTTTCACAATGTCGCAATCCCGAAGATCCACTTCCAGAACTGACAACTAGCGCATAGTGGAAGAATGTACAGTAGTCAGGAGGATATACCGTCGGGCCTAGCCGGTACAGGTGCATGAAGATTCGGGGCGGGGTTCTTCGATGGGGCCGTAAACTGGAACCCAACTCTCTCCAATTATCCCGAGGAGAATATCGAGCAAGTACTCAACTTGGAAGGAAGAATCCCACAACCACAACCGGAGGGTCGATCACGAGTACTGTAATGTCATGGTCGGGGCTGATTCCCCTTTCCGTTACTCTTGCTGTAGCATAGCTTTGGCGGAGTTTATGTGGCCTCCGCGAAGGATTGCGATTTTGCCAATATACCCTGAGAGCTGTGGCGCGGCGAAAAGCGGGGCTGTTCCCGCGGGGCCCAATCAAGGATCACATGCGGATGCGGGAGCCGGACACAGACGCAGAACCCCACCATTCCCATCCCCTCCTTCTGGCCGCCACGATGATGACTCTTTCGTCGAGCAGCCACAACCAATACGAGCTTCCACCGAGCAACCTGCCTGCTTTGATATCTCGCTCGGCACGGCTGCCTGATGGCTCGTGCTGGGTAAAGCACACCGTAGCGGCAACGCGACGATGTCAATTCGATATTCGGGCCCTTGCACGAGAGAGGCACGCGTTGGCTGCTGGCTTTATCTAGAATTCTAGATGCTGCTTGATGAGGTAGGTCCTAACTCATGTCTCTCTCTCTCTCACACACTAGCGTTGAAAGGTAAAGAATGAACTGGGCGTCCTTCCCTGTTCTGTCTTCTTATGATTAACACCCCTGCCCTTCCTTCCCGAGGGCCGGACATGATAATGAAGAGCGTACAGTAGCAACAAGTTGAGAGCCTAGAGCCTCGAGTCTGAGCCTGCAGTTATGCCCCAATTCGGCCCCCTTGAGCTCTCTTTCTCTCTAGCACGCTGTACCTCCTAGGATGTTCCGAGCATGTCCGCAGGCTGATCTCATTATTGCTCCAAAGCGATCGTGCATGCGTGGATATCAGCAAGCGCCTCTCCATCATTACGATTCCCATCAAGAGTCATACGAAGACGACAGCCGATCCACCCGCGCCGAACGAAAATAGATTTGACGCGTGCAAGACCTCCCCTGGCCTCTGAAAATCAGTTTGATTGCGGCCAGTTTGCAGCATCAATCATATCATCGGGTCGGCCTTGCTCCCCAGCGTGCTTCCAGAGCACACACGGCCGCCCGAGGTCGTCTTCTCCGAGGTCCCATACGCTTGCATCGGCCGGACTGTAGCAGTGGCAGCGGCGCTTGTGCTCGACAGATTCCCGCGTGCCGTCTTGACGGAACGCCGCTGTCAGGCCTGTCAGGCCAGCGGCTTGAGTCGGTCGTCTCGTCTTCGTTCATTCAGGCTGGAGTCTTGCGAAGCGACTACTAGTCGAAATCGAGAAGCAAGAGTCGCAACTAGCTCGAAAGGGAAGAGCAATATTACCTGGCCACTGAGATTGCTTCGGATGTTGAGCCTATGCCTTTGCCTCTGCCTCTGCCACCCCGCTTCTCCCAGTCCCAAGCAAGTAAACCTCAGCTTTCTGCCTCTTGCGCCCGGTGCCAATCGCGCATTATCTTGAAGACGTCGCTCTAGCTGGACTGTCGCTCCCGTCTGCACTCTGCACTCTGCACTGCGGTCTGGCTTGGTATTCGCTTGCTCCCCCGGAATTCTCACGGTCCTTTGCAGGGGCCCTTATGGTTGTTGCAGGAGCTCAAAGCTCGAGCTCTCTCCTCGCTTGAGCGCCCACTCCTCCTACATGCTTGCTTCGTGAATCGTGGGGCAGGTGCAGCTCTCGCTATCCATCCAACCCAAACGATCCAAGGAAACGGCCATTCGCATTGTCGCAAAAAAGTGTCAAGCACTCGCACTGAGTTTCGACGGTCCTCGACGCCCCGCCAGACCAATCGTCCTCGTCGCCACACCGGTCGCAGCTGCTTATCCGCGCTCCCGCTCGATCGATCGGCTAGGTTATCGCATGTCGAGCTGAACCTTCACACCTGCGCTTCTGGGCGCAAACGCGCTGAAGGAGAAAGACACTTCCAAGCATTGCGGAAGGCGGACGACTTGACGTGCTTCACGTCGCTGCATCGCGCCGTCAGCGTCAGCGGCAATGTACTCGGCCCAGACGGCGAACGGACTTGGAGTTACGGACGGTTCTGGCACTATCAATCCCGCGGCGCTCAACTCAGGTATGTCCCAATCGCAGTCCCAAATCTTGTTCGCTGGAACGATTTTCATACTCAAACTGCGATAAGAGTGCTCTCTAATTGTGATGTTGACTTGTCAACTGCTGCCGTCATCAGTGCTGACATGGAAGTTGGAAACAGGAGCGTTGACAAACCCTACCATCACTCCAGAAACAAGCCCTCGAGGCATCAAACGCAGTCGCTCTCCCGATACATACGGCGACCTACAGCAAGGCGATGGTTTGGGAGATGATGGTATGTGCCCGCCGGCTGAATAATTTGGCACTTCAATCTACTGGTCTCGTTGCGCCTGTAGCCATGTGTTACTGCGCGTGCTGCCGACCCTTGAGCAATTTGCTGATGATGTCTCATTCTAGGTGACTCAAAACCAAGAAAACGAGGACGACCGATGAAATCAAGACCTCCAGGAGCTGTACCGGAAAGTCCAATTCAGTCATCAATGCCGTTAACTCAGAGCCTCCCTCCCCAGACCCCGCAGTCCCAGACTGCGGCTCTGCCGTCTCAAATAAGCAACGTCACCCCCACCCAGACATCACCACCCAAATCAACACCGACCAAGACCGTGATCAAGGCACTGCCCACAGTAAGAGATCATACAACGGACCAGTTAGGGCCAGAGGGAGATGAATATATACCCAGGGAATACGACGAAGCAGGGGAGAAGAAAGTAACTGCCAATGGTCAGCTTCTGGATGGACGCGAATATAGATGCCGGACATTTTTTGTACCAAACAGAGGCGACAAATTGTTCATGCTGGCCACGGAATGTGCTAGGGTTTTAGGGTATCGAGATTCATATTTACTGTTCAACAAAAACAGGTCGTTGTACAAGATCATTGCAACCCAAGCGGAGAAAGAGGATCTGATCCATCAGGAAATTCTACCGTTTTCCTACCGCTCCCGGCAAATCGCCATTGTCACGGCACGGTCGATGTTCCGGCAATTTGGTAGCAGAGTTATCATCAACGGAAGGCGCGTACGCGACGACTACTGGGAAACCAAAGCTAGAAAGCAAGGATTTACCGAGGAAGACCTTGCGGGGGAGAAAAGGCCGGGAGCTGCAAAAGCCAGAGATGCTGCTGCCGCGGAAGCTAGTGCAACTGCTTCATTGACCTTGGGACATCACGGGGATATCGTTTACAGTAACAACCCTGGACATTTTGGCGTTCACCCCCAACCGCAAACGGTCCAACCAGGCATGATCGGTGCACCAGGAGGTGCAACGCAACTTCCCATGATCACCCTAGCACCGGAGCAGCCCGATATGCGTTTGAGAGACTACAGCAATATTCAACGCCCTCGTCAGGAGATCACAGGGCCAGCCTACCAGGATCGTACCCAGGCAAGCCCAACGACAGAGTTGCTTACACATGCACATCAAGCTGCGGAATACAACAAACAGATCAATTCACAGAGAGCCCGAAGCAACGAATATCTAGATCGCCATTGGAGGCAACCTCGTGAAGCACCTCCGTCAAATATTGCCCCTCAACCTGTTGGTACCAGTGATGGACTTCCATCAACGCAAGCATTGCAGTCCCCGCGCACGTCACAGAGTAGCGCTCAGCAGTCGACCATGTCTCAGCAAACACCTCAGCACATAATGACTGCTCAGGGCTACTCGCAGCCTCCGCACCAGCAAAATGCCCTTGCCCAAACACCGATGAGGGGAATCCCTCAAGGTTCGATGAGACCAGATCAAATGGGGAGGTCTCCAGGTCTAGCACTTGGCTCTGGGAGTCTCCAGCAAGGTGGGAATCCGTATGCATTCCCTCAGCAAAATATGTGGCCTCCATCTCAGGCCCAACCGTCCCCGCAACATTTTCCCAGTTACGGCACTCATGCACCTCAGCAATCACCCCACATTCAGCAATCGCCGCACCAACAACCACCGCAACTGCGCCATTCGGGTAGCAATCCCCAAATGCAACAGACCATGCAATATTCAGGCATGCAAACAATGGGGCAGGGCTATCCTGCACAAGGACGAGGACTTTATCAACCCGATCAAGGCTCTCAGCAATTCATGCAACCCAATACCTCAGGGCCTCAACCGGGCACTCAAGGTTGGGCTGGCCAGCAGCCATCAGGGTCTGGAGGCAACTGGGGGGCCTGGGCCGGACAGCCACAATGACGACAGCGACGAAATGTCTTACGAAGCCAATGGAATGATGAGTCCATACATACATACATGAGGTAGATGTATTGTTTGCGACATCACGATTAGTCGTGCACACACATATGGCACGCCGATTATAGTCGAAGGACTTCAGAGATGGATAATTTGTCGATTCAGCAAGTATCTGGTTGCATAGGCCAGGTAGAGGAGTTGGCGTCATTTCTATTGTGATGGATCTCATTTGTAATCTGCTATGCTTCGTTCCTGTAAAGTACAGCATTCATGGGCTGGATTTGTTTCCTTACTAACCCGATGTCCTTCTGTCGTTCTAGTTGACTTCCCTTCCTCTTCTCTTCCTACCGCACACTTTTCGTTTCTGGCCCCATCCTATCACTTCCCTAGATGGTGGTCGTCTTCGGACTATTCATGTTTTCCTTTGAAACTTGTGTTATTGGGATGGATTACGTGCTCTGTCTATGGCACTTTGGCATAAGGGCTTCGCGCTTTCTTGAGAGCATTCATGGTCGCTGGATAGTTCTGTTTGGGATACACATGTCTGCGTCTGCATTGCATTTTTGCTGGAGGTTGCTCTTCGGGAACTTGCTGGTTGGAGTTGCGTGGGTTAAGGATACCTTCTCGATTAGGATCAGTGAAAGTAGGACTAATATCATCTCGAATCCCCATTCATCTTTGGGATAGTGGTCATGTCATGTTTGATTTTGGCAAGGTACCTCAAACCCGAAATCTGCTCTAATAAATTACCAGTGCAACCTCGGTGCTGATCGTCACACCTTGCATTGCCGCACCAATTATCTTCGCCCACATTCGGGGCAGATGCGGCGAATTCAACTTCCCCACAGCGAATTTTGGTCCGTAGCGGGGTCGGTTCCGGACGTGATTTTTACCGGCTACGTCCTGTATTGGTGGAATTATTTTCATGGTCAAGTCTGAACTTGCCTTTCTTAACCTTCGACGATCTAGCCCTGCAAGGACAGTGGGATATTTTATTTTTATAATCCACCAGGCTCCCTACTCATGGGATTTCTTAATATGTATGGTTTTCCTTTGCAGAAAATGCTATAATATTCTCTTGTCATACAACCAAATCTACTTGTTTCTCGAAAATGCGTGTCTTAACTTCATTGTGCCTGGCCTTGCCTCTAGTGTCAGCTATTCCAACACAACTTTCGAGGTATGTCTATTCTTTTATTTCTACAATTCCAATCAGATTGAGAGCTGCACCACGTGCTAACGTGTCACAGTCGAGAAGACCACCTTTTCTTCAAGGGTCATGACTTAAGTTCCCTGAAGATGCTAGAAGATGGCGGCTGTATATACAAGGACACCACACGAAGGAACGAGACGAGACGAGCTGAAGCTATTCTGGGCGATGGCGGCATGAACACCGTCCGATTACGAATATGGGTAAATCCTGTTGGAGGAACCTATGGCTTACAGTACAACCTTGACCTCGCCAAACGATTTCAAGATGAAGGTTATAAAATATATCTTGATTTTCATTTCTCGTGAGTTACCAATATTAAGTTACTTAGTTGGCCTTCCCATTTAACACTGAAACAGAGACTCGTGGGCCGATCCACAGAAACAGCCTCCACCAGCGGCATGGCCAACCACACTCGGTCCTCTCGCGTCTACTCTTCGACGGTATGTAAAAGATACACTCGTCTCCTTCAAACGGGCTGGCATCACACTCGACCTGGTTTCACTTGGAAATGAGATCCGTCACGGGATGCTCTGGCCACTCGGCGAAGCGAACGTAGACGTGGAACCATGGCCAAAAACGGTCGCCAACTTCTCAAATTTAGCCACGCTTTGGAAAGCAGCGAGAGCTGGAGTCGATGATGCCACCTCCGTCGGCGTACCAAAACCACAGGTCCTGATCCACATTGACAATGGCTGGAATCTGACATTACAGCAACGATGGTTCGGCGCTATGATCGAGAACGGATTACCGCTTTCGGCCTGGGACGTCTTCGGTTTTTCCTTCTACCCTTTCTATGGAACTTCGGCGACATTTGGCAACCTCAGAACGACCTTGAATACCCTGGCCGTGGAATACCGGAAGCCGTTGCAGGTGGTAGAGACCGACTACCCTGCTATTTGTGATGGGAAATATAATCCTATCCCACCTTCTTCCGAGCCAGAGATTCCGTACGATGTGGCTGGACAAACGATTTGGACTGATGATGTGATCAGCATTGTACAGCAGGTCCCTTTTGGATTAGGAAGAGGGGTTCATTATTGGGAGCCAGCCTGGCTGAACAATACTTCGCTGGGAAGTGCTTGCGACGATGCGATCTTGTTTAGTGCTGATTACAGTAATCCTGAGCAGTATGTAGGATATTCCAGGAGTTCAGTGGACATGTTCAAGGTCAGGACTTGACCTCTTATTAATGCGGCTCCACCAGGCTGCACCAATGTTGGGATACAAAACGAAATCCTGTAGAATAAAGACAAATCCTCTAGTACATTCAATCGAGTCTATATGATCCTGAAACACCAGTCTACATGCCCATGATCTTCCTGTGCCTCTTAACGGTATTCAAAGCGGTTGATACTTTAACCGCGATTCGTGAGTTCAGAACATACTCTTCACCCCATTTCTGAGTCTTCTCCAGCCATTGATAACAATCATTAACCTTTGCTTCGTGATCTGCTCCATCAAGATCTTTCTCAATCCAGGTCAGACATGCCATCTCGAAATGAGCGTAAGGACAGATCCAGTCGTCCTTCAGATGACCTTTGAATTCGTTTCTACACCGTGTTAGCTTTTTTCTGTAGTGAAGAAAAGGGTTACGTGCCTATTGTGATTCAAAATATGACTGGTTAAGAAGTTTCTCGCCTCGCCCAGTCTCCCTAGGTTCCTCGCTGTGGCAGCATTAAGAATAGCATGAATGGCCGTCTCGTCCAAATCGTTCGTAAACTTCTCAGCATGGCTAACTCTCCCCCACTTCAAACTGCCCAGAGTCTTCTCCAATAATTCTGTGTCTTGTTTCTTCAATCCCCCCCAGAAATATATCATCTCCACAAACGGGCTTACTCCAATAACATCGACAAGGTCCACCTTCCACGCCTTGGCTCGCTCTTCCCACTTCGCCACTTTCCTGACGATATAAATGTCGAAAGGGAGGTCTCTATTCATGACCTTCTGTCTGCCAGCAAGCGGTGGGCCTTTCCGGATGTATTCCGTGGCCTTCTCCTTGTACTTAGCTGCAGTCGTAGGATCGTTCTCCCGAACATTTCTATACATCTCAACATATGCCACGCCAGTGAGATAAGCATATAGAGTAGGCGACCAAGAGCTCAGCTCAGCACACTGAATCCAGCACTTTGCGCACAGCTCGTAATCGAGTAGGAACATCGAGGTGAGAGACATTTCGAACATGTTGATCACCGCGATCTGCTTCATATTGCTGTTTGAGGAATCGGCCAAGATTTTGATAGCGGCGCCAAGATTTCTATTGTAGGCATACATACGAGCTTCTTCCATCTTCCACAATCTTGATTCCGGATAGCGTTTCCGCATCTCGGTCAGCAGGACTTCACACTTCGCTTTGGGGTATCCTGCAAGATCTTCGTCTGCTCCCGGATCTGTGGGTAGAATATCGCAGAACCCAACGAGGCCATTGTAGTATCCGAGCAACGCAATACCAGCGATTGCGCTGTTGAAGTTGTTGAAGCGGGCAGCTTGCCAGAGATATCGCGTTCCTCTCTCTCGGTCTCCCTTGAATCCGACAATGTAGAGAATTTTGTTGAACAGAGGATTCTCGATCATGGAGAAGACAACAAGTAGGATACCGTAACATAATCTTGTCCCAGAATGAATAAAAATATCAGTATGAGAAGTGATTCCTACTGAAGCAGGATCGATCTCCAGCAACTTAGATTCGACCCGAGTGGGATTATGCAAAGAAAGGTTATCGACATCGTTTTCAAGCTCCGAAGCACCTGCCTCATGTTCAGCATTCCCATTTGGAATTTCTGGGTTTTCGCGACTCGTCTTCTCGTCTGTGGTATCCAATTCACTCTTAATGTTGGGAAGGTTTCCATAACTGGTGGATGGAGGCGTATTCGCCAAGGCTTGTCCAGGGCCATGGCCAACTGGGGAAGTAAAGGCACCGTCTCTGGAACCGGTTCTCATCTTCAACAAGTAATTTGACTCGATCTCCATGATCCCATCCAAAGTTAAGTAAGCCTTTCTCAGCTTGTAGAACCCTTTGATGGCTTCGGTGACCGAACCACTAAGAACGGCACAAATAGCACTGGTTAGCTGAGATACTGTCGGTACAATTAGCTGTTAAAAATCTCTGTTTATCTAGTGAATGGAAGTCATACTAGCATAACATAGTAGATACTCAGTCCCAGGAGGATAGATAGAGGACTTATAAGCAGTCGGCGACGCTTGGGCTTTCTTCATATCTTCCCAGGTCTTGTTCTCAGCCAGATGTAACGTGTTCGCTGCATCTTTCAAAAGCTCTTTCTCAACTCCTAGCATAGAAGCAATAAAATTTGAAATTCCTCTCCCAAGATGGTGGTAAGATGAGTTATGTTGCTTCAAGATTCTGTCCGCTTCTGCAATGTCATCGTTCAATATTTGTAGGAGGGCGTGCTCAACTTGCTGAAGGTGCCTGTCTTCTTCTTCGGCGAGCATTTTGGGACCATGGGTGGCCGCTGATCGAAACCATCGGTTCATCTTGCAGGATATGTCTTGCTACGAGCTAGAGCCTTAACAACACGGAAGGCCGGGGATGAGTATCATAGAACACCGAGAACGCCGCAATGGCCAAGAGTCGATTTCGATTTCGATATAGATGCCAGGAATATATTGCACCAAAACAGACATATATTGAGATGCCGTGACTTCAAAAAGGAACCCCAATAAGAACGGTAAGCCCGTGACCTCACAAAACGAGAGGCAGCAATGTGATGCGAGCTGAACTAAGGAGACACAACGAAGAGACACCGATCCAGCGAGTAAAAATAATTATGGAGAGGGATTTAGGTATTTTGAAATGGTACGAAAGATGTCAAAAAAGAAACGGAATCGCTAACGAAAAGTATACTTCATCGTCACTTCCCTTTGGTTCCGTCAGCTCAGGCTCCACCTCCACTTCGCAAGGCGGCGCTTCGGAGCTAGAAAGCCGACCCTTGTCAATTTTGGCGATCAAGCTTCTGGAAGGAACCAACGAAATAGTTTAGACAAGCTCCATCCACACCTGCGCCTCAACCTCCAGTCCCTCGTTCCGAATACAATTCCAGGTTACAGCGTATCTCCGCCGTCTTCCTTTCCACCTCATATCACTTTTACGTCATGTCCGCAGCTCCAGCTTCCGGCGCGGCTCCAACAGCCAAAGCCGTCACAACAGACAAGAACGCCGAGCCCACGAAGGATGCAAAGCCAGCGGCTGCATTGGAGGAGGATGATGAATTCGAGGACTTCCCAGTAGAGAGTATGTCATCTTCGTGCTTTGATTGTTGGCGACACAAGCTCAGCAGGCGGAAATATGATTTGGGATGCAATTGCTGACGATGCGGATGGCAGACTGGACACAAGAAGATACAGAAGTGCCTGGAGACAACACACATCTGTGGGAGGAGAGCTGGGATGATGATGATACGAGTGAAGACTTTTCGGCGCAACTGAAGTGGGCCACCTTCGAGATGACTGGACTGGGTATGGAGCTAATTTTTTGTCCAGAGAGGAGCTCAAGAAGGTCGAGGCGGGCAAGAAACGCTGACGAAAGAACACAATGTGCACGATCGTATAGGAGTTCACGGGGTCACCAGAGGTCACTATAAAGGGTAGCATACAATGGACATCACAGGCATTCGATGAGGAAAGCAGATCAAGACCAAAAGAATTCTTCATTGGACGTGATAGAGCTATGTACGACGTGCCTCATCAATTCATTACAGGTTGGATTTACTTGACTGGCCTTGACTGGATCAGAGTCTGGAGCCACTCGTTCTGCCAGCATTTACTTACTCGACAGGGCTGTGACACCGGGGAGTTCCTTTCCTTCGAGGAGCTCAAGGGATGCTCCGCCACCAGTTGATACGTGGCTGAGCTTGTCCTCGACCTTGTACTTGGCGGCAACAGTTGCGGTATCACCACCACCAATGATGACGATTTTCCCACTTTGTGCCGCATCAACGGCAGCATCAAGAGTTTCTTTCGTACCCTTGGCAAAGGCATCGAACTCAAAAACGCCTGGGGGGCCATTCCAGAGGATCGTCTTGGCCTTGCTGATCGTGTTCTTGAAAAGTTCGATACTCTTCGGTCCACAGTCAAGACCCATCCATCCATCGGGAATACCTTCCTCGTCAGTGACTGTGGCAGTCTTTGCGTCCTTGGCGAATTTGTCCGCAATGACAGAGTCGACAGGAAGAACAATCTCAACATTGTTCTTCTTGGCCTTTTCAACAATATCTCCGACAGTCTTGCTACCAGCCTCGTCGAAAAGGCTGTTGCCAATCTTGACGTTCTCAAGTGTCTTCTTGAAAGTGAAAGCCATGCCACCGCAGATGATCAAGCTATCAACTTTTCCGAGAAGGTTGTCGATAAGTTGAATCTTGTCTGATACCTTCGCTCCTCCTAAGATGGCTAAGAAGGGACGTTGAGGGTTCTCAAGAGCCTTCGCAAAGTATTCAAGTTCCTTCTTCATCAGGAATCCGGAGGCCTTCTGCGGAAGGTCAATGCCAACCATCGAGCTGTGGGCGCGATGGGCAGTTCCGAAGGCATCATCTGTGTACCGTATTAGTAAAATGTAGTTTCAGCAATCTCCACTGAGTTGCATCTCCACAGACAACTCACTGATGTAGATGTCTCCCAAAGCTGTCAGGCCCTTTCTAAACTCTGCAATCTTTTCCTTATCCGCCTTAACCTTCTTTCCATCTGCGTCCTTAGAGCTTCCCTCCTCCTCTGCGTGGAAACGCAGGTTCTCTAACAGAATGACCTGACCATCACTAGCCTTGTTGACGATAGCCTCGACCTCGGGGCCAACACAATCAGGAGCAAACTCGACACTCTTTCCAAGTAGCTTCTCCAATTCTGGCACAACAGGTTTCAGTGAGTACTTTGCGGAGACCTTTCCGTCTGGGCGGCCGAGATGGGACATGAGGATAACGGCCTTCGCGCCATGGTCAATGGCATATTTAATTGTTGGGACAGCTCCGGCAATACGCTGAGTGTTGGTAACATTCTTATCTGCGTCGAGAGGGACATTAAAATCGACCTGTTTGATCACAGCTCCGTCAGTTATAATTCATCGGTGTGACCATCGGTTTGGAAGTAGCTCACTCTGATGAGGACTCGCTTTCCGGAGAGGTCAACGTCGGTGATCGAGAGTTTGTTGGAGAGAGACATGATTGCAATGGATGTTCTAGAAGCTTTTGTTGAAGAGTTTCCTTGCAAGTCTGTGAGGGATTTTGAGTGAAGTTCTGCGGTCGATGAATGAAAAAAGGAAGGAAGCGCGGGTTGGAGGGGTAGTAATTTCATGTGGCTTGAGCTTGCATGTGGTGGGGTGTTTTTTCGGTGGGTCAACATCTGATTCCCAGGCGATTCAATCGGCATCCAGATACTCGTCGGTAATGCCTCACAACGCGAGCTGGCCCGAACCGGGTGCGGAAATGGATAATTGAAACTTGATTGCACTGTGTCAAATTGTTTTAACCAGGCATTGCTGCAAATATATCTTCGGATCAGAACTGTAAAGTACATTCGCTCCCTAACAGCGCCAGACCATTCGAAACTCCATAACCACCCATGCCAATTTTCATCACTGGATCCCAGCAAGCACAGAATACCAGTCATAAGTTACAGTTCATTTTGATCCTTGGTGGATCAGGTCTCTAACGCCGAGTTCCCAATGCCTTTATACCATCCTTTACTTTCGCTCATATCTGGACCCAAAAATCAGAGCAAGCGGATGTTTGGTGATTGAGGAGCAGACCTAGCATCGCCTTCTTCAGCAGCATTCGTCAAAGAAAGATATGCCGTCCAAGCAATACCAACTGATGATACGAAGGGCTGTGATGAACATTAGCATGAAAAACAAATGGAGAGACTTATAGATGCTTACAAGCTGGAATTGGAGTGGCATTAGGCGGAAGTTGATCATCTGCACCAGTGGCCAAACCATGAAGTTGGCTTTTAGAGTTGGAAGATACATGTCTCGAAGCTTATGGGACACGGCTCGTCGTCCGCCACCTTCCGCAACCGTCATAACGGTGAAGAAAGTAGCGATACCTGATTATGGTCAGTAGCCGTTATCTCTATGCATCACACAGCAAGACATACCAACGGGTGCAAAGATGAGTTGATCAAATGCCACCATCTTCACTACAGCTCCCAGTCCGCTCTTCGGTGTGACTGGAAATGCACGCGATAAGAAACTAAACCACTTGAACTGCACGGGGGCCATCAGAAAGCCATAGGCCATGAATCGAGTCAATCGCTCAAAGTCGAAGGGCGGGGGTAAGTGTTTCGACTCTGGGATGAGGTCCTGTTCGAGGAGAGGATTCTTCCTGTCCAGCTCGTGGATCTCAATTGCCATGGTATCATCCTTCGTAATTCCTCCCGGTTTACGAAGTGCAGCTAATCGAATAGCTGTTATCGATTGTGCCACCGTATCTGCTATTCCTCCTAGCACTGCGTTCGTAATCATCATCGTAAGCACTGTAAGAATCAGCATCAAATTGTGGTCGATGGCACACGGATATTACCTGGACGGTCGGCATAATAGCTATTGAACTTGGCTACCAGCCTGCCAATGATGGCCATTTCTATAAGGACGATAACAGTGTGTACTAGGGGCTGCAATGAGAATGTATTAGCACAAGCCTTCTGGTTTTGGAATCTGCCACGATGGACATAATGTCGCAGACAACAGGACTCGGAGTCTGTTAAGAACGACTTACAATTCGGCCGTAAATGTACTTGCTGTTTATAGCCCGAAAGAACTTCCGTCGAGGAATTTCTAAGACCATGTTGATTCGGATCGTCGAGGGGAGGGGATAGAGGATTGAGTGTCACTTCAATAGTGAGCCAAAGGGGCTATGACGTCGTGGCCTTCGTCAATCGAATCGGGACGGGCGCTGAGCTCGTAGATCGCGAAATGAATACCCCGGAATAATCTACAATGACACTACGGGATTTGTGCATATAGGATGAGAAGGAATAGAGCTCATCAATGATGTTTGAGGTTGCCTTTTGGCTGTCGCGGCTCTCCAACACCTGCGACCGTTGCAAGCGGCACCACAGCCTATCGGTTGATCTCGAAGCTTGTGCAACAGTAATCAAGAACCCTTCAACCGTGGCGGTGCGGAATATTCTCATAATTATTCGTTCTTGAAATAGTCTTCTTATACAGTGCGATGAAAGGTAAAGTCTTAGGCAATCCTATCAATCTAGACCAGTCTGGCTTCTTGTACATAGCGAAATAGCTTTCCTCCCAACGGAAATACACAGCCAGCCACTTCACAAGTCGAAGCTAATTCTAGCCCTTTATTTTCTAGAATTGGGAGGTCGAGTATATATGTTCGTTCATTAAGGTAATCCTGTCTATAAATCAGTGACTTCACATCGTCTAGTTTCGAATGTCGATGCAACAGAAGTACTGGCCTACTCCATAAGATCTTGCCTATTTTTTGAGGGCACAACTCTTAGATAGCCTGAAGACTGAATAGATCAACGTGGGAATGAACCTAAGCAGCTGAAGCAAATCTTAAAACCCCCCGAAATTTTTCGACTCAGTGTGACAAACGCATTGATCTCAAAACCAGTTACTGGCATCGTCCTGGTTGAATCTCGAAGGACACTTGGAAGATATTCATCAACTTCAAGGTTCTCTTGGTCTCCTAATTTGAATGGATAAAGCAGCTCGAAGGCCCTGATTCTGATACAAAAGCTCCTGAACAGATTGTACGAACAAAGTGCTTCCTGAAGAGGTCTGTAAGACTCGGAAATTCCAGCACACATCTTTACAAATCCATTTCCAGGGGTACGATATGAATGAAATCAAAGCGTCAACAATAGCATCAAAGCTCTGTAGTATCTAGAGAAGCACTGCAAAGGAAATCGCAAGAACCAAATTCGACTCGTACTGAGTCCACAGCTTTGTAGACTACCCATAAGGCATTCTCGGATTTTCAAAAACCATTGAGAGAATCTGAAATCTGCATATCATCAACTGTACAAAGTCCCATTCTCTAGTTATGCTATACACGCAGGATCTGTCTTATCCATCACTCTCCACACCCGTTTTCGTCCCTCGGAAGCATCCTCTGACGTATCTAGTGGTGAGCAGTTTCCTCCTCAGGCTCCTCTTCAAACCAGTCGACCTCCTCTACAGCAGCACCTCCTTCGGCTTGTCCCTCAATCTCGACCGTTTGTGCCTCGTATGCCTTCAACTCGTTCGCGATCTCTGCTTCCTCAGGTGACTTGGGTGCCTTCGGTGGGGAGAACTTATGGACATGGGCATCGGCATCGCCGGCTTTCACTGGTGGGATTTTATACGCCTTCAGCTCCTTCATGTACAGGTCTTGGACCAGATCCGCTGGGTTGAGGCGGTTAGCTACTTATTCGAAGCATAAGGGAAGAAGGGGGAAGAGATGCGAACGGAGCTGCACGGCGCAGGAAAGCTGGCTGATAGAAAAAAAGACTAAGACGCATAGCATAGAGAAGTATCAGTTACAAACCTTGTCGAACGGCAGTAGGGGTGATGAAGGTGCGCTTGATCACCATGCTGGAAGCTTGTTGTTTCGCGACACGGGCGATCGAGGAGCGCTGCAATGATTAGTTAAGCTGTCCCAGAAGCTCATGGCATATCATACCGAAGCTCTGAGCGTTTGTGAGAACATGGTGACAGATGTGGTAGCGTCAATTGGTTGTGAGGAAATCGGTGGTGAGGTTGCTCTCTCTCAGTTTGCATCGGGCTAAGAATCGTTCACGTGATGCGGCTCGGCATTTCAGCGGCTCAGACTTTCACTTTTCACCAAACCACATGATCTTGGAGGTAATATTGGAAGCTCATTCATCAGCTCGTTAATACTTGTGATAGGTCAAATTCTTCAAATCCTCAAGGCAGGGTCTAATCGAAAGGTCCCATTCTCAAAACATCAATTCTACAATTTGCTGCCCTCGGAAGTCACTGGCTTCATCAACGCTCGCCCATTGCTCAAACATACCTTGCCACCCTCTACCTTGGTAACAAACCTGATTTCCTCCCATTCTCCCTTCATTTCTCCTGTCCTCCAGATCTCGGTAACTAGCTTGTCACCCGGCTTGACAGGAGAAGCAAAGCGAGCTTGAAACTCGCGGATATTCTTGGGATCACTTCCTCCAAGTGCCTTCAAGAGACCGTGGGCTGCGAAATTCCAAGAAGAAAGTCCGTGCATGATTGCACCCCCGAAACCCATCTTCTGACCAGGCTCTGGTGTGGCATGGAGTGGATTGTAATCACCATTGAGTCTACCGATGTCAGCTTCCTAACTCCATATCACATTATATCGGAACTGCCATACCTATAGAGCAGAGCGGATTCAGCAGTGGTCTGATGGCTCACAACAGCATCTGGCTTCTTTCCTTGTGGAGGAGGAAAGTTTTCTGTAGCAGGCCCCTTTGGTCCACCCCAATTGCCTTGGCCTACGAAAAACGCAGAACCCACAGCACGGGCATAGCTCTCTCCAGTAGCCTTATCAACAATATCTTGTTGTGTCTCAACTACACTGCCCGCTTTCCCCTTGTCATATACACCAATGACCTTGGACCGAAGTTCAAAGGTTCGTCCTGCTGAAGTTGTAGGGAAAGGCTTAAGGAAGGTCATAAGACGTTGGCCATCCACGACTCGGCGCGCATCGAATTTCGGCACTCCTGGAATTGGCGTGGCTCCTTGTGCTTTATAAAAGTCGATTACTTCCTGTGATGTATGTTTGAAAGCTGGTATTCCATAAGCAAGATGGGCTTTAAAACGGGATAGAATCTACCGACGCAGGATAATTGGATATGTAGGAAAGACTGCAAAATTGGGGTGCAATTCCTGAAGAAATTATCGTTAGCAAGTCTTAGAGATAAAATGCACCGGCAGTAATACAAATAGAAAGTGTAATTCATC
>Ga0302325_10014592_pt1 | contig 16721 bp, 13 predicted proteins | sample Palsa_T0_2_FD_201948 | JGI IMG/M metagenome (GOLD analysis project Ga0302325, IMG submission 201948) | Peat permafrost microbial communities from Stordalen Mire near Abisko, Sweden - Palsa_T0_2 | ecosystem: Environmental > Terrestrial > Soil > Palsa > Peat permafrost | place: Sweden: Abisko... | reverse complement strand
TGCACGAAATGAGCATAGCCGCCTCGATGCTGGAAGCCGTGCAGGCCGAGGCCGCGCGGCACGGCGCGCATGTGCTGGCGGTGGGCGTGAAGATCGGGGAACTGTCGGGCGTGGATTCGGAATCGTTGCACTTCTGCTTCGATGCCCTGGTGCAGGATACCGACCTGGCGCCGCTGGCGCTCCACATCGAGCGGCTCGGCTGGCGCAACCGCTGCCGCCAGTGCGCCGTGGATTTCGCGGTAGAGGAGTATCGCACCGAGTGCCCGCAGTGCGGCTCCGCGGAAACCGAACTTGCCAGCGGAAACGAATTGGAATTTGCCTACATGGAGATTGAAGAAACATGACCCGCGTGCCAATGGAACGCAAAGTTCTGAACGAAAACGACCGCCTGGCGGGCGAGCTGCGCGAAGGTTTCCTGCGGCATGGAACCGTGTGCTTGAACCTCATCAGCTCGCCCGGATCGGGTAAGACCATGCTGCTGGAACGCACGCTGGCGTCGTTCGAGCCGTCCCGCCGGGTGGCCGTGCTGACGGGCGATATCCAGACGGACAACGACGCGCAGCGCCTGGCGCGCTACGGCTTTCCGGTGCGCCAGATCACTACCGGCGGCGCCTGCCACCTGGACGCCCGCATGGTGACCAGCGCGCTGGCCGGCTGGCAGCCGGATGCGATCGACCTGCTGCTGATCGAGAACGTGGGCAATCTGGTGTGTCCGACAAGTTACGATCTGGGTGAGGAAGCGCGCGTGGTCCTGCTCAGCGTGACGGAGGGCGAAGACAAGCCGCTGAAGTATCCGGCTACGTTCCACCGCGCCGACCTGGTGGTGCTAAACAAAGTGGATCTGCTGCCGTACGTGCCGTTCCGCATGGACTTGGCTCGCGAGTACATCCGGCGGGTGCAACCGGATGTGGAGATGGTGGAGGTTTCGTGCACCACGGGCGTGGGATTGGATACCTGGCGGCAGTGGATCGATGCGCGCGCGAAAGCAAGTTGAGGGGATAGTGGGGCAGGCTCCCAGCCTGCGGCGGCCTCCCAGGCCGCCCAGCCCCGCTAAGATTGGGCGACTACCTGCGGCGGATGAAGAGCAGACTCGGGCCAGCGGGGGCCACTGTGGCGACCGCTCACAAGATCGCGATCATCTTCTACACGATGGTGAAAAAGCAAGTGTAGGACGACGAAACCCTGTGGGCGCAACGCGACGCCGAACGCGAGAAACGGTTCGAAGCCAAACTCAAACGGCAGGCCCAACAACTAGGCTACAAACTGGTGCCTATCGAAGAAAAACCTGCCGCATAACTGCCTGAATCCTAAGGATCGAGCGGGGAGTTCCTCAGAAGAAGCCGGCTGCGGCCATCATTGGCCGCCCTCCAGGAGAGGTTTTCGACGGTTCCCCAAATGTCACCGGGACTCGAACTCGTATGACCCGGAGCCTACCTTCTCAGTCCGCGTAGGCAAATAGATGGTGGCCCGCGTGTTGGGCGGAATGGTGACGCGCAGTTTAAGAGCGCCGCCTTCTGTCGTCCAATCGCTGACAATCTTGCCGTAGACTGAATCGTATTCGCCGCGCGCGTGGGTGATGGGGCCTCCGGTGCGCGGGTGAATGACTATCTCGCGAAATCCGGGGCCGCTGGCCTCCGTATCGATTCCGGCGACATACCGGTAGATCCACGCCACCACCGAACCGAAGGCGTAATGGTTGAACGAATTCATGGCCGGGTCGCCCGAATCGGAATTCCAGCGTTCCCACCAGGTAGTCGCGCCCTTGCGTATCATGTATCCCCAAGAAGGATATGTGTCCGTAAGCAACAGACGGTAAGCCACATCCACGCGGCCATTTTCAGCCAGCGCAAAGAGCAGGTGCGGCGTGCCCAGAAATCCGGTGGACACGTGCCATCCCTTGGCCTCGATCTCCTTCACCAGGCGGTCCACGGCGGCGGCCCGCAGCGATTCGGGCACCAGGTTCATGTGCAGCGCCAGCACGTAGGATGTTTCGGTGCCGGTGCCCACCTCGCCGCTTTCTTTCACGTAGGCCTTCTGAAACGCCGCGCGGATTTTGGCGTTCAGTTCGGAATAGCGTGCCGCAGCGGCCTCCTGGCCGGCGGCATGCGCCATCTGCGACATCATGCCTGCCATCATGGCCCAATAAGCAGTGGCGATCAGATCGTGCGGCGTGCGGCCGTCGGGCGCCAGCCAGTCCGCAAAATTGGGACCCACGCGATTCTTGCGCAGGAAATCGGGATTGCCGTCCGCGATGAACTTCATCCATCGCTCCATCGCCGTCCAGTTTTGCTGCACGATGGCTTGGTCGCCATACTGCTGCCAGGCGGTCCAAGGCACGATCACGCCGGCATCGCCCCAGCCCGGCGCACCCTGCGCCAGAAATGGACCCATCTTCGCCACCCCCGGCGCCACGTTGCCGAAAGCGCCGTCGGCGGTTTGATCGTCCGTCAGGTCGCGCATCCACTTATGGCCGAACGCGGCGATATCGGCGTTGTATGCACCGGTGCGCCAGAACACCTCCGCATCGCCGGTCCACCCCAGCCGTTCATCGCGCTGCGGGCAGTCGGTGGGGATGCTCAGGAAGTTGCTCCGCTCGCCCCAGATGGCCACCTGCCACATCTTGTTCACCAGATCGCTGGATGTGGACAGTTTGCCGGTGAGGGTTTGCGCCGACGATACCACTTGGCCAGTGAAGTTGGCGATCTCCGGTTTGCCTGGAAAGCCGGTGATTTCCACATAACGGAAGCCATGAAACGTAAAAGACGGCGACCAGGTTTGCGGGCCGCCTCGCAAATACAAAACGTCGGTGGCGTTGGCGTTGCGCAGGTTGTCGCGGTAGAGACTGCCGTCCGGAGAGAGAATCTCGGCGAAGCGCAGCCGGATTCTGTCGCCGGCCTTGCCCGCCGCTTTCACTTGCAGCCATCCCACCATGTTCTGGCCCATATCGACGATCCAAGCATCATTGGGAGCCCCGGTGATGCCGCGCGGAGTAACTGTTTCGACGATGCGCGGTGGCACAGTTACTTCCGCCGATAAGATGCCCGGTGGCGCGTCCGCGACGAGCGCCGGCGGCCACGCGGCATCCTTGAATCCGGCTTTGTCCCAGCCGGGCTGTTCCAGCCGTGAGTCGTAGACTTCGCCCGCGTAGATCTCGGAATGCAGGATGGGCGATAGCGCGGTCTTCCACGAATCATCGGTTACTACTGTGCCGGCCGTGCCATCGGCGTAATCCAATTGCAGTTGGGCCAGCAGGCGGGTGGGCGGAGGGAGGAACGAGAAACGCAGAGCGGTCCAAGTGAGGCCGCTGGCGAACCAGCCGTCGCCGAGAATCGCGCCGATGGCATTAGCACCCTGAGTGACAAGCGCGGTGACATCGTAAGTCTGGTAAGTGACGCGCTTGCTGTAATCCGTATATTCGGGAGTCAGTATGTCGCTTCCCACGCGGCTGCCATTCAGGAACATGCGATAACTTCCCAGCGCAGTGACATACAGGCGCGCGGAGCGGACCGGCTTCGCGACGGTGAACTCGCGCCTAAATAGCCCGGCCGGCCCAGGCAGTGAACCGATATCGGCTCCCAGCCGTTTGTCTTCCAGATCCGCGACCACCGTGGCGGGCGCGAAGTGCGGATTCGACTCCAGGCGCGCCTGCCAGTGTTTGTCCGTCGCGTGCATCGTAATGGTTCCGGTGGCCAGACGGATCTTCAACAAGGCGGCCAATGCCGAAGTTACGCCTGCGCCTTGCGCTCCGGACGGGAAACCGGGGGGCATAGCGGTGACGGCCACCTCCACGGTGTTCTTGCCCGCGGTCAGCAGGTTGGTCACGTCCTGACGGTCAAACGCGTGGAAGTCGCTCTTGGCGCCGGCATCCTGCCCATTGACCTTCGCTTTGAAAGCGCCGCGCGCCGCCACGAACAGCGCGGCATTCGCCGGCTTGGCGGGCAGATCGACATCCAGACGAAAAACGGCCACCGTTTTGGGAGCCACCGCGAAGGCGTCCTGCCCTGGAACCCAGATCCAGTGGATGGCGGCGCGTTCCGCATCCTGGTCCGGATCTTTCCGGCTGATCCACTTGGCCTTCCAGTCGGAACTGGCGGGCGGCCCCATTTCCCACCAGGCCGGCTCCGCTGGATCTTCAGCGTGCCCCTGGGCGTCCCACGCGCGCACGGTCCAGTAGTATCGGCGGCCGGCCTGTAGCGGGCTGCCGCCGTACACGATGCCGATCGACTCGGAGGACGTCTGTTTGCCGCTGTCCCAAACGTCGGCATGCCCCGCGCGCAGAGCGGCGAGCGTGGACGCCACGCGGATCTGGTAAGCGCTCTGGGTCCAGTCGCGCGCGGTGCTGTCGCTGCGCCAGAAGAGGCGCGGCTGGAGCGCATCGATGCCCAGCGGATTGGTCAGGTAATCGCAGCGCAAATCGATGGGCCGTGCCAGGGCCGATGCCGCCGCCAGGAAAAGAAGAATAATGACTCTCATAAGGTGAAACCCTGCCGATTGTATCAGGTGTCAGCGGACACTCTGTAGAGCGATGGATTCCAGGTTATGGACCCATCGGGCGGGGCGCTTGTCGTCGGAGACAATCAACTCGAAGGGGCCGGCATTTCCGAGCGGCTGGCCGTCGCGCGCGTCGGCTACCAAGACCTGACCACCATGAAAGCTGGGATCGACTTCGGCGAGGGACAAAAGCACGGAGTATCCATCGGCGCCCGAGGCGATGAGATAGCTGGTCAGGGCTTCGTTGCGCAACTCTTTTCCGAGAGGCGCTTTGACCTGCGACAGCAGCGACGCAAGCAGGATGCCCGAGTAGATTTCGTCCATATTGGTGTGGCCGTTGTGCACCGTGACAGTGACATGCGGCAGAGCGCGAAAGTCCGCGGGCGAGAGCACCACTGGAGCATGGTAGGAATCGGCGGTGAGCACCAGCGAGTCTTTTGGATAGACCGGCACGGGCGAAACAACATCGGCGATCCGGAGCGCCACGGGCACACTTTGGCTGGCGCGATCGTCAGCCGGTGGTTCGGTGATATCGATGTGCAGCCTGGCCGTCTTGAATCCCTGCGCCGAAACGAAGAGCGTGTAACCTCCGGCTTTCAAGTTTAGAGACAGACGACCCTGGTCGTCGGTTTCGAGCTTCGCCGGGACGGGATCGGGAGCGGGCACCAGCCGGACCTGCGCGTGCGCGATCCCGGCGCCCGTCGGATCGCTCACATTGATCGTGACGGGCCTGTTGGCGGCCTGTTGCGCCAGCAGGGCGACTGCCAGCAGGCCAACGCTGCCAACGCTGAAGAGTTGCGGGAGCATGGCGCTAAGCGGCTTCAATCGAGGAACAGATCGCGCCGCAGCGGCTTGCCCGGCGACACGGCATAGCGCGGGAAATCGGTCACGCCGGCGGCGGTCAGTACATCTTCGTCAATGAAAAAATTGCCAGTGGTGGTCCGGCTGTCCTGGGTCAAAATTTGCCAGGCGGCGTCCGCCATGATGTCGGGTGTGCGGCCGCGTTCGGGCTCCGCGCCGGGAATGATCTGCAGCGCTACGGTGGCAATAATTGTGCGCGGCCACAGCGCGTTCACCGCGATGCCCTGGCCGCGGAATTCTTCGGCCATGCCGAGCACGCACATGCTCATTCCGAACTTCGCCATGGTGTATGCCAGGCAGGGCGCGAACCACTTGGCGCGCATATCGAGCGGCGGCGACAGGGTCAGGATGTGCGGGTTGGCGGCCTTCGCCAGATGCGGCAGGCAGGCCTGCGAACACAGGAAAGTCCCGCGCATATTGACTCCCATCATCAGGTCGAAGCGCTTCATGGGAGTCTGCAGCGTGCCGGTGATGCTGATGGCGCTGGCATTGTTCACCAGGATGTCGATGCCGCCGAAACGCTGGACGGCTTGCGCGACGGCGTTCGAAACCTGCTCTTCGTAGCGGATATCCACGGCCAAGGGCAGCGCGTGGCCTCCGGCCGCTTCAATCTCGGCGGCCGCGGTGTGAATGGTGCCGGGGAGCTTGGGATGGGGCGTATCGGTTTTGGCCGCGATCACGATGTTGGCGCCGTCGCGCGCCGCGCGCAACGCGATCGCCAAGCCGATGCCGCGGCTGGCGCCCGAGATGAAAATCGTCTTACCGGCTAGTGAGGGCATGCCGGATCATTATAGCGGAAAAGGCGAGCGGCGCCGGCACGAGTGCCCAATGAACATGGCGGCCTGAAAGGCCGCCGCCTGACGTGGCGCACGCTCTCAGCGTGCCGCGACCGCACTCTTGCGGTCGCCGCGGGCGTAGCCCGCGTACTGGCGGGCGTAGCCCGCGTAATGGCGGCCTGAGAGGCCGCCGCAGGCCGAGGGCCTGCCCCACTATGCGGTCAGGCGCTCGCGCCGGACACATTGCGGCCCAATTCGCGCTCCAGCCAGGCCTGCGCCAGCCGCAGCTCCCGCCGCACCACCGGCACCTCCAGGCCCAGAGCCGCGGCCGATTCTTCCGCAGTGAGACCGCCGAAGAAACGCATTTCGATCAGCCGCGCTTTGCGTTCGTCCTGTTTCTCCAGATCGTTGAGCGCGTCGTCTAGTGCGATCAGAGCGGCGGGCCGGTCCACCGAAGCGGTGGATGCTTCATCCAGCGGCGCCCGCAGCGCGGCCGAGCGCTTCCCGGTATTCCGGCGGCGCGCATAGTCCACCAGAATCTGCCGCATGATGCGCGCGGCAATTCCCATGAAGTGGGCGCGGTCCTGATAGTCCGGCGGCGCGCCGCCGCAAAGACGCAGGTACGCTTCGTGGACCAGCGCGGTGCCTTGCAGCGTATGGCCCGGCCGCTCGTTGCGCACAAACGAATCGGCCAGCCGCCGCAACTCGGCGTAAACCAGGGGAAAGAGGCGGTCCATGGCGGACCGGTCGCCCGCACGGACTTCGTGGAGCAGTTGTGTCACGGACGAAGAGGCGTCCATGACTGGACAGTGTATCATCACCGGGGGCGGATCGACAGGGCTGCGCCCGCGGAGAGCGTTTCCGGCCCGCGCCAGTTGCGGTATGCTACATGGAAGCGCTCCGATGGGCCAAACCAGGCTGCCGCGGAGACTGCCCAATTCCGTTTTTGGAGAAAAACTAATGACACGCATGTTAACTCTGTTTCTGACGATCCTGCTGTTTGGATCCGTAGTATGTTGGGCTGCCGACAACCCGATGGTGGGCACCTGGGACGCAGTCGGCACCGACGAGGCAGGCCAAGCCTCCAACTGGACCCTGGTGGTGAAGGACGATGCCGGCAAACTGGGCGGCACGCTAAGCGGCGATCCGGGCGAGTTCGCCCTGGTGGACGCCAAACTGGATGGCAATTCATTTACGTTCAAGGTGGTGGTGAACGAGGCCACTTACACGGTGGAAACCACCATCGATGGCAAAAAGTTCGACGGTAAATATAAAGGACCGGAAGCCGCCGGCACTCTAAAGGGCACCAAGCGCTCGTAATTGGCGGGGGCAGGTCAACGAGCCGTCAGCCGGCCTGCCCTATTTCCGCTTGATCTCGATCCGCGCCGTTCCGCCCTGGGGATCGGCGAACTCGTAGATCTCGGGTGTCTCGGAAGCTTTTTTGATGGCGGCCTGCTTCCAGGCCAGTTTCTTGTCCGCGGCACCTTCCCGGTACCAGCCGCTCAAAATGTACTCCGGAGCGTCCTTCGATTCCCACTCCGCGCACGAATCGATCCAATACCTTCCGCTGCCCGGAGCGCTCTGGCTCTCCGCCGCCCACTGGTGTTTCCAGCGGTCGTGCCCATGCGTCAGGCAGAAGAAATAGAGATCCAGCCGCTTGCAGTATTGGCTTTCGAACACGTCCAGGTGGAACGCGCGCTGCCAGCCACCCTGCGAGAAGGTGGTTTCCAGTCCCACCTCCTCCTGCGGATTCGTGGAGCCGTCGCAGGGTATACGGCTGGAGATGCGCACGCCTTGCACACGATCCACCAGATCGTCGGTATTGTGAGACCGGGCGTAGACGCCAGCGCCCATTCCTAGAATGGCCAGAGAAGCGAGTGCAGTGGAAGTAGGAGTCATGCAGCTTTATTTTAGCGCGACCGCGGTAGAGGTCTAAGCGTGAGGGCTGATACAATAGCGTCCCGAGGTGCACTATGGAAAGATCCGGAGTTGGATTGTGGCTGGCGGCCGTGGTTGTGTCCGGCGCCTGGTGTCAGAGCGCGCTCGCGCAGAAAGGGTTTGAAGTGGTCACGGGCAAGGCTTTCGATTCCGCCATGCCGAAGGACTTTTACCTGGAAGGCAACGCCATCCCCACCGAGAAGCGCAACGCCGTTATGGTATTGACGCCGAGGGGTGCGCGTGCGCTCTTCGCCCTGATCGATACTACCGGATATGCGGCCAGCATCACGACCAAGTACGTGGGGATGATCGTTACGGAGGGCGATGTTACTCTTTGCGGGCACAAGATCGGAGTGGGGAGCTACGGCTTCGGATGGGTGCTTCCGCAGACCGGCGTGGACGCCCCCGGCAAGTTTTCCTTGTACGACCAGGCAGGCGCTCCAGTGACCGACTGCACGGCGGAGCGCCAAGGGGACCTGAAAATGCCGCGGCCGCTGCAAGTAATCGTCGCTAAGGATGGATCGGCACGGTTGTATCACGGCAAGCATTACATCGCGCTGCAGTAGAGTTTATATTACTTGGTATGGCTATCATTGCCGTCGCGGGGCGCAAGGGCGGGGTCGGAAAGTCGACAATTGCCGGCAACCTGGCGGCGGAGTTTGATGCCATGAAGCGGACGGTGCGAGTGTTGGACGCCGATCCACAGCACAGCCTGATGGCATGGGCCGAGCAGGGCGACGGCATACTGGCGCGATGTGTGGAAAAAGTGGAGGACGGCGCCGGCACTCTGCGGGCGCGCGCGCGCCAAGCCGAGAAGGACGCCGACATCGTGTTGATCGACACGCCGCCGGGCGCGCCCGAGACCGCCTATGAGGCGGCCCTGGCGGCCGATCTGATGCTGCTGCCGTGCGGGCCTTCGCCCCTGGATCTGTTTGCGCTGAAGGAGGCCCTGTCGCTGGCGCTGAAGGCGCGTGCGGCACGGCGCTCGAAAAAGCCGCGCATCCGCTTCGTGCCCTCCAAGGTGCTGATGAACACCAACCTCGGGCGCGGGTTGACCTCTTCGCTGAAGGACATGGGGAAGAAGGTGCTGCCACCCATCGGGCAGCGCGTAGTAGTGGCGGAGGCGGTGTCGAGCGGGCTGACCGTAGCGGAGTACGCGCCGGATTCAGCCGCGCACGAGGAGTTTAGAGCGTTGGCCAGGGCAGTCGAGAAAATCCTGGAGAAGTGAGTGGGGCAGGCCCTCGGCCTGCGGCGGGTCCCTTGGACCCGCTTCTCGCTCGGAAACCGAGCCTTTGAATAGAGAAGAATGGCGGCCTGGGAGGCCGCCGCAGGCCGAGGGCCTGCCCCACTTAGCGCACTTCGCCGCGCGAGTCGAACGTCTGCCCCGAAGCCAGCAGATCCCGCACGCGGCCCCGATTAGCGCCGGCCTTCTCTGTTGCCTCCGCCATCAAGCGCACGGCATATTCAATCGAACGATCCGGCGGCAGGCGGAAGATCCAGGGGATGTTCAGCGCGGTCAGAGAGCGGTCCGCCGAGATGGCGATCACCGGCACAAACATCTTCACCGCGAGTTGCTCGGCCAGGTGGCTGCTGCTGCGGTCCGTCGAGATCAGCCCGATCAGCCGGTCCTGTCCGATCAAATCGACGAGCGCGGTGGAAGCCTTGCCCCAAGCGCCTTCGGAGGGCACGCCTACCAACGTGAAGTTGCGGCCCGCGGCGCGCTGCAACGCCGGATCGGCGGCCAGTTTATCGGCTTGCGGCCCGAAGATGCCGATGCGCACTTCGCCCGGAGGGTTGTCGGCGAGCGGGGGGCCCATGTAGGCCACGGTCTCCTCATCGATGCGCGCGTAAGCCTTCTGCATCGGTTCGCGGCGGAACTCCGCTTTGCCGTTGCGGATCGTGCCCAAGTACAGCGACGCGATGTTCTTCGCATTGGGATCGAAGATCATTTCGCCGGTCACGCCGCGATAGCGCTCCAGGCCATAGAGCGCGTCCCGGATACGCCCGCGGTTCAGGCCCGCGCGACAAACCGCATCCAGTAGGATGCGCATGCCATCATAGCCCAGCGAGGCGAAGACTTCCGGCGGTTTCTCGAAGCGCTTGGCGAAGCGGGCGTTGAAGCCGGTCGACACCGGATCGTCGCGCGTGGGATCGTAGGGGAACACGAATTCCAGGCCCTCGGCGGCGGCGCCGGCGATGTGCAGCATCTCGCTGCCATATACGCGGTAAGCCCCAAAAACACGCTCCTGCATGCCCATCTCGCGCATCTGTTTCAGGATGTTGCCGGCAGGAACCTGGTCGGCCCACAGCACGATGGCATCCACATTGGATTCCTGAATCACGCCGAGCTGATGATGGAAATCGTTGTCGCCCGGCATGTACTTCTGCTCGATGACGACTGGGTGCCCGAGCCGCCGCGAAGCATCCTTAAACTTGACGATCCCGAGACGGCCATAGCGCTCGTTGACGCGCAGCAGCGCCACACGGCTGAGACCCAGTTCGCTGTAAATGCGCCGCGCCAGCGTGTACCCCTGCTCGCGATCGTCCTGGATGGCCTGCAAAGACCATGGGATGATCGTTTCCGGAATGGTAGGATCGGTGGCTGCGGTGTTCACGATGGGCAGTTCCGATTTCAACGAGACACGCAGGGCGATGTGGGTGGTGTCGCCGCTGATGGAGCCTAGCATGGCCCAGTCATTCTCGTCGTACGTCATCTTCACGATCTCGTTGCTGGATGCGCCCCAGATAGCGGAATCGTTGTGCACCATGAGGCGGAAGGGCTTGCCGCAGTAGCCGCCCGCGGCGTTCGCCTCGTCGATGGCGAGCTGCGCTCCGTTGAGCATCATGCGGCCGAGGGCTTCGTCCCGATGTTCCGAGATGGGGCCCAGAAAGCCGATGCGCACCTCGGTGACGTCCTTCAGATCGGGCGTAGGAATGTCACGCGCCGCGCCATTGTACTCGACCGTTTTGGTGTAGAACTCGTAGTATGGTTTGGTGAAATGCGAGTAAGGGCGCAGATCGGCGGGCGCGTTGGCGTAAGGCTCCAGCGTGCGCTCGGCAGGCGGTCCCGGCGGATGGGCGCCGCACGAGCACGCACGGGGCGATTGGGCAAAGGCAGGCACTGCCAGTAACATGCAGGCGATAGTGGGGCAGGCCCACGGCCTGCGGCGGCCTCTCAGGCCGCCAAAGCAAGAAGCGGGTCGAGGCGACCCGCGCAGGCCAAGGGCCTGCCCCACTAATTTGGCCGAAACCATAGTTACTCCTTCTTGCGGAACATGACGATGGCTTCGCCTTCCACCAACAAATCCGGACGGCAGAGCTTCGCCTGAATGCCGGTCGATGCCGGCAGCGGATCGAGCCCTTGCGACTGATAAAACGCGGTGCGTTCCTCGTTGAAGGCGCGATAATCGCGGTCGATATCGCGCAGATAGAAGGTGGTGCGGACTATGTCGTGCCAGGTGGCTCCTTCCGATTCCAGCAGCCCCGTGATGTTGTAAAACATCCGCTGGCACTGCGCGCGAAACTCGCCCACATGCACCGTATCGCCGTACTCATCGATGCTCGCTGTGCCGGAGATTAAGAGAACCACCAAGCCGTTCAGATCGATGCGCATGCCCCGCGAAAAAGAACTCGGGCGCTGGTAGTCATAGGCCTCGTTGAGCACTCGCAGGTCGGTGATGGCCCGTTTCTCGACCGCCGCGCCGGTGACTTCGCTAATCATGTCTTCGAGTAACATTTTGTGTAACCTCCTCTTCGATTCGCATCCCGTGGCTCAGGCCTTTGGCCGTTGCCACCCAGATGTCGTTCCCCTGAAAATCAACTCCGAAAATGTAGTTGTGAGCGGGAGCCGTATCGGTCTCAACCTGTCTCACCTTGCCTTGGGCGTCGCGCACCAGCATCTCGGGCTTGCCGGTTTGGAGCGATGGACGGTAGACTGCCCAGTTTTCCCCATCGTAGTAAGCCAGTCCTTTATCCGTGGAGAACCAAACGCGATTACCGTCCACGCCTTTTACCTGGTTCATGAAATCGCTGGGCAGGCCGCTGTCTTTCTGCAGGAAGTTATGCCAGTTACGGCCGTCATAGCGGCTGGCGCCGAAGTAAGTGGCCACCCATAGGATCTTATCCTGCTCCATCCAACTGACCGATGTTGTGATTTCGTGAATCAGTCCCTGGTCCTTGAAGAGCACCATCTCGGTCTCGCCGTCCGGGTCGTTATAGTCTTTCCATCGCTCGCTCTTGACGTCGTACTCCAGCACTCCGGCGCCCCACACCGCGTAGTACACCTTACTTGTGCCGGCGCTGACTGCATACGTCCAGATCTCGTACATGGGCGTGTTGCGTTCGTTGAACAAGCTCCATTCGCCCGTACGCGTATTCAGGCGGCCGGCGCCGGCGGCGGTGGCCGCCCACACGGAGTCGCCCTGCACGGCCACCCCGTACACCACATCGTTCGGCAGGCCGCTATTGAGCTGCGTAAAAGTGTCGATACGCCCTGCGGAATAGCGGCTCAGCCCGCCCATGGTAGCTGCCCAAACGTCGTGGGTTCTCTTGTCCACGGCCACGTAGAGGACCGCGCGATGCGCCAGGCCATCCGCCGGGCGGAACACCTTCCATTTGCCGTTCTCGTAAAGCGCCAGGCCATTTTCCGTGCCGGCCCAGATGCGCGCGCCATCCACGGCTACGCTGAAGACGCGGTTGTCGGGCAAGCCGTCGGCTGTGGTGAAGTTTTGCCAGTGGAAGCGCGGCATGGGCTGTGCGGCGGCGGCCAGAGGCAACAGGGCGAGGATGGCTAGCCAGTGTTTCATAACGTCTTCAAATACTCAATCAGATCGTTGAGTTCGTCTTTCGTGAGGTCGTTAGTTACCCCGTGCGTGTCCTTGGGGTTGAAAACGGTCCAGATTTCTTCCAGGCTGTGGGCGGAACCGTCGTGAAGATAGGGCGCGGTCAGGGCGATGTTAGTCAGTTGCGGAACGTCGATGATGGGCGAACGGTCGGACCACTTACCGCTGCCTACGTTCACTTGGGTCTGGTTTGTGTAATGCCGTCCAGCGTGACAGAATGCACACTGGTTGGTTTCCGGAATGGGTGTGCCGTCCTTGCGGCGGGTGCGCTCGAAGATATCTTTGCCGCGTTCCTGGGCGGCGGTCAATTCGCCGTTTGCCAGGCGGTACCGGTTGGGCCGTAGCGGCATCGCCTTGATATAGGCGACCAGGTCGCCCAGTTCCGCGCGGGAGTAACTCTGGGAGCGATAGAAGAACTTCTCGGTGCGCGGCCCGCATTCGGTTTCAAGATCCGGATTGCCGCCGTTCCACTTGAACGGTTCGGTCCCGTCCACGTCTTCGAGCAGCCGGTTATCGACAATGTCTTTGCCGAAGCCATCGGGTTCCAGGTCCCATTGCAGCCCGTCGAAAGTGGATTCGATGTGGCAATTGGCGCAACTGAAACCGCCATGGAAGGCGAAGCGGGCATCGAAGAAAAGCTGTTCGCCGCGGCGTTGAGGCGTTAGTTCCTTAGGGCCGCCCAAATCGATGGTGCGCACCACTTTGCGGGCGGCCGTGTCGATCACGGAAATGGTGTCGTCCAGGCGATTGGCCACGTAAAGCATCGCACCATTGGGCGACAGCGCGATGCCTTTGGGTGCGCGGCCCACCGGAATACGTGCCGTGACGAAGTGTGCCGACGCGGACAGGTCGTTGGCCAGCGCGCGCCGCTCCGCAGAGGAAGCCGACCGCACGAATTTGAGCAGGCGGGCGATATCGATCACCGTCACGCTATTTGCGCCGGTGGTGGAGATGTATGCCGCGCTCTTGTCTGGCGCAATCGCCACGGCGAACGGCATGGTGTAATATTGCTCCAGTTCGTCGATCAGCACCTGCACGCTTTCCCCGACGTCCTCGCCGAAGAGCGTGAGCGAATCGCCGAAGACCCAGCCGTGCTCGACGTGCGCCAACGGGACCAGATTCTTAGGCCGAAGCTGGCAGGCAATGCCCAAGCGCCCATCGCGGGAAAAGGCGACGTGGAAAACGCCGGCGATGTTGTGCAGCGGCTGACGGTCGCGCACGATCTGGTGTTCGGCATCGACGATGGTGATCTCGGATTCGGGCGGGGTGCGATGACGGCCGATGTTCGGATAAATATGGGTGCAATAGAGGGATTGGCCGTCGGGCGATGGCGTCAGATAGCTGGCGCCGCGGCCGGCTGCCAGGCGCCGCGTTTCCATGCCAGTGGCCAGATCGATAACCGAGATATCGTTGCTGATTCGATTGGCGGTGTAAACAGCGGTACCGGCCGCATCGGCGAACACGGCATTCGGCTCGAAGCCAGCGGGAAGTGTACGCGTGACGTGGTGTGACTCCGTATCTACCACCGAAACGGTGTCACTCCACGAGTTGGCGACATAAGCATAGCGGTCAGTGAGCCACAAGCCTTTGGGCACCCGGCCCACTCGCACGCGACCAGTAACTTTGCCGGAGTGTGCGTCGGCCAGCACAAGTTCGTCGCTGCCTTCACAGACCACAAACAGGCGCGCACCATCCGGGGATACGGCGAGTTCGACGGGAGAAGGATAGCGCAAGGGCGCAGCAGTGATCGTCCCGGCCAGACCCGCCAAAGCCGCAATGCAGAGTCCGAAAAAGTGGGGCAGGCCCTTGGCCTGCGGCGGCCTCCCAGGCCGCCCTTGAGAATCTTTCCGAGCGCAGCGCACTAACCAATCGTGGTCCTCCAAGAACGGCGCCTCCCGCATTTGTACCTCATTGGTCAGCCGCTTTTCGTCACCTTTTCCCTGCGCGATAGCCTGCCCACACGTCGCGTCTTCCCATCCGGCAATCTGACTTCCGGCGAAGCATTCGTCGCTATGGACCGCTTGCTCCATAACGCCCGCGCCGGCCCCATGTTTCTCAGCCAGCCGTCCGTCGCCGAGTTGGTAATAGCTTCGATAGAGCATGGCGCCGAGCTTGGACATTACGAATTGCATGCATTCGCGATTATGTCCAATCATGTTCATCTACTCATCACTCCACATGTGCAGGTCTCGAAGCTGCTTTGTTCATTGAAGGCCACCACCGCAAAGAGAGCTAACCTGCTGTTGGGGCGTACCGGTGAACCGTTCTGGCAAGATGAAAGCTACGATCATTTGGTTCGCAATGGTGAAGAATTCCGTCGCATCCAGCGATACATTGAGTACAATCCCGTCAGTGCGGGACTCGCCGCCACGGCGGAGGATTTTCCTTGGTCCAGCGCAGGGCGGCCTACGAGGCCGCCGCAGGCCACGGGCCTGCCCCACTAGTATCATTTTTCCTCCACGGTTACTACACGGTCGGCCGCCACATCACGCAGTGTCTGCACTTTACCGCTGGGCCAGGTGATGGTGACGGTTTCGGCTTTCGCCGCGGCGCCCAGTCCGAAGTGCACTCGCGCGTCATCCTGCGATAAGTAGCCGGAACCTGCCATGCGTTCGGCCTGCTGCTTGCGCCCACCCGCGGACACCTCGATCTTCGCGCCGATGCCATCCCGATTACTCTTCCTGCCCACCAGCTTGAAACCCACCCAGTGGTTGGCGCCGGGCGAGACGTTGTGCAAAAGGTAGCCCGGTCCACCCAGGTTCACCATGAACAAATCCATCTTGCCGTCGTTATCGTAGTCCGCAAAGCACGCCCCGCGCGCCACGGTTTTCACGTCGAAGAAGGGTCCGGCCCCGCTCGACACATCCGCGAAATGTCCATTACCCAGGTTGCGGAAAATCGAATGCTCCTGCGGCACCATGTGGATGAGGCCGCCGTGCGCGATGAATATATCGCGCAGCCCGTCGTTATCGAAATCGTAGACGCCGGTGCCCCAACTTACATACTGCGCGGTCAACTGCGAGATGCCAGCCGACTCCGTAATGTCGTTGAAGTCCGTACCGCTGTTGCTTAGCAGCCGGTTATACCGCGAATCGGTAACCCACAGGCCGACGTGCCCGCTGTTTTCGAAATCGGCGAACACCGGCCCCATGGCCGAGGTGGACTCGCCATTCTGACCGTAAGCCACACCGGACTGCACGGCCACTTCCTTGAAGGTGCCGTCATGATTGTTGTGGAACAGGAAATTCTCGGTCTTGTCATTCGCCACGTAGATGTCGGGATAACCGTCGCCATCGAAATCGCCCGCTGTAACACCCATGGTGCGTCCTACATACTTGGCGATGCCGGACTTCTGACTAACATCCGTGAATGTGCCGTTGCAGTTGTTGTGGAACAGCATGTTAGTGTTGCCCGCATAATCCAGCGGGCCGGGATAGTTATCCGCGGCGTAATAAGCGCGATACTTGGGATCGAACTTGACGTACCGACCGACAAACAAATCCACGCAGCCGTCGCGATCGTAGTCCAGCCACGCGGAGCCGATCGACCAGCCCGGCACGTTCAGCCCGGCTTTGGCGGTGACGTCTTCGAACGTTCCGTCGCCTTTGTTGCGAAACAACGTGACGTGGCCATAGCCGGTGACCAACAGGTCCACGAAGCCATCGTTATCGAAATCCGCGGCGATGGTGCCCATGCTGAACAGGTCCGCCCCGACTCCGGCCTGCTCGGTGACATCGGTGAATTTGCCGTTGCCATCGTTGCGGTAGAGATGATTGTGCTGCGGCGTTTCCGGGGGCTTGCGCAGCGGGTAAGG
>Ga0302325_10014591_pt1 | contig 16722 bp, 13 predicted proteins | sample Palsa_T0_2_FD_201948 | JGI IMG/M metagenome (GOLD analysis project Ga0302325, IMG submission 201948) | Peat permafrost microbial communities from Stordalen Mire near Abisko, Sweden - Palsa_T0_2 | ecosystem: Environmental > Terrestrial > Soil > Palsa > Peat permafrost | place: Sweden: Abisko... | reverse complement strand
ATCATCGATGCCGGTCGAGCGGGCGGTGGCGCTGGTCGAGCGGGCGGCGACGGTGGTGGAGCTCCCCCTGTGTCGCGCCTTCTTCGCCCTGTGCCTGAGTGACTTCGACCGGTGTCTGGGCAAGCTCGACCTGGGCCTGTGACAGCTCGCCCTGTGTCTGGTCGTCGCCGACCTGTGCTCGGGCGAATTCGACTCGTGCTTGGTCGAGCTCGGTCTGTGCCTCGGCGACCTCGACCTGTATTTGGGCGACTTCGACTCGTGCTTGGTCGAGCTCGGTCTGTGCTCGGGCGACCTCGACCTGTGCTCGGGCGACCTCGACCTGTGCTCGGGCGACTTCGACCTGTGCTTGGGCGACCTCGCTCTGTGCTCGGGCGACGTCGACCGGTCTCTGGGCGAGCTCGACCCGCGCTTGGGCGACCTCGACCTGCGCCTGGGCGAGCTCGACCTGTGTCTGGTCGTGCAATACCAGCGTCACCGCCAGCTCGAAGCGGCACGCCGCCGACAATCCCAGGACGTCGGCGTACTTGCCGCGTTGAACCGCAATGTGGTCTCCCGGTTAGCGGCCCCAAGCCGTGAGGGCGGCGGCTGTTTTGGCGTCGAGGGTCGGGGGGCTGTGGGTAGCGCGCTTGGCTTTTGCCGCTTCGCTCGTGATCCTCCGGAGCGCCTCGGATGCGAGAGGGGCGAGGGGGGAGGCGTCGGTGCCGCAGGCGGCGTCGAGCGCTGGGATGCAGAGATCGCTTTGGGTTGCGTTCGTTCGTAGGAGGAGGCCCATCCAGCTCACGAGCTGATGCTCGCCCGAGCTTGCGTAGAGAGGGCGTGTGCCATCGTCGGCCTCCGCGTCGAACAAGTCCTCACCCTCGAAAGAGGCCGGCGGGGAGAGGCCGAGCTCCGCGAGCACCGTCGTCGCGATGTCGACAGCCGATGTCGGTACACGGACGTGCGACGCGTTCGCTTGGCCCGCGGAATGGACGACGAGGAGGGACGTCAGCGAGCCGTCGTCCAGCGGCTCTGCGTCACCGAACGGGACGTGCGCGCCCACGTCCATGCCCGTGTCGGAAGCGACGATGATCGCGGTGTCATCACGTCGTCCGGCGTCGTCGAGCGCGGCGAGCAAACGCGCGAGCGCGGCGTCGTGCTCGGATACGGCGAAGTCATGGAGGGCCCAGGCACGTTTGCGATCGGCGTCGTTGAAGCGAACGAGCGGGGGGACGTGCCGCGCGTGGGCGAGGATTTCAGCAGCGTGGACCCCAAACTCGATGGGTCCCGTGTAGCTGTCGGGCGGGAGCGTCTTGAGGGCGTCCGCGGGCACGTCCCAGGGCGGGTGGCCGCCGCGGGCGTGCACGACGAGGACGAAGCGCTCGGACTTGTGCGCTCCGATCCAAACGGCGGCATCCTCGATGACGTGCGTCGCGCTGCCTTCGCCGGGAAAGAAGGTCTTGAAGGTCTCGAATCCGCGCGCGAAGCCGAACGCCGCCGACGTCGTCGGGTTCGCCGTGAACATCGCCGTCGAGATGCCTGCCTCTCGCGCAGCGTCTGCGATCGTGACGATCCCGTCCGCGACACGCGATGCATCCCCATCGGCACCGTGCTCGATGGGCGGCAGGCCGGTGAGCATCGATGCGACCGACCCCGCTGCCCACGTGCTCGTCGCGCGGTCGGCATCGAACGTGGTGCTGCGCTGCGCGAGAGCCGCGAGCGTCGGCAGCGTCGTCGCGGACGTGGGGGTCTGCCCGAGGACGACGAGGACGACGCCGCGAGCGTGTTGAACGCGCTTCACCATCGCGCGCTGCGGGCCATACAGCTTGGCGTCGCCGACGAGCACACGCGCAGCGGGGGTCGCCTGATCGGTGCGGATCTCGAGCGCACCGACTCCCTGCGCCTCGTCGGGAATGGGAAAGGTCACCGACGTCCACCCGCTGGCGTCGTCGACGTGAACCTTGCCGAGGAGCAGCGGTGCCGCTCGATCACGCAGCACGCGAGCCTCGACGTCTCCGCTGCCTTTGCCGAGGAGCCCGAGCACGATGTCCAACGTCGCACCCTTGGGGAAAGGGGTGGTGCACCGGATGAACGCCGGCGCCTGCAACGCCACCGCGCGCCGAGGTATGCCTCCGAGGGTCTCCGTCGCCACCGCTCCGTCGTACGTCGGTGCGACGTAGGTCGTGCTCGCCCGCGTTCCGACGCGAATCCAGTCGATCTCTGCGGCAGCATCGGGAGCCTTGCCCAGCCCTCCAAAGTGAAGGACGAGCTCGTTCGTCCCGTTCGTGAGCATCGCCGAAGCTCCGTGAAGGGCGCGGACCACGGTCTCGCCCTTCGCGAGCGGCGCGGTGCCGACGAGCTTGCCGTTGAGGGTAACGGTCACGCGCCGCGCCGCGAGCCCGCGCATCCGTAAGTCGACGAACGCCTCGGCGCGATCGCCGCCGGGTGTCACGTCGATCGGTCCAGCGAATCGAAATGAAAGCGTGTGTGAGCTGACGCGGTCCCAGGTTGCGCCGTCGTGCTCCGTGGACTCGAGTGATGCGGTCTCCTTGATGCCGTAGAGCGGATGAGCGGCCGGAGCGCCGAGGTCCAAGAGGATCCCCTCGTGACCGAGGACGCACGCGTCGAGGTGGAGCGGCAGGTCGAGAAGGACACGGCGCGGTGAGGGTGCGCTCGCGTCAACGCGGGCGTCGCCAGCGTCGACTTGCGCAGTGGAGTCTTTCTTTGCACCACACGCGGCGAGCGCGAGGGCCATCGCGGCGACGAGCAACCGAGCGCACGACGGCACGCCGCGTCACGGCCAGTCGACGCGAGTGGTCTTGCTGGCGCGAACATCCACCGTTTGGGTTCGCGCGCCCACGCGAACATCGTGGGCGCCCGCCACCACGGGCCCGGCGGGCCTTTTGATGCCGTCCACGTACACATCCACACCGTCCGGCGCATGAACCGCGAGCCACCCCTCGTTGTCGCTCAACGTGACGTCCTTGGGCGGCTCCGTGTAGAGGACATTGATCGGCGCTTCGACCGAAACGGCCGGCGCTGGCACAGGCTCGACCGGAGCCTGAGCGATCGACAATCGCACGGCGACGTACGCACCGAGCGCGACCGTCGCCAACACCGCGAGCCAGCGTACCGTGTTGTTGTTGCGTGACTGCGGAGGGTGGGATGCGCGCGCGACGGACGAGAGCGGCGTGTACTTCTCGTCACGCTTGGGCGGCTTCGCGGCGGCGGGCTCGGGCTCACTGTCCTCGTCGTCCGCCTCCGCTTCGGAAGGCTTGGGCAACGACGGTCCACTCTCGATGCGCTCCTCGGTCAGCGGCGGATCGAGGTGAGGAATGGTCGGCGTCGCGAGCTGCAGCTCGTAGATCGTCTCGACCTCCGTTCGCTCTTCGGTGCTCTTCGTTTCGGGCGGGTTCGACGATCGCGGGCGAAGCGCGCTCGGCTCGATGATCGGCGGCGGAAGAGGTGACGACGTGTGCGTACCGGGCGCAGGCGAGGACTCACTGAGCTTCTGAATCACCGCGTCTTCGAGCGACGACGGCTTCGAATTCCTACGTTCCTCGGCAAGCACACGCGCCTCTTCATCGAGGAGCTCTTGCACCGAGACTTGAAGCGACGTCTCGACGGCAGCGGCCTTCGAGACGCCAGTCCTGATGGCCGCCGCAGGTGGAGCAGCCGGGGCGGGTCGAGCAGGTTGCGGGGCCAGGATCTCTTCGATCGAGGCGGCTACGGAGCTCTCCTGCGCGTCGTCCCGAGCCTTCGCGATCACCGGCGGGGGCGTCATGCTCGGGCGGATGGGCGAGAGCGGCGTCGAGTTGCGCGCTGGGGCTCCTTGCAAGATCGCGAGCGCCGCGGCGACCGCGGGTTCGAGGAGCTCGTTGCCCTCTTCGTCCTGGACGCCCACGACCGCGCCTCGCGCGGCGAGGTCCGTGAGCACGTCATCGAGGAAGCTCGGTACGACCTGACCCTCGAGAAGGAGCGTCTGCGGCGAGGTCCCTTTGGAGAGGCGCACGATGAGCGACCGCGCGGGCTCGGGAGTCGCTCGCAGATAGTGGCTGAGGATGTCGTCATCGAGCTGGAGGCGCGCCGCACGTGTCGCGTGGGCGCCGGTCGTCACCGCCATCGCGCCGCGAGCCCCGGCGATGTGCTTCTCGAGCTGGGCAGCCAGCGTCCCCGTGAGCTCGCCAACGAGCGTACCGGCCGTGGCAGGTGCGACGATGAATCGCCCCGCCGACACTCCCAAGAGCTCACGGAGGACCTTCGGCCCGCGCGCGAAGTTTCCGTCTCCTGCCGTTCGTGTCGCCCGACGGGGGGCTCCTTCGCGAAGCTCGATCTCGTAGAGACAGGATGCGTCACGTATCGAGACGCGCGCGTCCTGCCGCAGCGTCGAGACGAACTCGAGCAGCGATCGTACGGTGAGGCCATCGAGACGCCCACGCACCTCGCCAGTGCCCTTGAGCCGCGCTTCGACTCGCGCGCGAGGCCAGAGCACCTCGCGAACCCGTGCGAGCACCGAGCGGGCGTCGCTCTCTTTGCGCAAATAGGCCGCGGCGCTCGCGCCGAGCTCGCGGACGCGCTGGAGGAGGTCTTCCTTCCAGGACAGGAGAATGACGGGTGTGTCGCGCAGCGCGACGTCGCGCTTGATCGCGCGCGACAAAGCGAAGCCGTCCATCTTCGGCATGAGGATGTCGCTGATGATCACGTCGGGTGACGTGCGCATCGCGATCTCCAGCGCGGTCGTCCCATCGAGTGCCTCGTGGACGACGCAGCCCGTCGTTCGAAGGAGGTCGGACAGGAACCACGTGACCCCCGGGTCGTCGTCGGCCACGACCACGCGTCGCCCTTCGAGCGTGACGTCGGCGGCCGCTCCTCGCCCGCGCCGCACGCGATCGGCTCCGGGCATGTCGGGCTGGAAGGCGAGGGCGATCGTCCCTTCCGGCCCTCGTCCCGCAAACCGCACCGCCCCGCCCGTGCGCGTCGTGACGACCTCACGCACGCGCGAGATGGCGCCCCAGATCGCAGCCATCACCTCGGTGCCTTCACCGAGTGACACGCGCTTGCCTCGTGACGCAGCGTCGACCGAGCCGACGAGCGCGCGACGAACCTCGTCCGCGAGCCGCTCGCCGAGCTGCTCGATCGTCGGCTCGCCGAGCGAAAGCCGCATCGTGCGACCATCACGCTGGTCGACGGCCTCGTCGCACACGCTCCGGAGGGCATCGCCCGAATATGGAGCGGAGAGCACGCGCGCGACGCCCAGCGCCACGAAGCGCGCGGCGACCTCGGACCCGAGCTTGCCAACGACCACGATGGGAACCGGTTCCGTGAGGGGATCGTCAGCGAGCGCTTCGACGAGCTCCGCGGCCTGCAGAACCTGGGCATCGAGCACGACGACATCGGGCGCAATCGCACGCGCAAGGCCAATCGCGTGCTGAGCGTCCTCCGTGCGTTCGCACTCGACCGCGCGGTGGTCCTCCGTCTCGAGCAGCGCCTCGGCGATCGCCTCGGGCCCAACGACGAGCACCGTCATCGGCGTCGCACTACTGGGCTGCATGGAGATGGGGGCGTCGTCTCGGCTCGACGGAGGAGGCTCCGCCGCGGGGGTCTCTGGACGTCGGGAGTCGCTCCACGCCAAGGCCGGCAGGTCATCGAGCGCTCGCGCCACGACGTTGACGTTTCGCAGGGTGGCCGTGTTGCTCGGGTCGAGCGACTCGAGCGCGGCCTCCGCCTCCGCCAAAGCCTGCGCCATGGCCTCGAAGCGCATCATCCTCGCGCTCGTACCGAGCGCGTGAAGCTTACGGCGGAGCTCGTCACGAGGGCCCTGGGCGCGCGGATCCGCTTCGAGCGTCGCCAAGGCCTTGCGCGCGTCGGCGACCTTCCGCCCAAGCGACGCGACGAAGTCGCCCCGCGCTCCGCCGAGCCCTTGCGACTCTTCCTTCTCGGATCCCTCACCCATGAACTTTTTTGCTAACACGGGGGCGGTGCAGCTGTCGATTCGCGGCGCGAAAGAAGCCGACCTCGATCGTCTCGTGGAGGTCCACGCGGCCTGCTATCCAGACGGTCGAACAGCGGCCCAGAGGCGCAGCAACTTCGTCGAGAACCCTTGGTCCGAAGGACGAAAGGGCGGGCTTGTAGACCTGCACGTCGCCGAACGTGGTGGGCGCATCGTGGGCCATGGGTTCGGCTTTCCGCTCACCACGTACTTTGGTGGCGAGCCCGTACCGGCGGTCGGCATCGCGAGCGTCGGCGTCGCGCCAGAAGCCCGTGGGGCGGATATCGGCGCTCGAATCGTGGCGCGTATCGAAGAACGAGCACGGGAGCGCGGTGCCGTTCTCGCGCTGCTCCATGCGTTTCGCCATGGTTTCTACAAGAAGCGCGGGTACGCCGATGTCACGCCGATGCATCGGCTGGAATGCGATCCACGGGCCATTCCCGCCGCGTGGGTGGCGAAAGCTCGGCGCGCGCCGTTCCGGGCGGCGACGGCCAAGGACGTTCGGGCGGTCATGGCGCTGCATGGTCGCGCGGTCAAGCGTTCGACGGGCGGTATCGAGCGTCCAGCGACGCTCTGGAAGCGCATCTTCGCGAACGAACGTCTTCATGTCGCCGTGCTCGAAGCGCCGGCTGTGGGCTATGTCACATTCGAGCTCGTGCAGGACGAGCCGCACGCACGCACGCGCCTCGAGGTGCAAGATCTCGTCGCCGAAAGCGACGAGGCACGTCGCACCCTTTGGGGATTGCTCGGGATGCAGGCGGGACAGGTCGCTGAAATCGGCGTCGAGATTGCGCAGGGCGATCCGATCGCGTTCGCGCTCACGGACATCGACGGCGCCCGTTTTGGTGACGAGCGCGTCGAGCACGCGTTGGGCTGCCTCGTTGCTGGCCCCATGGTTCGCATGCTCGACGTGCGGCGTGCACTGGCCACGCGCGGTTACGCGGCGAATGGGGACTTCGACGTAAAAACGAAGGCGCCCGCCCTCCGCATCACTTCGCGCGATGGCCATACCCACGTGGCCAGAAGCCCGAAGGGCGCATCGTCCGTCACGACCGACGAGCGTACGCTCGCATCGATGGCGTTCGGCGGACTCGGAGTGACGAGCGCAGCGCAGCTCGGCTTGGTGCGCGGGACCACGGAGGCGATCCGGCGCGCCCATGCGCTCTTGCGACTGCCACCGTTCGTCACCCTCGACCGGTTTTGATCGATGAGCGACACACCGTTTCTCGTGCGCTTCGGTGCAACCGTCGGTGTGGCCACGCTGGCCGCGCTGGTCGCCGCGATGCCGGGCGCGTTTCGTTTGAGCCCTGCGGGAGACATCGACGCGCTTCGCGCGTGGCTCACGTTGGCGGGGCTCCTCTTGCTTCCCATGCTCCTGCTCGTCCCGCTCGTACGCCTCGCTCGTGACGGCTTGCGGGGTGTGACGCCAAGCGACGAATCGCGCGGCCTCGAGCGTCTTGCGGCGGCTGCGCTGCTGGTGTGCACGTGGCTGTGGACGCTCTCCACCTTCGGCGCGGTGCTACGCGAGAAGACGCATCAGCACGCCCTTTCCGCGGTGACATTCGCCGTGTTCGCGCTCTTCGCGCTCGTGTTCCTCGTGCTCGTCGCGAGACGGCTCGTCACGCTCCTCGTCATCATGAGGCAACGTCGTGCGCTTGCCGGAACCCTCGTGACCGTAGGGGTGGTGGTGCTCTCGGTCGGGCTCCTCGGAGCTCGCGTCGCGCGGGCAGCGTCGGATCTGACGCCGGTTGGACGCGCGACGCTCGTCGATGGGCTGGCCATCGCGCTGGCCGTGGCGTTCGCAGCGCGAAAGACGTTCGAGGACCGGCGCATGCTCGCACGCATGGGTCCACCGGCTGCGGTTTGCCTCTTCGTCGTCTCGATGCACACCCTCGTGACGTCGATCCCAGCCGTGGCTGCGATACAGCAGGCTTGCCCCGTGTATTTCGCCCTAATTCGCGGCTTTGCCCACCTTAGCTAGCCCAACAGAGTGGTTGACGCCCCACGGGCCGTCGTTAACTTGTGGGCCGATGTATTCGTTTCAGCAGAGGAGCGTAGCTCCGTCGTTGCGTCGCCCGGCGACGTCCACTCTTGGGTTCCTGCGGCGGGTCTATCTTCTCTTCACCGGCGGGGTCGGCTTCGCCGTGATTGGCGCGCTCGCCGCGCTCTACGCCGGCACGCCAGTGCAGATCGCATCGCGTGGGGCTGTTGGGTACGTCCCTCCGGTGGTGGCCTTCGCAATGGAGCATTGGATCGTGATGCTCCTCGTCTACATCGGGGCATTCTTCGCGGCATCGTTCGCGAGGCGGGTCCCGGGGCTCAATGTGGTTGCGCTTTTCGGGTATGCCTTCATCAGCGGTCTCTTCATTGCTCCATCCGTGTTCGTCGCCCAAGCCATGGCGCAGACCGGCCATACGCTCGATGCCGCGCCCGTTCGTGACGCCTTTTTGCTGACCGCCGCAGCGTTCACGGGCCTCTCCGGCTACACGCTGGTGACGCGCCGCGACTTCTCGAATCTCGGCGCCGCGCTTTCGATTGGGCTTTTCGTGCTCATTGGCGCGTCGCTGCTAGGGTTCTTCGTCCACGCAGAGGTCTTTCACCTCGCGGTGGCCAGCGTTGGCGTTCTCCTCTTTGCAGGCTACATCCTCTATGACACCAGTCGCATCATGCGCGAAGGGGAGGACGACGCGGTGGGTGCCGCGCTGCGACTCTTCCTCGACATCCTGAACATGTTTCTTCTGCTTCTCCGAATTCTGTCATCATCGCGTGATCGGTGATGTTGCGCGCGTGGCTCGCATCCATGCTCGCGCTCGTGGCGCTGCTGGCGACGACTCGACTCGCGCACGCGGATGAGCCCGAACATCACGGCTTTGCAGTCGTGGCGGTGGACGGAGCGACGGACGTGGCTTGGCCGCTCGCGCAACGCGTCTACCGCAGTGCCGTGCTTCGTCCGGCGGCCATCGACGACGCACGTGCGCGCGTACTTGCAGGTGAGGCGGCTCCCCCTCTCGCGCCACCCGAGCTGACCGAGCTTGCCGAGCTCCGCGCCGGAGTAAAGGGAGACGACGCAGCATCGAGAGAGGTCCTCGCGGCGCTGGCTCAAAAGCTTGGTGTGCACGCCATCGTCGTGGTCTTCGGCAGGCAAGAAGCCGAGGGCCCGAGCGCTCGCGTGTACGTGGTCGACCTTCGAGCCTTCGACGCCGCACGGTACATGCCCGACCCATCGACCGCCCCGAACGTCGTATGGGATGGCGCGATTCGATCCCTCGAGCGTCCGTACGTGCCACAGGAGCAAAAACCCCTCGGCGTGGTCGAGCGTGTTCCGCCTCCGACCAAACGAAGCAATGGGAAGGCCTCTGAGTCGAAGGCCTTCTACGAGTCGCCGTGGTTCTGGGTGGCCGTCGGCACGGCGGCGCTCGTCGCGGGTGGCGTGCTCATCGCGACGAACATCCAGACGAACGACACGATCCACCTTCAGGTGCGATTGCCATGAGTAACGTGCTCCGCTGGTTGCGCGTTCTTTTGTCCGTGTTCGTTCTTGCGACGTGTGTGCGGCCGGCATGGGCGGATGGCCCCCCCGTCGAGAACGCGCCGCACGACACTCCGCTCGTGCTCGAGCCCGCCAGCGTGACGATCCCCGGCATTCTTCCGGACATGACGTCACGGGACCACGAGTGGCTCAAGCTCGCCTATCCGGTGAGCGTCGAATCGAAAGCGCTCGCGTTGCTCGACGATGCGGATGCCTTCAAGGCCGAGCTCGGCGCGTGGTTCGGGCAAACGGTGCTCGATCACGTCGAGGTGCGTCTCGCACGATCGCCCGAAGACATGACGGCCCTCGCGCCGGTCGACCACCCGCCGCCACGCTACGCCGTGGGTGTCGCGTACGCACCGCTGCATCTCGTGCTCGTCTCGCTGCGTGAGCCAAAGACCGCCGAAGCCACTGACCTTCGGGAGGTGCTGAGGCACGAGCTCGTCCACGTCGCCCTCTATGACGCGACGCAGGGGCATCACGTGCCGCTCTGGTTCAACGAGGGTCTCGCCGTGTATGCGTCCGGGGAGTCGAGCCTCCTTCGCACGCGGACGCTCTGGAACGCGACCTTGTCGAAAACAATCCTCCCTCTCGAGGACCTCGACCGAGGTTTTCCGGAGGAGAACGAGCAGGTCAGCATCGCCTACGCAGAGTCCGCCGACTTCGTGCGGTTTCTCTTGCGTGACGAAGACCGAGCGCGCTTCGGATCGCTCGTCGAGCGCGTGCGGAAGGGCGCCCCATTCGACCGCGCGCTCGCGGATGCGTATGGCGACAACGTCCGCAAGCTCGAGTACGAGTGGCGCGAAGAGCTCGACAAGCGCTTCAGCTTCTGGCCCGTGCTCACGGGCAGCTCGATGCTCTGGGCGGGCATCATGGGCGTGCTGGTGATCGCGTATGTGAGGCGTCGTCGAAAGGCGAAGGAGACGCTCGCGCGCTGGGCCAAAGAGGAAGCCGAGGAAGATCGGCAGCGCGCCGTCCTCGTCGAGGCCAACGACTCGGACGCGCTCGTGATGCGACGGGCGGTTCCAGCCGTCCAGCACGACGGGCAGTGGCACACCCTGCACTAAAAATTAGTTCGGCTGCACGGTGGGGCACCCGGCGACGACGCGAACGTTGAGCACGTCGCCACTCAACACTTCGCTGCACGCGGTACCGAGGAGCGTGATGGTCGCTCCGCTGAGGACCCATCCGTTCACGGGATCCGCGGGCACGGCAACGTTGTCGAAGTAGACGTTCACGTGCGTCGGGTCTGGCGGAGGGCTGCCGAGCGTGAGCGTGCACGTACCGGTGATCTTCGCCGCAATCTGAGAGAGCGCGGACTCGAACGATGCCTCGTCGTACGAATCCACCGGGTAGTAAAGCGGCTCGCTGGAGCGCGCGGTGTTGCCCGCCGTCGCGAGCTCGTCGAGGAGACCGGCGTACGGCCCACTGCCAGGGACACCGACGATGTACGTCGACACACCAGCGGTCGCGATGGCTTGCACGGCGTCGATGGTGGGCTGCTCATCGAGACAGTCGAGTGGGCCGAAGATGCTTGGATCGCAGCAGTTCGGTGCGCCGTTGGGCGGGCACCCGGAGACGCTCTCGATGTTGTCGATGCAAAGCGACGAATCACACATGGCGGCCGCGTCGCAGTTGGGGCCACCGTCGGTCGCGAGGATCACGAACGTCCGCCCCTTGAGGCCCGCGAGCGTGGGGAGGATCCCTTGCAGCGTCGCCGCAGTTGGCGTCCCTCCTCCCGGTACCACCGAAGTCACTTTGAGCATCGCCGTCGTCGTAGGCCCCTGCGTTCCCGCGGGGGTATCCCCCGGTCGCGTGCTCAAGACCTCGAGTCCCGGGCCGCACTGGTCGGGGTTGTTTGGGTCGGGGAACATCGCCGCGCCGAAGTTGGCGCGGGGTCCGAGGCTCTCCATCACCTGGGCGACGACGATGCGTATCGTCGTCCACTTGTTGTCGTCAGCCATGCTGCCCGAGCGGTCGAGCACGAAGTAGAGGTTCGGCACGTCGGTCAAGAAGCTCAGCTCCGTGCACGCGCACACGCCGAGCGCGGGCCCAGCGTTGCACGTGGGCGCGGCAGTCTCCGCGCCAAAGACGAGACGGTCCACGCTCGCATCGACGGTCGTGTCGCCGAGCAGTGGCGGGGAGCTGTCCCCGCATGCCGCTGCAATCGTCGCGAACACGCAAACAGGGGCGACGAACGCGCGTAAGCCCATTCAGCCACACTCTAGCACCGAGCTAGGCCAAGTCGCAGGAATCGGGGACAATCCAGCTCGTGGAGGAAGAACCGCCGCGTGGCAGGGGTCATACCTCCGTGTGGTTGGTTGTGTTCCGAATTTTCGTCGTGGGGGTGATCGTCGCCACCCTGGGGACCATCACGGATTCCCCACTCGTGACCGTGGTGTTCGAGCTTGCGCCACCGGGTCTTCCAGCGAGCGTGGGCGATCGTGATGGAACCGTCGTCGCGACGGTTCGCGACGAGCAAGGTGAGCCCGTGCGCGGAGCGCGCGTAGAGATCCTCAGCGAGATCGACGGCCGTGTTTATCGTGCTGGTGGCGCGCGTACGACGGATAAAGGCGTCGCTCGCGTAACGATGCTGCCGCGCGGACACGCGTGGGTCGTCGCCGACGCACCCACGTACGCCCGAGCCTCGACGTCGCTCGTGCTCGCATGTGCGAATGATCCTGCTCAGGCGCGGAGCTGCGAGCGGAACGTCGACCTCGTGCTTTCGCCCGAGCACACGTTCGTCGTGAACGTCGTCGACACCGAGGGTCATGGCGTGCCTGGGGCGGAGATCGAGGTGGGCTCCGCTGATGCGCTCCCCTACGGAGCGCGAACCGATGCTCGCGGCCACGCGGAGGTCGGGCGTCTCGGCGAATCACCTTGGATCGTGAGCGCACGGGCGCGCGGATATGACGAGACCACCGCCCGCAACGTGCATGACGGAGCGGCGATCGAGCTCGTGCTTCATCGCCTCGGGTCCATCCTCGTGCACGTCGTCGGCCTGAACGACAAGCCCGTCCCGAGCGCGCACGTCAGCATTGCAGGGACGGCTCTATGGCCCGCCCGCGAAGGGCACACGGGCGAGCGTGGGATGGTCAAGCTCGCGGGCCTCTTCGCTGGCTCGTATGCCCTGCGCGCCACCGAAGGCGGACGCGCTTCGCTGATCGAGCTCGGCGTGATGCTCGCAGCAGGCGAGGACAAGGATCTCACGCTCAGACTCTTGCCAGGCCGCATGGTCGTCGCCCATGTGGTCGACGAAGATGCAGTCGACGCAAACGACGTTGCAGGTGCGCGCGTCGTCCTCGCGGAGTCTGGGATCTCGCCGTTTCCTCTCGAGGCCGTGACGGACAAGCATGGGCGTGCCGAGCTCGGGCCCATCGCGCCCGGCTCCGCGACGCTCTCGGCCCACGCGGACGGCTTCGTGGGACGCGGCGTTGTTGCGGTACCCGAATCGCTCACGGGTGAGGTGCGTGTCGTCCTCGCGCGCGCCGGGACGTTGAGCGGCCGCGTCGTCGATGCTCGTGGATTTCCGATTGCGAGCGCGACCATCGAGATCATCGGCACCGACTTCTCCGGCGGACCGATCGATGACGATCCGCGAAGGAGTGAGTTTCGCGACGCGGAGTTCCACGCGACACTCACGCCCGCGCAGCTCGTGCCCGCTGGCGAGCTCGGCGTCGTGCCGGGGCCCGTCCCGCCCATCCCGCGCGGGCCAGTCATCGTCGCCACGACGGGTCCGGCCATCCGCGGTGCTCCTGCCGAGCCGTGGGTCACGGCAGGTGATGGAACGTTCCGCGCCACACCGGTCACCCCAGGTCGCATCCGCGCGCTCATCAGGCACCCGGAATACGTGGAAGCGTGGAGCGGCAGCGTGACCATCCCGGCGGGCGGCGAAGCGCGTGTCGACATCGTGCTCCACGCGGGCGGGACCCTCGAGGGCCGCGTCGTCGATGCCGAGGGAAGGCCGGTCGCCGGTGCGCGCGTCGAGCTCGCTGCCACGCACGGCACGCTCGAGCGAACGACCAAGTCATCGTCCGACGGCACCTTCGCATTCGCCGCAGTTCCGCAGGACCTCGCGCTCGACGTTTATCCTGACGATGAGGCCCTCGCTCCAGCCCTGCGTACGCAGACTACTGTGAAAGACGGTGAGCGCCGTGAGATCGTCCTCACGCTTCCTGCCGCGCGAGACGCGATTCTGCTGCGCGTGAAGGACGACCGGGGCTACCCCATCGCATCGGCCCAGGCGTCGGTCGCGTCACTCGATCCGGTGGCACCGCTCCGAGAGACCGCGTTCTCGGACGCGCGCGGTGAAGCTTCCCTCGCCGGTGCGCGAGGTCTTCCATTGGCGCTCGAGGTGACCGCGCCGGGTCACGCACCGAAGCGCACGACGCTCGACGTCGCTCCAGCGGAGATCGAGATCACGCTCGGTCTCGCGGCAACCGTCACGGGTGTCGTGCGCTCGTCGCGTGGGGTGGCACTCGCCGATGCAGAGGTCGTGCTCTACATGGACTCGGCGGTGAGGCATCTGCGAACCGACGCGCAGGGCACGTTCACGGCTGCTGACCTCGCGCCCGGGCCGGGACGCGCGCTCGTTCGCGCTGCGGGTTACGCGACCACCGAGCGGAGCTTCAACATCCGTGAGTCGGACGGCCCGGCATCGCTCGGTACGATTGACCTCGCGAGCGAAGGCATCGTGACCGGCGAGGTGCTCGGGCCTCGTGGTGATCCCGTCGCCGGTGCTCGCGTCGCCAGGGATCGTGTCCCGGTGTTTCTCGCAGTCTCCGCAACGCCGCCCGATGTCGCCACGACCGACGCCAAAGGGCGATTTCGTCTCGGAGGCTTGGGCGAGGGCACGGTCGTCTTGGAGGCGTTCGCCCCCGATGTCGGGCGTGGGCACACGGAGGTCCGCGTCGTTGCGGGTCGCGGGACGACGAACGTGCGGCTGACGCTCGCCGAAGGCGGAGCGCCCGCGACCGACCATGCGGGGGCGACGGTCGCCGTCACCCTCGGCGAAACGGGCGGGACGAGCGAAGCGCACGACGTGGTCGTGATGGTCGTCGCCGAGGGGAGCGAAGCGGAGCACGCAGGTTTGCTCGCCGGCGACGTCATCACCGATGTCGATGGCACCCCGGTCCACACCATCGAGCAAGCGCGCGAGAAGCTCAGTGGGCCACGCGGGGTCGATGTGGTCGTCGGCATCCGCCGCGAAGACTCGTCGACCCTGCGCATACGTGTCGGCCGAGAAGCCGTGCAACACTGAGTCTCGCGAGACGACACCCCACGCAACTATTCACGCGCGAACTGAATGGCCTTCCCGGGAAGCACAGCCCACTCGATCGTCTTGTCATCCGAAAACGTGAAGGATTGCTTGTCGTCGGGTCCGTCTTGATCGGTGACGATGACGACGCTGCGCGCCTCGTCGTGCGCGACGCGAAAACGACTCGACTGCTTGTCGCCTCCCATGTGCACGGACACCTGGTCGCCGTGAAACTCGAGCTCCATCGTGGAGGCAAAGAGGTTCGCCGCCTTCAGCTGGTCTGCGGTCACGCCCGTCGCCTTGATGCCGTGCCAGCGCCCCTCGAGCTTGGCTGCGCTTCCCTTGTTGCACGCGACGAGCAGCGTTGCGACGACCATCCAGGCGAGCTTGCCGTTCATGAGCCCCTCAACATACCGCATCCCCGGACGAGACGAGCTCGGCCCGCATGAGCACCTCGAGGAGCGGCTCGGGCATGCGCAAGAGCTTGTGTGCGGCGTCGACGCAAGCGAGGCGCGTCTCGCCAACGGCGAGGCTGACGGGCTTCCCATCGACGTCGGTGCGGGTGACGTCGTACACGAAGCGCAGCGAATGTGAACGAACGTCGGCGAGCGCGACGTCGACGAAGACGACGTCCTCGAAACGGGCGGGTGCTCGATATCGAACGCTCGCTTCGACGACGGGCAGGTGCCATCCGCGCGCAGCCCACGTCGCGTACGTCACGCCACGTCGCCGCAGCCACGCGACCCGCGCGGCTTCGAAATACGAGAGGTAGCTCGCGTGATGCACGATGCCCATCAAGTCCGTTTCGCCGAAACGCACGCGGATTTCGATGCGGCTCGTGGAACGGCTGGGATCGATGGCGACGCGCATGACGACGGGCGGCCTTTCTGCCATGGTCGCGGGGTGCCGAACAACGAAAACGGCAAGAGACGCCTTCCACTCATCCAGACGAAGGCCGAGGAGCCCGAAGAGCCTCGCCCGCCATGGCACTGGGTCGGCTTCGGCGCCGTCGCCATCTTCGTCGCGTGGCTGCCCTTGGCGTATGCCGCGGAAGCCGTGAGCCGCAGGCTCGTGGCGGGAAGGCTCGGCAGCGGCGAGACCAAGCTCGCGGATTTGCCACGCTCGGAGCGCTTGACGGTCCTCGCGATGATTGCTGGGCCACAAGTCGTTGCTCTCGTCATCGCGGGCCTCGCCGGTGGCTTTCTCGTGACCCGGTTCGGACAAGGCACGCGCCGACGGGAAGCGGCCTTTGCTGGCCTCGCAGTGGGGCTGCTCGCCCTTGGGCTGACGTATGCGCAAGCGGGCCCGTCCGTCGCCGCGCTCGTCGTGCCACTCCTCGCGACCACCTCGGCTGCCGTAGGCGGTGTGTTGGGGACACGGCGAAAGTAGGGCCGCCAAGCGGCGGAAGAGGGCTTCCTGTGGTAAGCGAGCGCGATGCTCGGGTTGCTCGCACCAACCGACGCGCGCTGGGCGAGCGTGGCGCTGGCCGATCTCGACGCCGTGCTCCGTGACCATGCCCACTGCGAGATGAAAGCCGCGTCGCACGCGCTGTCGCTCGCAGCCCGCCACCCGGACGACCTCGCGCTCGTGCGCAAGCTGGTGGCTCTCGCGCAAGAGGAGCTCGCGCACTACGATCAGGTCCTCGGGCTCCTCGCATCACGCGGCATTGCCCTCGGCCCACCGCCGGTCGACGAGTATGCGGCGGCCCTTCATGCTGCCGTCGCCAAGCGCCAAGGATCAGGTGGTTCCATCGCTCCGAAGGCGCGAGGGCTTGTCGATCGCTTGCTCGTCTCCGCGCTCATCGAGGCGCGATCGTGCGAGCGGTTCAAGCTTCTCGCGGATGCGATGGGGGAGCACCACGAGCTCTTCCGGTTCTACAGCGAGCTCTTCGCCGCAGAGGCGCGCCACCATCGCGATCTCGTCGATCTCGCGCGTGGGGTAGCTGACGGAGCCGCCGAAGGCGGCACGCTC
>Ga0302325_10014589_pt1 | contig 16723 bp, 12 predicted proteins | sample Palsa_T0_2_FD_201948 | JGI IMG/M metagenome (GOLD analysis project Ga0302325, IMG submission 201948) | Peat permafrost microbial communities from Stordalen Mire near Abisko, Sweden - Palsa_T0_2 | ecosystem: Environmental > Terrestrial > Soil > Palsa > Peat permafrost | place: Sweden: Abisko... | reverse complement strand
CGTCGGTCTGCCGGGCTTCCAGTTCATCCAGGATCCGATGGATTACGACACTCGCACACATCACACCAATATGGATACTCTGGAACGCGTCCAGCAAGGCGACATCGAGCAGATGGCGATTGTCGAAGCGTTCTTCGTGTACCAGGCAGCCACGCGACCCGATAAGTTGCCGCGCAAAGATCTGCCTGCAGCGCGCGGTGGCGGCGGCCGCGGCGCAAGAGGCGGGAATTAAGCACGCTGTCCGCTTTGAGGCGCAAAAACGAGCGCTCCCTCCGGCCTCGGCCTCGGGGAGCGTTTTTTGTTGGCGGGCTCACTCGCTGAAGACGACCCCACCCTTTACAGGTGGGGCTCCGATTAGTTCAGTAGGTGGTCCAGGCCAGTTCAAGAGTGACACATCTGATTGCTTTTGGGTCTACCTGGAAGTAGAACTCCTCAGCCGGCAGGCGGCGGAAAGCGATCAGGAAAAGACTGGCGTCATCCGTCGAGAATCTCGAAACCGACCATATTGCCGCCCGCGTCATAGTCGGTCCGGTAGGCAGTAACAATCACGGCCGGCTCCTCGTTTTCGTCTACCACGACTCGCAGCAGATATATTTTCCTATTACGTGTCGTAACCGGCGACGCCAACGATGTGCGATTTCATTCGGTCGAGGGCGTCAACCCACTGTATAACCCGAGCACCGCATCGACAAGACCATCGACGGTAAAGGTCCGCGCCTCGGTGTCCACCGCGATGCCGAGATTGCGGGCTGTAGCTGAAGTCACGGGGCCAATCGACGCGACCTTGACTCCCGCCAACGTCTCGGCTCCCACCGCCGCAACGAAATTCTGCACAGTGGAAGAACTGGTGAAGGTGATGCAATCCGGTTTGTGCGTGCCTGCGAAGATGCGCGCGGCCTCCGCGGCGGCGTTCACTGGCGTCACCGTCCGATAAGCTTCCACCACGTCGATATGCGCCCCGCGCTTCGCGAGTTCCACCGGCACCAGATCGCGGGCCACCGCTGCCCGCGGCAATAGGATGCGGCTGCCCGCCAGATCGAAGGCCGCGAAGGCCTCGAGGAGTCCTTCGGCTACATACTCGCGGCCCATCAGGTCGACCTTGAGATGGAGCGCTTCGACGGCGGCGCGGGTGGCGGGACCGATGGCGCAAATTTTGGCTCGCAACGCGCGCAGGTCCGTCGCGGAGCGGTCGAGACGATCGAGGAAGAAGCTCACGCCGTTGGCGCTGGTGAAAATCAGCCAATCGTAGGAGGCGAGATTGGCAAGGGCGCGGTCCAGGGGGCCATAATCGGCCGCCGGCTGGATCTCGATGGTGGGCAACTCGAGCACATCGGCGCCCAGCTCTTTCAGACGGGACGTGAGGCCGCCGGCCTGCCCCTTGGCGCGCGTAGTTACGATGCGCCGGCCAAACAGGGGCAGGCGTTCGTACCAGTTCAGTTTCTCTCGGAGACGCACCACTTCACCCACCACGATGGTGGCGGGCGGCTTCATGCCGTGGTCAGCGATGAGTTGCGGCAAAGAGGAGAGGGTGCCTTGCAGCGTTTCCTGATCGGGCCTGGTGGCCCAGCGGACCGCGATGGCGGGGGTTTCGGGGGACCGGCCGCGGGCGATGAGTTCGCGCGCGATGTCGGCGAAGGCAAACATCCCCATGAAAATCACTAACGTCTCCGCCTGGCCCACGCTGGCCCAATCCACCGCGTCCACGGAGTGACCGGTCACGAAACTGACGGCGGAACTACGGCCACGGTGGGTGAGCGGAATGCCCGTGTAGGCCGCGATGCCCAGGGGCACGGTGACGCCGGGCACCAGTTCGAAGGGAATACCGGCATCGGAGAGTACTTCGGCCTCCTCGCCGCCGCGGCCGAAGATCAGCGGATCCCCGCCCTTGAGGCGCACGACTGTGAGGCCGCGCTGGGCGCGGTCGATGAGCATGGCACAGATTTCTTCCTGAGTGAACGCGCGGACGGACTTCTTTTTGCCGACGTAGAGGCGCTCGGCGTGGGCGGGAGCGAGATCGAGGAGAGCCGCGGGAGCGAGGTGATCGAAGAGGACGGAGTCGGCGCGTTCCAGAATGCGGCGGCCTTTGCAGGTGAGCAATTCAGGATCGCCGGGCCCTGCGCCGATGAGGTAAACCTTTCCGGGAATACTCACGCCAAATCCGGCGACGCATCGGGAAGTAATCTCATCTGCTTCGATTTTACCCACTTTGGGGAAATAACAGAAAAACGGTCTCTTGCCAAGACGCAAAGAGCGCCAAGAGGAACCACAAAAACGAATGACTCTTGGTGTTTCCGCTTGGCGTTCTTTGCGTCTGGCGAGAGATGCTTTCTTAGCCGCTACTCCTGCCTCAGTGCCACCGTGGGTTCGATGCGCATCGCTTTGCGTGCGGGGACACAGATCGCCAACAGCGCCGCGGCGCCAAGGACCACCGTGACCGTGGCGAACGTGATCGGGTCGGCGGGACGCACACCATATAGCATTTTGCCCATCAAACGCGAGATCAGCAGCGCACCCGCCAGTCCGGCGGCGGTCCCCGTCAGGGCCTGCGACATCCCTTGCCCTACCACCATCCGCAAGACTGAAGCCCCCGTCGCCCCGAGCGATATGCGGATGCCGATTTCCTGCGTGCGCCGCGTGATCGCATAGCTCATCACACCGTAAATTCCCACCGCGGCCAGCAGCAGAGCAACCGAGGCGAAAACTCCCAGCAGCAGCGCCAGGAATCGGGGCTCGGCAGTGGCGTCGGCAACTGCCTGGTCCATGGTGAGGACCTCGGAAATCGGCAGATTGCGATCCATCGACCAGACTGTCGCCTTCACGGCGGACACCAGGCTCTCCGGATTGCCGTGCGCGCGCAATACCAAGGTGATGTAAGCGATGTGCGAGCCGGAATTACCCAGGAAACCTCCGTTCTGCAGACCCGCCAGATAGACCTCGGGTGCGGGCGCCGAGGCCCAGTCCTGCTTGGCATTGGCGGATACGCCGACGATGGTTACCCATATACCGGTATCCACGGAGATCCGCTGGCCGGTCGGGTCGGCTCCGGGCCAGTACTTGTCAGCGGCAGCCTGGTTGATGACCACCACACCCGTGGAACGGGAGTCGTCGCTGGCAGCGATGGCGCGGCCGCGGACGATGGGCAGACGCATGGTCTCGAAGTACCCCGGCATCACGATTCGATATACGGCCAGGGCTTCCTCACCAGGGCGCGGTTTCGGGCAGCCGTCGATGAGGAATGAATATCCCCAGACGTCTCCCGCCAGTGGGAGATGATTGATAGCGCCGGCAGCTTCCACGCCGGGTAAATTGCGCACGCGATCCAGTAGCAGGCGATAGAAAAGCTCGCGCGGACCCGGGGCGGCTTCGCGCGACCCGGCCACGGAGACCACCATCGATAACACGCGTTGTGGATTGAATCCCGGGTCGACCGATTGCAGGGCGAGAAAGCTGCGGACGGTCAGACCGGCGCCGATCAGCAGCATGAAGGCCAGCGCAAACTCCGAGGCCACCAAGAAACTGCGCAGGCGATTGCTACGGCGTCCGTCACTGCCGCCGCGGCCGCCTTCTTTGAGTGCGCCGCTCAGGTTTCCCGTGGTTGCCTGCGTCGCCGGAACCAGGCCGACGAGCGCCGCTGTCAACACCGCCGCGGCGAGGAGAAAGAGGATCACGCGAGCATCGATCGTTACGGTATCGACGCGCGGAATTTCGGCTGGACTGAGCGCGATCAGCGCTTTCACGCCCCACAGGGCCAGGAGCAGACCGGCTGCGGCTCCCATGCCGGCGAGCACTAGATTTTCGGTGAGGAACTGGGTGATCACCCGTCCGCGGCCGGCGCCCAGAGCGATCCGCACGGCGATTTCGCGCTGTCGGCCGGAGGTGCGCGCAAGCAGCATGTGAGCCACATTGGCGCAGGCGATCAGGAGGACGAAGCCCACGCCGCAGAGCACAATCAGCAGCGGCGTTTCGACCTTGCCGACGACATTTTCCTTAAGCGGCGTGACCACGACGTTGCGATTCGTGCCTGGATACTGCAGTTCCAGCCGTCCGGTGATGGCGGCGACTTCGGCCCGCGCCGCGGAGAGCGTCGCCCCGGGCTTCAATCGCGCAAAAACGCGTAGGCTGTTGCCGCTCCGCTGGCGGAGGCGGCCGCCGAGCGCCAACGGCGCCCACAACTCCGCGCGAGTGGCCCAGAAAGGCGCAAATTTGAAGGTGGACGGCATCACGCCGATCGTAGTGAACGTTTGGCCGTCTAGGACAATCGGTTTTCCCAGCACTTGCGGGTCGCCGTTGAAGAGCCGCTGCCACAGCCGGTAACTGAGGACCACTTCGTGCTCCGAGCCGGGTTGATCTTCACTGGCAACGAAGGTGCGGCCCAGCAGCGGGGCGACACCCAGCAGCGGGAACATGCCTTGTGTTACCTGCAGCCCGGTGAGGTGCTCCGGCGAATCGACGCCGGTGAGGTTGGGGCTCCAATACTGCGCGGCCGACATGGCTTCGAAGGAGCGGCTCTGCTCGCGCCAGTCGGCAAAATTGGCGGGCGCCACCGGCTGTGCGCCGAAATGCAGCAGGGTGACCAGGCGATCGGGGTCGTGGTACGCAAGGGGGTTGAGCAGGACTGCGTTCACCACGCTGAAAATCGCAGTATTCGCGCCGATTCCCAAGGCCAAGGTGAGGACCGCGAGAGCGGTGAAGCCGGGAGTTCGCAGGAGACCGCGAGCGCCGTAGCGGAGGTCTTGCGCGAAGTTCTCCAGGCGTCGCCAGCCCCAGGTGTCGCGGCTCGATTCCCGCAGCAGTGTGGCATTGCCGAACTGGCGCTGGGCCGCGGCACGGGCATCGGCCGGCGAGAGGCCGGCGCCGGTGCGCTCTTGCTGGCGCAACTCCAGGTGAAGGCGCATTTCCTCCTGCAGATCGCGATCCAACGCCTCGCCACGGAATAGCATTCTCACGCGGCGGCTCAGTTCAGTCACCCAACGCATGTTGCTCCTTTCGCATAGTTAGACTATGGCGCCGCGGAAAAGTTAGCCGGGTGAGCGCTTTGGCCATGCTGCGAAAAGAAGGCAAGCAGAAAACGAAATGGGGCATTATTCAACAGCGGACTCTCGATTGCCGCATTTTTAACACTTTTTCTGCAGCCTGCAGCTCTTCTTTTTTCTTCCTGTCATCAGCCCGTAAAATCCATTGGCGAAAATGGAGCCCTTATATGTTTAATTTCAGGACGTGTTTCCTTGCCAGCGCTTTGTCGCTGTCGATGGCAGGCCCTGCGCTGGCTCAATTCGAGTCGGGCTCAGTGCTCGGGACCATCACTGACCCGGCGGGATCGGCCGTTTCCGGCGCTTCCGTAACGCTTACCAATGTGCGCACCGGCGCGGCTTTTAAGACGCGCAGCGACGGCAGCGGCAATTTTCTTTTCGTCAATGAACGCTTAGGTTCTTATAAGGTTCAGGCGGAAATGACTGGCTTCAAGACTGCCGAGACCAATCCCTTCGACCTCAGCGTGGATGCCCGCCAACGCGTCGATCTTAAGTTGGAGATCGGCCTCGTGTCCGAGTCGGTCACCGTGGCAGGGGCGGCCGGATTGCTCGAAACCGATACCAGTTCGCGCGGCGAGGTGATCAACGCCCACGAAGCCGCGGACCTTCCACTGAATGGCCGGTCCTACGCCGATTTGACTCTCCTGGTTCCCGGCGTGGCCAAATCGATGCTCGAAAACGGCACCGATTCCAGCCGCGACGCTTCCTACAACGTGAACGGCCAACGCAGCGAGTTGAATAACTTCATGCTCGATGGCGTGGACAACAACGCTTATGGCACCAGCAATCAGGGCTTCTCCAATCAGGTGATGCAGCCCAGCCCCGACGCCATTCAGCAGTTCAAAGTGGAAACCAACAATTTCAGCGCCGAGTACGACCACGCCGCCGGAGCGGTGATCAATGTCACCATCAAGAGCGGCACCAACCAGCTTCACGGCGCCTTGTGGGAATATAACCGCAACACAATCCTGAACGCGGTAGGCTTCTTCAAGCCGTTGAATGGCACGCTGCCCTTCAATCAGAATCAGTTTGGCGCCGCCGCCGGCGGGCCGATTGTGAAGAACAAACTGTTCGTTTTCGGCGACTATGAAGGCTTCCGCCGCGTTTACCATCCGCTCCAATTCGCCACCGTGCCCACCACCGCCATGGACCAGGGCAACTTCAGCGCTTACGGGCTTGCCATCGCCAACCCGTTTACCGGCGCCGCGGCGCCTAATGGGCTGATCCCGTCTTCGCAGTTTAGTCCTATCGCCGGAGCTCTGACCTATCTGCCGCCGCCCAATCTGCCCGGCCTCTCCAATAATTACGAGTCGGCCCCGTCGGACACGATTTACAACGATAAGGGCGACATCCGCGGCGACTATTACATCGGCTCGACGCTGACCGTCTTCGCTCGCTACAGTCAGTTGAATACGCGCATCTTCAGCCCGCCCAATATCCCGGGGCCCTCCGGCGGCAACGCCAACGGCAACGTGTACGTGCAGACCTATCAGGGTGTCGGCGGCCTCACCTGGACCGCAAGCCCCGCCTCCGTGCTCGAATTCCGGCTCGGCGGTGACTACAGCCACAACGGCAAGCTTCCCTCCACAGTGGGCCAGCCCACCGCCGGCTTCACCATCCCGAATGAGCCTCTTGACCCCTCTTACGCCGGTGGTCTCATCAGCGCTTCGGTGAGCGGGTTTTCTCAATTTGGACGCCAGAGCAGCAATCCGCAATATCAATACCCGCTGGTGTACGACCCCAAGGTAAACTTCAGCCGCATCATGGGACGTCACAGCTTGAAAATGGGCTTCGAATTCCAGCTCATCGACACCGATGTGAGCGACTTCAATCCAAAATACGGGCAACTCTCCTTCAGCGGTTACTTCAGCGATCCCGACTACTTCGCCAACCCGTCAGCCGTAAACAACCTGAGTTCGACCGCGAAGCAAGTGTATGCCCTGGCCGATTACTTTTACGGCGCGGAGAGCAACTACACCCTCAACAACAATCCGGTGGCGCACTACCGGCAGCGCATGTACTTCGGCTATCTGCAGGACGATTTTAAGGCCACTTCCAGGCTCACCTTGAACCTAGGGATACGCTATGAATTCGCTACCCCGCAGTACGAAGCGAACAACCAACTGGCGAATTTCGATCCGCTCAACAATAGCCTGGTCTACGCCTCCAGCGGCAGTTTGTACAATCGCGCGCTGGTTCACCCCGACCACAACAACTGGGCGCCGCGCGTGGGCGCCGCCTACGCGTTATTTCCGAAGACCGTGGTCCGCGCCGCGTATGGGATCAGCTACGTGCAGTTCAACCGCGCCGGCGGTGAAAACCTGCTGGCCTATAACGGCCCGTTCATCATCAACTCTTCCATCAACCAGTTGCCCAGCCAGGGCGATTGCGCCAGCGCCACCGCCGCGGCTGGCGCCTGCTTCCGTTCGGCGGCCCAGGGCTTCCCCGCCGGCCTGATCGACCCAGCTAACTTCAGCACTGCCATCTCCGAGGTTCGTTACATTCCTGGTAGCAATCGCACCGGCTATGTGCAAAGCTGGCACTTCACGGTGCAGCAGGAGTTAGCCAACAACCTGCTACTCGACGTAGCTTATGTGGGCAACCACAGCGTCGGCCTGAACGTGCTCTCCGATGCCAACCAGGCGCTGCCTAACCAACTGGGTCAAAACCTCAGCCTGTTGGCCCGCCGGCCCATTCAGGGCTTCACGGACATCGAAATCGCCTACGATGGCGGCTTTGGCAGCTATGACGGTTTGCAGGTAAAGCTGGAGAAAAAGACAGCGAACGGCCTCTACTTCCTGAACTCCTTCACCTGGTCGAAAGCGATCGACGACGCGCCGGGTCATCTGGAAAATTACGATGGCGATAACTCTCGCATCAATTATTACAACCACCGGCTGGAGCGCGGCCTCTCCGGGTACAACCAGCCGATTAGCGATACTGTGTCGGTGCTATACGACTTGCCCGTGGGCCAGGGCCGCCGCTTCAACCCCGGCAGCAAACCGCTGAATTACGTCATCGGCGGCTGGTCTGCCAACATGATCAACACCATCAGCGCGGGCTTGCCCATCGATGTGGGCTACTCGGCCAGCACGCAGCAGCAGGTGAGTGACCTGGTCACCGAACGGCCCAATCTGGTGGCCGGGCAACCTCTGTATCTGAGCACTGGTAATCCCATTTACTACCTGAATCCGGCAGCTTTCGCCGTTCCGTCGTACACTCAGCCTTTCGGCAACACGCCGCGCAACAACGTGAAGATGCCGTATGTCTATGAGACGGACTTCAGCCTGCACAAGAGCTTCGAGATCGGCGAATCGCGCTACTTACAGTTCCGCGGTGAGGCGTTCAATCTATTAAACAAGACCAACTTCGCCACGGTAAGTGGCACTAACTCCAACAGCAGTGGCTTCGGGGTCTTCAACGCCACCTTCCCGGCCCGCCAATTACAATTGGCGTTGAAGCTGGTGTTCTGATGAAACTTACTTACTCCCTTCTGCTGGCCCTTGCTTCGGCAAGCGGCCAGCAGGTGAAAATCAACGAGATTCAAATGGTGGGCACGCACAATAGCTACCATTCCGGCATCAGTCCGAACGAGATGGCGAACCTGCGTAAGCTCGACGCGCGCGCCGCCGAATCGCTCGCCTACCGCCACCCCAGCCTGGAGACGCAGTTGAACGACGGCGTACGCCAGATTGAGATCGATATCTTCGCCGACACCAAGGGCGGCCTCTTCGCCCACCCCCTGGGACCGGCCCTGGCCGCCAAAGCGGGGCTGCCCGCCGACCCTGTTTCGATCCCACCGGCATCATGCAGAAGCCCGGCTTCAAAGTACTGCATGTGCAGGATATCGATTACCGCAGTAACTGCGAGCCTTTCACGGCCTGCCTGGAAGTGGTGAAAGCATGGTCGAAGGCCCACCCCGGCCATCTGCCGATCTTCATCCTGGTGGAGAACAAAGATGGCCAGCCCAGGTTGGAAGGCGGCGCCATACCCGAGCCGCTCACCGCGCAGACGTTCGATCTACTGGATGCCGAGATCCGCTCGGTGTTTCTGCCTGGCGAAACGATCACTCCCGACGACGTCCGAGGCAGCCACAAAAGCTTGCTCGAAGCCGTCATGGCTGGTGGCTGGCCGACCCTCGAGCGGGCGCGCGGCAAGATCGTCTTCCTGTTAGACCAGCGTCGCGTGGAACCTTTGTATACCATGGGCCATCCGTTGCTCGAAGGCCGCCTCATGTTCACCAATGCCACGCCCGGCGCGCCCGACGCGGCGTTCACTGAGTGCAATGACTCTGTCACCGATCCCGATCTCGTGCCCCGTTTAATCCGGCAGGGCTATCTGGTCCGCACGATGACTGACCCGGCGCCGGCTTTGATCCGCGCAAATGACACTGCGCGGCGCGATGCCAGCATCCGCAGCGGCGCGCAAATGGTGAGCACGGACTATCCCGCCGGCGAGCCCGCGGAGTCCGGCTTCTTCGTCACGGTGCAGGCGGTGGGCGCCAATCACCCCAATGCCCGCTGCAATCCAGTGCTGAAACCGGCAAATTGCACGGATGCGTTGTTGCATGAAGGGAAGTAGCGGGCGTTAGGAAAGCAGAGCTTGGGGGCTTCCGGCCTTTTTGCAATCGCCAACCGCTCCCCACGGCAGTCTTGCACACGCGCGAGAAGAAAACGCCGCAAGGTATTGTCTACGAAACGGTCCTCGACCAGATGCTGCGGCCGCGCTGGTGGGACAAACTGATTGGCAAACACCGGACAACACGTCAGGAACTTCGGAATATGCTACACGACCTTACACGACCTAGAGTCCCGAGATTCAGCTGAGCGCCGGGGGGATCCCAAGTAATATCCTCACGACAAGAAATACGCCCGTATTTGATGTTAGAAGTCTTGGAAAGCCAAAGAGGGGTGACGACGAGTGGCATTAACTGAGGCCGCCTCCTAGCGAAAGTAAGCGAAAGTACGGGACCATCCGGAGCTAGCTGGTGGCTACATCGAGCTTGCAAGCTTCCTTGTCGTGAACCGCCGGTTTGACGAAGCACTGAGGACCTTGAGGCAGGGTTTGACTGCTCCTCTGAGCGGCGTTGATCGGGCCACTCTCCTGATCACACTCGGTGAGTACACGCGTGAACTTACCCTCGATAACGACGGGTCTCGTTCCATTGGTGAACAGGCTGCCGGTCTGACCGAAGGGAGCGAAACTCCGGCAATGCTCCTTGCCAGGGCGAAGGCACAGGTATTGATTTGGTCCTGTGTCTGGAAGAAGGAGCCTGCCCTAGCGACCGCTATTGCCGAGTCGACCCTTTTGTTGTTTGATCAAGTGAAAAAGTCCGCCCCTTCACTGGAACCGGAGGATCTCTGGGAGATTTCCTTTGATTCCGCGGAGCTCAATAGTACGTTGGGCCAATTTGACATAGCGTCGTGGCAAGCCGAACAAGCGGTCCTATCGGCGCCGGACCGAAATCAAGAGCTAAACTCTCTCTGCCAACTGGGTGCGATCTACCGGCTAGCCGGGCGGATCGTGGAGTCCCGAGAAATACTCACTAGAGCGATTCGGTTGGCGGACGTGCCCGCATTTACGCTGGTGCCATCCTATTACGAACTCGCTTTAACGGAATCAGCTTTGGGGAAGGCTGCCGAAGCTCGTGCGAAGATACGGAGGGCCATCGATATTCTTCAGAGCGATCCAACTCCACCTTCGCACCACTTGCCGGACTTTTTGCGGTTCTACGCTGACATCTCCTACGAAATGGATGACATCGAAGAGGCGATGGGATCATTCCAGGCCGCGTCCGATGCCTACCCGACGAGCGATCCGGAGCATTGGGGATGCTTGTTATGGGTCGCAAGCTTGCAGTTCACTCAAGGGGATCTGGACTCGGCGTCGGTGAACGCGGAGCGCGTCCGCCAATCGTCCTTCGCGACTGTCGAGCGGCGAGAGGAAGCGGTTGCGCTCCTCGCGGAAATCGAAAAGTTCGCGCACAGAGAGCCAAGATGTTGAGAATTTTGCGCCAAGAAACGGATTGCCCTAAATCGCCCCCCTTACAGCACCACCGCAGGATGATACAAATTCGGCAGCACCGCTTCCCCAATCGCCACCAGTTCGCCCTCGCGCGAGAGCGCTTTCACATATCGCGATGCCGGGTCCGAGCGGAATGGCGATGCGGGGAAATTTCTTCCCTGCCGAATCCGTGTCACCGTCAGATCGTCCACATACACACCCGTCATTAGTGGCAGCATTTGCGAGGCCGGCACGATCGCATCCACCAGTCGATCATCCGTCGCCAATGCCTGCAATTGTTCCAGCGTGCGCGCCTGCGAGATCTCGAATTCTGCGCTCGCTGTCCGCCGCAATTCCTGCAAATGCGCGCCGCATCCCATCAGTTCTCCCAGATCGTGCGCCAGCGACCGCATGTACGTCCCGCCCGAACAGTGCGCCCGCAGCCGCGCGTCAGCGCCCGCCACGCCCAGCAGCGTCAACTCGTACAGCGTCACCTTCACGGGCTCCAACTCCACCGCCACCGACTGGCGCGCTAGATCGTACGCGCGGCGGCCATCCACCTTCTTCGCCGAAACCGGCGGCGGTGTCTGCAAAAACTCGCAGCGGAATCGCTCCAGCAATGCCTCCAGTTCCGCGGCGTCGACTGCGACTTCTTTCTTCTCGCTGGTCGCCTCGCCGGCGCGATCGTACGTGTTGGTGGACCACCCGAAGTGGACCACACCCTCGTAAATCTTGTCGCTGCGTGTGTAGAATTGCGCCAGGCGGGTGGCCTTCTCCAGCACTAGCGGCAGCACCCCAGTGGCAATAGGATCGAGCGTGCCCAGGTGTCCGATACGTTTCGTCCGGGCGATGCCGCGCATCTTGGCGACCACATCGTGCGAAGTCCAGCCCTCCGGTTTGTCGACTACGATTACTCCGTCCAAAAGTACACCTTTTTCCGATTCGCAGATTATGGCCGCTTGCGGGCCGTGCAGATATATCCGGCTGTGAAGTTGCGGTCGCGGTCGAGCGCATCCAGGAACGGCAGGATCAACGCCGGGGGAGCCAGCAAAATCGCGGCCGGTAGGAATCCTAACCAGCGGGCGCCCCCTGTGAAGAATTGTAGCCCGTTGAGCAGCCGCCGCGCGACCAGACGGAAATAACCGCCTACCGGACGAATCTCGATCGGCTGCAGGTCTGCCTTCTCCAGCAGGTATTGCAGACCGAAGCGCGTATAGCGGAAATAATCGTGCGGCGCCTGATGCACCTCCCACTCGTGCGGAGCGGCGATCAGCAGCCGCCCGCCCGGCGCCAAGGTGCGCGCGATTTCCAGCAGCGCCAGGCCGGGCTCGCGCAGATGCTCCAGCGTCACCATGTTTAATGCGGCGTCGAAAGTCGCGCTGCGGAACGGCAGCGCCGTCAGATCGGCCAGCACGTCCAGGCGGCTGTAATCCCAGCGCGTATTTCCCACTGCGAGGTCGACGCCGCAGTATCGCTGGCTGGCGAAGCAGTGCGCGTATTGTCCTTCGCCCGCGCCGGCATCCAGCACGCGGGCGCCGGCCGGCAGCGTCGCGGCGAAATCCACCACGGCATCGGCAATCTCAGTCTCGAAGTGCAGAATATGCCGCCGCAGCGGCTTGGGCAGCCGGTACGCCAGGGCTGAGTAGCTCACAGGCGCCGCGCCTCCATCATCATCGTGCTGCCCGCGCCCAGAGCGGCTTCGGCGAGTGTGAGTGGCAGCGCCGCCGCTACCAGCGCGAGGTGCGCCAGGTCCTTGGTCAGACGCATGGCCGAGCCTTCGCGAACCTTGCGCACCCGCCGCGCCATCGGGTCGAGCCCAGGAGCGATGCTGATCGCCAGCCCGGCCGGGTTGTCCCGCAGCGAGAAATAGCTGCTGCGGACCAATTCGAATCCCGTCATCTCGAACAGCCGGATCACGTCCCGGCCGCGATAGTCGAACAGATGGCGGGGCACGTCGTACCCGTTCCAGCGGCGGCCCAGAAGCTGCGCCTGTAGGGAGGACGCATTCGGCACGTGGATCACCAGGCGTCCCTTCGGCCGGAGCAAGCGGTGCGCGGCCTCGAGATAAGCGCACGGGTCTGCCAGATGCTCCAGCACGTGCGACATGGTGATGGCGGCGAAGCTCCCGGAGCGGAAGGGAGCGTTTTCCAGGTCCGCCACCACCGCCGGCACTTTCTGATGACGCCATGCCACGGCCGCCGCGTCGCGCGAAAAATCCAGTCCTACCACGCGGAAGCCTCGCCGGCGCATCATTCCCAGAAAAAGTCCCCCGCCGCATCCCACGTCGAGCAGCGGACCGTCCGAGCCCGCGTTGCGCAGCGCCTGCTCCACAAAGCGGACATGGCCGCGCAGCACCAATCGCCGGTACCATTCTTCCAAACGGCCTACCAGGCTCGCGTCCGGCGCGAACCAGTAGGTGTCGGGGTAGTAACCGCGCAGTTCCTCCGGGGAGGGTTGCGGATCCAACCGGACCAGGCCGCATTGGTGGCAGCGCACTACGGCGAATTGCTTCTGCGTGGTGCGGTACAGCCGATCGGTCTGCCGGAACAACTCCGTGGCTCGATCGCTGTCGCACATGGGGCACACGCTCATGTGGTCTCTTTCAAGCTGAGCCTGTGGGCCAGAATCAGCCGCCGCACGCCGGAGGGGGAGAGTCGCCGCAGCTGTCGAATTTCCGTGCGCTTGCGAAGCATCAGCGGGAGCCGCCGGAGAGCGGCCAGTTCGCCTTTGAGCAAGGCCTTGGCGACCCGCCATTTTCCATGCCAACCGGGAAAGTAAACCGTATCGCCCGCACCGCGCAGTGCGGCCCGATACCCTGCCACAATCCGCATCGCGGAGTAAAACGGATTGAGCCACAGCAGGCTCCACGGGAATAATTTGAAGGCCAGTAGCAGCCGATTGCGCTCAATCAACTCCAGCCGCCACACCGAGTCCTTACCCAAAGTGGAACTGCGACGATGGCGCACCACGGCTGCCGGCGTGTAGATGCACTTCCAGCCGGCGATGCGTGCGCGCAGCCCCAACTCGGCGTCGTCGCCATAGGCAAAAAAGTCTTCGTCGAAGCCGCCAATCCGGTCCAACATTGCCTTGCGATACATGGCTGCGCAGCCGTCCGGCCACAGCACTTCCTCCTCGCGGTCGTACTGCCCCATGTCCCTGGCGCCGCTGCCCCGGCCTTTATTCTGGCCGTCGGGGTAGATCAGGTGACCCACCTTATCGATAAAACGCGGATCCTCCCACACCAGCACCTTGCTCGCCGCCATGCCCACTTCGGGTGACTTCGAACAAGCACGCTGCAAGGCTTCCAGCCAACCCGGTTCGGCTTCCGCGTCGTTATTGAGCAAGGCCACAAACTCACCGCGCGCCGCTGCGATTCCCTGGTTATTGGCCGCGCAAAAGCCCAGGTTCGTGGCGTTGCGAATTACCCGGACTCCGAATTCCGTCTCCGCCAGTTCGGGCGATCCGTCCTGCGAGCCATTGTCCACCACAATAATTTCGAAGTCCGCCCCCACCTGCCCGGCCACCGAGGCGAGGCAGGCGCGCAGGAAATGGCGCTGGTTCCAATTGACGATCACCACGGAGATCAATCAGAATATGCTAGCAGGCTGGGAGGTGAGCCATTGGCCGATTCGCCTCAGTGGCCCAAAGCCTCTAATCTATTGCCCGTAGTATGATAGCTTTAGGGCTCTGACTTACCCGTATGACCTCCATCGGCGACACTCTCCGCCGCGAACGGCTGAGACGCAAACTCGAAGTGGCCAAGATCGCTGGCGATTTAAAGATCTCCGCCCGGTTCCTCGCTGCCATTGAAGCTGACGATTTTGCCAAGTTGCCGGGAGGCGTCTTTACCAGGAGTTTCGTTCGCCAGTACGCTGCCTATCTCGGGCTGGATGCCGAGGGACTGGCGGCCGAAGTGCAACGCGCCGTGGAACCGGAAACTCCATCCACGGAAATTACCGATAAACATAAGCCGGACGTGCCGGGAATCCCCATGGGATCGGGTATCGGCTGGCAATCCATTAGCGAGCGTCGCGGCGGAGTGCCATCCTGGCTGAAGGCCGGCGCACTGCTGGTGGTATTGATGCTCGCCTGTTCGGGTGTGTATTGGTGGTGGGAGCGGCCTCGCCACCTGGCGACAGTTGCCGAAATCCCGCAACCCACGCGCGTGCAGGCGGCGCCCGTACCGCAACCGCCCGTCAGTTCGCCGGCGCCCGCTACCCCTCCGGCCGCCGAGCCTGCGGTCTCGCCGACCCCGGTAGCGCAGTCTTCCGCCGACCCACATGCCGGGGCCGCAACCCCGGAAACTCCTCCCGCCGCTGTGCCCCCGGTGGGTAGCGGGATTCCCGTCATTCCGCCAAATCCCAATGCCTCTGTGCGGGTTGGGATCACGGCTGACGAGCAGGTGTGGATCCGCGCCGTCGTGAATGGCAAATCTCAGTTTGAGGGAACCTTGCAGCCCCACGAGACGCGTACTGTGGATGGCGATGGCGAAGTGGTTTTGCGGTTGGGAAATGCTGGCGGGGTCAGTATGACCCTCAACGGCAAACCGGTGGTCGGCTTAGATCTGCCCAAAGGGCAAGTCCGCAACGTTCAGTTTACTTCCGGCGGCTTCCAGATTGTTTCAGCGCCCAAGTCCGACCCTCTGGACCGCCTCTGACGCAGTTGGGCGCGCTGCCTGCGGCGCTCCAGCGACAATAATTCACGCCGCCGGCCCAATTTGGTCCGTTCGTCCACTTTGCGCCAAAACTTACGAAAATAGCTGATTGCGGAGAGCATGGCGAATACCACCACGATCCACATCAGCACCATTCCCGGCAGGTGCAGCGCCGGATGGCGCACCGCCAGCAGCATACAGGAAACCGCCATCACTTGGGAAAACATTTTGGTTTTACCCAAGTCGTTGGCCTTGATCGTGTAGCCCTCCGCGGCGGCAATCTGGCGCAATCCCGACACCGCAAACTCCCGCCCGATGATCAGAATCGCCATCCAGCCGGGAAGCGCACGAACCTGAACCAGGGAGATCAAAGCCGCCGAAATCAACAACTTGTCGGCGATAGGGTCGAGCAGCGTGCCCACCGTGGTGACCTGTTTCCAGCGCCGCGCCAGATAGCCGTCCAGCAAGTCCGTGCCAGCGGCGAACAGGAAAATCGCCAGCGCCAGCCACTCATTCGTGACGGCCCACGGCGTCACGCCCAGGAGGTTACGGTCCTGAACCAGCGCGGCCACCAGTAGCGGCACGAAGAAGATGCGGAGAATGGTCAGCGCATTCGGAACGTTCATCGGCCCAAACCCAACTATAATGCGCGGAACGCCCCGTCAACAACTGCGCCAGCGCTTATAATTATTATTTGACCATGCTTGTCTCGCGACGAACTTTCTTTTTTGGCAGTCTCGCTCTTCCGGCTTTGGCCGGGAAGAAGAAACCGGAGGCGCTGCGTCCCGGGATTTTGCTGATCCTGGTGGACGAGTTGCCCGCCTTTATGCTCGGCTCCTACGGGAATAAGCTGGTGCATACGCCCAATCTCGATCAATTGGCGCAGATGGGCATTCGCTTCACCAACCACTTCTCCTGCTGCCCCTCGCCGCTGGGCGGACGCAACACTCTGCTCACCGGCCGCACGCCTATGCAGCTTGGGGATGCGGATAAACTGGGTCCGGACGAAGTAACGCTTGCAAAAATCCTGGGGCCG
>Ga0302325_10014588_pt1 | contig 16723 bp, 12 predicted proteins | sample Palsa_T0_2_FD_201948 | JGI IMG/M metagenome (GOLD analysis project Ga0302325, IMG submission 201948) | Peat permafrost microbial communities from Stordalen Mire near Abisko, Sweden - Palsa_T0_2 | ecosystem: Environmental > Terrestrial > Soil > Palsa > Peat permafrost | place: Sweden: Abisko... | reverse complement strand
TACCTGAATTATCCAAATTTTGTGAAACCCAAGATGTCGTTCTCGAGGTATTTGATGTCCCTCAGCCCCGTTTTGCCTCGTCATACTTCAATGTTGTAGTGCAGCCTAGCGTCTTCACCGTCGTATCCATCGCCTTCATGCACGTGTAGTATAGGTGGGTCCGACAGCCGTGCAGCCTGTGCTGGATACTGCGCCTGTTGGAAACCAGAGGGTGTTTGATTTTGCATCTCGACCCTTCCAGGCTCTAGATCTCGACGATTTACAGGCCACTGAGTCGCAGTCTGGGTCGTCTCAGTGGCGGCTGGTTCTGCTCCCTTTGTGCATTCACGATGGACAAAGATACCAACAACCACGAGCGATACTACGAACAAGGCACTTCGGGGAGTTTCTTGTCAGTCATCGGTCCCTAGGGGGAACATAGCAAGATTTTTACAACTCAACCCCTCGAAGTCCTGCAGCCGCCGCTATCGCGTTGTGGAAAGTATTTTCATTCAGCGAACGCTTATACGGCGGGGTGTTGGCGAAATATGCAAGATAGCAGTTTCTGAACCATACGTATCCCGTGCCATCGACTTCAGATGCCAGGAGGGCAAAAGAAACGAGCCAGAAGTGGACGGCAAAGCATTCGAGGCCCAAGATAGCCCAGAATTTGTATGCCAGAAGGAAGAAGTGTTCGGATACGAGAATGTACGCGATGAGGATCAGTGTTACCAAACCTTACGGTAGTGTTAGAGAAATCTAACTAGAGAAGAAGGAAGTCTGACGGTGAAGAGGATCAGAGAGTCGCCGTCAAACGAGGAGACGGAAACGCCATAGCAGGCGAGGGCGAAGATGGTGAGTGCAAGGACAACTTGGATCACACGAATGACGAAGAGCCACCGTGGTAGTTTAAGAATGTTGGCTCCATTCTCCATGTTGCCTGGTCAGTTCAGAGTTGAAAGGTTGATTGTGTGAATGTGAAAGTTGTGGGCCTTCGGCACAGCGCACATAGTATCTGAGATGCTAGAATTGGTCGAGACATAGAACTTAGCCGGGATGATTCAATACCGGAGTTCATGAATGCTTACGCCATGGCAAGATTCGCACTTCTTTCGATATTGTGGGGCAACACTCGACAGCCCTCCAAAATGGCGCCGTCCACTTGTGGCTTGAGGATCCTTATCCTCGGTGTTTCATCGACTTCTATTTGCTTCCCAGAATGGCTAATCAAGAGGCACGCATTAATAGTATTTTCATTTGAATGTTCGTATTCATAAATAGTGGTGTCGAGCTTAACGGTTCTGCAAGCCTTCTCCAGAGATGCCACTCAAACACTTCCCTGATAATTGGAGAAGAGAAGCCACATAGGATTCAATCCCCCACCTCGAAAATACCTTCCACTATGCGAAAAGCTTATTTTGAGTTCAGTGTGGTGTGATTCTGGTCATTATTCCAAATTTCGGTGTTGGCCCTTTGGGGGAATATTACACTGCAGAGCACTGCCACCATTCGGCACCTTCTTCCTGAACTTCTTATCTGGGCTGCCCCAGATCCCTAATACTGCATGCCTATTGCGATTGGATGCCCGCATCTGTAATCATAGAGCTTGAAGAACTCCAGGACTTCGTTGACTGTATATGTCTAAGGGTAGTAGGACTGTAGGCTCGACGAATAACTATCTATCAAGGTCCTCGAACTCACCGCCTAACTCCTTCATCGTCTTCGCCTTCCCACCAGACTCCACAAAAAAATTTCTAATGTCAGCAAATACCGCCCTCGTCTGCCTCTGCTTCTCGCCCCAGTATGGAGGCTCCTTGGCAAATCCATCCTCAGCACTTTCCGCCCAGTCATGGAGTTCGTTGATATAATCCGCATCCCTCGGGAATCCAAGCACATGAAAGTTTGTGGTGTCTCCTAGCTCCGCCACCCTTTTTTTCTCCCATGCTTCCATGTCTTCATTCCCTGGCAAGGCTAGCTTGTTCGACCAGATCTTGCTTATCACCGCACCTTGAGCCTCGGATAACGGGAACGGAATGACCTTTTGCGATAATGCGGTGAAAACAAGCGTGGGATGAGAAATGTGAAAGACTTGCTGATAGAGCCCAATGACTCGACGACCAGTCGTCACAATTGGCGGGTCCAGAGAATTCATAAAGGGATACGAATAGAGGTATCCAGTGCAATAGACGATGAAGTCGACATCCTTCTCTATACGTCCATCTTCAAACCTGACACCTCTCTCTTCGACCAGGTATTCGGCAATAGGTGGCACCTCCTCTTTGATCTCGCTTCTAAGTTTGAGGGGCTTCGACAATCGAACGGAATTGAGCAAAGGCTTTTTGCAGACGAGGCAGATCTGGTTACCAATATCTAGACCTGAAGCTCCGCTCCCGATGACGATGACTTTCTTGCCTGTAAAGCTTCGTGGCGAGCGATAGTTTTTAGAGTGTGTTATGATGGATGGGTATGCGGCCCGAAATGCTTGAATTTCTGGAACCCAAGGAATGAAAGGAACAGAATAGTGTCCATTTGCAATAACGACAGCATCATACTCAGCTTTCATCGCTTTCCCTATGATTGTCGATCTTACAGTGAGGCTCCAAAGATCCTGGTCATTCACTCGTGATAGACTGAGATCTTCAACCTGTGTTGAAAATTTGATAAGATGTCTGACGTCTTGGGAATATCGAATGAGGTAGTCTTGGACGTCCTCTCGTGTCGGGAATAGCAGCGATTCAGGTAGGAAGTCCTGGTCAGAGTACTGCATCAAACTCTTGGGGATATTGGTGTTGAGTCGGTCATACATTGGGTTCGAGAACAGAGGAGCGTTTGCACCAACCGGCCGAGCCGGTTCATCCAGAGGTACCATCGGCGTGGTCTGGGGCACAGATATGTGGTCCATAATGCTGGAATTGTAGTTCCATACCCCTCCAACCTCAGACCTGGTGAAGTCAGCCTTGTAAATAGTGTCAAAGCATACGAAGTACACAATGTGGATGATCGAGATCCCCAACTAATGCAAATTCTATAGTATAATATCTAAAACAACAATTACAAGACGAACAAATTCCATACTGTTGCTCGTAGATGTCGATCTCGTCAAAGGCATGCTCTGCGAGGAGATACTTGGCCACTGCAAGCCCAGAAGGGCCAGCTCCAATAATAGCTACCCTTCTGACATTGAAAGGGCCGGATGATCGGGGAAGTGATCCCATATCATGTAAATATTTGATGTTGAACTCAAAAATGGGGCATATATCTGTGGTTCATGAAATTGTTGTCGGCGGAAACAAAGAAACCTTGGAAAATTAATGGAATAAGTACAAAGAAATGAAGCCGTAAATGTTTTGAATCATTGTAACAATCGAGAAGAGAGAAATGTACAAGGAAAAAGAGCATATAGAGATTTCAAAATCTTTGCATGGGGTGATCAGTCTTAGGGTGGGGCAAGTGCGACCCTGTTAAAATTCTGCCTCCATTGACCGCCTGGGATTTGCTAAATCGGCGCGTCATTCCTCAGAGTTCTATCACAACTCCCCACCGCGTTCTCACACCACAACTACTCTGTCGTGTTCATTGACCTGCATTCTCCCAGCTATTGAAAAGCCGAATATGATTGGGTTTGATATGAAATAATCCTCCTTGCAAAATGGCTGAGGAATCGAATGGCGCGTCGACCATTCGAACAACCGCTCACATACCGATCGCGCAGCTCACCCCTCTGCTTTCGGCGCCAGCATCGAGATCAATAAAAGCAGTTGTCACCTTGACATGGCCGTACAGCTCTGCGGCAGGCTCTATAGCCTTTCTTCTTTCGGAACCTGACTTTCGTTTGCGACGAACAAGAGGTCAAGTGCGAGTTCAGTTTTCAGGGTCGAGCGCGAAGGAGGTAGCAAAATCAGGGATTGCCAGCGGTGATCAGGTCATATTATCCCTAGATGGCGCAGAGTGGATTCATAATGAGGCGGCAGTGGCGACGCCAGGCAAAGGAGTAGAATTCGAGCTCAAGTTCACAGAAAGACTAGTTCTTCAGGTAAGCTCTCGCACCCCTGCAGAAGACGACAACAGCTAAGCTCAATCAACAGTTCCAACAAGAGGATTCTCTAGACGCGAAAACGATCAATATTGATCATCCAGTAGCGGAGCCGGATGTGGCAGCCCCTCCACGAATTCCCACCCCAGAGCTTGCGATTTCGCCTTCAGCTGCAAGTACTCATACTTCTCCAGCTCCGCCGGAATCTGCTACGAAGGCTGGGGACGAATGGATCTCCCCTGCGTTCATAAAACGTGCGAGAACATCCTATGGCTCACTTTTCGAGTCGAATTACGACCCGTTTGCAGAAGAAGATGGGACAGTTCCGGGCAAGGGGAGAAAGCGGACCAGATTGAGTTCCACATGGAGGTACAGCAGCCGCTCTCCAACTCCAGAAGCGGAAGAGGAGTTAGTGGAGCCTGTCGCTATACCGCCGGAACCTGTAACTGAATCATCACCGACGATGATCGATGAGGGCTGTCAAACCATCAGTTTGGAAGATGGTGGTGCAGCAGAAGCGCTGGCCAACTTCGCAAGACAAGCCACGAACGTTGGTCGGGATTCCTACATACAACTCAACGGAACAACGACACAGAAAGCGCTAGTACAAGAAGACGCTCCGCCCCGAAATACCCTGAGTATAATGGAGCCATCTCCCTTCACCGTTCCGCATACGGAGATGGATGGTCTGCAGCAGTCAGAATTCGGCCAAAATGCTCCTCGGTCACCTCATCTTCAGCCAGTACCGTCAGAATTTCTGCCTCAAGTTTCTCCCCTTGTGTCTTCAAGTATTGACCCCTTTCCTGAGAATATTGAATCGGAAATTATTGAGAATGGCCAAAATATGCACGATCAACCGCAACTGGCACACAACCATCCTCCAAGCCTGGGCCGGGAGGCAGAAGGCCTTTACGGTGCGAGTCCCACTGGAAAACGCGGAGACGAAGCGCAATTAGGCGTTTCCGGTTTTCACGACCCTACCACCGCGGTTAACGGCGTACAAACTTCTGGGTTTGAAGATCACTATATTTCTGAGGATCAATATGGTCATTGGCAAAGTTCCACTGCCCAACTGGGCCACCATGCGTCTCCTTATCGAGAGCCAGAAGAGGTCAGCGAGATTGCGCATGCTGATCGGTTCTATGTCGAAAGCGAAGAGCAAGAGCAGTATACTGAACATGGCTTCCCAACGTCTCATGCCGAGATACTTCACTCTCACCAATACCCGGAAATCGATGACGGGCTTCCAAATCAGCATTCGTCAGGGTGGGTTCCTAGCGCTGCTGACATCTCTTATCCCCACCTCCAGGACCATAGTTTGGAAAGCGGTACGACTATGCATCCTCTTCAGCCTCGTTCGGTTGCAATGTCACGGTCTCAAAGTGGCCAATCACAAGTTGTGGATCTTACAGAGAGTAGCGACGAGGAAGTTGAAGAGCAACCAGCGGAAGGTTCTGCTGAGGAGGAGGGCTCGATATTGGAGGAGGAAGAGGAAGAGGAAGAGGACGAAAATCTCGAAGGTTCTGTGGGCGAAGATGAAGAAGGCTCGTTGGATGAGGAGCAAGAAGTCCGTGAAAGCGAAATTCAAAGTCGATATTTCCAGCGAGACGATACTCTTCAGGAAGCTTTCGAAGGCGACAGAGAAGACCAATCCGATCAAGGAGACTATTACTATTATGATGATGATGATATGGAGGAGAACGAGGCTGATACTCATTATGAACGATATAATGCTGGGTTTGATCTTGGTCCTGGTCAGCATGGTCAGCGGGTTTGGGATAATGAGGAAGAAGGAAGCTACGAAGACGAGGATGAAGAAACGGAAGAACCTATAGTACAACGCGATCTTGTTGTTATCGACTTGCTCTCCTCCGACGATGAAGACGCTGGCCAACCAACGCCAACAATTTCAGCGCCAGTCCCTGCACATGAAAGTGAGGAAAGTGATGGAGATGAATCTGTCCGACGAGACGAGAGTGATGCCGAGAGTAAAGAGGAGCCTTCCCTTGGCGGCGAGTCGGGTTCACATAGTCCACCATCCATAGCTCAGGATTTGAGGGAGGAATCTGAAGAGATCCAGTCTCTGTATCATGAGCATGGTGACCTGGTCGATGGTGAGAGGGCCCAACATGGAGACCAGCACCAGGAATCAGAAGCCCTCAATGAACCAGCCCCCACAAAAGTTGCTAGTCATGTTGAAACTGCAATTCCTGGTCAATTCGGTCGACCCACTCTGTTTTCTCCCATGTTCAATCTCGATGGTGCCAATGATGAGCTCCAAGCGGACGTATCCTATCCTACATTGCCTAAGGACAAACCATCTCCACCGGTATCCCAGCAGCAGCCAATTTCTCACATATCCGAAAATGTTCTCTCGAGAACTAGGAACACACAGCTTCCAACTCCGGATGCCACTCAATCGTTTGGAAAGGCTGTTTCGCCAGAACTGTCCTTCACATCTACTACTGATGGTCTACCCTCCCAGACTGAGCTAGAGCACGGATTAAATGCAAACACTACCGAAGTGGAAATGGAACAAGTGGAGGCCATTGTTGAGGCGCCTAGCTCGCGGGAAGTTGAAGCTGACACCCAGCACCGGGAGACTACGGTTGTCACAATTGAGACATCGAAGACCACGATTGAGGACGACGATGTTGGGATGAGCAATGATGGAAACTTCGAAACCACGGAGCCTGAACTAACCAACTTCGAGCCTCTCGATGGCCAGACAGTGGATCAAGAACCGAATCCTGAAGCAATCACTGAGTCCAAAACAATGGAGAGCGAGCCTGTTAGAGAGCCACTTATTGCTGAGAGCGTTATCTTGAAAATCGCTGAAGATTCGATTACAGTCCACTCGGATCCTCCCACGGAGATTGAAAACCTGGACGTAGTTGCCAAGGAATATGTCCAAGACACAGCTGAAAATGATATTGACGAGCCCGAAGAGTTGGATGTGGATATCAAAGAGCCTGCCCTTGAAGCTACTGGAGATGCAACTGTACTTGATGCGAAACATCTCAAGGAAAGCGAGAACTTGGACTTGGTTGCCGAAGAGCCTGTGCTGGAAATCGCTGAAGATTCTATCGCAGTTGTCTCAGATCCTCCCAAGGAAAAAGAAATCTTGGACAAGGTTGCCAAAGAGCCCGAGTTCACGGTTGATAGCCCGAGACGGAGTCATAGGAGAGTCAAACCCACTGTCACAGTTACGAACACGAAGGAAAATGTCCGTCCCGTCACTCCAACAAAGGCTGGCAATGCTGGCAAGTTATTGAGAAAAGAGCAGATGTCTCCAAGAGTCGTGCTAGATTCTCGAGCGCCGCCAAAGGGACACGATGCAAGCATTGAATTAGCTTTGGCATCTCTCGAGTCACCGTCAAAACAGCAACACGATCTTCGAAAGCAGCCCGTGGCAGACCTGAAATTGCGCCTTTCACGAGCGCTTCGTACCGAGTTGAGTGAGTTCACGGCCTTGAAAGTCCTCCGTTACCACCTGAATCAAAAGCTGGACGCTTTAGCTGTAGCTACAACTACACCTGCTGAGCCAATTCGTGCCAAAAATGGCCCTCGGCATTACCAAATCACATTCAATATTACGGATCCATCAATTGCCCCCAGCGGTGTTACTGAGGTGCAAATATTCCGCCCATACAAGGAAGCCTTACCGACGATCAAGGAAGGCGACGGTATCCTTCTGAGAAACTTTCAGGTCATGTCAGTGAAGAGTCGGGGTTTTGGTTTGCGCTCTGTTCAAGACGAAGGTAGTAGCTGGGCGGTCTTTAAGGACGAAGGCGAGGCGGAGGTTCGCGGGCCTCCTGTAGAATTTGGAGATGGCGAGAAGAATCATGTCATTGCGCTCAAAGCTTGGTATGAGACTCTCGACGCGGTAGCGATAGCGAAGATCAGCAGGGCGAATGGGGACAAAACGGGTACTGACGTTGAGAAAAGCATTGCGAAAGCGTCTTGAAGGAGCACTATCTGATTAGGAAAAGACATTTGCACTACGTAGCACACATGTTTGGCGTATGAGTAAAACTGTATGGAATATTGGCGTATCGGGGATCGACTTGTCGTCGGCTTCGTTCTGAATATCCGATCCCGAACCCATTTGAGTTGGGGGCCATGTCGGCACTCGCGTTCAGAGCTACCGAATCAGAGTTGTTGGTTTACGCGGAAGTACGGCAGTATATAATTTGTCAGCACCACCGAGTTCTCTAAGGAGAGGAGAGAACTCTCCGCGAGCTGTCAGCATTGGTGATAATGCATAAGAAATTTGGAAAGCATATTTCCCCTGCGTGTGATTTGAGTACTATTCGGCGAAGGTTTTTGCTGACAGCACTTTTGCGTTGTACGAGATGAGGAAAAGTGCCGTTGAAACCATCGATTGAACTTCATGACGGAGAGGCAGGTGCTCTGTGCCGCGCGAACTCGAGAATCATGGTAAGTGAGCTTTCTCTTCATTGTACAGTAATCTCAAATTACATCTCGATCCTCGATTTCAATCCAAGTCAAGACAAAAATCATACGTCACATCTACCTACCAGTATACAAGCACACTCTACCAACCTCCAACACAAACATCTCCTATACCCCCAAAAATGCCCAAACACTCATCACAGGTGCCAACTCCTTCGTCGCCGCCCAAATCATCGACCAGCTCATCCATCTCGGCCACCAAGTCGTCGGCTCAATCCGCGCCTCCTCCAAAGGTGACGAAATCCTAGCCACCCACTCCGAATACGAAGGCAAAATATCGTTTGTCTCTGTCGCTGATTATGCGGCGAAGGGAACATGGGATAATGTTATGAGGAGGGGTGGTTTGATTATTTGGTCTATACTCGTACTGCGTCACTGCGTGGCCGTTGGTGGATGATCCAAGATTAACGGATTTTGAGAGGGACTTTTTAATCCCGAGTATCGCTGGATATGTCTCGAGCAGACCTTCAAGGATTTGGGGAAATTAAAGACGTAAGATGCTGACGGAGTTGTGATAACTAATAGTCGAGAATAGGGCCCCTTTATCGTGACGCACAGGCCGACTATTAGGGCTCTTGAGCTGTTGAAAAGCGACTACGGGAGGAGCAGCTACAAATAGGCGATCGCCGTCACGGGTTCCATCAACGGTATTACAACTGGTGACCCAGCCGATTCCCGTGTCCTGATCGGTTCAGAATGGCTTCCTGTACCTATACCCCTTTTCCCTCTCTTTCCTAATCGAACTCCCAACTAAGATTACTCAGCTCTCAAAAGCAGACGCCGCCGCCCAAAACGCCTATATTTCCTACTGTGTCTCGAAAGCAGAAGCCGAAAAGCTATCTGGAAATTCGTTGAAGAAAATAAACCACACTTCTCCGTTTCAGTTCTGCTGCCAGCGCCTAATTTTGGGACTGCGATCTAGACGATTAGGGATCTGAAGAAGATTAATTTTTCGATGGATCGCTTTTATGAGTTGTTTAATGGGAGTTTGGAGGTGGTGTCGCTGACGGCCTTTCCTAGTTACGTCAGTACAAACCCTGCTCGATATGTTTTTCGGGTTGTCTGTGGAAGGTGGTGCTGGACTTTAAAGATCATGGCTAATGTAATAATGCGGGTGATAGATTGTTGTCCGTGATCTCGCTACTGCTCATATTGGAGCTTTGACAGTGCCTGAAGAGCGAATAAATGTTTCTTGATTGGGGGCAAAACATTTAGCTCTCAGCTGGCAGCCAATATTCTGAAGGGCATTCCGGAATTGAAGGAGAAGTTCCTAGGGAATAGCGTGGAGGTTGAGAGGGAGGCTATTTTCAGAGATGTGGAAGAATGGAATGAGAAGTTGGGGTTGCGTTTGAGAAGTGCTGAAGGGACCTTTGGGGATTCGGCGAGAGGCTTTTGGAGCTGGAGAAGGTTCTTGGTGCCCGAACAGCGTAGGAATGAGTTTGAGGCGGGTTTTGAAAAGTCTTTGATAAGTGGGCGTTAGATGAGGGAATTGTAGTCGAAGCTTCGTCACCTCCTTACCCCACTTCACCTACTCGACGAGGACCAGCCTCAACTAGGGATTTAGAAACCTTCGCTTTCTGTAGCTTCTCGGGCTGCCTTGGATCTTATAATCCACGCGCTTTCACACCTGAAATTGTGAGTGGCCGGGCTACAGTTTTTTTTTTTTTGTATGAATTTCTATTCTTAGAGGAATTGTTTTGGTGCGAATTGAAGCGAGGGGGAATGCTTTTTGTTTATTTTGCAAGCAAGCGACGCCAAGGTCGTCACGCAATACGCCAATGCCTATCGTAGGTGTGACAAGCAATTACATCGGATACAGTATGACGATAGCCTTGATACTTTGTTGAAAGTAACTTGACGAGAAGCTCATGCATTCTGCTGTCCATGCCAACTCAACATCGGATAACCATCCTGATGAGGACCCTCATCCTCAGCCTTTTCTTCTGGTGTCAGATCTTTAGCAGGAGTCGAGCTAGCCGTAGGCGCGGTCACAGACCTCTCAAGCTGAGGATGATCTAAGTTGTCAATATTCAAAGGACCCAATCGCTGACTTGCTCTATCCAAATCATTTGAAACCGGTACCTCGTCCGCACAGTACATCCAGTCACTGTATCCAGCTCCCTCATAAGCCATTCGTTGCATCTGTAGGTAACCGTCTGAGATCCAGCTCAGCCTCGCGAAGTTGCGTTTATGACGCCTCTGTATGCGTCCAACGAGGATGTCAATGTTCCAGCCAAGAATTATAAGAATCGTTCCGACAATCAGTATGGTTGCAACTCCAAGGGTGCTGAAATTTTCATATCCGCTGACATTGCGAATCATCTGCCTTTTGCAGACTGCTTGTCCTGGTTTATTGGCAGCGTCTGGGGAGTTGATTGTTCCACCAACGTTTACAACGTCTGTTGGTCCACTGGCTTTCTCCACGAGAGCTTGTTGGAGCGAAGCAAGAGAGATAGCGAACCAACCGCTCAGTTCGCTTTGCCATCTGTTGTTTGGTATCTGTGCCACTTGATTAGGATTGAACGCATTGAAGACTGTTTCTTCAGTCCTTAATGCCGAAGATCCCCGACCAGCCACTGCATAGTACATGTTTGCAGATCGCATACTGATTGTGATTGTTCCAGAAGTGGCGTACTGATAATCATTCAAGCCAATATTGAGAGTCTCGGTGGGAAGGGCCTCAAATGGGCCGAGAGGTGTGCAGCGTGCGGATTGCCCGTCTGGTCCTGGTTCATTAGGATTACCTAATTCCCAGAATCTCGGATTAGTTTTGCTTGAAAAGGAAAAATTTGGATCTGAGACGATGCCTTGCGATCTATCTGCTCCCAAGACATATCTAAGGAGTAAACAACTCGCAAGCATACAAAACAGGAAAGAATGCTACGAGAAGCTGGACTTACAGATCTGATACTGGTCTGTGCAACCAATGACATTCACATAATAATCTGCCTCGTAGACTACCTGAGTTATGTTGCCGTTGCCGGATATAGATAGATAGGTGAGATTGGCCTCGATAGTTGCCGAAAACATGGGATCAGTATTGGGGTAGTTATAGATAACGCTGTTTGGTGCTAAGAAAAACATCGACACGTCTGCATCAGTTCTATTGAAATCTGGAATTGGTTCCCAATCTGAGCCCGCCCCAGCCAGAGAGTTCTGTGCCCTTTGATAACATCAGCAACATATTCTCTTTGAGATGGTGATAACGTACACAAGTTCGTAGCCGACATTTGTGTTAATGGTGTGAGTGTTGTACGAGTACGTATAGCTTGCTGAGTCCAAGACCGGGCCCATGTTGTAAAATATGTAGGTATCCATCTCCAATCCGCCGTCGACACTCTGATTGACAAGTTCGGCATAAGGTTTAGTTATGATAGGGGCACATGTTGCCACCTTGCGGAGTGTTACTCGCTCGGAAGCTTTCGCATTCAGGCCGAATATCTCATGTGAGTCCAATGGGCCGGTGTCCATTTGGTACGCTGCTGTTGATCCCAGTCTGCAAGTGCCTGCAGCGAAAGGGCACGATGCATTCTCGTTGCTGGTCCAAGGAATTTGGGATGTTTTGTAAGTGACGCACTGGGGAGCGGTGGTCTCATTACTGCCGTAGCAACTTCTGGTATACGCAGCAGCTGTAATACTCTCATTTAAGGTCTTCAGCAGCCATTGGGTTTCTTGAGAGAGGGCAAAGTCCCAGAATCCGCAATCAGGGCTATGAATAAGGAACTCCGGGCCAACGGACTTGTTGACTTGTGACGAGAATATGCTGGCGACACCAAAAATCGCCGCAACGAGGAGGGCAATGAGAATGTACCAGAAGCTCCGAGACTTCCAAGTCTGCCACCACCGTGACCTTTCGTGTTTTCGCCAACTAAAGGAAACCTGACCCAGCTTCCATGCCGTGCCAAGAGCTGTCCCGGAATTCTTCAAGATGGCTTGCTGTTGGTAATGTAAGGCGTCTTGAGGATCTTCCTTGGATCGAAGTTGATGGATGGTATAACTCGTGATTGTCCAAAAGGATCGACCCGCAGCTCCAACCACCACCACCAACAGAGCAAGAAGAAACCCAGCCTCGCGAGTTTTTAGTGTGATGGTAGCTCCAACTAATACATTGTGTGAGTGGTTGATCCATGGGCCGACGAAGATTGAGGCTGAAGACATTCTGGTGTAGTATCATATCTGAGGAAACAAGCTTCCGGCAGAGTGGAAATGGCGGGTTTTAAATCTTGGCGACAAGCGTACGCACACGAACATGCTGGAAAAAGCTGACAGAATTATGTTGATAAGACATGCAGGCCTCGCCAGTAACAATGAAGATAATCAGCCTTATAGCGAAGGCTTGCATATCTATGTAACATCGCCCCTCTCAAGCCCTTGCTTCGGGGATGGCTACAAACTCTAAGTCCAAGTCGCAGGCGACCTAGCCAATTGTCAACAGCTTCCGCATAATCACTCAATATCGTGGCACCGGACGATGCTACAGTAAACTCAGAATTTTTTAGTTGGGCTGTCTTCTGAAAGTAAGAACTTCAGCCGGCCGCGCCTCGGGAGCACACTGTGGCTCTCAATAATATGACTGGCTTGACTTCAGTGGAACCAAGACTAATTCTAACCCTTTTGGCAATGGCGAGGCCATTCACTCGATGAATAGTGATTCTATAAAATTGGACAATTCCTCGGCGGGTTTTGCCCAAAATGCGCCGCGATTCATCAGACATTGGGAAAATATAGAGCAACAGTACCGCATAGCAAAGAGATCAACAAATACAGAAGAGCGCCATAGTACTCAAACCACAATAAATCATCACTAGGGAGTAAGTAAGGCTCTAGATTAAATTGAACGAAAAGGCTATGATGACCCTCAAACCCACTAGTTGATCTTCGCTGGACGAAATATAAAACAACGATTCTTACTCAGCTCAAGAATCTAAGAATTTTAGTCTGAAATAGAGCTAAATATCACCTTGATACCATTTGAAACGCAGCTTGAGCTCAAGCAGAGGGTTCAAAAGCTCTCCTACCTAAAAGAGAAGAGGGGAAGCGATAGATTTAGCCTCCAGCGCCACACTGATATATGAAAGCGAGCGAACTTGCAGATCGCCATACCAGTGAATTAAACAACCGTGAATGCCTAGGAGACTCCGTGAAAGGATAATTGCTTAGCGTTAATATACGTGGCACCGACAACGGAGTAGCTTCACTCTGATCGCCACACATTCGTCAACTCCTTCTATTATCCAGCACCGAAGATAAAAAGCACCACACACACACACACATGATTCCTTGCAATATGAGAATAATGAGGCCTTTTGGATATGAATGGTGAAGGTAGGATCATTATTGAAAATTGACAAGATGGAAGAGAAGAGGGGAGAGAAGGTGAGCCGATCCCCATTCCACGCACTGGCTCTACGGCAGACGGCAACGCCCCTTGTAGCAGCGCAGGTCATGCCAATCACAAGAATAAACAACTTTTTTAACATTCGGGCAAACTCAACTTTATTTGCCAATTTATATAAAGGCAGAGCTCTCTCTTGCCTCTTTCACTTCTCGCCCTCTTTCCTTTTTTGATCTGACCATGGCATCGCAACCCTCTAGACATTCATACCAATGGAAGCAGAAAGTCGCAAACGCGTAGGAGAGACCAGTACACGACGGAACCGACCAAATAAACGCAAGTCGTTCGCAGAATCGCCTGCGCCCGGACGAGGCTCCAAGAAAAAGACCCGCAGCAAGAAAGATCCAGAACCAGAGAAGTACTACAGTCTGGCAGATCCGGGAATTCTCGACCAGAAAGAGGAGAACGGAAAAGTGTACTATCTTTGCAATTGGGCGGATGACCCAGAGACCGGAGAGAAATATCTCCCAAGCTGGGTACGTGATGGCTTCTGCCATGACAAGGAACGGGACTAACGGGTCTTTGTGCAGGAGCCCTATCACTTTGTTGCAAAAGACGTGATTGCAAGTTGGCAGAGCAGGAGGTGGCCGGTTGGACAACTTGAACATAACCAGACCACGGAGGAGCGTGAAGAGGATACCGAACAACAAGGGACAAAGCGTTCTACTCAGCACTCCACCCAAGACAGTCAGCCTCCACGCCCAGTGAAACGGCAAAAAATCACCTACGACTCAAATCAGACACCAGAGGAGCAAGACGCCACCAAGAAACCGCGGAGGGTTGGCACTATAGAACCTGCAAGGTTTCAATCTGTTTCCCAGGAACACGTTCAGCAAGAAGGAGTGCCGAATGAAATTAAGGATAGTTACGAGGACGATCAGCAGTTAAGCTCTCCTGGTGGTGGGGAGGCGAGGGTTGAGATACCAGTTCCCGACAACTTCAACCACGACGCCTACGCAAAAGTTGTCACATCTTCTCAACTCTCCCAACTTTTGTATCTCTCACAAATCTCCCAATCGCCAGTCCAATCGTCATCACAGCTCCAGACTCAAACGCCCCGCCATAAGTACTCCTCAACGATCTGGGACGAGGACATTGAGGGGGTCATTCCAGATTCTCAGGAGCAGCCAGGATCGTCTTCGTACAAGCCATCAGAGACTCCACTCTCCAAGACTGCTACAAGTTCAAGACAGAACACTGAAGCCGACACTAGTACAGATCTTGAAGAACTTAGGTTCAGCAACACTCAGACGTCTCCCCATCGAGATTCCAGAACTTCTGGGACAGTAGATAGCGAGTTTGCAGAAGCCTTGGACAACTTTACCCAAGCAAGCTATACAAATATAGATCTGCAATCCAGCCCTGTTCCGACGGAATCTAGTAGACCGCTTTCCTCATACCCACAGCAGATTTCGCAAGAGTCACAGGAAAATCGGTCACAGGACGTTGAACATCCAAGTGGACTTCTAGACGAGACTAGACCATCTTCTGATTTCACTTCTCAGCAGGGGCTTGAACAGGCTTCTTCACCAGCTTTGCGGACCTCATCAGATTCGTCACTACGATTACCAGAAAGCAGCCCTAAGGAAAGAGACCTAGCATCCCTGCAGGTCCAACCTACTCAAACATCGGATCCGGAGATTCAAGAAACTTCAAGCTTAGCATTTGCGACTCAGCTACCGCTGCAGAGGGACGAAGGCGACCACATCACACCATCACCTAACGTATCATTGGTCGAAAGGTAAGCTAACCATTATTTTTTCTGCAATTGTCTGAATTTCCTAACAACATTTAGCAACCACAACAGCGAAGAGCCCTTTAGACAGGCAAGCCTAGTTTTGGAGGAAGATAGTGCGGAGTCGCAAACCATATGGGAAGAGTCCCGGCAACGCCAATTGTTTCCACCAACTGAAAGATCGGTATCAAGTTTCGAGGCTACTTGGAACATAGCCAGAGTGATCTCTGCAACACCTAGGCCAAGTCAACCTTCACTTGAGGCGCCAGCCACACCTGTTCAAACGCCTCGAGACGAAGATTCTGAGGACAGTTCCCAAGAGAAGACACCCAAAGGCGTCTCAAAGCAGCCCGTTCCCGGCCTCAGTGTCAATACGCAGAGATCGCCGTCAATATACCAAGTCCTTTCATCCCAAAAGGTATCAGCAGAACAGCGAAGCCAAGAGTCTTCCGGCAGCCTCCCAAGTCCGCCCTTCGAGAGTGTAGGTTCGGGTACTGAGCAGTTTGCACAACTTACCTCCCAAAATCGACCACATACACCCCTTGAGCAATCACAAAGGTCAGAATTAGCTGGCAATCCGAACAGGCATCGTCCTAGTGAGAGCGTGGGTTCTGGCGTTGAGCAATTCAGCGATTCACTGTCTACACCACCCCAATCTGCACTTACAGCGCAATCAATTGAGAACTCTGAACTGCATTCACTCGAGCAACCGGCACAGTTTACCTCCCAAACTCGTCCCTTGACGCCCATCGAACCTGTGCGTCCAGCACGAGCCATTCAAGACATTGGCAGAAAACTTTCTCTTAGAGCACCCGAAATCATCGATTTGACTATGGACAACCCACCTCCAGTCAATCCCGTGCTGGCGAAGCTGCAATTGAGGAAGGCGGAAGCTGCTGCTAGGAGAGCTGCAGAGCGAGCAGCGAGTGCTTCTAGGTCCCTTACTCAATCGCCAGCTCCTTTGTCACCTGCACCTGCTCCAGCGGCCGCGGTAAATGAGCAAGCAGTAGCTGCAAATCAGACGTTACCCTTGCATGAGACTATTGAGGAGGTCACACTACCCGACTTTGAGCCGATCTTGTCTCCAAAAGCTTCCCCAGAGGCT
>Ga0302325_10014586_pt1 | contig 16727 bp, 11 predicted proteins | sample Palsa_T0_2_FD_201948 | JGI IMG/M metagenome (GOLD analysis project Ga0302325, IMG submission 201948) | Peat permafrost microbial communities from Stordalen Mire near Abisko, Sweden - Palsa_T0_2 | ecosystem: Environmental > Terrestrial > Soil > Palsa > Peat permafrost | place: Sweden: Abisko... | reverse complement strand
CCGCCTCCTCCTCATCCGCACCGCAGTGGGTGACGTTTAAATGGCTGTTCAGTAGGTGGATGTGACAATATACCCGAAAGAACAGGCAGAATGTAACATTCATCGAATGCTCGGACGATGGCTTGGGCGGCGGGCGGGGCTGGCAGGGTTGGCGGTGCGGGCGGGGCGGGGACCGTGGCCGGCGGAGGGTTGCGCCCGGAGCTTGACACCGCGGCCGAGGCGTTAACGACGCGGCATTGGCATAGGACCGGCCCGGTGCTCCATAGGGCCGGCCGATCATACGGCCCGGTGCTCCCTAGGGCCGGCCCAAACATGCGGCGGCGGCAGCCGACTGTGCCGTTTTTATGCGGATCTAGGATGATTTGGGAGTTTCTCGGGGGCCCCTGGCGGACGGGGCGCTTGGGCTGCCCGCTCCGGCTCGACCGCGCGGAGGTCGTGGCGAACATGAAGGCCGGCGTACCAACCCGGTAACGCCGGGAGGTCAGCTGATACCGCGTCGTCATGGTTTGCGAGCGATGGCGGGCGATACAGGCAGGGTCAGCGGCGATCATCTGGCCACCCGCCATGTACAAGCTGTATCTCATTGACTACGGTAAGCAACGTAATGGAGCCGGGCACGCCGTGACCGGCCCAGCCAAGCCGCGGGGCTAACTCCCGGCACCAGGACAAGGGGACATAGTGAGGGGACAGGTTATGCCCGCACGACGAGACCATCATGCCAGCGCCGACCATCGCGACAGGACCTCAGTCCGCTGGCGCGGCACCGCCGTCGTCGTCGCGGCGGCCGCGCTGTCGCTGACGGCCGGCGCGGTGCCTGCCTCGGCGGCGGGCGGTTACTCCGTGACCGCCACCATCGGGGTCGGCAGCTTCCCGTCCGGGGTGGCCGTCGACTCCGCCGCCGGCACCGTCTACGTGGTCAACTCCGGCGGTGGCTCGGTGTCGGTGATCGACGAAGCGACCGGCGCCGTGACCAACACCATCAATGTGGGCATCGCACCGACCGGGATAGCGGTGGACCCCGCCGCCGGGACCGTCTACGTGGTCAACCACGCCACTAGTACGGTGTCGGTGATCGACGAGGCGACCGGCACCGTGACCGCCACCATCCCCGTAGGCTCCGGCGCGGCCGGAGTGGCGGTCGACCCCATCACCGGGAACGTCTACGTAACCGATCACGCCGCCAGTTCGGTGTCGGTGATCGACGCGGCGACCAACACCGTGACCGGCACCATCGCGGTGGGCGTCGAGCCGGCCGACGTGGCGGTCGACACCACCACCGGGACCGTCTACGTGACCAACAGCAACGATGGCACGGTATCGGTGATCGACGAGGCGACCGGCACCGTGACCGCCACCATTCCCGTGGGGGTGGAACCGGCCGGAGTCGCGGTCGACACCACCACCGAGACCGCCTACGTGACCAACACCACCGATGGCACGGTATCCGTGATCGACGAGGCGACCGGCACCGTGACCGCCACCATTCCCGTCGGCACCCAGCCGGCCGGAGTCGCGGTCGATCCAACCACCGGGACCGTCTACGTGGACAACGCCTTCGCGGCCACCGTGTCGGTGATCGACGAGGCGACCGGTACCGTGACCGCCACCGTGCCCGTGGGCATGGACCCGAGCGACGTGGCGTTCGACCCCGCCACGCACACCGCCTACGTGACCAACTTCAGCGATGGCACCGTATCGGTGATCACCGCGGCCCCGGCCCTGCCGACTCCGGTGGTCAGGGTGACCTCGTCGCAGCATCCGAGCACCTTCGGCCAGAAAGTCACCCTCACCGCGACGGTCTACCCGGTCGACGGCGGCACTATAACGTTCAGCAACGGCACCACGGCGCTGTGCACCGCTGTGGCCCTGACCCAGGTCACCGCCTACAAGTACCAGGCCACCTGCACCACCACGGCCCTGCCGGCCGGCGAACAGGTCACGGTCACCGCCGTCTACCCAGGCGACGCCAGCTACGCCACCGCCACCGGCACGCTGACCCAGACCGTCAAACGCGCCCCGACCACGCTGACCGCGCGCATCCACGTCGGCAAGCACGGCCTCTACGACCTCATCGCGACGCTGACCGGAGCCGGCCAGCGGGTTAGCGGCGAGCCCGTGTCGTTCAGCACCGGGAGCACCCACCTGTGCACCCCGGTCACCAACGCCCGCGGGAGAGCTAGCTGCGCGCTCACCAGCGCCCAGACCAGCCTGGTCCAAAAGGACAACGACACCGTCCGGGCCACCTTCGCCGGAGACACCAACTACAAGACATCAACCACGACGGCGAGCGCGAGCTAACCCTCGACGTTGAGCGCGAGCAACGCTGTCCGGCCGGCCGGCCGGGCAGCGTTGTTCATTGAGTGGGAAACAGGGGTGGCGGCTAGGCCGAAACGGCCTTAGCGTGTGGGCAATCGGTGGGATCCGCGGGCCCGCGGGCGCGGGACGGCTGGTCCTGCCCGGCTGCCTAGCTTGGAGCGAGTCTGATGTCCCAACAGTCCCCAGATCCGGCCCGTTGGCTGTCCGATCTGATGAATGCGGAGCACACCGTGCTGTGGCCGGCCGGTGACGCCTTCGGTACCTCCAAGGCGTTCGCCGCCGCGGCCACATCGTGGACGAAGGCGGTCGCGGACTATACCGCCTGGCAGCTCGGCACGCTGCAGCAAATGGCCTCCCTCTGGACGGCGGCTATGCCGGGAGCCGGCGCCGCGGGCTCTCCGGTGAAAGACAAGCGCTTCGCCGGGGAGGCCTGGAGCAAGGACCCCCGCTTCGACGCGCTGGCCAGGATCTACCTCGCGCAAACCGAGCAGGTGCGCAAGGCGCTGGAGGCCGCGCCTCTGGATGAGCGCAGCAAGGCACAGTGGGGATTCGCGCTGCGCCAGCTGACCGATGCGCTGAGCCCGGCGAACATGCTGGTCACGAACCCGGAGGCGCTGCAACTCGCGGTGGAAACCCGCGGCGCCAGTCTGGCCGAGGGCCTGCGCCTGTTCACCGAGGACCTGGCGCGGGGCCGGATCGCGATGACCGACGAATCGGCCTTCGAGGTGGGCCGCAACATCTGCACGACGCCGGGCAGCGTGATCTACCAGAACGAGCTGATCCAGCTGATCCAGTATGTCCCGACCACCGACCGAGTGCACAGGCGTCCGCTCGTAATCGTGCCACCCTGCATTAACAAGTACTACATTCTCGACCTTCAGCCGCAGAACTCGTTCGTGGCGCATGCGGTAGCGCAGGGCCACACGGTGTTCCTCGTTTCCTGGCGCAACGCCGGTCCCGGGCAGGCCAAGCTGAGCTGGGACGACTACATCGAGCAGGGTGTGCTGAGGGCCATCGACGTGGCGCGGCGCATCAGCAAGGCCGACCGGGTGAACACGCTTGGTTTCTGCGTCGGCGGCACGTTGCTGGCGAGCGCTCTGGCGGTGCAGGCGGCTCGCGGTGAACACCCGGCCGCGAGCATGACGTTGCTGACCACGCTGCTGGACTTCACCGATACCGGCGAGCTCGGCCTGCTGGTCAGCGAACAGGGGGTCGCCGCGCGCGAAGCGGCAATCGGCCAGGGTGGCCTGCTCAAGGGGAGCGAGCTGGCGCAGGTGTTCGCCTCGTTGCGCGCGAACGACCTGATCTGGCCGTACGTGGTCAACGGCTACCTGGAGGGCAAGGCTCCGCCCGCCTTCGACCTGCTGTACTGGAACAGCGACGACACCAACCTGCCGGGACCGATGTTCTGCTGGTACCTCCGCCGCACCTACCTGGAGAACAAGCTGCGGGAGCCCGGCGGCACGATGCAGTGCGGCGAGCCGGTCGATCTCGGCGCCATCGAAGCGCCGACCTTCATCTACGCTTCCAAAGAGGACCATATTGTGCCGTGGAAGTCGGCCTACGCCAGTACCCAACTGCTGCCGGGCGACACCTCGTTCGTGCTCGGGGCGAGCGGCCACATCGCTGGTGTGATCAACCCGCCGGCGAAGAACAAGCGCAACTACTGGACACTGGCCCGGGCAGATGCTTCTGATGGCCAGGCGCGGCTCGACGCCGACCCGCAGAGCTGGTTCGACGTCGCTGAGAGCGTCCCCGGCAGTTGGTGGCCGGCCTGGATCGACTGGCTCGCGCCGCACAGCGGGACGCGGCTGGTGGCCCGGAAGCAGCTAGGCAACGCCGAGTTTCCGCCGATTGAGGAGGCTCCCGGCAGCTACGTCAAGGAAAAGGCCCCCTAAGCGGCCGGGACATCACAAGCGGTTACCCGGACTTCGGGCGGCTTGGCTGCTGGCTGCTGGCCGCTGGCCGCTTCGGCTGGATTTAGGTCAGCTGACCGATGTCTCTTGCTGCAAGTTGCGCCAGTATGTGTCGTGCAACCGGCACTGGCGCCTCGCCGCCTGCGCCAAGTCCGTACACCCGGACGCACGACCCCGGGTCACGCGGGTGAGGGTTCCCGGTAGCGAGTCAGCGAAGACGGGCCTGGCCCGCCGGCGCCCTCGCTACCGGGGGTCTTCTCGCGGAAGTGATCTCATCCCTGGCAGGGAGCCGACCATGACCGTTCACGCCCGACCCGGCGCGACATTATTCGCCGCGTGCCGGCAGTTGTTCAGCGGCTACCCGCTCGCGGTCACGCCGGCCGACGCGGCGGGCGGGTTCCGGTCGATGGTCCTGCTGAACCGGGCGGACGGGCCGGTCAGCTTCTTCGTCCTCACCCAGGCCCGCGAGGACCTTTTCGTGCTCCGCTCCTGGCGCCGCCGCGACGGGGTTCACCAGGAAATCCGGCCCGCGGAACCGGTCTGCGACCGCACCGGCCACGTGATCACCGCCAGCATGCCGGTCCCGTACGACGGCGCGCTGCTCGGCTGGGTCACCGGCCGTCAGGTCACCGCCCTGCTGACGGTGCACAGCCGGGCGCCGCAAACCTGGGACGACCCGGCCCAGGCCCCGGAGATACAGGTCCTGCCGATGGCCGGCACCAGCGACCCGCTGCACTGGCCGCCGTTCACCGTCAGCCCCCTGGACGACGCGCGCCTGTGGGAGTACGCCCGGCGAGGCCTGATCGTGGACATCGCGCCCCTCGTCACCCGCCGCCCCGGGCAGGCCTTCTGGGTGCCGTCCCCGGAGAGATGGAGCACCCGGCACGAAATCGGGTGCATCGTCGTAACGGGCAACCTGCCAGCTCACGGTTACTGGCTGCCGGCCGGGGTCTATCTGGACCACTGGACGCTGCGCGAGGGCATCCCGGCCCCGCCCGCCGGGCGCCTGCTGACTCTACCCGCCGTGGTCGACCTAGCCGCCAGGGTCCGCCCCGCCTGAGAACCGCATCCGTGCTCATCGCACCGATGTCGCGGCTCGCCGGGAAAGCGGGCCGTTAGCCTGAGGGATGATCACCTGCGTGGTTGAGTACGTCATCGTTCCTGAGAAGATCGACGCCTTCGAGCGCTTCGGCCGCCGGTGGATGGAGCTGGTCGATGCCCACGGCGGCATGCATCACGGCTACTTCCTGCCGTCCGAGGGGGCCAGCGACAAGGCCCTGGCGTTGTTCAGCTTCCCCAGCCTCGCTGCCTATGAGCAGTACCGCGTCCGGTTCGGCGCCGACCCGGACTTCATCGAGGCGGACCGCATCAGGGACGAGAGCGGCTGCGTGCTCCGTTACGAACGGACCTTCATGCGGCCGTTGCTGCCCGCATAAGTGGCTAGATCCGCAGGCCGGTAACCACCAGATTTACTGGCAGAAGTGGTGGATCCGGGTGTGGCGGTGGAATGGGTGCACGGGGCGCAGCCCGGCCCCCCGCACTGGTCCTGGCGTGGGCCCCGCACGCTTGCTAAGCGCAGCCCTAATCTTCAAGATCGCAGCGAAATCCAGCCGTCCACGGCGTACATCACCATGCTGAATGCCCTGGCAGGAATATTGTCGGGCACGATCCGGCAAGTGAACCGCCACCGATCATGCGGTACGAATTGCCAGGGCGTGCCGTGCCAGCCGAAGCGGTCAGGGCCAAAGACGCCAACCGTCATGACGCCTTGCTGATCAGTCGCCGTGGTTGCGATGACCCAAAGCTCCTCCCGTCCTGGGGGCAGGGAATGCCGATGGCGGGATCGCCGCCAGCCTGCATTGGAACTGCCTGGGGAATCACCGGCGCCGACCGCGCCCACCGTGGGAGGCGGGCGTTCACGATTCCCCGCAGCCGGTGCCGTCCTGGGTCTTCGCGGCCAGGGTTAGCCGCGGTGCTCAGGACGCCCAGCCGGCGATGATCAGGACGTAGACGCCGATCCAGGTGGACGCGAGGGTGAACACGACGATGAGCGGAACCAGCACCGAAGTCCGGAGCGGGGTCAGCAGCCGGGCCACCGGGAGCGCAAGCAGGACGGCGGGCAGGAAGTACCGTGGCTTTTCACTCAGCCAGTTGGCGCTGATCCCGAACGCCACGAAGGCCACCGCGACCGTGTAGACGTGCAGGTAGACGGGGATTCGCTCGGTCAGGCTCCAGACGGTCAGCGCCACGGCCCCCAGGATCGCCGAGACGACCAGAAGTCCGGCCACCGAGGGCCGGTCCAGGAACGTGTCCAAGATAACCCGGATCGTGCCCTTGCCCCAGTCGAAGGACGTGTGGAAGAGATGCTTCTCGATCCAGAACCATCCCTCCGGCCGATGCGTCGCCCAGGCCACGTAGCCCCAGTAGCCGAGCAGCCCCAGCGGCGCCAGCAGCAGCGCGGCCACAGGACGCCACCAGGCACCGATCCGCTGCCGGGTCCGCGCGGCCTGAATCAGGGCGAGCAGCACCGCCACCCCAAGGGCCGCGACCAGAGCCAGGGCGTTGCTGCGCACCGTTCCGGCCAGCATGACCAGGATCCCCGCGGTCAGCCACCGCCGATCGACCAGTGCGACCAGGGCCCAGATGGCCAGGGCACAGAACAGCGCCTCGGAGTGCACCCTCGACAACGCGATGGAGGCAGGCGCCACCGCCCAGATCGCCACCATGATCAGGCTGATGCGCGAGTCAGCGGTCAGCTTCCAGCCCAGCGTGGCCAGGCCCCACGCTGCCGCCAGCCCGGCCAGGATCGTGACGGCGAATCCCGCCACCGCGATGCTGATTCCGGGCAGCCACGCCAGCGAATCGATGGCCGCCGGATAGCCCGGGAAGGAGGCGAACACGGTGGAATTCGTCAGTTGGACCAGCCCGTGGTCGTACCAGTGCGCCGCGATCGCCCGGTAGAAAGCGCCGTCGCCCCCGATAATCCACTGTTCGAGTGACACATGTGCCCGCTGGTAAGCACCATGTCGGAGCAGGAATGCGACGACGATGAGCTGGAGCACGCGGATTCCCAGGTAGACGACGGCCGCTGGCAGCGGGAGCCGCACCGACCGCGGAAGAGACCAGCGCCGGGCTAGCCGCCCCGGTACCGCGACGTCGGTACCAGACGTCAACCCAGAAGCTGACACTTGTTTCTCAAGCCCCTCGAGTTGATCCTCGTACTGCAAATGCGTGCTCGGCACTACGTAAACGCGCGCTACCCATCGCTTTACCGCGCGATTTCCCAGCCTCGGAAGGAAGGCTAGCGCGCCCAGGTGCACTGCTGACAGCGGCCCGCCGACCCGGCCATCCTGCCGGACAAAGGCCATCTGGTCACTAGCCTGCGCCATCCCGGCGGCGATCACAAGTTCACCACGGCTTCGAGGGTCAACCGCCGCACAGGTCGGACATTTTCGGACTTGGCATGTGGCACTGGGGACCATCGAATCCGCACAGTGCCCAGACAGAGACGCTATGCTGCGCATGATTTTTGCAGGCTTTACCTGGCGTTTTGTCCAATCTAGGCGAGGATGCCTGGGAATAGGTTTTGTGATCGTGGTCGGGATGGTGCAGCGAGGTGGATCCCTTGGCACGGGACGAGGTGGCCGACACCTTCACGTCGCTCGCCGTGCTGACGGCCGCAGCGACCCGGCTGTGCAAGCTGACGAGAGGGACTGCCGCCCGGCAATTAGAGGCTTGAGGGCCGGGACTTCCTGATATGGCTGTGACCGTAGTCGGCCGTGCGTTGCGGGTCCAGGTCTTTTCCGTCCGGGGCGATGGCTGCGCTCGGCTTGTCAGGTGGAGCCAGGGCTCGGGCGAGCATCGCTTCGATCCGGTCTAGCCGCTGGTTCAGTTCAGCCTTTTCCTGGTCGGCTTTCTCCTCGACGAAGTAACTCGCCACGGTGGCGGTCAGTACGCTGATCAGCCCGATCCCGACGAGCATGAGCACCACAGCCACGCCGCGGCCGCCGGGCGAGACAGGGTACTTGTCGCCGTATCCCACAGTGGTGACGGTGACGGCGGCCCACCAGAGGGCATCTCCGAAGTTGCGGATGGTGGAGCCATGGGCGTGCTGCTCGAAGCCCAGTTCCGCGGCCGAGCAGACGATGACGATGCCCAGTACTGCCAGGAGGACAAAGTGCAGCCCGCGATGGGCGAGGATCTCCCGGGCGCGCTTGAGAGCGTTGGCCAGAACGGCGCCGGCCCGGGCCAGGTTCACCAGCCGCAGGGCTCGCAGCGGCCGGAGCGCGGGCAGCGCGACCACCGCCAAATCGACAAGATGGCGGGTGAAGAACCGCCGACGCGAAGGCGCCAGGTAAAGCCTGACGAGATACTCGACTACGAACACCGCCCACACCATGTAGTCGATGACGCTGAACGTGTCGGCGATGCCGGCTGGAAGGCGGGCCGCTAGCGGCAGCACGAGTATTGGCAGCCATAGGAGAGCAAGGATTGTGAGCGGTAGCTCGACAGCCGCCGAGAAACGGTCGTATGCGTCCTGCGAGCGAGCCAGAGCGGGCATGTCCGAGTCCGCCCGGTGGCCCCCTACCCTGATGCGCCGGATGGCGCGACGGGACGGTCCGCGTCGAGTTCGGCCAGTTCGGCTTGCAGCCGCCCGACGAAGTCGCCGACTGTGCCCCGGAAGTGCGCCAGCGCGAGATCCAGCCGGAAGTCAAAGGCGCCCGAGAGCGCCGGGCCGTAATGGATGGTCGTGGGCTTCTGACGGTTCGACACCGAAAAGGTGGTAGATCCCTCAGCGTCATGCTGGAACCCGATCAGCTTCGCGAACGCGCATTCGCGTGTCTGCCGCGCGCCCTGGAATATCACCCTCTTGCTGGTGATGAACACAATTCCCGTATCAATAGCCGTGGGTACCGGAGCGCCCTGCACGAAGTGACCCCGGGAAGCACCCACGTGGTAGCGCACTGACCGGCCAGCGATGCTGCCCACAGGGATCGAGACCCCCGACGACCTCCCCTGGTACTGGCCTTTGCCCCGGCGTTCTTCGATCAGGGCAGTTCCCGCCACCTTGTAGAAGACCGCTTCACCCGATCCAAGCATGATCTCCCCGGAGACGCTGCCGTTGTAGCCCTGGGCCACCTCCAGCAGTTCCGCGCACCCCCCACGCTCCTTTTCCCACCGGGCAAGATCGCCCTGGTAGGCCTTCGCTGCCTTCTTCGCGCGATGCTGCTGGAACACCGCCAATCCCCCCATTCTCCGACTGTGACACTTACGTCACTTTACGCCGGCCCGTTGACCACGGACCAGCCGGGAGCAGCCGGCACGATGTGACGTCATGCCGACAAAATCCGGGGCGGTTGAGCTAGCCTGCCGGGGCGGACGGCGGGACCGGGAGCTTGCGGGCGGTCAGGCCGGCCTCGATGGCCGCGACCACCGACTCGGCTACCTTGACCCGGGCCCACCGCTTGTCCTCGGCCTCCACCAGGATCCACGGCGCGGGGGCGTGGTCAGTCCGGTCCAGCATCTCCTCCACGGCCGCCTCGTACTGCCGCCGCTTCTCGCGATTCCGCCAGTCTTCCTCAGTCAGCTTCCAGGCCTTCAGCGGCTCGCGCTGCCGCGCCTTGAACCGCCTGAGCTGCTCCTCGGACGATAGGTGCAGCCAGAACTTGACCATGATCATGCCTTCGTCGGCCAGCGTCCGCTCGAACTCGACGATCTCCCGGTAGGCGCGCCGCCACTGCTCCTCGGTGGCGAATCCCTCGACTCGCTCGACCAGGACGCGACCGTACCAGGACCGGTCCAGCACCGCCATGCCGCCCCAGCCGGGCAACTTCGGCCAGAACCGCCACAGGAAGTGGTGGCGTTTCTCGTCAAAGCTGGGCGCGCCGAACTGGGCGACCCGGACGTGCCGCGGGTCCAGCGGCGCGACCAGCCGTTTGATCGCACCGCCCTTGCCCGAGGCGTCCCACCCCTCGAAGACCACGCAGACCGGCGGCCCGAACTGCGGATCGTCCCCAATCAGGCCACCCAGCACCAGTCGCAGCTGCAGCAACCGGTCCTGAGCCACGACCAGGCGCGCCGCTTCCTGGCTCGCCGTGAGCTTCAGGCTGAGATCCAGCCCGGCGAGTACACCGCCCTTGCCAGCCATGCGCCATGCCTCCCCTCGTCCGCCTCCACCGATTTACCCGGACTCGAGGTGCTTGTAAACAGCGAAGAAGTTGGCTTCATCCCCGGGGCGGGATGGCTCATGCTTGTGTCGCTGGTACTGAGGTCGCCGCGGTCATCAGGTTGGCGGCCCGGTCCAGGAGCGGCTGACAGCGGAGGCGGGCCGCGATGGCGCAGGGGTCGGCGGACACGCTGAGCACCTCGCGGCGGACCAGGTCGGCCAGCGCGGCCTGCACCGCGGCCTCTTCCTGGGCAGACACCGCGATCAGCGCCTCGGCCGGGAACGTGCTGCCCAGCACCGCGGCGTCGGCGACCAGCCGCACCTCCGGGCCCAGGGCGTCCAGCAGCGCGTGCGGGCTGTCCGGCACGGCCAGCTCCCCGACCTCGCCGGCCAGCCGGTAGACGCCCTCGACCGGCCGGACGATGTCCTGGTCGATCAGCGACCGCACCATCTCCACCGCGAACAGCGGGATGCCCTGGGCCTGGCCGGTGATCTTGGCCCGCGCCGCGGCGGGCATGCCCGGCACCAGGGCCTCGACCAGCGCGTCTATCGACGCCGTGTCCAGCGGGTCCAGCCGCAGCGTGCTCCGGTTCCGCCCGGTGCCGAAGGCGGGCCGGGTCTGGCCCAGTTCGGGCCGGGCCAGCACCAGTACGTAGATGGGCAGATCGCCGGTCCAGTCGATGAGATGGTCCAGGAAGTCCAGCAGGTCCGGGTCGGCGTACTGGGCGTCCTCGATCAGCAGCACCACCGGGTCCTGCGCGGCTAGCCGCTCGAAGAACAGCCGCCAGCCGGCGAACAGCTCCTCCCGGGACAAGGCGCTCCCGTCGTCGGCGGCGACCGGGACGCCGAGCAGGCGGCCGAGCCGGAGCTCTAGGTGGGCTCGTTCGGGTCCGGCGGGGACGAACCGGTCCAGACCGTCGGCCAGCTTGCCGGCGGCCACCTCGGCCGGGTCTTCCTCGGCGATGCCGAGCCGCTGGCGGACGATCTCGGCCAGGGCCCAGAACGCCACGCCCTCGCCGTAGGACAGGCAGCGGCCGCGATGCCACCAGACGTCCTCGGCCAAGCCGTCGACGTACTTCTCGAACTCCCAGCCGAGCCGGGACTTGCCCGCCCCGGCCGGGCCGCAGGCCAGCACCAGCCGCGGCACCCGGCGGTCCGCCGCCGCGTGGAACAGCTCCTTGACCGTGCGCAGCTCCGCGTCCCGGCCGGTCAGCGGGGCCTCCAGGCCGTCGATGCGCTGGCTGCCGCCCACCCCGGCCAGCACCCGGACCGCGCGGTGCAGCCGGGCCGGCTCCGCCTTGCCCTTGAGCGCGTGCTCCCCCGCGTCGGCGAACCCGATCGCGCTGGCGGCCAGCCGCTGGGTGGGCGCGTCGATGAGCACCTGCCCCGGTTCCGCGGTGGCCTGAACGCGCGTCGCGGTGTTCACCGCGTCCCCGGCGACCATGCCCTCGCCGGCCGCGCCCAGGGTGACCGCGACCTCGCCGGTCACCACGCCGGCCCGCGCCGCCAGCCCCGGGACCCCCGCCTCGGCACTCAAGCCGGCCACCGCTGAAACTAGGTCGAGGGCGGCCCGCACGGCCCGTTCCGCATCTCCTTCTGTGGCCGCCGGAGTGCCCCAGACCGCCATGACCGCATCCCCAATGAACTTTTCCACTACCCCGCCGTAGCGGCCGATCACCGTCCGGGCCACCTCGAAATAGCGGCTCAGCAGTTCCCTGACCGCCTCAGGGTCCCGCGACTCCGACGGCGGCGTGAACCCCACCACGTCGCAGAACAGCACCGAGTACACCCGGCGCTCGGCTACGGGCCGAGCCGGCCCCGGCGACGAGGACGTCGGGATCGACGGCCCTGGCCCGGCCAGGGCATGGCCGCACGCCGGGCAGAACCGGTGGCCCTGGGAGACGGGCTCACCGCACGACGGGCACCGGCCCAGCGGGGCACGCAATCCGCGCAGAACCGGTCGCCATCCCCCGGGACGCGCCGCCTGCGGACACATCACCACGGAACCTTTATACCCCCGCCGTATGCGCCCGGCCACGTCCCTGTCCTCGGGACGCCGATCCGCCAGCGCCAGGACCGCCTTGCCTCAGATCATTTCTGTCAGCCAAAGTCTTCCAGCTCGCAGCTGGTCGGGTGGCCGGCGGGAGTTCGGCACCCATTCGTCGCTCTGAAGCAGGGAAACCCTGCCCGCAGCGAACGCGCCAGGGCCGTTCGAATGCCCGCTTGACCGACCCGCAGAGTTCGGTTCCGAGTCAGCCAGCTGACTGGGACGGACCGCATGACCACGCGGTGACGCTGGCTGCGCCAGAGCGCCCCGCGACGTGAGTGGAGAGATCCACGTCGATAGGGCCGTAGGTGCCGCGCCGGTTGCAGATGACAGCGGCCGAGCCGGCTGGCGTGGCGTATACCTCCACGATTCCGCTGTCGTAATAAACCCTGACCTGGTCCACTTGTCCGGCCCCGTAATCCGTACCTCGCGGACTGGGGAGGGGTGTGGTCAGCACGCGATTGCCCTCTGTGATCCGGATGCCGTCCGGGGCCACTCGGATCTCTATATCCTCACATCCCCGACCGGACAGCCGGATCGCGGCGGCGGTGACTTCACTGCGCAGCGGAGTGACCCGTATTTCCGTTGCGTGCGCTGACCGGGCTGACAGGTCCAGGTCCACTGTGCCGTGTCCGTTGATGAACTGGGTCCGGAGCGTCTTGTGGCGGGCGCCGTCGAGTTCGCGTACAGGCCAGGACCGCAGGGAGCCCATCTCGTCTACACCGAGTTCGCGGGGCAGGGACATGACTCCGACTCTGGACCGGTCCGGGCCGGCCAGCTCATCGATGTTTTCCTGAAGCCAGCCGAAGGCGACGCGCCGCCCGTCTGCTAGCGTCAGCGACTGGGGCGCGTAATAGCGATCGGCGCTGTCGCATCGGCCGCTGGCTCGCGGCGTGAATTGGTGACCTGCGACCTGTCCTGTCATCCACATTGCGTATTGCGGCCTGTCATCGTGGACCGAGACGACCACGACCACCGTGCCGCCGATGCTGAACACGTCAGGGCATTCCCAGATCTCGCCGTCGAGCCCGTAGTCAGCCGCTGCGGCAAAAATGCCGAGGTAATGCCAGCTCCGCAAGTCCGCCGACCGGTACAGGAACAGGGCGCCCCCTCTGTCTTCGAGGCCGCCGCCGACAACCTGATACCACATCGAGTCGGCCCACCATGCACTGTGATCCCGGAACGCCTGGACCGCCTCACCCTGCGGGGGGCTGGCGATGACCGGATTGCTGTTGTGACGCGTCCAGCGGATCAGGTTCTGGTCGGCGGCTTCGGCCAGGCAGGGAAGCTGATGCAGGCCGTCTACCCCGGTATAAAGCAGGTGGGGCTGGCCGTCAGGAACAATCGCGCACCCGGAGAAGCAGCCGTCACGGTCCGGGCCCGCCGGGTCCGGCTCCAGGGCGAGCGGATGATCTTCCCAGGTCCACATATCAGTGGTGCTGGCATGACCCCAGGCCATATTTCCCGGAATACCGCCGGAGGGGTTGTGCTGATAGAACAGATGGACGCGGCCGTTCCATTGGATGAGGCCATTGGGGTCGTTCATCCAACCCTGCTGCGGTGCGAAGTGCAGCGCCGGGCGAGGGCGGAGAAGGTGATCGCGCATGCTCAGGTCAGATCGCCTCGATGAGGATCACCGCGGCCGTCAATGTACGCTGTACGGGGATGGCTAGCCCGATTTCTGCCAGGGCTGCTCCCGAAACCTCGATGCCGGCGATACGGTCATCCACCTGGCCGTCGCGGCGGGGGAACCGTTCGCCTGGCGTCACGTCAGTGACCCGGTAGCGCCGCGCCGCCTCGAGCCCGCAGACCCGCATCGCGGCAGGCTGGTCGTTCCGGGGTTCATCCAGCTGCACGTAGCTCATCAGCGCCGTTGACCGGTCCGCGGCGACAACTCCATACATCCAGGCAGTGTCATCAGGTGTCTCGATCCGGACGACCCGGCCTGAGTGGATAACAGGGCGGTGGCGCTTGTACAGCCGGATCCACTGGGCGAGCTCGGTCAGCTCGTCCGGGCTGGCCGCGGTAATGTCCCATTCGATGCCGAAGTGCCCGAATAGCGCGGTTGCGCACCTCAGGGACAGCGGCATGTACCGGCCGGTCTGGTGTGAGAACGGCGCGGCCACGTGCGCGCCCAGGTATTCGGGCGGCACCAGCTGTCCGGTCCAGCGCTGGATGGACTGGCGGGCCAGCGCGTCGGTCATGTCGGACACCCAGATCCGCTGCACGCGTTCCAGGATGGCCAGGTCGACCCGTCCGCCCCCGGCCGCGCATGATTCCCACTCCACCGCCGGGTAGCGCCGCCGCAGCTCGTCCAGCAGGGCGTAGACCGCGATCGTCTGCTCGTGCACCACCGGGGCACCCGAGCGGAGGTTGCTGCCCGCATCGACGATGTCCCGGTTGCAGTCCCACTTGACGTAGCCGATGGGGTACTCCGACAGCAGTTTGCTGATCTTGTCCAGCAGGTAGGCGGATACCTCCGGGCGGGTCAGGTCCAGGACGAGCTGGTGCCGCTGCAGCGGTGGCACCCGGTGCCCGGCGGAGAGGATCCAGTCCGGGTGCGCACGGTACAGCTCGGAGTCCGGGCTTATCATTTCCGGTTCGATCCACAGGCCGAACTGCATGTCCCGGGCGCGTACGTAGCCGGCAAGCTCGTGCAGCCCGCCGGGCCACACTTCCTCGTCGACCCACCAGTCGCCCAGAGCGGCCTGGTCGTTGCGGCGGCCGTGGAACCAGCCGTCATCCAGGACGTAACGTTCGACCCCGATGCTGGCGGCAATATCGGCTAGCGCTGTCAGCGTGCCGAAGTCGTGGTTGAAGTAGACGGCCTCCCACACGTTGAGGTTGACCGGGCGGGGCGAGTGCGGGTGGGAAGGCAGCGAGCGCAGATAGCCGTGAAACTGCGCGGATACCTCGTCCAGGCCGGCCCGCGAGACCGCGAGATAGACCCACGGCGTGGCGTAAGACTCACCCTGCGCCAGGGCGATCTCCCCTGGTAGCAGCAGCTCACCGCCGCCGATGGTAGTGACCCCGGGCACCATGCGCTGCGCGGCTCCGCCGGTCATCCCCAGGCCGGACGGCACCCGCTCGACGCGGTAGATCGTGTTCCCGCTCCACGCGACGTGCACGGCGTAGGCTTCGCCGCTGCTGAACGTGAACCCGGGGACGCCGGCGACCACGACGGTGGCCGAGTCGTGCCCGGTGTGCCCGCGGCGCCCTTCGCGCAGCCACAGCCCGTCGCCGATGGGGTGCCGCTGCGGGATCCGCTCGGCGGTCTGGCGCCCGGTGAAATCGAGGATTTCACCGACCCTGGCCGGGACGGGGAAGACCACGTCGAGGCTGTCGACGACATAGGGCTGGCGTCCGGTGTTGGTGAGCGTATGACGTCCGCGGATGGCGCCGCCCGGTACGGCTTCGACCTCGGACACCAGCCGCAGGCCGGCCGCGGGGTCTTCGGCTTCGACGCGGACGCGCTTGCGGTCGAGTCCGGACCGCATCGGCGCGAAGCGCGGCGACCAGTCCAGCCCCGCGGTCACGCCATCCGGGGAAAGGCCGCGCCTGGCACCGGTACCCAGCCGGTGGCCGGACAGCCCCGGCCGGCCGAACCACCCGTCTGCGTGCTCGGGCAGCAAGGAGCACGGCCGGACCGCCGCCAGCAGCGCCGCGACATCCCCGGGCCGGGACAGTGCGATCGCAGCCGGGCCAGCCCACGCCGCCGGAAGGGCATCTGCCTGCGGGAACAGGATCAGCGCGGTCCCGCTTGCCGCCTCTGGGCCGGCCACGACCAGCGGGCTGGCCGTGCCTGGGCCTGCCCGGACCTGGCCGGCCTCCGCCTGGACATCATCACCGACGGCCACTTCGCCTCCGATCCGACCTGGATCCTGTTCCCCGGGCGTCCCCAGGGCAGCTGCCATGAGCCCGCCCCGCCGGTCGCGGGGCGGGCATTGGTAAGCTGGTTTTCAGCACATAGTCCGCATCACCTTGAGCTGCCTGCAGCGCGGCGCTGACCGATTCGGTGCCGAGCCAGGCAGGGCCGAGGTCGTTCACCACCTCGGTCAGCGCGTCGCCCACGCCGGGACTGGACGGGAAGTTGACGACCTGGCCGTGGGCTTCGGTCAGGAACGCCGACATGTCGATGCCCTGTTTCTGCCAGTAGTTCAGGAAGAGCGGGTCCAGGCTCTTGATGGCCGGCCAGACGTAGCCGCCGGAGCCGAGTATGGCCTGGGACTGCGCCGAGCCGAGCCACTGCTCGAGTTCCCAGGCTTGCTTGGGGTAGGGGGTG
>Ga0302325_10014585_pt1 | contig 16727 bp, 9 predicted proteins | sample Palsa_T0_2_FD_201948 | JGI IMG/M metagenome (GOLD analysis project Ga0302325, IMG submission 201948) | Peat permafrost microbial communities from Stordalen Mire near Abisko, Sweden - Palsa_T0_2 | ecosystem: Environmental > Terrestrial > Soil > Palsa > Peat permafrost | place: Sweden: Abisko... | reverse complement strand
GGTCAAAGGCGCCGTTCCCGCCGCAGTTACCGAGAAGGTTGCGGTCTGGCCAACGGTGACGGTCTGGTTCGACGGTTGTTGTGTGATCGATGGAGCCACGGGGGCGGCATTCACCGTGAGAGTGGCTGCGTTGCTGGTGGTCTTTCCGGCGGAGTTACTGACCAACACACTGAATTGGGTCCCATTGTCAGACATGGTTGTCGCCGATGTCGTATAGCTCGCTGAGGTCGCGCCATTGATCGGCGTGGCGCCCTTCTGCCATTGGTAGGCTAGAGGTGCCGTTCCTGCAGCGGTCACAGAAAAAGTAGCCACTTGGCCGGCTGTGACGGTCTGGTTCGCGGGTTGTGTGGCAATGGTCGGCGCGGTTGCGCGATCGGCCACGCCACAACCCACGAGAATCAAGCTAACTGGAAGAAACAACAGTGTATTGGTTAGCCGTTGCAGATTCACGCCCGCCCTCCAGAAGAGCAAACTTTCAGCCATCATGCCAGCGGTTTCCAGTTTTGGATAGGGGCCGGAAGGTTACGATAGTCGGAAGGATCCCGTTTTGGGAAAACCCCTGTGTTGGCCGCTTGGACAGTGCCTGGACCTTGTCTATTCTCCCATGTTCCAGCTCGGACACGCGAATCGAACCGTACACGGTCTTAAAATGTTTCAGGACCCGACTCACCCGAAGCACGCATTGTCGAGTCGCCTCGACTCCGCCGCTCGAATAATTCCTTCAATTCCGTTTTCAAGACTTTGCCGTAGGGCGTGCGCGGCAAAGCGTCCACAAAAACGAAATCGCGCGGCAGTTTGTACTTCGCAAGTTTTTCGGCAAGAAGGTTGGTGATTTCATCTGCGGAGGGAATCACGGAGCCTGCCGGCACTACAAATGCGACGCCAACCTCGCCCCATTTGGCGTGCGCAACGCCGATGACCGCTGCGTCGCCGACGCCCGGACACCTGAGCAACTCAGCCTCAATCTCCGCCGGGTAGACGTTCACCCCGCCACTGATGAACATGTCTTTGGATCGGCCGACGATATAGAAGAATCCTTCCGCGTCGCAACTCGCCAAGTCGCCAGTGTGAAACCAGCCGTCGCTGTCGAGTGCAGCCGCGGTTGCCGAAGGATTATTCCAATAGCCCTTACACACGTGCGGTCCGCGCAAGCACAATTCGCCCACTTGACCGTTCGAAACCTCGTTGCCTTCAGGGTCCTGAAGGCGCGCCTGGGTAAACATCATGGGCTTGCCGATCGAGCCTCGCTTACGAACGGCCTCCCCTGAAGACATGGAAAAACAATTGACACCCACTTCGGTCAGTCCGTAGCCCTGCTTAAGAATCACACCGCGCTTCCCATACACCTCGATCAGGTCAACCGGCAGGGGCGCTCCGCCGCTGATGAACCAGCGAACACATCTCAGGTCTGCCTCATGGAATTTCGGAGAATCCAGCAGCATCTTGTAAATCGTGGGCACGCCAAGAACTACCGTGCATTTTTGCCGCGTGATGGAGGTCCAAACTTCGTCGCAATCGAAGTCGCGATGCAGAACGATGGTGCCCCCGGCGATGAAAATGGGCACCAGAAAAGCTGCCAGACCGCCAGCATGATAGAGCGGAGTGAAAACCGGACTGACGTCATTTTCGCTCAACTGCCAGCAGACCGCCGTGTTGTATCCGTTCCATGCCACCATGCGGTGCGGGATCATCACCCCCTTAGGTTTGCCGGTTGTACCGCTGGTGTAGAGAAGACAATATATGTCTTCCGGGTCGCATGGCGTTGCCGACCAACCCGACGATTCTAGGGTCGACAGCCAACGGGCGTAGTCGAGATCGGAGGAATCGAGCCTTTGATCGAGCGCAATCCAATGCTCGATCGCTAATTCGATCGAGGGCTCGCGCTTGAGCTGTTGAACCTTCCCCGCCAGGTCGCCATCATAGATCAGAGCTTTCAGTCCGCTGTCCTCAATCACCACGCCCAGTTCGGCGGGCGTAAGACGGGTGTTGAGCGGAACGAGAATGACCCCGGTCGCACCCGCCGCGAAAAAAGCGTCCAGGAATTCCACCCGGTTCATGGCGAGAATACCAACCCGGTCGCCCTTCACCAGGTGACATTGATCGAGCCACAGGCGCGCACAACGAAGGGCGCGGTCCCGGAGTTCGCGGTAGCTGAATGCTTGTTGCGTGGGAACGTAAACCAGAGCCACCCTTTCCGGGCTCAGGCGCGCGCGCTCACCGAGGATGTCGCCGTGGATCATGCAATCTTGAAACTAAGCTTCGCCATCTGCTGGGGGCATCCTCTGCTAGGGCATGCGGAACGCAACGCCAGCCTGGTTGTATCCCACTCCGGATCCCACGAGCACGACCAGCCCTCCGGGACGCAGCTTCCCTTTCGCAATGGCATCGTCGAGAGCCATCCCTACGCAAGCCGAGCCAGTGTAGCCGCATTCTTCCATGATGGTGTGGGCTCGCTCGAACGGTACACCGAGATCGGCCATCACTTTCTCGATGGTCGGCTTGCGAACCTGCGTGAAGATAAACAGATCTACGTCTGGCAACGCGAAACCGCCATCATGGGCGAGGCGGCGGACAATGCTAGGCCATCCCTGCTCGTTGATCTCCGGCGGATAGCGCTCGACAAACTGTACTTTGGTTCTGCCCTCACGGACAGCGGTTTCGCTCGCGGGTTCGGCGGTTCCGCCAGCATAAATTCCCCAGTTGCGGTTATAGGAGCCGTCCGCCTGCATGGCGGAGACAACGAAACCGGGGTGATCGGACGATTCCAATACCGCCGCGCACGCGCCATCCCCGTAAAAGAAAATGGCCGGATCTTTCGGATCGGCCAACCGGTGCATGAGGTAGGCCCCCACCACCAGAACAGTGCCGAGCGATGCATTGGTTGCGATCAAACCGGCGGCCGCGGCCAATCCCGTGGGGAACGAAGCGCAGGCGCAAGCCACGTCAAACGTTCCCGCATTCCGTGCGCCCAGTTTATGCTGCAACACGACCGAGGTCGCAGGGGTGATGAAATCTGGCGAATCCGTGCCCAGAATGATTAAGTCCACATCTTCGGGTTTGCGGCCGGCGCGTTCGAGCGCCTGGCGGGCGGCCGGCAAGGCCAGGTCGGAAGTGGCCCAGTCGTCCGGAGCGTACCAGCGTTTCCGGATGCCTGTGGCAGCTTCCAGTTTGTCTACTTTTTCAGGGTCGTCCGCAAAGCGCGCTCGCAGCAGGTCGTTACTAATTTCGATTTCCGGCAGGTAGCTGCCCGTCGAGACGATGGTGGCAAATCGCGGCATGGTGGAATTCTCTTGATTGTGGATCGGCGCTATAGGGTCAATCCGCCGTCCACACTGAGCACCGCTCCATTGATGAAATCGGCTTCGTCCGAAGCCAGAAACAAATAGGCGTTGGCAACGTCTCGCGGCTCGCCTAAGCGCCGCACCGGAGTTCGGTCGCGCATTTGTTGAAGGACGTTTTCCGGCATTTTCTTCACCATCTCGGTAGCGATGAAGCCCGGAGCGACGGCGTTCACCGTAATTCCCTTAGGGCCCAGTTCTCGTGCCCAAGTCTTGGTCATCCCGATAAGGCCAGCCTTAGCGGCCGCATAATTGGTCTGTCCGAAATTTCCGGAGATCCCGACAATCGACGAAGTATTGATGATTTTTCCCTTGCCGCGCTCAACCATACGCGGCGCCACGGCCTTGGTACAGTGAAACACGCCGCTCAAATTGACTGCGATTACCTGGTCCCACTGCTCGACGCTCATCTTCAGTAGGGTGGCATCACGGGTGATTCCGGCGTTGTTGATGAGGATGTCGATTCCACCGAACTTCTCAAGAACCGCTCCCACCATCGCTTCCACTTGGGACAACCGAGACACATCCGCCGAGGCGTAGAAGCTCTCTCCTCCCTGCGACCGGATCGCTACCATCAGGTCGTCGCCGTCCGGCGGCAAATCGCAAACCGCCACGCGGGCCCCTTCGCGCGCAAAAATGAGAGCGGCTTCCCGTCCGAGTCCGTTCAGCCCCCCGGTGATCAGCGCTGTGTTTCCCTTTAATCGCATAAAGTCCGATGCGAGGGGTACGCTCCCCTTTGTTCAGAAGCTGTACTTCAGCGCAAACTGGATGATGCGCGGCCCGGCGCTGGTTGCCGTAATGGTGCCCTGAGTCCCGACAAACGCGTTGTTGTTCGGCTGCGCAAAATTCACCAGGTTGAAAATATTGAAGAACTCCGCCCGGAACTCAACCCTGGACCTTTCTGTCACTGCGAAAAACTTGATCAGTCCGAAGTCCACATTTTTCTGCCCCGGGCCGCGCAGGAAGTTCCGAGGTGAATCACCAAACGGTAACTGGTTGGGGCCACAACTGAAAGCTGCGGCGTTGAAGTAGTCGCCCCGGCGGGACGCGGTTGACCCGGAAGAAGTGACGATCGACTGCCCCGTGAAGTCCGCACGGTTGTTGTAGCTCGAACCATCGGAGCAGATCACCGAATAAGGAAGCCCGCTCTGCAAGGTAACGATTCCGGTCGTTTCCCATTCGTTCGCCAGTGCTTTTCCGAAGTGCGAATCCCCGTGATAAAACTTCGGCAGGTCGTACACTCCGCTGAACACGAAGCGGTGCGTCCGGTCAAAATCCGACGACCCAACCTGCGTCGCCAGGTTTTGCTGGTTGCCCGAGAGGGGCGCGATCTCGCTCTCTTGGTTGGTGTTGTTGTTCGCCGAAGCGTCATCGATCGAGTGGGAGTAGGTGTAGGAAGCCAGGAACTGGAGACCGTGTCCGAAACGCTTGGTCAAGCTGGCCTGCAAGGCGTTGTAGGACGAGTCCGCCTCAGTCTGGACCTGATCCACGCCAAAAAGCTGCTTATTGGTGGAGAAGCCGTCAATCGTGTAGGGAGCGGACGAGGTCAAGGCGGGAATGGTGGTGCCCTGATTCAAGTTGAAAAGGTTGAGAAGATGCACCCCTCGATTTCCTGCGTAGCCGATATCCACCAGCCAGGTTTTCCAGGGCGACATCTGCACGTCCAGGTTATAGGACAGTGTGTAAGGCGTGGACATATGGGGGGCCGGGAAAAATCCGTTGATCGGGTTCTGCTCAATCGGGATAAAACCATCCAGCAGCAGCGGGATGGGAGAAGGCGCCTGCGGAGGAAGCGGAAAGCTATAGCCGGTGAGGTTCGGAAACGGAGTAGAAAAGAAACCCTGGGTGAACAAACCCGTCCCGATCGTGTCATAAGGATAAGTAAACACCTGCAGATTGGCGAAACGGTCGGAGAAGCGGTCGTAGTAAATGCCGAACCCCCCGCGCACCACTAGGTTGTTTTTGTCGGTAGGGGTCCAGGCGAAACCAAAGCGAGGAGCGACATCGAGTTTACTGGGATTGAGTTGCTGGCCGGGTGACCCCAATGTGAAGGCGTTCGCGCACGGAGCCGCTACGCTGCATGCCGGGTTCGGCGGAAACGCTGCCGGGTTGAACTCGGAAAAACGGCCATGCAATTCGCTGTATCCGCCGAAATGATCGACTCGCAGTCCGGCGTTAAGGGTCAGATGGGAAGTTGCGCGGATGTCGTCCTGCACGAACCAACTGCCATCGCTCGCGCGGAACCCACGATCGGGAACCCCGGCGCCCAGCAGCGAGACGTCAACGCTGGTCGGGGAACCGCCGGCCAGGAAATCCTGGAAGTCGTTGAACACAATCTCGCCGCGCGAGAAGGCATGAAAGTAGAAATCAATGTCGTAACGCCGGAACTGTCCGCCCATGCGGAGCGAATGGCGTCCCGTGGTATAGGACAGCGTGTCCTGCGCCTGCCAGGTCTGGGTTACAGACTTCTCGTCCGCGAGCGGCGAAGATCCAATCGTGAACAACCCGGTGACCGCGATGGTAGCCAGGCCCGGGTACTGTGCCGCCAGTGGATTGGTGATGCCAAACTGCGCATTGGTAAAGGGTTCGTCGGGATTGGAGATGGCGCGAATACGGCTGAACCCGAAGCGAGCTTCGTTCACCAGGTGAGAGTTGAAAACGTGGGTATCGGCCAGGCTGAGCACGCGATTATGGAAGCTGAGATCGCCTCCGTATCCCGGGACCTCGAACGGGTTGGCTCCCAGGAAGCCAAAGATGGCCTGCTGCTGCGGATCGTTCGAGAAAAAGAATTTGCCGGTCAGCTTGTTGTTCGCGGTCACTTGCTGGTCGATGTTGAAATTAAACTGATCCTCCGTGAAACGCGAGACGCCGCTGATCGGACTGGGCACGGCCGTGGTCGAACCGGCCAAAGGAGTGCCCGTACTGGGGATCGCGAATTGTCCGCTCGGAAGCGTTGCCTGCAAGATGTCCAGACTGACCGGGCTGATCGGCACGCCATAGTCGTTGAGCGCCATATTGGTGAGCGTGGTGGTGCTGCGATCGTTGGTCAGATCCTGCGGGATCAGAGGAGATCCCAGACTGTAGGTTGGCGAAGTTCCGTTACGCTCGCGAGTCCCTTGATAGGAGAGAAAAAAGAAAGTCTTGTTGGTCGCAATCGGTCCGCCAAGAGTGGCGCCGAACTGGTTGCGCTTCAGTTCCGGACGAGGCTGACTCGTGTTATTCAAATAGAAGTCGTTCGCGTTGAGGGCATCATTGCGAAAGTATTCATACACATCGCCATGAAACTTGTTGGTTCCCGATTTGGTGACAACCGCGACGTTGCCGCCGCTGTTGCGGCCCTGGCTGGCGTCGTACATGGCTGTCTGCACGATGAATTCGTCAATCGCATCGGGCGCCGGTACCGAGAGGCTGGGGGTTGAATTCGTACCCGGGCTATTGATTTCCGTTCCATCCAGAATCACGTTGTTGCTCGTGCTGCGCTGGCCGTTTACGTTGATGTCGGCGTCACCGCGTCCTAACTCGGCGTTATTGGGAAGGCTGCTGATGGCTCCCGGCGACAGCGCGAGCAACTGGGTATAGTTCCGGGTGGGCAGCGGGAGTTGGTTCACTTGTGTCTCCCCGATGACGCGGCCCTCGGTCGCATTATCCTGGACCACTTCCGTCTCAGCGGTGACCGTGACCGTTTCTTTTGAACTGGCCACGCTCAAACGCACGCTCACAGGAGTGGTTTCGGTAATCCGAACCTGTACCCCGCTCACCGAAGCGGGTTTGAAGCCAGACGCTTCCGATCGCAGTGTGTAAGATCCCGGTTCGATCAGCGGAAAACGGTAGCGTCCGTTCGTGTCACTCGTTGCCTCACGGACGGCGCCCGAAGAACCGGTGAGCGTTACCTTCGCACCGCTGACTGCCGCTCCTTGGGGGTCGATCACTTGCCCGGCAACTTCACCCGTGGTGGGCGATTGCGCCCACGCTCCCGCCGCCATGGCCACCAGGCAGCAGAGTAGAAACAGTTGCGACATCCATCCAGATTTCATTTGCCCTTCCTCCTCGCCGGATCTCGTTTGGTCTTTCCACCCCGCTGCCATAAGCCCTCCGTCGCCATCTTGATCAACTGCTCGACGGCGCGGTCGTCTGACATTCCCAGGTGCTGTTTGCCACCAAAAAGCTTTTCCACCAGAAAATAGGTGAATAACTGCAAATAGATGGCGGTGAAAGCGAGCGCCGGGTCGATACTCCGGTTCCACGCTCCCGCTTGCGTGGACGCCTCCAGTTGCGGCCCGAGCCGCGCTTGCATGTTCTTCGCCAGGGAGCGGAATGTCCCCGCAAAATGCCGGTTCCCGAACTCGGTGATGTCGATATACATCAGGCGCCAATAGTCGGGGTTGTCGTAAACAATTTCACGAATCACGTGCGCCATCCGCTGCAGTTCGACGGGATCGAAGACCCCTTGGACCGGTCCCAGAGCCTTATGCCGGAGCTTCTCCATGTGGGTCTCGTAGCGCTCGATGATGCTTTGGAATATCTCTTCCTTGGTGCGGTAGTAGTTGTAGAGATTTCCGATGGACACGCCGGATTCCTTGGCGATGTCGCGCACCGAGGTGCCGTGAAAACCCAGACGCGTAAACACACGCAGAGCAGCGTCTTCGATCTTCTTCTGATTGCGCTCGACGTCCTGGAGCCGTAATTTGGGCACAACGTTTTAATAAAAATGAACGATCGTTTTTTATACTGGGACGGAGCGCTTGTCAATCAAATTCTTTATCGGCTGCATCGAAAAGGCGAATCCAACAGCGAGGCGCGTTCGACCTCCGAGGCGGACTCGGGCGATTTTCGCTTGGTCCATCGGCCGTTAAACTACTGTCCGCGTTACCGTTCGGAAGGCGGCGAGGACAAGAATGGTTGAATGCTCCGCAAAAATTCTGCCGGGCATTCCAGTTGCGGCGCATGGCCGCAACCGGGAATGATTTTCAGTTGGCCACTTTGGAGTTGCGTCAACGCCAGTTCGGCCTGGGCGACCGGGAGAACTTGATCCTTTTCGCCCCACACCAGAAGCGTGGGGCACCGTAGGTCTCGAAGGCGATCCAACAAGTACGTCGCCAGCGACAGGCGGACGCTTTTCGAGAGGGCGTGAGCATAGGCCGGATAATCGACCCAGTCGAGTTTGGCATTTTGCTTTTCCAGATAGCGGATGCTTGCCTCGGACGCTTTCGCAAATACCCCGCTGAACAGGAACGCATGGATCTCGGGCGTCAGTGCGGCCAGCGCGGCTTCATTGAAGCGCGGCTCGAGCAGAGCTTTTTCTTCGGTTGTATATTTCCGAAAACCGCCGCTATTTACAAGCAGAAGCTTAGAGACTGAATCGGGATCGTAGAGAGCGTACAGAATTGCGATCTGCCCTCCAAAGGAGTTCCCCGCCAGGATGAATTCGCTCAACTCGAGCTGCTCGAAGAATTCGTGCAGGGTCGACACGAAGAACTCCCCGGAATATTCGCCGCGCGGCTTACTCGAGCCTCCAAAGCCAGGAAGATCCAGTGCAATCACACGATGGGACGAGGTCAGGGGCTCGAGCACCGGGTCCCAATCCAGAAAATCGCCAAACATCCCGTGAATGAGAACCAAGGGAGTTCCGCGCCCCCGATCGTAGTAGCAGATCTCGTTTGACCCGATCGTTCGCGTGAACTGGTGGCCGGTTACATCTCGAAGCACGGTGGCAAACTCCCTGATAATTTCGCGCGTCCATTCCTTGCCGGGAACTGACGCAATGTCATCGCCGTTTCTCAACCATGCACGGATTTCGGCAACCAGCCGCCGGCACGGGTGTCGGACCCACGATGGAAGCCCGGATTATACAACCAGGGCAGCGGTCGGTCCCGCCAGATGGGTGCTTGCGCGCTAGAGCGCGGGATCGCAGTGCATGCAGCGAAATTGAAATGGACTCGCGAATGGGTAGTGCCCGATTCCACCAACTCGGCCACCGAATTTGCTTTCACCGTGCAGCGCTTGAACTCTCCTGCCGGATCATCAAGGCAAGCCGCGGAAACAGGAAGTGCCCGCCGGCATCATCGATCACATTGACCTGGCAGGTGTAAAAGCCGGGCTTGAGCGATGTCAGTGGCACGTCTAACTGGAAGACTGCGGCCTTCCGCTCTCGCGCGTTCAACTCCGTTAGCTCGACCAAGGAACTCTCATACGCTTTGGCTTTCCCCTGGAAGAAGTCGACGTTCGACAAAAGGCGGATGCCGGCCTTGTCGTCTTTGTTACCCGAATTCGCGCCTCTCGAAGAATCTGCGGCCGCCGGCCGCGCCGGATCGTACACTTCATAATAAAGAAGGAGATGCTGCGTGGCCGAAAAGACATGCGTGATGTTCGGGATGATCTCGGAGCCATCATGAACGAGCGGGTTCAGGTTCGCGCCCTTCTTTGCCGTCTGCGTCTGGTTGGCCAGCACCACCGAACTCATTTTCAAAGGCAGCGCCTTCAACTCCGGCACCTCGATGTCGGTTTCAAACGAACCCATGCGGCCGGTCTGATTCTCGCGCACCACAAATTTCAGGTGATACTTGCCGCTGAGCAGGCTCATCCCGGTGTCATACTGCACGTTCTTTTTTTGCACAGCGGTCGATGTGTTCACCGCCAGCTTCACGGTGTCGCGAATTCTGTTCAAGGGATGGCGTTCGCTATCGAGCACCACGCCAATCACATCGAGCGTCGCCTTGTCGCGGTCGCTCGTGCGGACAAACGGAATCTGCGACCCCGGCACCACCAGCGAGATGGGAACGAAAAACTTGTTGCCCTCCAGCCGGAAGTAGGCGACGCCCAGATAGAGCGGAAAATCCGTAGCCGGCAACTCCGACACGAGTTCTTCTTCGAGCTGCCGCTCCTTGTCGTCTGGGGTGGAATGTTGATAATCGGCGGGCGCGTAATACCCGCGCCGGTAGTCGATCTTCACTCCGGGAAGGTCGCTCTTCACGACGATGCGCCGGTAACGCCCGTCGCGCGCGGGATTGGTGCTGTGATAACCGAGCAGGTAATAGGTCGAGGTGTCCTGCTGCACTCCTGTGAAAATCTTGCTGAAATCGTTGGAGTCGAGAAAAGCGCGCCCGCCGGTATCGCTCGCGAGCGTGACCAGCGTTTCCTGGGTGGTGAAATTGGAGTTAAGCGCATTGAGCGTCGCCTGTCCGGAATAGGCCGAAACGCCGCGCAGGCTGGCATTTTGCGCCTCACCGCCCGCGACCAAAGCCTGCAGGCCGCGCATGTCCATGGTGTAGATCGCCAGGTTCGAACGCACCGCCGCGTTCACCGCCGCGCGCAGCTCCGATTGATTCTCGATGCCGGTGCGGTCCATGCCGCTTGAGAAATAGATCAGCGATTTCTTCTGCTGAACGTGCGCGAGCTTTTCAGCCACTGAGCGCAACGCCTCCAGGCGCCGGTCGGTGTTGAAGATGTTGTATTCGGTATCGTCGGCGGTGAACGGCTGGCCCGTGTCGGGCGTTCCCTCGGTTGTTCCCGTGGTGCCCTCCTCGAAACCCTGGCCGCTGCCTGTGCTGAACCCATCCAACTGCTTTTTCAGCAAGGCGTGATCGGTAGTAAAGTCCTGATTCACTAGCAGGGAACTGCCGAGGGAAATGATCGATACCAGGTCCGCGGGTAACATTTGCGTATCGACGTAGTGTTCAGCGGATGTCACGGCGTGGTCGATTTCATCGGGCTCCATGGCGGATAGGTCAAAGAACAAGACGATCAGTCGGCGATCTTTGAACTGATCGGTTGCATTGGCTGTCGAAGGCGCCGGACTTGTCTCTCCGGTTGACGCCTGGGGCAGCGGCTTTGCCTGCGCCACATCCAGCGCGGGTACGTTGTCGACGTTTTCGACATCAAAGGAAACAATTTTCTGCGGTTTGCTGTCTTCGAGAATCGTGAAATTCTCCGGCTTCAGTCCCGACACAAACTTTCCGTTCTTGTCCCGCACCGTCACGTTCACCAAAACCAGGTCCGATTCCGCGTGAAACACATAGTCGGTCGGTTGCTGGGAAGGCAAACCGGTGCACCCGAGCACCATGATCAGGAGCACCGCAAGAGTTCGATCTGCGAATCGGTGTGAAGTGAAAGTCATGGCCGTCCCGTTCGAGAGCGTCTTGTTCGCTAACATCCTAGGCCGCCGCCTCCTCCTCAGAACCGAAAGCGCGTAGTGATCGTGAACTGTCGCATGGCCCCAGCCGCTGTAACCCGGCCAAAGGAAAGCGAATTAAGGTTGGTATCAATCGAGGAGTAATTCACCAGGTTGAAAATGTTCGTGGCCTGCGCCCGGAACTCCAGCACGCGCGCTTCCTTCAAGGGAAAGATTTTGGTGAATGCCATGTCAAAGACTTTACTGCCCGGGCCGATGATGCTGTTGCGGCGCGCATCGCCGTAGGTGCCCGTGGGTGGCGCGGAGAACGCAGCTGGATTGAACCACTCCGCAATGGAGGGATTGGGGAGGCTCACCGATTGCCCGGGAACCAGGTTCGGCCGCAGCGTACCGTTCGTGCCGGCGTTCACGTCGCTGACGTCGCCGAGCAATCGCGGCGTAAACGGCAGCCCCGACGCGATCGTGCAATCGCCGCTCCATTGCCAATCGCCAGCGATGGCGCGCCATGCGGTGTTCCCAGTCAGCCAGCGTTTGTCGTGGCCAAAGGGGAATTCATACAAATAGTCCGCGGTGAACTTGTGGGTCTGGTTGAAGCTGGAAAGCCCGCGCTCGGCAGATAGATCGAATGGATTCTGGGCCACGTTCGCCGCACCTCCGCTCGTCGAAGCCCCTCCTCCGGCAGCGCCGGTACCGCCCGCGCCCAGCCCAGGAGTACTCGCCACCGAGGTCGCTCCCGCGCCGATCGAAGACGCATCATCCAAGGACTTCGAAAACGTGTAGGTACCGCCCATCGAGAATCCTGCCGACAGGCGCTTGCGCAGCCGTACCGATACCGCGTTGGCCTCCGAATCGGCCACCGAGTTTTCGTAAGTGAAGGCTTGAACTCCCGGAATCCGAATTCCGGCCGCGGTTCGGTTCGGCGCCTCCAGGATGTCGAGATCGGTTCCCTTGGTTCCGGTGTAGTCGAGATTCAGCAGCAGGGTGGGACGAATCTGCTGTTGAAGGTCCAGGTTGCGAATTTGCACATAGCCCAGCCGGTAGTTCGGATTCACCGCGTAATTATTGGTGATGCCGGTCGACGCCGGAAATCCGTTCTGCAGCGTCAGCGGGGACGGATCGGTTGGAGGCAACGGCTCGATGTTGGTGGCCGCGGTGGCGAACGGTGGCTGCAAAGCAAGTTGCTGCGCGATGCCCTGGTACGCACCGGTGTTGTAGTTAATGCCATACCCCCCGCGCACCACTGTGTTGGGAAGCGGTTTCCAGGCAAAGCCGATCCGCGGCGCAAAATTGTTGCGATCCGGCCGCACCAGGCTGGCCGGCAAGCTGCCGCTGAATGGCCCCGATTGCCCCGACTGAATCGGCGTCACCGGATTGGTGCCGAGCGGCAGCATCGGATTCAGCACGCCGGGAGAAAGGTCGAGGTTGACCAGGCGATTGTTTATTTCCGTCAGCGGCGAAACGTACTCGTAGCGCACCCCGAGATTGAGCGTCAGGTGGGCGCGCATCTTCCACTCATCTTGCGCATACAAATCCCAGTAATTGCCGCGGAAATAATCGCTCTGTCCAAACTGCACGGAGGTTTGCTGCGGCAATCCGAGCAAAAAGTCGGCAAAGTCGTAGCCCGTGCCGGGTGCGGGCTGGCCGCCACTGATCTGCGAAGTGTTTTCGCCGGTAAAGACGAATGAGCCGCGCGGGTTACTGTCGGTATCCGTATTCACCTGCACCCGCCGGAAATCTCCACCCCAGCGCCAGGTGTGCTTGCCGTGATTCCAAACCACGTTGTCTGAGAAAGTGTAGGTCTGGGGGCGCGTGAGCGAAGGAATCGTGTCCTGAAGACTGGCGAGGTCGGTAAAAGAGAGATTGGGCAGTCCCCAATCGAACGGATTGGCGGAGACCCCGGTGATTCCGAGCGTGCCTGCAACGTTGGTATTGAATGCGTAGAGATTCTGTGTGCGGGTCCGGCTGCGGTTAAAATCGGCGCGGATAATGTTGGTCAGCTTCCCGATGCTGCGCGTGTAGGACACGGGGATGTCAAAGCTGCGTACGGTGGTGGTGCCGCCCACGCTCGGGAACGGATTCGTCAGCGTGGCGCTCGATTGATGGTAGTGAAAGCCGAACTGCAGGCTGTTGCGCGGAGCGTTGCGGCCTCCGCCGCGACGTCCGCCCGCAGGCGCCGCGCCGAAGCTGTGGTTCACGCGAATGTTCAAGTCGTCGCTGTCGCTGGTGGCGGAAGTCACGTAGTGAAAGTTCTGAAAAGTGCCCGGCAAGTTTGGCAACGGAATATATTTCAACAGTCCGAGCGAAGCGGAGTTGATTTGCGGAATCGTGTTGCAGGTAGGGTTACAGGGGAAGGGGGCATTGGTTGCAGGATTGAAAATCTCGACCGGCGCTCCCGAGGTGTACGTGGTCCCAGAAAAGTTTCCCTGGCGCTCGAGCAAGGTTGGCACCGTCGAAAACTGATCGAAAGGGTTGTCTCCGTGCTTGCCGTTGAAGTTGATGAAGTAAAAAGTCTTGCTCCCGCCGTGGTAGATGCGGGGAATGTTGAGCGGTCCGCCCACCGAACCGCCGAAACTATTTTGTAAATATGCCGGCTTTTCCGTCGGAGCGCCGGTGAGCGAAAACGGCGACGCATTCAGCGCTGAATCGCCGACGCCATAATACGCCGACCCGTGCGGGCGATTGATGTCAAACCCCCGCCGCCCAAATCCTCCCCCACCGCCGAATCCGCCGCCCCCGCGGCCGCCCCCGGGCCCGCCCAATCCGCCCCCACCTCCGAATCCGCCACCCTGCTGGCGGGCATCGTTAAAGCGCTGCTGCATTTCGTCAGCGCTCATCGCATTGAACGAATTGGAAGTGTTGCCGGAAACCGCCACCGATTCGGTGGCGCCGTTCGGGGCAATTCCCGGAACCGGCATGCCGGCGGGTGCTACGTCGCTCATCGAGCTGCCCGCCGACCCGCCGGACGCATCCTGCCCTGCTTCACTCTGAAACACGGAGAGATTCTGAAAACCGCGTCCGCTTGCATTCAGCCGCCGCTGCTGCTGCTGGTCCTGGTCGGTGCGGGCCTCGCGAGCCCGCGACAGCAGCACCAGCTCAAAATTCGCCGGCTGGTCTTGGTGGGATGAATCGAGCACGACTTCCCGCGTGTCAGCTGCAAACGCCGCCATCTGCACGCGCACGGTATAACGGCCATCGGCAGGAATCCGCAATGAATAACTGCCCTCCACATCCGTCGAAGTATTGAATTGTTCTTTGGTGGACTGATTCGTTACCAAGACCCCGGCGCCAGGAATCGGCATATTGCCCGACTTCACGACGCCATGAATCGTTCGCCCGGCCACCGCCGGCGCGACCGACTGCCCCCGCAGCGCATGCGGGTTGAACACGAAGACAGGAAACAAGAGAAGGAACTGAAAGACGAACTCCGGGCGTAGCCTGCCTTTGCCCGACAAAAAGTGACCAGTCGAACCGATCATAGAGTCGCGCACACTTGGCACGGTCTGGCTCGAATCATACCGCTCTCATCCTCCCTGAACTGTAGAGTTTTGTTACCTGAGCTTTCCTGCATCCCTGACGAAGACGCTACCCCTGACTGGGCTGGGGGTACGAGTCACTTTTCTTTTTTCTTTTTTCTTTACAAACTCTTACTGTTGAACGCGGCAACCCCGGAAGCTGCGGACAGATCTAAGCTGTAGGAGAGTCTCGACTCAGTCACTCAGTCATTGGCGGTCTAGCGGGATCATCGGACCAGGAACCCGGAACCAGGAACCAGGAACCAGGAACCAGGAACCAGCAATCCGGGAAACAGGAGCGGTTTTTACGTGAATGATTTGTCCTTAAACAAACAACGCAGTTTTCAATTCCGCCGAGGTCCCGCAAGGTTCGGCCCGCGATCGGCGATGCTTGCGTCGGCCGTGCTGATGATGGCCCTGCCCGCGTTTGCCGCACTCGGGGAAGACGCGATTTCGGTGCAGGCTGACCAAGCCCACATGCAAGGCAGTTTACGAACCACGCAAGCTGAAGCCTACACGGTGCACGAGATTCAGGCTCCGACCGGTACGGTCGTGCGTGAGTACGTTTCGCCGGCGACGGGGAAGGTGTTCGGTGTGGTTTGGCAAGGGCCCTGGCCTCCAGACATGCGACAGATATTAGGCAGTTATTTCGCGCAATACCAGCAGGCCGCCGGAACCCGGGCGAGCATCCATGCCGGGCGAAAACCTCTGGCGATTGAACAGCCCGGGCTGGTGATGCACTCGGGCGGACATATGCGGTCGTTCGCGGGTCAAGCCTACCTCCCGGAGAGCTTGCCGCCGGGCGTCCGTGCGGAGGCCATTCGATGAAGAGCGCGAATCGAATCCTGGCGGCTGGTGCTTGCGGAATCTTGCTGTTCGCAGTGGGATGTGGAGGCAATAGCGGGTCTTCGACGACGACGACGACGCCGTCCGGCTCGAACGTGCAGGCCATTACCGTGAATGCCGGGCCTGCCGGAAACTATGCCAACGGCGCTTTTACCAGCGTCACCGTGTGCGTGCCGGGTACCTCTACCTGTCAGACGATCGAGGGCGTGCTGGTCGATACGGGGTCTTCGGGACTGAGACTTCTTTCTTCGGCATTGACTGTTGCACTGCCGCAACAGGATGCATCCGACGGAAATCCAGTGGTCGAGTGTCTCCCATTCATCAGCGGCTATACCTGGGGCCCGGTTCAAACCGCCGACGTTGAACTTGCCGACGAAAAAGCCAGTTCGACCCCAATTCAGGTCATCAGCGCCTCGGACTTTCCCGTACCGACGGCGTGCTCGGATTTCGGAACTTCCGAAGAGACGCTTTCCGACTTAGGCGCAAATGGCATTCTTGGGGTGGGAAACTTTCCACAGGACTGCGGGGGCGCGTGCACGACCACCGGAGCTTCGAATCCGGGCCTTTATTATGAGTGTCCGGCTTCAGGCTGTGTGATAGTCGCGGAAAGTTTGGCGCAGCAGGTGCAAAACCCTGTCGTACTTTTTTCGACCGATAACAACGGAGTCATTATTGAGCTGCCTGCGGCCAGTGAGCCTGAGGCGACCTTGAGCGGTTCGCTTGTTTTTGGCATTGGGACACAGTCAAACAATGGGCTGAATGGAGCGACCATCTATAGCGTGGACGATTACGGAAACTTCATCACCACGTACAAGGGCACGGCCTACAACCAGAGCTTTCTCGACAGCGGCTCGAACGGACTCTATTTCCTGGACACGGCTGCGACAGGACTCCCGGATTGTA
>Ga0302325_10014582_pt1 | contig 16729 bp, 18 predicted proteins | sample Palsa_T0_2_FD_201948 | JGI IMG/M metagenome (GOLD analysis project Ga0302325, IMG submission 201948) | Peat permafrost microbial communities from Stordalen Mire near Abisko, Sweden - Palsa_T0_2 | ecosystem: Environmental > Terrestrial > Soil > Palsa > Peat permafrost | place: Sweden: Abisko... | reverse complement strand
CGGGTCGGATCAACTTGCAACCGCTTGTCTCGGAAACGGCGACCGACGGAGCAGCGAATGACCGACCATGAGCAGGGGTCCGTGCCAGACCAACGAATCTCGACCGAAGGGAGCAACAAATGACCGACCGCGAGCAGGGGGCCGAGCGCCCGTCCTGGCCCGTGGGTGGCTACGCCGCCGGCCTGACCAGAAGGGCCATGCTTCAGCGCACCGCGGGGAGCGCGGCGGCATTGTCCGGCGCGGGGTGGCTGCTCGCGGCGTGCGGGTCGAGCTCGACCAAGACCTCGTCGATCGCGAGCTCGAGCAGCCCGAACATCCCGATCGCCAGCAAGGCCCATCCGCTGACTCTCCCGGTGTACTCCGACAACCCGGCCATCCCCTCGGGCCGCTCCCCCGAGAAGGGCCCGCTGATCATCTATGACTGGGCCGAGTACCTCAGCTCGGCGGTGGTCAAGAGCTTCGAGGAGCGCTACGGCGTGACCGCCCAGGTGACGAACTTCGCCGCCATCGATGAGGCGCTCGACAAGGTCAGCTCCGGCGCGGTCAGGCCCGATGTGTGGGTCCCAGATGCCAATCACGTGGCGCAGCTGGTGGACGCCAAGCTGATCCAGCCGATCAACCACAGCTACATCCCCAACCTGTCCAACGTGATCCCGGCCGCGGCCGACCCCTGGTACGACCAGGGCGCCCGTTACTCCTCGCCGAACTTCATCAACCTGTTCGGCATCGCCTGGCGCAACGACCTCCTGAAGATCGATCCCGGCTCGCTCAGCAGCCCCTGGGACGTGTTCTGGGACGCGCCCAAGGGCACCCCCATCGGCCTGGTCAACGCCGGCCCCTTCGACGCCATCCAGATGGCCATGCTCCGCGCGGGTAACGACGGCCTCGACTCCGTCAGCCAGAAGGACATCACCGACGCCGCGGCTCAGCTGGCGGAGCTCAAAGGCGCGAAGTGGCAGTACACCTCCTTCCAGCCTCTGGGCGCGGGCATCGAGAAGCTCGCCTACGCCTTCAACGGGGACATGATGGTGGTCCCCGAGAACTTGGCCAAGGGGACGCCGCTCTCCTCGGTCAGCTTCTACTTCCCCCCCGACGGCAAGGGTCCGATCCTCAATGACCTCTGGGTCATCCCCAAGACGGCGCAGCATCCCGTGCTCGCCCACCTGTGGATGAATCACTTCCTCGAGACGCAAAGCGCGATCGACAACTTCCGCGACGTCGGCTACCAGACGATGCTCAAGGACCTCACCGCGGACACCCTGAAAGCGGCGAAGGTCGGGCCCGATCACGCCATCGACATGGCCTTCGCCACCGCGGCCGATCAGGAGAACGGGTATCCCACCCCGATCTTTAACACCCAGCAGCTGACGTGGATCGAGAGCTCCTTCGCGCAGCTGACGGCGTGAGGGGCGAGCCGGCGGCGAGAGCGACGGGGTGGCTCAGTCACGAGCGCTACTTCTGGCATGACACGGGGACGGCGGCCGGATTCCTCGAGGCTGGTGGTTGGCTCGAGCCGCTGGCTCACGTCGAGAGCGTCGCGACCAAGCGCCGCTTTCAGAACCTGCTGGCGCTCAGCGGCCTGCTCGGCGCGCTCGTATCGCTCACCCCACGCGAGGCGACGCGCGAGGAGCTCGAGGCGGTGCACACCCCGGCCTACGTCGAGCGGATCGAGGAGCTGAGCGCGCGGCGCGGGGGCGACGCGGGCGACGGGACGACGCCCTTCGGCCCCGGCGGCGCCGAGATCGCCCGGCTTTCGGCCGGCGGTGCGATCGCCGCCGTGGACGCAGTGCTCACCGGGGCGGTGCGTAACGCCTACGCGCTCGTGCGACCGCCCGGACACCACGCCCTGGCCGACCGCGGCATGGGGTTCTGCATCTTTAACAACGTCGCCGTCGCCGTACGCCACGCCCAGAGCGCTCATGGGGTGGAGCGCGTCGCGGTGGTCGATTGGGATGTGCACCACGGCAACGGGACCCAGGCGGCGTTCTACGACGATCCGGCCGTGCTCACCATCTCGGTGCACCAGGATCGTTGCTACCCGGCTGACTCGGGGGCTCTCGACGAGCGCGGCAGCGGTGCCGGGTTCGGAGCCAATCTCAATCTCCCGCTGCCGCCAGGCTCAGGCCATGAGGCCTACCTAGACGCCTTCAGGCGCGTGGTCGCGCCCGCGCTCGAGCGCTTCTCGCCCCAGCTCGTCGTGGTGGCCTGCGGCTTCGACGCGAGCGCCTTTGACTCAATGGGGCGCATGCTCCTGCACTCGGACAGCTACCGCGCGCTCACGGAGATTCTCCTCACCACCACCGAGGGTCGCCTGGCGCTGATTCACGAGGGTGGCTACAGCGACTTCTACGTCCCCTTCTGCGGGCTGGCCGTGGTCGAGGCGCTCGCCGGCACACGCACCGCGGTCGAGGATCCATTCCTCGAGGACACCAAGCAGATGGGGGGACAGGAGCTGAGCGACGAGCAGCGTCGGAGCGTCGATGCGGCCCGGGCGCTCCTCGCTGACGGGAGCGCCCTATGGTAGGATTTTTGGGAAATAATTACCGCTATCCGGGAATCTCATGATTAGAACCGGTGACGAGTATCGCGAGTCGTTGCGCGACGGTCGGCAGGTGTGGGTCGAGGGGGAGAAGGTCGAGGATGTGACAACGCATCCGGCGTTCAAGCCGATCGTCGACGCGAGGGCGCGGATCTACGACCTGGCGCACGAGGAGCCCACACAAGACGTGATGTCCTACGTGGACTCCGAGACCGGGGAGCGCTGCCCGATCGGCGCGAAGCTGCCGCTTACCAAGGCCGACTGGTACGCCAAACGGACCGCGGTGGACACGGTGTTCGACGACCTCGGCGGAATTGTGACCCGGGTGGGCGATGAGACGGTCGGGGAGATGTGGTCGCTATACGACGGCCAGGACGTCCTCAACGAGATCAGCCCGGCCTACTCCGAGCACATCCGCCACCACGTCTTCCACGCCGCGCGCGCCGACCCCTTCCACGTCTCGGGTAACACCGACCCCAAGGGCGATCGCACCAAGCGCCCGCAGGATCAGGATCCCGACGTTCTGCTCCACGCCGTCGCCGAGACCGACCGGGGAATCGTCGTGCGCGGCGCGAAGTTCGAGACCGCGGCGGCCTACGCCAATCAGGCCTTCGTCAAGCCGACGATCGGCGACTGGGGTAACGACGAGCTCTCCGACTACGCGGTCGGTTTCCTGGCCGACATGGCGGCCCCCGGGATCAAGCACATCTGCCGCGCCCCCTTCGCCGGTCGGGGCTCCGACGCCGATTACCCGCTGTCCAACCGCTTCGACGAGGTCGACACGATGATCGTCTTCGACGACGTCGAGATCCCGTGGGAGAACGTGTTCTTCTACCAGCACACCCGCGCGGCGGCGTTCATCCGCGCCACCCTGCACCGCTACAGCATGTTCCCCTTCGTGCAGCGGCACCTGCGCTTCGCCGATCTGCTGGTCGGCGTGGCCTACACCAATGCGGCGCAGACCGGGGTCAAGATGCACCAGAGCGTGCGTGAGAAGCTGGCGCAGCTGGTGTGTTACCGCGAGAGCATCCACGCCCACCTGACGGCCTCGATCGAGCTGGCGGAGGTCAGCCCGGGCGGCCTGCTCATGCCCAACCAGTCGCTGCTTTACACGGGCCGCGTCCTCGCCGGCACCCAGCTGCCGGCGATGATGCACCTCACTCGTGACCTGTGTGGCGGGCAGCTCTGCGTCACCCCGGACGCGGCGACCTTCGCCGATCCCGAAGCGGGGCCGTGGCTGCGGAAGTACCTGGCGATTGGGGAGATTGACTCCGAGGATCGCCGGCGACTGTTCGCCTTCGCCCGGGACCTCCTGAACTCCGACTACGCCGGGCACCGGCTGACCTTCCAGCTCTTCGCCCAGTCACCCAGCTTCGCCCACCTGCTGGCCGTCTACAACAATTACGACTTCGCGGGACCCGCAGATCTCGTCCGCCGCTACGCCGGCCTGGATCACGGCTCAGAGCCGCCCACTGCGGCGCAGCCGGTCGGCTCGACCGCGCGCTCGTGAGCGACCTCAACCTGGTTCATGCCTCGCAGCTCGCCCGCGTCACCGACGCCGGCGCCGCCCGGCGCGGCACCGAGCAGGGCGAGCTCAACCTGATCGCCGACGGCGCGGTGGCCCTTCGCGACGGGCTGATCGCCGCCGTCGGTTCCACCGAGGAGATCCTCGCGGAGTGGGGCGAGGACGGCGTCCCTACCCTTGACGCGTCGGGGATGACCGTGCTCCCCGGGCTGATCGAATGCCACTCCCACCCGCTGTTCGCCGGAACCCGCCACGCCGAGTACGCACAGCGCCTGGGTGGCGCCTCACTGCAGGAGATCGCCCTCGCGGGCGGAGGGATCTGGTCGACCGTGGTGGCCACCCGTGAAGCCACTGACGCCGAGCTCCTCGAGCAGCTGCGCTCGGCCTACGAGCGGATCCTCGCCGCCGGCGTCACCACCCTCGAGGTCAAGTCAGGCTACGGACTGACCGCCGAGCACGAACTGCATCACCTCGAGCTCCTCGAGCACAGTCGTGCCTCCACCCCGCTCGGTCTGGTTATCTCCTTCCTCGGGGCGCACGTCGTGCCCGCGGGGCGCGACGGCGATGACTACACGAGCGAGGTGCTGGAGATGCTGCCCGAAGTCCTCGAGCAGGGAGTGGCGGCCTTCCACGACATCACCTGCGAGCAGGGGCTGTTCACGCCCCAGCAGGCCGGGCGCCTGTTCGCCCGCTCGCGCGAGCTCGGGATCCCGACGAAGGCGCACGCCGACGCGTGGGCCAGCTCGGAGGGCTGGCGCACGGCCGTGGAGGGCGGAGCCGTGTCCGCCGAGCACCTCACCTACACCCCCGATGAGGAGATCCGCGACGTCGGTGTCACCGATACCATCGCCGTCCTCCTGCCCCAGGCCGAGCTTGTGTACATGACCGACCGGCGCGCCCACGCCCGCCTGCTCATCGACCAGCAGGTCCCGGTGGCCGTCGCCACCGACTACTGCTCTTCGATCCACGCGACCTCGCTGAGCACCACCATCGGCATCGCCGCTCCCTGGTTCAAGCTGACCCCCTCCGAGGTGCTGGTGGGCGCAACCCTCAATGCCGCCTACGCGCTGGCGCTAGGGCGAGACCGCGGGTCGCTCGACCCTGGCAAGCGCGCCGACCTGACGATCCTCGCCGTCGAGCACCCCGACGAGCTCTGCCTTGCCGTGGGTCAGCAGGTTATCTCCGGCGTGATCGTGGGCGGCGAGGTGCTCGCCGGTCCCGAAGCCAGTCGCCGCCTCGGTGAGCAGGTGCCATGAGCCACCGGCGAATCAGGCCGTTCAACACCAAGGACACCTATCCCGAGCAGAACCTCGACAACGACCTCTGCCAGGCGGTGGTGGCTGGCAACCTGGTGTTCCTCCGCGGCCAGGTGGGCCAGGATCTCGAGACCCGCGCGAGCGTAGGGGCAGGCGATCCCGCCGCTCAGGCCGAGCAGGCGATGGCCAACGTCGAGCTCCTGCTCGGGGAGGCCGGCGCTCGCCTCGAGGACATCTGCAAGGTCGTCGTCTACCTGACCGATATCCGCCACCGGGAGGATGTTTACCGGGTGATGGGCCGCTGGCTGCGGGGCGTGTTCCCGGTCTCGACGGGGATAATTGTGTCCGGGTTCGCCAGGCCCGAATGGCTCGTGGAGATCGATGTCACCGCCGTTATTCCCCAGGACCGGACGCCTTGAGCGCTGCGCCGGCGCGATACCGTGAGCGCTGAGCAGGCGCGGCTGCCGGGGCGATACCGTGAGCGCTGAGCCCGAGCATCTGCTGGACGGACTGGTGGCCTTTCCCACGATCGCGGGTGAGTCCAACGAGGCGCTCGTCGACTGGGTGCGAGCTCAGCTCGCGGCGTCCGGCGTGGCGTGCACGGTGCTTCCCTCGAGCTCGCGTCCCGACGGCCTCAACCTCCACGCGGTGATCGGGCCCGCCGACGAGGCGGGGATCGTCCTCTCGGCCCACACCGACGTCGTGGCCGTCGAAGGTCAGCGCTGGAGCCGCGATCCCTTTCAGCTCACGCGCGTCGAGGATCGCCTCTACGGCCGGGGCACCGCCGACATGAAGGGCTTCGTCGCCGCGGTGCTGGCCGTGGTCCCCTACGCGAAGGCTCAGGCCCTGCGCCGTCCGCTCCACATCGCCCTCTCCTGCGACGAGGAGCTCGGCTGCCTCGGGGTGGGCTCGCTCCTCGACCTGCTGGCCGCGTCCGAGCAGCGCCCCGAGCTGTGCATCGTCGGGGAGCCAACCGGCATGCGGGTCGCCGACCGGCACAAGGGCAAGGTCGGGCTGCGCGTGTCCGTCCGCGGCCGCGCCGGCCACTCGAGCGCCGCCCCGCTCGCGGTCAATGCCGTCACCTACGCGGCCCGGCTCATCACCGAGCTCGACGAGATCGGCCGCGGTCTCGCCGCCGAGCGGGACGAGTCCTTCACCGTTCCTCATGCCACGCTCAGCATCGGCCCCATCCACGGCGGGGTCTCGACCAACATCGTGCCCGACGCCTGCTCCTTCGAGTTCGAGCTCCGCTACCTCCCCGGGCAAGACCCCGGTTCGATGCTCGGTGCCGTGCGCCGCCGCGCCTCGGCGCTCGAGGAGGAGATGCGGGCGGTGGCGCCCGAGGCGGGGATCAGCCTGGAGCGGCGGGCGGCCTACCCGGCGCTGGGGCCCGCGGACCCGGCCGTGGCGCTTGACGTAGGCGCCAGTGCGAGCGCCGACGCGGAGCCGATCGCGGTCGACTTCGGGACCGAGGCCGGTCTCTACCACGAGCGCCTCGGCGTGCCGGTGGTGATCTGCGGACCCGGAAGCATGACCCAGGCTCACCGAGCGGACGAGTACATCGAGCTCGAGCAGCTGCTGGCGGCGGAGCGATTCCTGCGCGGGGTGGTGGACCGGCTCTGCTCGGAGTGACGTGACCTTGGCGTGCTGCCTGGAGCCGGCGACCGAGATCAGGCGCCGGCTGTGGGCGCGAGAGTTCTCGGCGCTCGAGCTGGTTGAAGCCCACCTCGAGGTGATCTCCCGGGCGAACCCTGACGTGAACGCCGTGGTCACATTGGTCGCGGAGCAGGCGCTCGAGAGCGCTCGCCTCGCCGATCGCGTGCTCGACCGGGGCGAGCCCCACGGACCGCTGCTCGGGCTACCGGTGGCCCACAAGGACTTCACCGAGACGGCGGGCATTCGCACTACATTCGGCTCGCCCATCTTCGCGGGCCACGTACCCGACCGCGACGCGCTCATCGTCGAGCGTCTGAAGCGGGCGGGGGCGATCACCATGGGCAAGACGAACATCCCAGAGTGGGCCGCGGGCTCGAACTGCGTGAACCCGGTGTTCGGTGCGACACGTAACCCCTACGACCTGCGGATGACGCCCGGGGGCAGCAGCGGCGGCGCGGCCGCGGCACTCGCGTGCGGCATGGTGGCCCTGGCCGACGGAAGCGATCTCGGCGGGTCCCTACGGAATCCGGCCAGCTTCTGCAACGTCGTCGGCCTGCGTCCCTCGCCCGGCCGCGTCCCCACCTGGCCCGCCGAGCTCGGCTGGGACCCGCTCGCCACCCACGGCCCGATGGCGCGCACCGTCGCCGACGTCGCGCTCATGCTCAGCACCATCGCCGGTCCCGACGATCGCTGCCCGATCGCGCTCGATGAGCCCGGCGAGACCTTCGCGGGGCAGTTGGACAGCTCGGTGGCCGGGCTTCGCATCGCATGGAGCCGGAACCTCGGCGGACTCCCGATCGAGCCCGCCGTTACCGAGGTGATCGAAGCGCACCGCGACGTGTTCTCCGACCTCGGTTGCGAGGTGGTGGATGCCGAGCCCGACTTCACCGGCGCCGAGGAGGCATTCACGGTGTGGCGGGCGTGGATGTTCGCGGCCCTGCTCGGCCGTCACCTGGACGCGCACCGCGACCAGCTGGGGGCCCACATAATCTGGAACATCGAGGTGGGCCTGGCCCTCACGGGGCAGGACCTGGCGTCGGCCGAGCAGGCGCGGACGCGGCTCTACCATCGAATTCGCCGGTTCATGGACGGGTACGACTTTCTGCTCGCGCCGGTCGCCCAGGTGTGCCCGTTTCCAGTCGCCGAGGCCTATCCGCGGAGCGTCGCCGGAGTGGAGATGAAAACCTATCTGGACTGGATCAAGGTGTGTTACTACGTCAGCGCGGTCGGTCTTCCCTGCATCTCGGTCCCGTCCGGCTTTACCGAGCACGGCCTGCCGGTGGGTCTCCAGATCATCGGCCGCCGCCACGACGATCTGGGGGTGCTGCGGCTAGCCCACGCCTTCGAGCGCGAAACGGAGTACTGGCGCCGGCATCCGGGAGTGCGCTGACTTATGGCCCGTCGAGTCGATCGGCGGCTCTTTGCCGCTTGTCTTCGTACATCGCGCGGTCTGCCTCGATGAAAGCTGCGCCGTCGGCGAGCGGTTCGTCTGCATCGATCAGACTCACGCCGATGCTGGCTGAGATGCGCAGCGGCTCGTCCTCGGCGAGTTCGATCAGGCAGTCGTCGATGACGCGGCGTAGATCTTCGGCTACGCGAGCAGCTTGACTAGCGGTCGCATACGGAAGGAGGATGGCGAATTCGTCACCGCCGATTCGGGCGACCATGTCCGTGTCCCGCAGCCGGGTCCTCAGCGCGGCAGAAAGGGCCTGGAGCGCCCGGTCGCCGATCTGGTGGCCGTGTGTGTCGTTGATCAGTTTGAAGCCGTCAAGATCCACGATGAGCAGCGCCGCGGGCTCTCCGTAGCGGCGGCTGCGTGCGACTTGCTCGGTGACGTCCTGCTCGAATCGCCGCCGGTTTCGGACGCCGGTGAGCGGATCGTGGTCCGCCAGGTAGCGCAGCTGGTTCTGGTAGCGGAGGCGGTCGCCGATGTCACGCGCGATCGTGGATGCGCCAACGACATTGCCGCCTGCGTCACGGATCGGGGACACCGTCAGCGACACGTCGACGAGTGCTCCGTCCTTGCGCCCCCGAACGGTTTCATAGTTCTTGACAAGCTCCCCGGCGCTCACCCGGACGAGGATGTCTGGAACACCATCGGGGTGGCCGGTCGGCACCAGCATCGAAATCGGGTTGCCGATCGCCTCGGCGGCGGAGTAGCCGTAGAGCCGCTCCGCGCCAGGGTTCCAGCTCATGATCGTTCCTTCGACGGTCTTGCTGATGATTGCGTCATCTGACGATTCGATCACGGCCACGAGATGAGACATCGCGTGCTCCGCGTCGCGGCGGTCGGTGATGTCGCGGACGGTGCTCGCCACCAGCGTTTCGTCCTCGGTCTCCACCGGGCTTAGTGAGATCTCGACCGGAAACTCGCTGCCATCCCGCCGCCGCCCGAAAGGGTCCAGACCGACGCCCATGGAGCGAGCCTGCGGGTCGGCCAAGTAGTCGGCGCGATGATCGGGATGGCGATCTCGGAAGCGCTCGGATACCAGCATCTCGACACGGGCGCCCAGCAGCTCCTCGCGCCGATAACCGAACAGCTTCTCGGTTTGGGCATTTACGAACACGATCTCCCCGCCCGCGTCGACGATCACCATCGCGTCCGGAGCAGACTCCAGCAGCCCTCGAAACCTGTCTTCCGGCCCACGCGAAGCGACGCTCAACTCATCCTCCGTGCTCGGACGCACTCCATTTGAACAATGAGGTTCATACCACAACCAGCCCCAACGAAACGTCCGGTGCCGGCGCCCAACCGGCGTACCATCTCGGCGTGCGCGATCCGTCCCCCGAGCGTCCTGTCCGAGGGTCCTGTCGATGTGGCGGCGACTTCCGGCCTTACGCCCCTGCGATCGAGAACCTCGCAACACAATGATGGTGCACCGGGACTGGCGGGAGCTGGCGGCGATCTTCGCCGGCGGCGCGCTTGGGGCGCTCGCGCGCGTGGGTCTGACGCGGATGTTCCCGGATGCGACCGCCGGCTGGCCGTGGGCCGTGTTCGCGATCAACGTCTCTGGATCGTTCCTGCTCGGATACCTCGTGACCAGGCTGCAGGAGCGCCTGCCGCAGTCCACGTACCGCAGACCGCTCACCGGCACCGGGTTTTGCGGCGCGTACACGACGTTCTCGACAATGCAGGTAGAGCTGCTGGAGATGCTTGACCACCATCGCTACGGTGTCGCCGCCGGATACGCGGCGGCGAGCATCCTCGCTGGTTATCTCGCGATCTGGACGGGCACGACCCTGGTTCGCCGGGTGCGGGTGATCCGGTGAGCCTCGGGGTATGGGTCGCGGTCGCGCTGCTCGGCGGAGTCGGGGCGGTGGCTCGCTTTGTGATTGACGGGGCGATCAGCGCGCGCGGTGGCCGCGAGTATCCGTTTGGGACACTCGCAGTGAACGCATCTGGTGCGCTTGTGCTCGGCGGCCTCACCGGGTTGGCCCTCAGCGGCACCGCCCTGCTGCTGGCCGGCACCGCGACGCTCGGTTCCTACACGACGTTCTCGACCTGGATGCTGGAGACGCACCGGATGCGCGAGGATGCACGCTTCCGAGCCGCGCTCGCCAATGTGGTCATAAGTCTCGCGATCGGCGTCGGCGCCGCCGCGCTGGGACGCGTGATCGGAGCGCATCTATGAACGACGACTGCCTCAAGCTCACCACCTATTTCGGAGAACGAGACCGGACCGAGGGCGGACTGCTTGCAGACGAGCTGCTCGACATCTACGGCGCTCACCACGCCCAGGCGAGTGTGCTGCTGCGCGGCGTCGAGGGGTTCGGACGCCTGCACCACCTCCATACCGATCGGCTGCTGTCGCTTTCTGAGGACCTGCCGGTCATCTCGGTCGCGGTCGACACGAGGGCGAGGATCGAGTCACTACTGGAGATCGTGATGCAGATCAAGCGCCGCGGTTTGGTCACGCTCGAGCGGGCGCGGCTGCTGTCAGGTGACATCGCTGTACCCGACATGACGGACGAACTCGGCGAGGAGACCAAGCTCACGGTCTACGTCGGACGCCGGGAGCGCGTGCACCGGATGCCAGCGTTCGCCGCCGTCTGCGACCTGCTGTACCGGCGCGGGATCGCTGGGGCCACCGTGCTGCTCGGGGTCGACGGGACCAGCAACGGTCGACGCGCCCGGGCACGGTTCTTCTCCCGCAACGCGGACGTACCGATGATGATCATCGGCGTCGGTGCCACGGATCGGATCGCGCAGGTTCTTCCCGAGCTCGGCGGGCTGCTTCGCGAGCCGCTCTTGACGCTTGAGCGGGTGCGAGTATGCAAGCGCAGCGGCCAGCTGCTCGCGCAGCCGCATCAGCTTCCCGGGACCGATGAGCATGGGCTCGCGCTGTGGCAGAAGCTGATGGTCATCAGCTCCGATAGCGCGATGTTCGACGGCCGGCCGCTCCACCTCGAGATCACCCGTCGTTTGCGCGCGTCCGATGCGGCCGGGGTCACGACTCTGCGCGGCATCTGGGGGTTCCGCGGAGATCGGCCGCCTCACGGCGACAAGCTGTTTCAGATCCGCCGTCACGTGCCGGTCGTGACCATCGTGATCGACACGCCCGAGCAGATCGCTCGCTCGTTCGCGATCATCGACGAGGTGACCGCGGAGCACGGAATGGTGACTAGCGAGGTGGTGCCGGCCATGACAGCCATGAGCGCCAACGAAACGCGCGGTGGATTGCGGCTCTCACGGCACCATTACTAGCTGCTTATGGATCAGCCGTCGGTGGACTTGATCATCACCGGGACTGTGTCGTTCCCGTCGATCTCGTAGTAGACACCGGGGAAGGTCTGGAACTCTCCGCTGATGTCGTTGTGCAGATGCGACCCGTTGAAAGTCAGCGTGCCCGAGCCACTGTCCACGGCGTCGAAGACGGCGCCGCCGCCCTCTCTGGCACTGTTGTCATCCATCACGGTGCCGGCGATCAGCACGTTGTCGTCCTCCCCGTCGAGGTAGACGGCGCCGCCGCTGCCGCCCCCAGGCGTGCCGCTCGAGGCCGGGTTGGCCCCCCAGCCGATGGCCTTGTTGTTGGTGAACTCGCTGTTGAGGACGTCCCACTGGACGCTGATGCTGCTCAGGGCCCCGCCGTTTGAGCAGCGGCCGCCGCGGAACGTGTCGTCGGTGATGTACACGGGGCGGTTCTCGTACTGGGCCAGGGCACGGATCGCGCCCCCGCCAAGATCAGGGCCGTAGGCGTAGCAGCGGTTGTCGACGAAACGCGAGTTGATCGCCTTGAACTGGCCGCCCTCGACGTAGATGGCCCCGCCGCCATCGACCCCGCCGTACCAGCACGTCGGGATGTTGGCCGTGCACGTGGCCTGATGCGCATCGTTGTAGCCGTCCTCGAAGGTGATGTTCTGCACGACGATCTGCGGATACGGCTGGTTGACGCAATCATCCGTTGACCAGGTGCCTGCGCAGGTGTTCGAGTACAGGATTCGGCGCTTGCCGCCTCCGCTCAGGGTGATCAGGCCGCCGCCGTCCAGCACGACCAGGTGCCGGGTCTTGATCACGCTGGCGGTCTCGGTCATCACGATGGTGACCGGCTCGGGCCCGCAGCTGAAGGTGATGATGCCGCCAGCGGCAACGTCGCGCACGACGGCGGCCGCCGTGCAACTGGCCGCCCTGCCGTCGCCGATCACATGGCTGGGATGCCTGGTACTGACCGCGCCGCCTGCCCGCGGCACAGAGACGTGCCCGCTGGGGTTGCCGAAGTCGGGCACCACTCCTCCGTGCCCGCCGGTGAGCGCGCCGACCAGCCCCCCGGCGCCGACCAGGGCACCCAGCAGAGCTCCGAAGCCGCCAATCTGCCACATGGCGCCCGATGCTAGTGGCACTTGGGCGTGCCGGGCCACCGGGCCGGGCCGGGCCGGGCCGGGCCGGGCGATTGTCACGCGGTCAGGCGCGCCGGCGGGTCCAGCGAGTCTCGCCATCGATGACAGTGCTGGTCGCCGTCAGGCCCAACCGCTCCGCCACGGCCACCGACGCGGCGTGCCGTGGGCTGATCTGGGCCGCGACGACGACCACGTCGTTATGACCAAGCCAAGCGACCATCGCTTCGGCGGCTTCAGTTGCGTAGCCGCGGCGTTGGTAGGAGATGCCAATGAGCCAGGCGACCTCGGCCACCATCTCGTGCTGCTTTCGGGACAGCGTGGCCTGCACGGCCCCGACGGTGCCTCCATACTCGCGTTCTCGCACGATCCAGTTCAGCCAGCCGTAGGTCCGGCCCGGCGAGCTACCACAAACCTGTCTGGCGTAGCGCGCCCTCAACTCCTCAAGCGTCGGCGGTGCACCGCCTGTGTACTCATAGAGCGCGTCGTCTGCCAGCACGGACACCATCGCATCAGCGTGCGCGACCCGTAGAGGCTCCAGGATCAGACGGCGCGTATCGATCCGTCTCGCGACGGGCCATTCTCCGGCAGACCGCATCGTCGAGAACCGTAGAGCTGGATCGTTAGGATTGCTGCTGTGCTGATTGGCGAGGAGCTCACAGGCATCGATGGCCAGCGGATCGATCCCGTCCTCGTGGACGGCAAGGCAGTGCTCGTCGTCAACGTAGCTTCCAAGTGCGGGTTGCCAGTTTTCCGCTGACTGAGAAGCTGGATGTGAACGGCCGGCACCGTCACCCGCTCTATGAGCGGCTGACCGCTACTCCCGACGCCGATGGTCGCGCGGGCGAGGTCGAGTGGAACTTCGAGAAGTTCCTGATCTCTCCGGCCGGCGAGGTCGTCTCACGGTTCCGTCCGCAGGTGGAGCCCGAGGACGAGCGGGTCACTCACGCGATCGAGGGCGTGCTCAAGGCCGCGGGTCCACTCGGCTGACGATGCTCCTCGTACAGCACGCATTTGACGCACGGGGTAAGCTCGTTGTTCGAGGGCATCCTTCCTGGGGTTCGCGGTAGGCGCGAGCAGCGTGAGGTGACTTCTTAGGTTCACACAACCTGGAGGTCCAAATGTCCCAGAAGTCCCTTTCTCGCACAGCCGTTCTGAGCAAGTGCGCGGCGCGGCGGACTTCTGATGCTTGCCGCCATCGCGAACTGCCCCTTCGGGGTGCGCGGCGAGGCTCCCGTTATCGTCGGGAGCAGTCGAACCATCGGGGCGCAGAACACCATCCGCCGGCTGACAAGCTGCGTGTGTGGCGCGCCTCCAGCGAGCCGGGGACCAACCGCCCCGGTCTGGCCCCGGCTCGCTCGGTTCGCTTTACAGCAAGGCCCGTGACGGCGGACGAGATCTAGCTCGGGGGTTCGAGTGGCCACTGGTCGGCGGGGCGATCAGGTGGGTCTCGTAAGCGTCGATCACGGCCCGGGCAACGGACGCCCTTCAAGGTCGGCCTACTCCCTGCTCTATAGTGGTTCTTGAGGCGGCGATCCCGCCCGCGCCGGCTCGGCTGTCTGGAGTTCCTTGGCCGGCGCACCCTTTCTCGGGAGAGTTCTCGCCGCTCTCGGTTTTGCTCGCAGCGATCCGGATCTGGGACACCCGCAATGCGGAGTCCCTAACCTCGAATCGCGCCGAGTGTCCATCGTTTCGCCACTACATCGATAGGAGAAACAAGTGACCATTGCCGACAAAGCCCGCAGGATCCCCGGAGTCGCAGCTGCAGAAGGCGCCCTGACCGGCGCGTTCACATCCGAGCAGGACTTGCCGTTCGTCGATTACGACAAGCACGCCGCGCACGACATCGCCGCGAAGCTCAAGGGCTTCAGTCAGCGTGAGCTGCGCACGATCGGCGCCTACGAGGCCAAGCACGAGAACCGCGGGACGATCATCGACAGGATCGCCAAGCTCACGGACGACGAGCCCTGGTCAGGCTATGACGGACAGAACGTCCCTGAGATCAGGGCTCGCCTGGCTGGTCGCGACGCGGCGACCACCAGCAAGGTGCGCTCCTACGAGCGCGACCACAAGGACCGCGCCGGGGTCCTCAACGCCGCGACACGCCACACAGCTCACTTATGAGGGAACGTGCGGTAAGAGCTCGTCATGGTCGACGAGGTCCGTCGGCGCGAGGATAAACACCTCGCACATCATGTCCGGGTGCTGCTGGTTACCGCTCATGAAGCCGATCACCTTCCGTCCGGTCGCGTCTTCGATGACCGCCTCGAAGCGTTCGCGCATCAGTTCCTGGAACTCCATTCGCTGCTGGATGACGGCCGGTCCACGTCCGCCCTCGAGCAGCGTCTGCTCAACGCGCGAGAAGCCACCGCGCAGCATGCAGACGACGAGGTCGTCTTCGTAGTAGGACTTCGTACGCGTCGGCCCGCGCCCGTAGAACTCCTTCAGCAGAGCGACCATCCCATCGGAGATGGCGGTGAGAATGTCGCCGTGCGTTGGATGTTTGGTTGGGATATCGCGAGGCGTCATGGCGAGATGAGGCGTGTTGAGGTGGCGATACCCCACAATCGTAGACAGGTCCCGCTATGGTGTGTATCTCGCCCGTCTGGTCTCGCCCTTCGCCTCGCGCGCGATTCCGCTTCGGAGGACGAGAGAGAACGCCGCGATGCCGGCCCACGAAGCTCCGCTGAGCGGCGACACGCTACTCGCCGCTGTGACCGAGGCGATGGTCGCGTTCCACCAGCGCTATTACCACCGCGCACCGGCAAGCGCCAGGACCCTGCTCCTCGGAGACGAGATGCTGATCTGCGTTCTAGGGGGCGTGTACACCGACGTCGAGATGACGATGATCGAGTTGCAGCGTGGCGGCGTGGTCAAGGAGACGCGCAGTGCGTTCCAGAACGCGCTGGAACACAAGTTCATTGCCGCCGTCGAGCGTCTGTCGGGCCGCGAGGTCCTGACGTTCATCTCCACGCACCACGTTGGCCCCGATATGGAGATCGAGCTGTTCATGCTCGATCCCGTCAAGTTCGAGACCGAGCCGTCGCTGACCGCAATGAACTGACGTAGTCTCCGGCGAGCCTGGCGTGGGAGCCTGGCGTGCGTCGGCTTGACGCGCCGAGTAGTGTCGATGTCGGAGGGCATCCATGTGAGGTCGGCCCCCACCGGGTCGGCAGCGCGACCTGACTTCCGAGTTCTAGCCAAACCGGAGGTCGACGTGCCCGACGTGCCAAACGCCGAAGAGCTGCCCGCGCTCGACGGGGAGCGTGCCAGCCGAAACCTTCGGCGCGGGCTCATCTCACTGCTGATCCTCGTCGCGCTCGTCGTCGGCCTGGTGTTGGCAGTACCGGGGCTACACGGTGTCGGGAGCGAGGTCGCCAAGATGCAGGGCGGCTGGATCGCGGCCGCGATCGTACTCGAGGTTCTCTCGTGCCTCGCCTATGTGCTCGCGTTCCTGCAGGTCTTCGAACGAGCGCCGATCCGCTTCGGTGCGCGCGTCGCGCTGAGCGAGCTCGCGTTCGGCACTGCGGTTTCGCTCGGCGGAGCCGGGAGCGTTGCGGTCGGAGCGTGGCTGCTGATCGACCGCGGCGCGAAACCGCGCAGGGTCGCCGAGCGTTCCGCGGTCCTGTTCCTGATCACAAGCGCCGTCAACGTGATCACGCTGGCGCTGACCGGTCTCGCGCTCTTCGTGGGGATCCTCCCCGGGCCACGTAGCCTGCTTCTGAGCGCGGTCCCCGCCGCCGTCGGGATCGCCGTACTTGCGTTCTTCCTGTCACTTCCATGGCTGTCCAAGCTCGGTGCCGCGAAGCTGGCACCCGGGCGTATCCGCACGCTGCTGACGATGACCGACGAGAGCGTCCGCGCCACGAGGGACCTGCTGCTCAAACCCGACTGGCGGATCGTTGGCGCATTCGCCTACCT
>Ga0302325_10014581_pt1 | contig 16730 bp, 15 predicted proteins | sample Palsa_T0_2_FD_201948 | JGI IMG/M metagenome (GOLD analysis project Ga0302325, IMG submission 201948) | Peat permafrost microbial communities from Stordalen Mire near Abisko, Sweden - Palsa_T0_2 | ecosystem: Environmental > Terrestrial > Soil > Palsa > Peat permafrost | place: Sweden: Abisko... | reverse complement strand
ACCGGCTCTCAGATATGTCATCAATTCTGAGGCTGCTAAAGCTCTTTATAAAACGATGCCTGGAAAAGCTTCGAAGGAGCCCAAAGGTCTTGGAAGAGAATGGCATAGCGATGGTATGTTCGTCTCAATCATCGACTCCATTTCCATGAACTGACAAGATGCAACTTCCAACAACATTCGAGGAGTGTCCCTCGGATTTTAGCTGCCTTTTGATGGAAGAGACTTCAGCGAACGGAGGAGATACTCTTTAGTGTTCCGGTTATGAGATGTAAGCTTTCAAATACTATGGGGTATTTCGTTGTACCAACTTTTTTCCAGCTATGACCGCATCCCTCCCCCAATGCGGGAATTCCTCGACGGTCTGACTGCCACTTGCGCTCAGCCTGTGTTCCGATCTGCTTGTGAAGCTGGGAATTATGAAGTGATGTCCCCGCTTGGCTCCCCATTGAACGCTGGAGACAAGTTCGCTCCCTCCCATCCCGTTGTTCGCACCAATCGTCAGGCCGGCTGGAAAACCATTTTTGCTGGTGTCGGTTTGCACGTGACGCGTATCAATGGGGTGCATGATTAAGAGGACAAGATGATCTGTGACTATATCATGCGTCTGATCACCCATAGCCGTGACTGTTGCTCGTATGCACTGGACAAAAGGGGCAGCCACGATTTGGAACAACCCTTGTGTATGGCACGCAGCTACGGTAAGAGAACCTCAAGCCCTTTGAATTTCAGCACTGACTGATTCTGATAGCCTGATACCTACTTGGTGCCTGGAGCTGTGCGAACGGGTATCCGCGCATCATCTATCGGCGAAGTGCCATTTTTAGACCCAGCATCGACTTCGAGGCGTGAAGCTTTGGATATTCCATTTTGAGAGGCCCGAGATGAGGAAAGATTTTACTGTTCATTTAATAGAATCAAAATTGTGAACTCAATCGCGCATGACTACTTGTGCCTAAGTCCTCCAAAATTGCCAGAGCTCAGACAAGAGTGATACCTCAAAATCGAAACCTATATATCAACACTGTGAGAGTTCTATCTCGTTCCAATGTCCATGGCCGCAAGAAAATACGAAATTGAACGCTATTGAGCTCGGGATTGATTGTAAGAGCCAACATCTCGGGGACAGAAGAACCGAAATTGGAAAAGTAGTCACATGGTCCTTGGCACTTGCCAAATTAGTGTTGAAACTTCTCGACGGGGGGTGATGACAGCTTCAAAAGGCAGCAGCCAATCCTGTATTGACAGGCTACAATTTTCGTGCTTTGTCCTTTTGGCAAGACCATTAGCAAACGCCTGGGCAAACCCCTCACATGCACATCCTCACCATATGATGTCCAAATCCATTTCTGGAACTTCTTGAAGATCGACTTTGATCCCATTACTTCAAGTATACCTCAAGGAACTGTACCGCCTTGAAAGAAGTTTGGGAAGCCAGATTTGGTAACCAAAGATATATTCGTACAAAAGATAAAGCACAATCGTCCACGCCCGCCAGGTCGTCGCCGCTCGAAGGGTTGTTTGCCTCCCGTCTCCAGCTCCTTGAGGTTAGAGGCAGAATCATTTCTTCTTCCCACGTTTCGCCTTAACCCCGCCCTTATGTTGCTGCTCGGGCACTCCATCATATTCTCCTGCCGTGTTCCCGCCCCGACCTTCAGGCATAGCACACTCTTCGCAGTCCTCGCCCATCCGGATTGTCTGCCAGATATTCCTCTTCTTGCATGGTGTTTGAATGAGGTTGGCTGCTGTGCAGTATCTCCCTAATGCGTACGTCACGTGCTTGCAAGCGTAGTCGTGCTTGTACCAGTAACACATCCTGGTGTGATGGATGTTTGTTGTGATTGGTGAAGCGTGTCTGTGCCAGCTTTACTGGGGAAGATAGAACGAGTGTGATGATTCGTGAGTTGCGGTTCAAAGAGCGGCTGCCGTGGTGCTTTCTCGGGAGTACTGTCTCTTGCGTGCTTTCGGTGGTTCTGATCATCCAGATTGGAACGGTGGAGGCGGATCGGGTGCAGCGTTGTAGAGTCCAACGGATACTGTCAGGAATGAAAATAAAGGCTTCGTGAGACGTCTGTTGAACTTGCCAGTTGGCAGTGCGATAAGATCCAAGTCGGCGTAACAAGCCCATTTTATAAGAATACCCCATCCGCCTCGTCTTCTCTGATCGTCATCTCTCGTCATCCGGTGCAAATCCCGCTGCAGCTTCTCCTGTAGAAAGGCATCTCTGCTGCGTGGCCAAGGTTTCAGGGACTCGCTGTCATATGTGATAGACCCGCCTTGAGCTTCAATGAAGCCATTCAGTTGCGGAGCTCCTCGTGCCTTACCTGTACAGCCCTGTTTGCTTTGCGGTGACTGGCCGCATTTTCATTATTCAGGCCCAAACGAGGCTTCAGTGTAACAAACGGAGCAGGAATTGGTTTGTTCCACGTTTCATCTTTGAATTGGTAGGGAAGGAAAGGGACACTGCCATAAGAAATGGGTGTAAGCAAACTGATCCCGCCTGCGGCTCTTGTCGATCGCTGCATTGCGACCAGGCTAGGCCCGGATCTGGCCGAGCCTGTAGGGCTGCATGGAACAAACCAATTGGGAATCGCTGGCAAGCGCGGCAACTTGCCTCGGAGCCTCGTTTCGAAGAATCCAACGTTTATACTCCGTACCTATACCAAACAGACTTCGTTCCTTGTGCTGAAGAGTCTGTAGAACGGTAGGTTTAAATGAAGATGTTTCACCTCATCCCCGATTCCGCTTTTCCGGGCGAGGAAATTGCCTTCTTTAGGTTCGAATATTGATATCAAAAGATGGGACTTAGCGACACGCCCTTCTTAAGATGTTCGACGGCCCTTCTAGAAGCACCCTACCATCCGTCCGCGTGGAGATTCCCAAACCCCCAACCCCCCCTGCACGTGTCGCGTAAAGGAGGTCGTGTTTTGCAAATCTCTCACCGCCACTCTATGACGCTGTTTGCCGACGAAGCGATATGCTGTCCTTCCACTTGCCTTGATGGAATTGGACAGCGGATGAGAGGGGAGGCCGCATATTTGAAGGCCAAGTGCGATCGAGCTGAGGTCATCGATGTGCTGGCATGACTGCCCAACCGTCGAAATGGAGGAGGTTGGACCAGTCTGAGGGACAAGACGTTCTTATAAACGTCGCCCCTGCTGTGGGGACGCTGCTGCCACAATTCCAATCGCCGACAATGCGATGGCCATTGGAGGACCGGATTGTGAGGGCCGTGGAATTGACCAGGCTGGTGCGTGCTCGCCGGCCAGTGAGAGGGCAGAGGTGGTCTTTAGCCCTACTGCAGTCCACGCCCGCATGAACAGCTGCATAGCGCGGCGATTTTGCGTCCCAAAGTGATATCTATCGTATCAAAAAGTATCCGCGCGGTGCATTGAGGCCATGAATAGCTGCACTGAAGCGGACACCTGGCAGCCGTGAGCGATCGAATTGAGCAGGAGAACTAGCCTCGGGCCCGTAAGAAATTGGCGGAGCAAGCCACGGTCCACCAAATGAGCCCAGCAGGCGCGCTGATTTGAGGCGCCCACACACCCAGACAGACTTCTCGTCTCGTCCACGCTGCAGTGCCAACTCATCCTACGCCAAAACATATGCAGCTACAGCGGTCGTACATTGAGATCAGAGATTGTGCATCAGGTCGCTGCACGTCGCGGGGGTGAGAATCAAGTGGTCGCAGGCTCCCAGTGATATTTAGACTTTCCTCTCTGCATCCATCCCAAGATCTTGCTTCAATTGTTGTTGTTCTTCTTGCCCTGTATCCAGACCAAAACCCAGACCCAGACGCGTCGACTTGACGTCCAACGCTCATTCATTGTGGGACCTGCAAACTCTCACCCCACCCCAGCCTTGGCTCTCCTTCTGCGCGTTCTGTCCTATCGCATATTTCCGCGCGTTTGGCCTCTCAATTGAGGTTCGGCCCGCTGTAATTCAAGTCCCAGGCGACATCATCGGCCCCGATCAAGACCCTCGACGTCTTTCACCGCTTTTGCCTGTCTCAGGTGCAATTGCGCCCATTGGACACGTCGAAATGCTTTGTGCGAATTCCATTCCATCGTTCGAAGGATTAAAAGGTTCGCGGTGTCCGTCTTGCTGAAACTCGAGTGGCTGTGGCCTTCAATTGCCTGTCATTGGCTCTCAGGTCACTGCCATTTCGCGCCTGGAGACCCGCCTGTAATAATAGTGGTCAGTGAACTCAATTGGATGACAGCAGTCTGTCACCTCTGCCCAGTGTCCGTATTGGTGGCCGAACGTACGTGGGTCTGACTGTTGGCAGTATACGTTGGCATTGGAGTACTCTGATAGCCGGGTCATTTGCCCAGCCTCCGAGGCTCGCATTTTCTTCTGGATTGTCGTCAATTCCCAATTCGACTGTCGACTCCTTTTATCCCATTCAATAATTGAATATTCTGGCAACTATAAATAATTCGGCAAATTTGGGAGTTCGTTCAATCGATTTGGGCGAAGTGGTTGTGGTTGGGAGTTGCGGCTCCAAGATTTTAACATCAACAAATTTATATCTCGACTTTCGGAACCGTCCCATCGACGACGCTTCATCGACAGCAGAGTTCGGTAAATCTTATCGACATCATACCGCGTGGCAGCAAGGGATAAACCTAATCTAATTTTTCTTTTGGTGAGTAATTTCTTGTCCACACAACCTCTCGATGCAAACACACCAAGACATAAATCACCTAGCCTAACTTCCGCAATGGCTGACCCAGAACCAGAATATAACCCCTGGTCCTCCGAAGACTGGGAACTGACAAAACGATACGCCATATATTGGTCCGTTGCAGAGCACGAAAAGTTCATTGCTTGGCTTGATGAGACAGAGGGAGCTCGTGCTAGCAACCTAGTAGCAGAGAGACGACGTCTTCCAAGATCAAAATTTTACTGCTCTCAAATTAAGATCGTCTGCCTTGCCACTGTCGATCTGGGCCTCGATTCGGTCTCCTTCCTAATGGCATCCTCGGAGGTGGACATGAAGTTCTTGGGTCAGTTCGCCGCCAACATCCAAGTTGATCATCCAATTCTGGCGCAAAGCCTCTTTCAAATTTTCGGCAACCTCACTATGCTCTCGGAGAAGGTTATCAGAGCTCGGAAACTCCGGCGGTTGGACACGACTCGAGATACCAAGTCAGTCGATCTGTACTGCCGGATCATCTGGTACGCGCGTGAAGGTCTCAAGCTACTGGAGGAATACGTCTTGCCTATGGTTGCGAATTATGGAGAGCTCAAGGTGTTGTCATACAAGTTGCGAGCAAGCTTCTACCACTTATATGTTCTGTTCCACAATCAACCACCAGTCAGTTTGAAGTCCGGCCAAGTACACACTCCTCCCGGGCTCAAGTCGCCTCGAGCAACAAAGATCGACAAGGGGAAGGGAATAGATCGAGGATCGCCAAGCGAGCCATACCGACCCAGCTCCGTCCAACCAACACACCCACTAGAAGGCGGACCTGTTGGAGGCCAGCCAAGTATCCGGCCACCACCAGTCGAATTTGCGCCAAACTTCCTCGTTCCAGCTGCTGACTACCGACCCATCGCCTTGGACTGTTTCCAAGAAGCAACAGCACTAGCGGAGCGTTTACTTTGGGGCAGCCATCCTCTGAGATTATCGGTGAAGGTTGAATTCTCAGCATTCCTCTATGACTGTCTACACGAGCGGGAGCGGTCACGGCAACTAGCAAAGGCGACGATTGCGGAGGTCTACAATGCGGCGGAGGGAATGGATGATGACATGTTTGAGGATGCGGCACAGCTAGTTGGTATTCTAGGCAAGATGATGAAGCGGGGGCTAGGCTCTGGAGGATCTGGCAGCACACCAGGTGCGGGCAGTTCAGGAACAAGAGCAACACCACGGGGCGGAGAACAGATCGCCGTTCCAAGTCCAGGCATGGACAACCCAATATAGGGGCTGTCCGTCGCTGGGGATCTAGACCTTCGATTCTTGCGACCGAACGCGCTGTTTCGAATATCAACATTGTAATTAGGGCGGGGTCTTTGCACATGCATTTAGTGGCGTTGAAACTTGTATATGTATAATAGAGAGGCATGCATACATTCGGTGGATTGTTTATACCCATGGCTGCCATTAAGGGCAAGTCAGCTGCGAATAGTTGCTGCAAACGCGATTCCTAATAGAGTCGGTCTCCTGCTTCATTGTGCACTGATCTAAATTCCCCGCTGATGAGCCCTTCTCATCGATAAATACTCCCACTGATGAAGTCCTAATATGAGCCAGCATCTCAGACTCCCGCATCGAGAAGGACTCCGTAATATTATTCATGACGCCCCGCAGGCCGATTGATGCTCAAAGGCGAAAGCCTTGAACTGAACCAGGATTCCGATCTCCCACATCCAGCAGGAAATCGAAAGACGATCCAAGAGGCCCCACAAGACCGTCCCTAATCAGCACCATCATCCTTAAACTTCTGCTCAATCAACTGCGCAATCACCATCCTGCCAGTCCAATTGTAGAAACCAGCCTGCATATGCAACCACTTATTCTCCTCGTACTTGTTCTTCAAATACTCTAGAATCTCGCAGTCATCTTCAGTCCAGACTCCATCTGGCCGCAACTTGCCGGTCGGTGTTTGCTCTGGTGGGTCGTCGAAGGGATTGCTATAGCTGCTGCCACCTCCTTGTGAATTCTGGCTGCCTCCACCGTTGGTTTGCTGGTTATGATTGCCATTTTGCTGCTTGTTGCCGTTTTGCTTTTGCTTCTTGCCGCCTCTTCCATTCTTACCACCTCCATTACCGTTGGTACTGTTCTTCTTCTGCCATTGGCCCTCTCCCTCAGACTGCTCATCACCACCATCCTCAGCCTCATCAACAAACAGCGCCCCAAAATCCGGCATATTTCCTCCTCCCATAACCCCACCATCATCAGCTCCCCAACCACTGCCACCGCTAGTCTCACATCCACCTTCATCCTTCTTCTCGTCGGACTTGTTCTGTCCTCCATCGCCCCCGTTCATCAACTCCTTATACCGATTCTGAACATCCTTCTTAGAAGCACTGACTTCAAGTGCGATATCCTTCCAGCTCTTATTGTCCTCCTTCATTTCCTTGATTTTGGCATCTTGCTGCTTTGTCCAACCATTTTCACTTCCATTCTTGCCCTCAGATTCAAACTTCTCGCCTCCATCCTTCTTGCCATCGCCCTTGGACTCAGATTTCGACTTCGACTTGTTGTCACATCCCTTGCAGCCTTCCTTGCATGGAACGACTTTCTTGCCACATTTGCCGCATTTCTCAGTCTTTTCTCCCTTGCCCTTAGATTTGTCTTTCTTCTCTCCTTTACCTTCCTGCTCGGCGTCCTTGGATTTCTCTTTATCGATCTCTTTCTTGTCGGCCTTTTGTGATTGTGGAGACTTGATCAGGACCGCGTCATCATCCTATTCACGCGTTAGTTCAAATTGGATAGATGTTAAGGATGAAGGAAGTGAATGATGGAAATACAGATTCAAATTCGGTGACAATGATGCGTTTGGCACCCGAGCGGAGACGAGAGGGATCGGTTGAAGTGGTTGATGTGAGGGAGACGAGAGAGCCGCCGAGAATCCAGTTGGTGAAGGAGACTTCGACTTTCTTGTCTTTCTTGTTGGTGAAAGGCATATTTGCTATGGGTGAGCGAGACAGCAGAAGGCAAGACTTTCAGTGGTGGATGAGATGCGGCTGCAAACGATCTTTGGGAGGACTACAAGCTTGGTGTTTGAGGCTCGTAGCTCAGAGATCTAAGGTGCGAAAGCAGTTGAAATGAAATGAAATAAGTGTGTGAGGCCAATGAAACGATTGGTATGAATTTACAGTAAATTGCAATGAGTTCACGGTTGTTTGTTCACGTCGTGTGGGGAGGTTGTGAGACGAAGTTGACGGCTTTCGAGAATTGGTGGCTCCAGCAACGATTTCGCTTTCAAATCGATCTTTGGGAGGTTAAAAGACATCATTGCCTGGTTCTAGCATATTCACTTGACGAGATAAGTCTAAGTACTGGCAAAGGCGAAAAGCATATCAATTGGCTATTTTCTTGCAAAAAAAGGTACAAAGGTTACTAGATTGCAGCAGCAAGATGAATTGGATCGTCTGCTTTCAATGCCAGGAGAAGATTGGATAATCAATTAAAGAACTGAAAGCGTTCAGAGATGAAAGAAACATGAGAATCAAAGATGATTCCTTCTGATCTCTCCTTGCACGCTGTCGCAGCTGGAAGAATGAAGAGGGTTGCATAATGACAGGCGTCACAGATCAGCCTTTCCAGAAGAATGACAACGAGAGTTTTGTCCTTGTCAAAAATAGGAACAAGGAATGAGCACCAACTTTTTCAACCAAGCAAATCAGTATAACATCAATTATAAGCGCAGATTCCTCCGGCAGATGATAACAAGGACGGGGTATCAAATTTGCCATTAAGCACTGGCTTATGGCCACGAAATTCTAAGGGAAGTGACTGGAGCCAATGGCACAACCCAAACCAGTTCTTTGACTTATTAACTTCAATGATCGACGATCTTTACTGAATAGAGGAACGACAATTCAACCCCTCTTGTACCTGCGCGCCTTTAACATAAGCTTTTCGGCAACCGGCAGAAAGATCATCACGCCTAAATACGAGGCCTGTAATACCATCAACAATTATGCTGCTAATTTTGAAACGAGATATCAGCCAATAAACTTTGGTTTCAACCATATTTAAAGCTATGCCCTATGGGGAGTACGGATCGGAGCCGACGGAGGGGAGAAAGGAAACCTTGCTTTGGGTGAAGCAACTCTCTAGGAAAGAAGACGCTTTCAACTAATTAGAATATCTCATACTCGGGGGATGTTTGATTAGAGTTAATAGCATGCGGTTGCATGCTTTTTCCGAGCGCAATAAGTGGGTCGAACCCCTTTTATGGTCAGCGGTACGCCACATCCGCGTCTTCTAGAATCTAGAATATTAAAGGCAAGGATTCGAGCTAAATCCCCTCTTTTCGTTTTGATCCGGGAAGATATGAACGTCGTGCTACCTTGAAATGAACGTGGTTAAGTTCGGATGAATTGAAGATCTAGGTTTAGCATATTTCGAGCAAAAACTCATGCCCCTGGAGGGTATAAAGTCGCGTCCGAATCCACGTTTCGTCGATAAACATTCTTCGAGACACAATCAGGCGAAGGAATAATATCAACGGGCTGTCTCAAACCATGTGGTGCCGTGATGTTTTAATCATTGCTCTATCCCAGGAATATGTGTCCGGATTTGTAACGGCTATGACGGAAGGAGTTGTGTATTGATTCATTGGCCGGTTGAAGAGACGTCAAGGGCCCGAAATTTACTACCAAGTCTTTGAATCAAATCCGTCTCTGTTAAAAGACGTGATCGAACGAAGTTTTAAGCATCGAAAAAAAATTGAGTCAAGTGCATTATTTGACGATGGCAGAATTAGGTAGTGAAAGGAGTCAAATCACCATCTGACTTGCGCACCGGGCACGTGACACTACCGAAAAAGGTTAAATCGGCCCCACTTTCCCGCACATCGAGATATTTCTGAAATTCCTCTTCACAATTCAAGATCATCAACGACAACACGCAAATCCTCACCATTAGAATCTAAACAATTCTACTGGAAGACTGTCCATCATGTCGAAAATCACAGTCGGTATGCCTGCCACCTCCCCATCTACCGCAGTAAACCTGAACATGTACTGACGTTCCCGCGCCACAGCCGGAGTGCGTACCAACGTCCAACAACTTCTCGAATACTCTCTTGAAACCAAGAAGAGAAACTTCCTCGAAACCGTCGAACTCCAAATCGGCCTCAAGAACTATGATCCTCAACGTGATAAGCGTTTCTCCGGAACCGTTCGTCTACCCGTTGTTCCCCGCCCCGGCATGACCATCTGGTAGGTCTAAATCGCAGACAAGGAAGAAGGGCAGCAGAGCTTTGGCTGACTTGGTTGAATAGCATTCTCGGTGACCAGCATGATATCGATCGTGCCAAGCACGGTGGTGTCGATGCTATGTCTTCTGATGACTTGAAAAAGCTCAACAAGAACAAGAAGTTGATCAAGAAACTTGCCCGCAAGTACGATGCGTTCGTCGCATCCGATACTCTCATCAAGCAAATCCCTCGTCTCTTGGGTCCCGGTCTTTCCAAGGGTATGTCTGCAACGTCTCATCTATTATTCGCGAGCTAATATTCTGTAGCTGGTAAATTCCCCACCCCAGTCTCCCACAACGAGGATTTGAGCGCCAAGATCAATGAAGTCAAGTCTACAATCAAGTTCCAGTTAAAGAAGGTCTTGTGCATGGGTGTCGCGGTCGGCAATGTGGGCATGACTGAGGATCAGTTGATCTCTAACATTATGTTGGCTATCAACTACCTCGTGTCTCTGTTGAAGAAGGGCTGGCAGAACGTAGGCAGCTTGACGATCAAGGCTTCTATGTCTCCTCCCAAGCGCCTATACTAGATGATGATACCGTTTTGCGCTCTTCAATGAGCCGCTAGCATGGTTTTCGCATTTTTTTAGCAAGATAGGAAGCATTGTGTGTGGCTAGATCATAATCCAATCATGCAATGACAAGAACTTTACCACGAATTGGACACAGTAACATAAGTGACATGAGAACGTGTCATCAATCAACGTTCAATTTTCTTAAGCCATCAAAATCCTCGTGCAACTTATGATCTTAACTGTTCGGAGTTTGAGCAAAAAGCCCGAAGATCAAAGACGATGAAAGGCTTTGACCTGGATTTTGCAGCGTGTCACGCACATTGAGATCACAATAGACGGTATGCGCTATCTGCAACGACCCGCAGCTGCAGAACACAGCAGAACGCATTGCCGTTCCTGGGGCAGGTACAGCAACACGCAGCACTCACGACATTTTCCACTCGCAATCGCACACCGCCCCCAATCCTCAATAACTCACTCCTGCATGCCGTCCTCGTTCTATTCCCACTCCACCAAGAGCTGCAAGTACAGTATATGCAAATGTAGCGACCACCCCACAGTCAACGTCCGAGAGAGTCGGCGAGGTCGGCTGGTAGGAAAGAGCGTTCACCTTTTCTCAAGGAAGCCGGGAACGGAGGAAGACCCATTGTGTCTTACGACAAAGATAACCCTCAGCAAGCCACCGTAGTGGAGCTTCCAGTAAATTGACATATAGTCAACCCAATGATGATAATGAGAGAAGAGAGTCTGAGAGTCCGCGGATTTTGTACTCCAAATTTTTCGCGAATCCGGCGCTAGCGAAGCCAAGCGAGGACTGGGCTGTTTGCTCTGTTTGCACCATGCAGACAATCTCGACCTGCAGATCCAACGCCTTGTTAGACGCCGACAAAAGCAATGTCCGACAAGCTTCAAAATGCATCACGAGAATGAACAGCTCAGGAGACGTCTTTCAATGGAGGTGTGCTTTGATAGAATGCAAGTTGCCGTCCCAGCAAGCCACCCTCTCTGTCCCAATATCTGCCTCACAAGAGACCTGGACCTTGCTCGGCCAGTCGCAACCACTCCTTCAAGTATTACCACATCACAAGTTTCTCCTCGACAACAGATCGGCCTCCTACGCGCTTCATTGTCGTCCTTTTATAGAATTGATGGACGGAATTTCCACCAGTTGTCTAGCTTTCATATTTCCATATTTCTTCTGGTGAGTTTGATTTCGATTGAGTAATCGAGTCGCTAGGTCAAGACTTTTATTCGGGTACCAGAAACCAATTTTCGCGGGCGTCATCATACATCTTGGACTCGGACTACACCACCCAGATAAGTATATGCGACGCCCTTTCGCTGTACTGTGACGCCCGTTCTTACCAATCCACACAACACGTCTTGTCAACACGCCTTGTCAACACCCCCCATTTATGTTATGGCACAATCTACGTACTCCTGCATTTCCTGCTCTTCATCATTTCCTACATATGTAGGCAACTTATCCACCGCTCACTTTCAATAACATTTACCCCACCTTCGCATTCCTCCCAATTTTTTGGCCGTTCCACATTTTCTAGTTTAATTATGTCCCTCGAGGGTTGTCAAAGTCCACTTGGTCCTCCACTTCACGATCGGAGTCAACTCAACCCTTCTCCCATCGAGACGGACCGTCGACCCTCAACTCATGATTCCAATTCTGCCACTGATAGTATGGTATTGGATCATGTGAACGGAGCCGCCCTCGCTGCGCCATATCAGGAGGAAGTTGCGAGTCCAATGTCTCCAACTCCCGGAACCCTCGAAAAAGAAAATTCGCCGCACAGTGGAGCCTCTCCAGCCGTTGAGGAACCTCTCGAGGTGAGACTCGAGCGACTCGGCAGACAGAGGCCTGAGGTCTTTAGCTCAGCATGGGCTGAGATAGGCTTCGTCTTCTCCATCTCAATGTCCCAGGTCCTTTCTGTAATCTTTCGTCCAATCTCTCTCCTTGAACCCCGCACTGATATCCAGTAGGAATATTTCGTATCTGGCTTCACTGTCATCCTCCCTACTCTGACTAAGGAGTTGAATATCCCTGCTGCATCATCGACATGGCCCGCCAGTGCCTTCTCGTTGACAGTGGGGAGCTTTCTTTTGATCTTTGGTCGCTCAGCCGATATGTTCGGGGGATACTTGGTCTATGTCGTTGGTCTTGTCTGGCTTACGATTTGGAGTCTGATCGCTGGCTTCTCCACGAATGAGATTATGCTCAACTTCTGTCGAGCTCTTCAGGGCTTGGGTCCAGCCGCTTTCCTGCCATCCAGTGTGATGATTCTTGGCAGCATCTACCGTCCAGGCCCAAGGAAGAACCTCATCTTCGGTATTTATGGCGCTTGTCCGCCGTTGGGATTCGTAATTGGGATATTTTTCGCTGGCGTAACGGCAGAATATACCATCTGGGGCTGGTACTTTTGGATCGGAGCGGTATTGGCGGGAATCACGGCCTTGACGGCATGGCTAACTATTCCCTCCGATATCCAGGAGAAGCTCAACGCACCCTCGAAGGTCAAGATGGACTGGCTCGGCGGGGCTCTCATCGTTTGCGGGCTCGTCCTCTTCACGTTCGCTGTGATCGATTCGTCTCACGCCCCTCAACAGTGGAAGACACCATACATCTATGTCTTGTTCACCGTGGGGACCCTCTTATTGCTTGCAGCTGCCTACGTCGAAGCACAAGTTGTTGCTCAGCCTTTGCTACCAGCATCATTGTTTAAGGTCCTCTGCATGCCAGCGCTAGTCATCGCTCTGTTCTTCACCTACGGCTCACTCGGTGTCTTCCTGCTTTATGCCACTTTCTACATGGAAAACATCATGGGAGCATCACCCCTCCAGGTCGTTGCTTGGTAGTAGGTGTTCTCCGAGCACAAAATCCCTCTTTCAAATGTATCGCGAGTTGCCGTTACTCTCTAGAGATGTCTCTAGAGTAAACGACTCATGAAACATTGTTTTGACTTTTGAATTTCTCCCACATTAGGCAATGCTGACCCGGAGATTTACCAGTGTCCCAATGGCTCTTGGTGGGTGCATCATCTCTACTTTCGGTGGCTTCGTCCTCCATCTGCTACCAGGAACAATCCTCATTATAATCTCCGCCATTGCGTGGATCGTGGCTCCAATGCTATTTGCAATCGCGCCAGAAGGTGCGTTGTACTGGCCTTATATCTTTCCTTCGATGATCTGCGCGACAGTAGGGATCGACATCACGTTCAACGTCGCAAACATTTTTATCACGACATCGCTTCCAAGGAAACAGCAAGGACTCGCTGGCGCAGTCATCATGCTCTTACTTCATCTTGGAATCGCTGTCATGCTTGGATTTGCAGACATTGTGAATACGTATACCGTTGCGAGACTGGGGTTGAGGAGGAGCTATCATGCCGTGTTTTGGTTTGAGGTTGCGTGTGCCGCTTTTGCGTTGACGATTTTGGTGTTTTTTGTTAAGATTAAGAAAGCTGAGAGTGAGTTGACGGTTGATGAGAGGGCAGAGTTAGAATCTAGTAATGGTGCTGCAGTAGAAAGAGAGGATAAAGTAGTTGGCAGGCCAGCTATGGATCCCGGGTCAGGAGACGCTTATTGATGGGACTCGGCATTTGGAACAAGAATTCTGGTTTAGATATAGAGATACCCAAGACAGAAATGCAAACTACAGCAAAACCTCGATATAACGATCCTCGATATAACGATATCCGCGGTTTTAACGATACGATCGTTGGTCCCGCATGATTTTGGTAGTAATTTAACGATATCCTCTTTATAACGAATATCGTTAAGATTCTCGGTCCCTTACTAAGAATTTATATAGAATATCGTTAAAACACCCCTTTATTTTCGTGGAAAATGCTTGACTTTTGGCCGGGGTTGGGAGCGGGAGGTGCGTTGGGTGCAACTTAAAAAGATGATCTAAGGAATAAGCAAAAAACCGCCTTTTCTGGCTTAGATTTGTCTTGAATACCTAGGTTTAATCTTAAATAAGTACCTTTTTATAGAAAAGTGTGCTTAGTAAAGCTTACACGTGACACTCGATATAACGATACCTCGTGTTACGGTTCTGGCGCTGGCACGTGCAGCGCCATTCCCGATTAGGCTAGGTTGGTGCACCTAGGATATTTAAGCATGCGATAGCTTCATGCTTCCTGCTTCCTTCCTTAGCTTTGTATAGTCGTAATTGAGACCCTTCTACTTTTGCCTTCCTTTCTAGGCCCTGAAGCTGGCGCTCGTGACACCTCGGAATATCGTTAGAAAAAGAGGCCAAAATTGGTATCGTTATATCGAGGTTTTGCTGTATCATCGCCCACTTCTTGTGCTCTCTATCTTACACTCATTATTATTATCATCATTAGATTGAATAGCAATAGAATCAATTGCGTACATCCAAACAATTATAGTAGGATATTCCTACCAATCATTCCGCTATATTATAACCCCTATTCAGCACTTCCGACCTGCTCCCATGCACCAGGAGAATGCACATCAGACGAAAGGGCTGCTAATCGAAGCACTTGCACACTTTATGTTCTGTAGTAGATCGCTTCAGCGAATTCAGTAGGGTTGGTTTACAGTATTACTGTAATTTATCGTCCTGTACGCTAACTAGGCTTTTTAAAATTACCAGGAGGTGTTCTAGGTATCAATTTGTGTGGAGAATGCTTCATTACATTCCACTACTATTAGATTAATAATTTTATTAATAAACTATTGTGGTGTGGCAGGAAAGCACAGTTGCGTTAGGAAAAGCAGTTGCGTCGGGAAATGCGTAGCCTAACCAAAAGCAGTTTAGTTTTGACAAGGGTGCCGCAATTTGGAAAATTCCCCTGCAAAGGGATAAGACACCATTTTATTTCGTGACGATAGACAGTTTAATTGCAGGACTTTTAATATAATGTATTTGTTTTGATCTCTAACATGTTAAATCCTTACTTTTTCATCTCCCTAGCAGCCAATTACCCTGATTTTTGGGCCTAGAGTGCTGCCGAGGGCATGCAATTCATTAGTGGACCATGGTCTTGTATAAAAGTCGCCCACGTAGGATACAAAACGACGTGGTCTTATTGGTCAATATGGTCCTTTACTGGAGCCTGGTCCTGCCCGACAGATTATACGGTATGCGATCGATGGCAGAGGCTTATACGTGGGTTAGGCTCGTGCGTAACGCATCTCCGTCGACTTCGTCGCCGGCGTCCCTGCCACCCTCTTCGGCCCTTTTTGCTATGCCTAAATGTTAACGGAATTAATCCACAAGCGAGTTAGCCGCAGGCGAGTCGGACACTCAAGTTATTTCGTTGTAGCAACTAGACATAGGCATTGCAATAGCGAAGGGGCTGGCAAATTTCCGGGCATAACAAGTCGGCCCTCGGTACTCGTTTTCCCGCTTAAATGCAACGCCCGTGCGAATGCAACACGATTTTCCGACACACATCACCGTCTTTAAATCACCACAAAATGGACTACGAATAACGTATGCAGGCCGCTTTAGCCGCAATCGAAAGCTTTAAGAAGCCTAATTACACTATAATCGCAAAAGAGTATAAGCTTACGCTATCTACGCTTATACGACGCGCTTAAGGCAAAACCACCTCGCGAGAGGAATTCTAGTCCCAAGTCTATTAGTATCTTATTAACGCCTAAGAACGTATCTTAATTAAGCAAATTAACCGCCTTACTAAACGTGGGATCCCTCTAACTAGTCAAATGGTCCGGAACTTTGCTAAGGAGATAATTGGATGCGCTATAAGCAAGAACTAAACCGGAGAATTTTGCTAGCGGCATTAAAGTAAGCTAAAAAGCTTATACTTGCGTAATATTAAGAATTTACGCGTGAAAGGCGAATATAGGCTTATATATAAACTTTTCTTTAACTTAGTTAAGTGCTCTTTCGCGTTGCTTTACTATATAACACGAGAATCTCTTATTAACGCGTTTCTTTCCCTAGTTACAATTAGCTATCGAAGATAATAATATCTTTGCCGAAAATGTCTACAATTAAGACGAGAAGGGCTTCTTAATCGGGATAATGCAAAAGTTAAAGAGAATTATAAGTAAGGGAGCATATAAGTCAAGAAGGGTATAATAGGCCTCTTAAAACGGGAATCGCGAATTTATTACTCTCTTAGCTTGCGTCTTTGCGATTAGAAAGAAGATACCCGTAGCTCTTATATACACTAGCAAGTCGTTTGACTTACGGAATACTTAAGTAAAAGATTTGAAAGACGAAGATGACTTCTTTTTTAGTGCTTTTAGCAATAAATGGAGTTGCGATG
>Ga0302325_10014580_pt1 | contig 16730 bp, 17 predicted proteins | sample Palsa_T0_2_FD_201948 | JGI IMG/M metagenome (GOLD analysis project Ga0302325, IMG submission 201948) | Peat permafrost microbial communities from Stordalen Mire near Abisko, Sweden - Palsa_T0_2 | ecosystem: Environmental > Terrestrial > Soil > Palsa > Peat permafrost | place: Sweden: Abisko... | reverse complement strand
CGCTGAACGCCTAAAGCTTCTTTTCAGAAGGCGCGCGTTGAGTTTGGCCAAGGCGCGTGCTTTCGTGCATTGAAACGTAGTCTGAAACATAAAAACTGTCGAAATGACAACCTATAAGCTGCTCGATGCGGATGGTCACTTCTATTCAAGCAATAGCAAGGGACTACTGGGAGGCAATACGCGAACAAAGATTTATGGGCGGCTTGACTGTCCTGCTGCATTGCGCGCGCTCGCTCGAGGAAAGACCTACGAGCAACATCGTGTATTTTTTGCAGATGAAGCCACGGCGGTCGGGGCTGGTTTTCGTCCGTGTGCCGTTTGTATGAGTGATACCTATAAGAGGTGGCGGGGCTCTAGTCCGAAAAGATAGGGAGGCAACGGCGAGCGCATCGTTATCTTGTGAGAGAACCCCACAACTTGCTGGAGCGGTTGGGTGGCGACAAACATGAGCGGAATCCGAATGGCTCTTAACTTCTTCGGTTTGCCCAATAGGCGGCGCGGCTAGCGTCCAGCCGCGCCGGCCACAATCGCTTGAGTGCGCCGGTCACGATAAATCCATGCCAATAGATTGGTAGCTGGTCCCGGCCTATCGAGTCGGTAAGCGCACCCGTGATAACGCCGTAGCATTTATGACCGATCTTTCGGAGCGCCTAACGAACCGCGTTCAGATTTCATCGGACTCGCTCCGCTCCTATGTGGACGCGGTTGAACAGGCTTTCGGCGCGGATGTGGACTACGGGCAGATTGTTAAATTTTACGATGCCGAACCGATCGGACCCGGCCGGTATGGCCCACCGCGCGAGTCATATCGAACGTCAGAATTTGACGATGCGTATGAGCATGCGCCGGTTTACGCGCCTGACCAATGGTTTCAGCAAGAAGCTGGAAAATATGCAGGCGGCGGTAGCCCTGCATTTTTGCGCATTACAATCTGGTCCGGCTACACAAGACCTTGCGCGTTACGCCAGCAATGGCGGCTAACGTGACGGATAGGGTATGGTCGCTAGAGGAATTGGTGGAACGGACTTCAAGGTAAGCCGAGCTATGCTCAAGCTTCTACTCACAGTACTAAAGAACGTATATTTAGTGATTGTTGGGCAGATATTCGGTCTTATAGCGTACTGTGTGATTTTACCGCTATTTCTCGTTTTCGTCGCCCCGTGTCTAGTTCTTTGGAATGTTTGGCAGCGACGTCGCAAGCGGTCCATTTCATCAAATTAGGACACTACCTAATCCGCGTGACGGTGTCACAAGGGGTCGTCCGGTCGTAGGCTTCTCCTGAGCCACAAACGTGACGTCGTCACGCCGTTGGACTGAGCGTTACGCTGTAATTACTGGAGTAGACGAACGGCCCAAAACGACTGAAATTCGGTCCATTGAACATCAACGTCCGATCGATTCTGCCGATTTTGCAACATTTACAGGCCAATATCCTTCCGTTTTAGCTGGGTTGCTCCTCGAGCTTGGAGCACTGGAGGCTTCAGGTGGTATCGGTAGGGTCGGGATCCATCAGGCGATGCAATCCGCTTAGACGGGTCGCTCATCAGCCCTGGAGCGCTGGAAGCTGCAGGCGGTATCGCCGGAGCCACCGTCCGCAGGCGAGAGTTACGTCGTCACTTCAGCCGCGGTTCACCGGCGTTACGGCGTCATCACTTGACTTGATAAGAACGGCGATAAGTTACGTCGTCACTTCAGACACGGCTTAATTGCCGTTCCGGTGCCATCAATTGATCCGATAGGAACGAGCGAACTGCAAACTGGATCTCACTCCAGTCATCACGCTTCTCCGGCTTGAGATAGCGCCATTTTACTAACGCCGCGATCTCACAGGGGGCTATCTCCACTGTTACGGGTCGCGCTTTAAGGCGTCGCCTCCGACGATATAGACGCATACGTTCAGCGGCGGGGACTGTCGAAAGTCGCATCGGCTTAAACTCCTTATTGTTGGGGCAAAATCCGAACGAAATTGGTCGAAATTGGCCGCAGTCACTTGCTGTCCGAATGGGTTCATCTACAGTATAATATACTCTATCCAAACCAATGATATAACAGGTATTTCATTCCTCATAACCGAACGTGAATCCCAGTGTATTGTTACTCCGCAGCCTCGCTTTGCGCCTGAGCCATCTTGCGGAGTATCCGGGCGCTATCGTCGCGAGCCGCACGCGCCTCGTCGGCAAATATGCCGCGGTAAATCCCGCCTGTTTCAGCGTCTAATCGCTCAATGTCAGCGATGATCGCCTCAATGCGCGCTAGAGCTTCGGAGACGGCGCTCATAGGCTCACCGCACCGTACTGAGGCTTGAAGATTCCAGTTTGCGGATCAACGTCGAAATGACAGACGCCGCGCTTGCCGGCGCCGATCTCGCGCACTTTAGCGCTAATAACTCGCGTCGAATCTCGTACAGTGTCGCGCACCACGATCAGACCATTGTCGCATTTATTGAACCAATTCATCGAGCCCTCGATGTCCGCTAGGGTCGGGATGCGTCCTCCGCCCTCGTTCACGGCCTTTGTCGGGTGAGCGACGATGATCACGATCGCGTTGAGCGAGCGGCAAAATTGCTTCACCAGCATGAGGCATTCGCCGATGTAGTCGCTCATCAGCATGTCGCGCGGCTTGGCGTGATCGAGCTCGTTCCACGGGTCGATCATCACGACCTCCAGCTTTTCTTGCTGAACAGCATCGGCCGCCTGGTCGAGAATCCAGTGCAGGGTGTGCGCGGGCTCATCGACGAAAGCCGGTACAGCCGATTGCACGCGGCACTGCCGCGACGCGAAGTAGTTGAAGGTGTCGTCGTCCCCCCAAATCAGGCGTAGTTTTTCGCGCAAGTAAGCTTCGTTTTCCGGTACGTAGAGGAACGATTTGACGCCGAGCAGCCGGGCAAGACGCAGCAGTAAATTCAACATAAAAGTCGATTTACCGCTGCCTGCGGTGCCGGTGACAACGATGAACTGGCCAAGGTAGAACTTGAAAATCTGATCGAACTCCCACCAATCCACACCGAACGCCTGCTTGGCGACGGAACCCCGCTGCGGTAGTTCGGAGAGCCAGTAATTATTGGGTTTTCTGATGATTTGATCCATTAGACGACGGCCTCCTTCCAGTCCTGATCGGCCGGCGTCCGGCACGGTTTATCGTGGGATGCTTTGACGGTCCGATTGCGCTTGGCGAGTGCGCCGGCAACAGCAAAAAACCAGCGATCGCCCTGCTGATTTGCCCATTCGGCGAGGCCGGTCAGCTCAGCGCGAAGGTCCAGGCGCGAGAAAGCGACTTCCCACTTGCTGAAATCTTTCTTGGTCAGCCGGAGGATTCCGCTCTCGAATGCGTAAGAGGTCGATGATGGAACCGCGTCAGCGGTATCTTCCTTCTTCTCTGTGAAGTGTGGAGTGTGGAGTGTGTCATCATTTGATGGATCATTTGATCCACCTTTGATGCGCGTTTGGTTCCGCTTTGCTGCCTCTCTTGCAGCCACAGCAGCAGCCCGTTTGCTCGATACGTCCGCGGCGTGTGCAAGCTCCTCGTCTATCCGTTTGTGCTTCCATCCATCGTAAAAAAACGCTTGTAATATGGATTTTAGGCGTTTCCATTCGCGGTCTGTCAGCTTGGCAATGCGCGCGAGTTGTCGATCTTCGGTCGGCAGTTTTTCGTTCTGCCAATAGTCCATTATCAGGTGCAGATAAGCGCCACTTTCCAGTGCGCCTAAGTGCGTCGTTTTTTTGAGGTAATCGGCCAGATACAGCGGCATCCACGGGCGAGCAGTCATGGGTGCAGGCTCCGCCGCGTGACGCCGGCGCCGCTTTCTCCGGTCTTAAAATGCGCGTTATCCGCGCCCAGACAGAGGAGTATCCAGCGGTCGGTGGACAAGTTGAGGCACCGGGGGCAAGCCGCGCGCTCAGAACTCTTGGCGACGTCGGTTGCCTCTACGTCCGAAATCGGCGTGCCGTAGATCGGTGGTATGATTGTTCCGACTTCAGGCAGAAATCCAACAGACTTCTGCGTCGAAATAGTCGGAACAACTGCTGATTTCAGATAAGAATTTGATGGCCTGTCACGCCGAAGGTCGCGGGTTCGAGTCCCGTCGCTCCCGCCAGTTTCCCATAAATATCATAGGTTTGGCTATACCCGAGCGGGGCAAATTATTCACGCCCGCTCGAGGATTTTGTCGGTCTTGGGTCGGAACGGTAACGCGGAATGGCGTCGAGGTCGGTGCCGGTAACTCGGATCACCCAGGCCTTTTGCGGATGCGCCGTCGAATGGATTACGCCGCTCCCATAGGCCTGGGTTTGGCCCGGGCCGAGCGCATATTCTTTGGCTTTTTCGAGCACCGCGGCTTCCTCGTCGCTCCCGTTGACCCGACGCCATTCGGGCATTTCGGTCACGCCGCGCGCGGTTCCATAGATCGCCCATGAGGCGCCGTGGCTATGCGGCTTGCCGACTTTGGCGCCTTCCTGCACGTGCGCCAGCACGTACACATCGGTCTCCGGATCGTGCCAAAGCTCGCGTCGGCCGATCGGCGTGTCGTCCGAAAAAGTCTCGCTGACGAAGGCGGGGCTGGCGAGCAGCACCGAAAGCTTGCTGGCGATATCAGGTAACCCGCTGTCGCGTTTGCTTTTCAATATCGCGGATAGGTCGGCGCAGAAATCTTTCAACGTGTACGGCATCTACTGGCTCCTGTGGCCGAGTTCCTGTTCCGTCAGATCAGTGCTCGATGGCGCGATCATTGTGCCGCGCGGCGCTGCGATCCGTGCGCCTTGATGAACGTGATCATGGTGTCGAGGGCCTTCACCGAATTAGGCTCGAACGGATGCTCGTTGAGGAAGGTGTGGCGCGCGCCTTCGAGGAGGAGCAGATCGACGCTGCCGCCAGCCTTGAAGTAATCGTCGACGAAGCGCTGCGCGAGGTCGACGGTCGTCCACTGATCCTGCGTGCCCTGGAACACCAGAGCGGGCGGCAGATAGACCTTCTCGCCACGTTCGATGATGAGGGCCGGCGTCGCCTCGATCTGGGTTTCCTCATTGCCGAAGAAAATATCGTGGCCTTTGACGAGTTCTGCGTCGCCTTTGGCCTTGGCGAGCTTGTAGCGCTCCAGCGGAAACAGCACGCCCCAACCCGATACCACGAAGGCGAGCTTGGCATCCATGTCGGGTGCTTCAGCGAGTGACAGGGCGCGGTAGCGCGGATCGTCGGGCCGTATCGCGGCGAGCAAAATCTGGTGACCGCCACTCGAGGTGCCGTAAGCGCCAACCTGGCCCGCGCTGCTGCCGAAACCGCCGGCGTGCGCCTTGAGCCAGCGGATGCCGTAGTTGATGTCCTGCAATGATGCGGGGTAGGGCGCATTACGAAAATCGATCGCGAGCACGACGATGCCTGCTTCTGCGAGATCGAGCGCGGTGTTCTGGCCGTCAGTGCGATCCTTGTTGTTCCAGGCGCCGCCGTGAACTTGCAGCACCGCGGGGAATGGCCCGGTCCCGGCCGGTTGATAAAGCCTGGCCAGCCGCTGCGTATCGCCGTCGTGGTGATAGACGATATCCCTGACCGTAAACTCGGAGGCCGTGCCGCCTTCCGCCCCCGCCGCGACGGGGAGTATCGCTCCGCCGATGACCGCTGCGCCCGCCTGCAACAGTACGCGCCGTCGTAATTTGACCGTCATGCTGGCCTCCCTGTGCTGTTCTTAGGTGCCAGTCTAGCTCAGATCGAACGCGCGCTCACCCGCGATAGACCGGCGCCGGCTGAGAAAAGAAGCTCGCCAGGATGTGGTAGACGAGCGCGTAATTCTTCTGCTGAAAACTTGCGTGCGAGATGCCGGGCATCACCGTAAACTGCTTGTCAGGATTCGGCAGCTTGGCGAAGAACGCGACAAGATCTTCGAAGCTCGCGATCCCGTCCCATTGCCCGCGCATGATCAGCGTCGGCACGGTGATCTTTTCCGGATCGACCACCGGCAGGCGCGAGCACATGTCGACATAGGTGCCGGTCGGCACCGAGTCGTCGAGCGCGGTAACGGCATCGGCGAAAGCGTCGATGACGTTATCTTCAGCGGTTCCCGGATGATCGCGATCGAAAACCGAGTGAATGAAAGCCTTGTCGATCGGGCGCCGATTCTTGGCCTGGAATTCGGGAAGCTTTTTTCGGCGCTCAGCGAGCGTTGGCGATCCTTGGCCGGTCCATACCATGGCGTCGAGCGCGAGGCGTGCGACCATCTCGGGATGGCGCTGGGCGAACAACGCTGCGCGCATCGCACCTGACGATATGCCATAGACCAGCCGGGGGCGCTTGCCACGCAGCTTCTCGATGTGGCTTGCCGCGGCAAAGCAATCGTCCGCGCCCTGCGCGATCGGCGCGTTGTTGTCACGATCCTTGGTGGAGCGGCCGTAACCCTCCATATCGACGCACCAGCAGTCGTAATTTTGCCTGGCGAAGAAATCCATCACTGACGAATCGGGACGTCCGGGCACTTGCAGATCGAAGGTCGGCTGGCCGGCCATCGAGGAGCCGTGGACGAACAGGATCGTGCCGACTGTTTTTGCCGGATCGCCCGCACACTTCTCGAACATGAACAGCTTTACGCCGCCGTCCTTGGTGATCCAGTGGTCCTCGCCTTTGATGGCGGCGCCGGGTTTGCTCATTTCATTCATGGTTTGCCGATCCTGCTTACTGATCTAACTGGACGCCGGTGATGCGAATGACTTCGCCCCAGCGTTTGTACTGGGCCGGAATATAGGCGGCAAAGTCCGCTACCGATCTTGGTTCCGGTGTGCCGCCAAGCTCAACGATCTTGTCGCGGAATTGCGGGTTAGCCAAACCGTCGTTCACGGCCTTGTTGATCCTGGCGACGATATCGAGCGGCGTGCCGGCAGGTGCGACAATCGCCTGCCACGAGTCCGGTGGCATGCCGAGGTAACCAAGCTCGTCCATGGTCGGCACGTCCGGTATCTCCGGGATGCGTGTTGGGCTTGTGACGGCGACCGCGCGGACCGCGCCGGATTTGACGTGGGGCACGATCGCGGTCGTGCCTTCGAAAGTCATGTTCATTTGTCCGGCGAGCACGTCGGTCGCGGCCTGTGCTGCAGACTTGTAGGGCACGAACACGATATCGGCGCCGGTGATGTGCTTGAACATCTCGCCGACCATGTGCGGTGGCGTGCCGATGACGGCGCCGTAGTTCAGTTTCCCAGGATTGGCCTTGGTGTAGGCGACGAGTTCCTTGACGCTGTTCGCCGGAATCTTCGGGTTGATCGCGATCACGAGTGGCGCCGACGAAACCATCGCCACCGCGGTAAAGTCCTTGATCGGATCGAAACCCGGATTTTTGTAAAGCTGCGGACTGATCGCGAACGAGCCTGCGGTTGCGGCGAGAAGCGTGTATCCATCAGGCGGTGAGCTTGCCACGGCCCGTGCCGCCAAACTGCCGCCGGCGCCGGCATGGTTTTCGACCACGACCGGGCCAAGATGGTCCGACAGCCACGAGCCGATCAGGCGCGCCGACACATCCGGCGGTCCGCCGGGGCCAAACGGTACGATCAGCTTGATCGGATGATCAGGGAAGTTTTCCGCTGCGTGGATAGACGCCAGACCAGTTGCGGCGATGCCGGCCATTACAGCCGGCAATATCGCGAGCCGTCTGATCCCGCGCGCCGCACCACGGTTCATGCCGCTCCCTCCCGTTACACACCTTCATGTGATCGTAGCATTGCCGTAGCCGAGGCCGCTAACGCACAGGCCGCCTTGCACCTTTTTGTGCACTGCGCTAAGGCTCGCGGAGTTCCGCCGCTCGCGCGAATCCGCTGAAATTCGGGGCAAATCAGCGCGGTCTCGTGCTTCACGGAACCTCGCCGCCACGGACACATTCCGGTCGGGAAACGTGTCCGATAATGGCCGAACAGAGGACTCCGCGATGACCCAATCGACGAGTCAGTTTTTGCTTGGCTATCTGCCGCTGGTCGTTTTCATCGGTGTCGCGACGGTGATCGGGGTTGTGCTGTTGGCAGTGGCCTTCGTGGTTGCCTACCAGCAGCCCGATCCGGAAAAGCTTTCCGCCTACGAATGCGGGTTCAACGCCTTCGATGACGCGCGTATGAAATTCGATGTGCGCTTCTATCTCGTCGCGATTCTTTTTATCATCTTCGATCTCGAGGTCGCCTTTCTGTTTCCGTGGGCCGCTGCCTACGGCAAGCTCGGGGTCTATGGCTTTTGGTCGATGATGGTTTTCCTCGGCGTGCTGACGATCGGCTTCATCTACGAGTGGAAAAAGGGAGCGCTTGAATGGGACTGAGCGAGCCTGCCATCGTCACCCCGAACCGCGGCATTATCGATCCGAACGCGCCCAAGCCAGCCGGCGCGAACGATCCGTTCTTCACCGGCCTCAATAGCGAGCTCTCTGACAAGGGATTCCTTGTTGCCGCCGCCGATGACCTGATTGCCTGGGCGCGGACCGGCTCGCTGATGTGGATGACGTTCGGCCTTGCCTGCTGCGCTGTCGAAATGATGCAGATGTCGATGCCGCGCTACGATGCCGAACGTTTCGGGTTTGCACCGCGCGCTTCACCGCGGCAGTCGGACGTCATGATCGTTGCCGGCACGCTCACCAACAAAATGGCGCCAGCGCTTCGCAAGGTCTACGACCAGATGCCGGAGCCGCGTTACGTTATTTCGATGGGGTCGTGCGCCAATGGCGGCGGCTACTATCACTATTCCTATTCGGTGGTGCGCGGCTGTGACCGGATTGTACCGGTCGATATCTACGTGCCCGGCTGCCCGCCGACGGCAGAAGCGTTGCTCTATGGCGTGCTGCTGCTGCAAAAGAAAATCCGCCGGACCGCGACAATCGAACGCTGATCATGGATGAGACGCTCGATACACTCGGCAAGGCGATCACCGGTTCGCTTGGCACCTCGGTGACGGGTTACGCTGTCGCGCACCATGAATTGAACGTGACTGTGCGGGCGCCCGACATCGTTTCGGTGATGCGGTTCCTGCGCGATGACCCTCGCTGCCAGTTCTGGAATCTGATTGACGTCACCGCTGTCGATTGGCCAAGCCGCGAGCGCCGCTTCGACGTGGTCTATCACTTGCTGTCGCCGAAACAGAACGCACGCATCCGCGTCAAGGCCGAAACCGATGAAGCGACGCCCGTGCCGTCGATCATCGACGTATTTCCCGGCACCGACTGGATGGAGCGCGAGACCTACGATCTCTACGGCATTGTGTTCACCGGCCATCCGGACATGCGGCGGATCCTGACCGATTACGGATTCGAAGGGCATCCGCTGCGCAAAGACTTCCCGCTGACCGGGTTCGTCGAAGTTCGCTACGACGACGAGCTCAAGCGCGTGGTTTATGAGCCGGTTCGTCTCGTCCAGGAATTCCGCAACTTCGATTTTCTGTCGCCGTGGGAAGGCACCGACTACGTGCTGCCCGGCGACGAGAAGGCGAAGCCGGAAGGGAAGGGGTCTTGAGATGAAGCCAACGCTCAAGCCCGGAATGACCCATCGCTTCTCCTATCAGGTGCCGGAGAACAAGACGGTGCCCTACACCTATCCGGAGGCGCCCGAAATCGCCTCGATGCCGAAGGTATTCGCGACCGGCAACATGATCATCCTGATGGAGTGGGTGTGCAGCCAGCTTCTCGGTCCGCATCTCGACGCGGGCGAGGGCAGTCTCGGCGTGCATGTCGATGTCAGCCATCTCGCTGCAACACTTCCCGGCATGACTGTCACCGTCGAAGTCGAATGCGCGGACATCGCCGGGCAGCGCGTCAGCTTCAAGGTGAAGGCGCACGACGGTATCGATCTGATCGGCGAAGGCTGGCACGACCGCTTTGTGGTGCTGTGGGATAAATTCAACGCGCGGCTTGCCAATAAAGCCGCGAAGCTTGCGCAGGTGGCGTGATGGCTGAAACCGCACCCGCACAACGCAACTTCACCATCAATTTTGGGCCGCAGCATCCGGCAGCCCACGGTGTGCTGCGCCTGGTGCTGGAGCTCGATGGTGAGGTGGTCGAGCGCGTCGATCCGCATATCGGTCTGCTCCATCGCGGCACTGAGAAGCTGATCGAGCAGAAAACCTATTTGCAGGCGATCCCATATTTCGACAGGCTCGACTACGTCGCGCCGATGAATCAGGAACATGCGTTCTGCCTCGCCGCCGAGAAGCTTCTCGAGCTTTCGGTGCCGCGCCGCGGACAGATCATCCGGGTGCTTTACTGCGAGATCGGCCGGCTGCTGTCGCATCTGCTCAATGTCACGACGCAAGCCATGGACGTCGGCGCGCTCACGCCGCCGCTGTGGGGCTTCGAAGAGCGCGAGAAGCTGATGGGCTTCTATGAGCGCGCATCCGGCTCGCGCATGCACGCGGCGTATTTCCGTGTCGGCGGCGTGCATCAGGACTTGCCACCGAAACTGATCGACGACATCGCGGCGTTCTGCGATCCGTGCCTTAAAATTTGCGACGATCTTGAGGAATTGCTGACCGAAAACCGCATCTTTAAGCAGCGCAACGTCGATATCGGCGTGGTGTCGCTCGAGGAGGCCTGGGCGCGCGGCTTTTCCGGCGTCATGGTGCGGGGTTCCGGCGCAGCGTGGGATTTGCGCAAATCGCAGCCTTACGAAATTTACTCCGAGCTCGATTTCGATATTCCGATCGGCAAGAACTGCGACAACTACGATCGCTACTGCATTCGCATGGAAGAAATGCGCCAATCGATCCGCATCATGAAGCAATGCATCGAGAAACTGCACGCCGCGGACGGTCAGGGTCCGGTCGTGGTTGAGGATCACAAAATATCGCCGCCTCGACGCGACGTGATGAAGCGATCGATGGAAGGCTTGATCCAACACTTCAAGCTTTACACCGAAGGCTTCAAGGTGCCGGCCGGCGAGGTGTATGCCGCTGTCGAAGCGCCCAAAGGCGAGTTCGGCGTCTATCTGATCGCCGACGGCAGCAACAAACCGTACAAGTGCAAAATCCGCGCGCCGGGCTTCGCCCATCTACAGGCGATGGATTTTATGTGCCGTGGCCACATGCTCGCCGACGTTTCCGCCGTGCTGGGTTCGCTGGATATCGTGTTCGGTGAGGTGGACCGATGACCGTTCGCCGTCTCGCCGAAAAGCAGCCGCCGAGCTTTGCGTTCACGCCGGAGAATCTCGAATGGGCGAAGGCGCGAATGGAAAAATACCCCGCCGGCCGTCAGCAATCAGCCGTCATTCCGATTTTATGGAAGGCGCAGGAGCAATGCTGCGGCTGGCTGCCGCAGAAGGCGATGGAAGCGACCGCGGAACTGCTCGGCATGGCGAAGATCCGCGTGCTGGAAGTCGCCACGTTCTACACGATGTTCAATCTGTCGCCAGTCGGAAAATTTTACGTGCAGCTTTGCGGCACCACGCCCTGCGTGCTGCGCGGCGCCGACGAACTGAAAAAAGTCTGCCGCAAGATGATCGGTGACCAGGATCACGTCACTAATGACGGCCTGTTTTCCTGGACCGAGGTAGAATGTCTCGGCGCCTGCGTGAACGCGCCAATGGTGCAGATCAATTACGATTACTACGAAGACCTCACCGCGGATTCGTTTTCGCGTATCCTCAACGATATGTCCGTCGGCAAGACGCCGAAGCCCGGACCGCAGGTCGACCGCCTCAACTCGGCGCCGATCGGCGGCCAGACAACACTGTTGGACAAGGCCTGACCGATGCTCGCCGACAAGGATCGCATCTTCAAAAATCTCTACAGCCAGGGCGATTGGGGCCTTGAAGGTGCGCGGGCGCGCGGCGCCTGGGACGGCACCAAGGCGATTATCGAAAAAGGCCGCGACGGCATCATCAATGAGATGAAGGCGTCAGGGCAGCGCGGCCGCGGCGGCGCGGGTTTTCCGACCGGCCTGAAGTGGTCGTTCATGCCGAAGCAGCCCGGCGAGCGTCCGCAATATCTGGTCATCAACGCTGACGAGTCCGAGCCGGGTACCTGCAAGGACCGCGAGGTCATGCGCAACGATCCGCACCTTCTCGTCGAAGGCTGCCTGATCGCAAGCTTCGCGATGGGCGCGAACCATTGCTACATCTACGTCCGCGGCGAGTTCATCCGCGAGCGTGAACGGCTCGAAGCCGCCGTGCAGCAGGCCTACGACGCGAAGCTGATTGGCAAGAACAATATCCACGGCTGGGATTTCGATCTCGTCGTGCATCACGGCGCCGGCGCCTACATCTGCGGCGAGGAAACCGCGCTGCTCGAAAGCCTCGAAGGCAAGAAGGGCCAGCCGCGGCTCAAGCCGCCGTTCCCGGCGAACGTCGGCCTCTACGGCTGTCCGACCACCGTCAACAATGTCGAGACCATTGCGCAGGTGCCGGACATCATGCGGCGCGGCGCGGCGTGGTTCGCAGGCATCGGACGGCATAACAATAGCGGCACCAAGCTCTATTGCATCTCAGGCCACGTCGAGCGGCCGTGCAATGTCGAAGAAAATATGGGCATTCCGCTTCGTGAGCTGATCGAGAGACATGCGGGTGGTGTGCGCGGCGGCTGGGACAATCTGCTCGCGGTTATTCCCGGCGGTTCGTCGATGCCTCTCGTTCCGGCCGGACCGGATCAGTGTGATACGCTGCTGATGGACTTTGACGGCTGCCGCGACAAAAAATCCGCGCTCGGCACCGCCGCCGTGATCGTCATGGACAAGTCCGCCGACATCGTCAAAGCGATGGCGCGCATTTCCTATTTCTACAAGCACGAAAGCTGCGGCCAGTGCACGCCGTGCCGCGAAGGCATGGGCTGGATGTGGCGCGTGCTCGAACGCATGGCCGTAGGTCACGCGCAGAAGCGCGAAATCGACATGCTGATGGAAGTCACGACCCAAATCGAAGGCCATACCATCTGCGCGTTTGGCGACGGCGCGGCGTGGCCGGTACAGGGGCTGCTGCGTCACTTCCGTCCGGAGATCGAGCGGCGGATCGACGAGTACACCCGGAACGCGCAGCCCGATGCTGCAGCCGTGGCCGCGGAGTGACTACGATGAGCGACCGACATCTCGCCCAGCTCAACATCGGCCGTTTCCGCTATCCGACCGACGATCCGCGCATGGCGGATTTCATGAATAATCTCGATCTGGTGAATGCTCTGGCCGAGCGCAGCAAGGGATTTGTCTTGCGCCTGAAAGACGACAGCAATAACGCCACGAACTTCCGGCCTTTTCCCGACCCCAACATGGCGGTCAATTTGTCGGTATGGGAAAGCGTCGAAGCGCTCGAACGCTTCGTGTGGCAGACCATTCACAAGCGTTTCTACGGCCGCCGCCCGGACTGGTTTGAAAAAATGGACACACCGCACTTTGTCATGTGGTGGGTGTCCGCCGGCCATCAGCCCACGCTCGACGAAGCGAAAGAGCGGCTTGAGCACCTCGTGACGCATGGCCCCTCCGATCATGCTTTTGGCTGGGAGAGCGTCCCCGCCGCGCAATTGTGGAAGACGGCGCGCTGTGCCGTACCGGACGGACAGGTAGCATGACCAAGATCATCGTCGACGGTCACGAAGTCGATGTCCCGCCGGAGTACACGCTGCTTCAGGCCTGCGAGGCCGGCGGCGCGGAAATTCCGCGCTTCTGCTTTCACGAGCGGCTGTCGATTGCCGGCAATTGTCGGATGTGCCTGATCGAGGTCGCCGGCGTGCCGAAGCCGCAAGCCTCCTGCGCCATGGCGGTGAAGGATCTGATGCCGAACAAGGACGGCTCGCCGAAAGTGCTATCGACCCGTTCGCCGATGGTGCGCAAGGCGCGCGAAGGCGTGATGGAATTTCTGCTGATCAACCATCCGCTCGATTGCCCGATTTGCGACCAGGGTGGTGAGTGCGACTTGCAGGACCAGTCGATGGCTTATGGCATCGACGCCAGCCGTTTCCACGAGAATAAGCGGGCGGTCGAGGACAAATATCTCGGCGCGCTGGTCAAGACCTCGATGAATCGCTGCATCCAGTGCACCCGCTGCGTGCGCTTTGCGACGGAAGTCGCCGGCGTGCCGGAGCTCGGGGCCATCGGCCGCGGCGAGGATATGGAAATCACGACGTATCTCGAGTCGGCGATGACGTCGGAGCTGCAGGCCAACGTCGTCGATATCTGTCCGGTCGGCGCTCTGACGTCGAAGCCGTATGCGTTCGCGGCGCGGCCGTGGGAGCTCAACAAGACGGAATCGGTCGACGTGATGGACGCGCTCGGCTGCGCCATCCGCATCGATACCCGCGGCCGTGAGGTGATGCGGATCCTGCCGCGCACCAATGAAGACATCAACGACGAGTGGATTTCCGACAAGACCCGGCACGTGGTCGATGGTCTGCGCACGCAACGGCTCGATCAGCCGTACATCCGCGAGAACGGCCAGTTGCGCCCGGCGACCTGGAGCGAGGCCTTCAAGGCCATCGCCGCGAAAGTGGCGCGCGGCAATCCCAAGCGCATCGGCGCCATGGTTGGCGACCTTGCCGCGGTCGAAGAGATTTTTGCGCTCAAGGAGCTGATGACGCGGCTTGGCGTCGCCAATCTCGACTGCCGGCAGGACGGTTCGGTGCTCGATCCGAAATGGGGCAGGGCGAGCTACCTGTTCAACGCGACCATTGCCGGTATCGATGCCGCGGACGCACTGCTTATCGTCGGTTCGAATCCGCGCAAGGAAGCCGCCATTCTCAATGCCCGCATCCGCAAGCGCTGGCGCGCGAGCAATTTCCCGATCGGCCTGATCGGGCCGAAGGCGGATCTGACTTACACTTACGATTATCTTGGTGCCGGCGCCGAGACGCTTGCCGACATCGCGCGGCATTCGTTCGCCGACGTGATGCGCAAGGCCGAGCGTCCGTTATTGCTGGTTGGCGCGGCGGCGTTCGCGCGTGCTGATGGCAACGCGATTGCGTCGCTCGCCGCGAAGGCCGCGGCCGATCTTGGCGTGACAAAGGATGGCTGGAACGGCTACTGCGTGCTGCATAGCGCAGCCTCGCGGGTCGGTGCGCTCGATCTCGGTTTTGTGCCCGGCGATGGCGGTCTGAACACACGGCAGATGGCGGCATCCGGGTCTCTCGATGCGGTCTTCCTGCTCGGCGTCGATGAGATCGATATCGCTGCGGGCACCTTCGTTATCTATATCGGCACGCAGGGCGACCGCGGTGCGATGCGGGCCGACGTGGTGCTGCCGGGTGCGGCCTATCCCGAAAAGTCCGGCATTTACGTCAATACCGAAGGCCGCGTGCAGATGGCGAGCCGCGCTGCGTTCCCGCCGGGCGATGCACGCGAGGATTGGGCGATCTTGCGCGCGCTGTCGGACGTGCTCGGCAAGAAGCTGCCCTACGATTCACTTGGCCAGTTACGGCAAGCGATATTCAAGGTGCATCCGCATCTGATGCGCACCGGCGAGATTGCGCCTGCGGACGCCGCCGACCTGAAGAAACTGGCGAGCCTCGGCGGCAACACCGATAAGGCGCCGCTGTCGTCGAGCGTCGATAATTTCTACTTCACCAATCCCATTGCGCGGTGTTCCGCGGTCATGGCGGAGTGTTCGGCTATTGCCGCCGGGCGTCCGGTCATGACGGCTGCGGAATAGAGGACGGCAGAATGGCGGAGTTTTGGTCCGACTACATCTGGCCGCTGGTTATCATGGTGGCGGAGAGCGTGTTGCTCCTCGTCGTCCTTTTGATTTCCGTTGCCTATGTGCTGTTGGCCGACCGCAAAATCTGGGCGGCGGTGCAGCTCCGTCGCGGACCGAATGTCGTCGGACCGTGGGGATTACTGCAATCGTTCGCCGACCTGCTCAAATTCATTCTCAAGGAGCCGGTCATTCCGGCCGGTGCCAACAAGGGCGTATTCTTGCTGGCGCCGCTGGTGACTTGCGTGCTGGCGCTTGCCGCCTGGGCTGTGATCCCGGTCGATGCCGGTTGGGTGATTTCCAACATCAACGTCGGCATCCTCTACATTTTTGCTATCTCGTCGCTCGGCGTGTACGGCGTGATCATGGCCGGCTGGGCGTCGAATTCGAAATATCCGTTCCTTGCCGCGCTCCGTTCGGCCGCACAGATGGTGTCCTACGAAGTCTCGATCGGCTTCGTCATCATCACTGTGCTGCTCTGCGTCGGCTCGCTCAATCTCACCGCGATTGTCGAGGCGCAGCAGAATCGCGGCCTTGCGACATCGCTCGGCGTGCCGTGGCTCAGCATCCTGAACTGGTATTGGCTGCCGCTGTTTCCGATGCTGATGATCTTCTTCGTCTCGGCGCTGGCCGAGACCAACCGGCCGCCGTTCGATCTGGTTGAAGCGGAATCCGAGCTGGTCGCGGGCTTCATGGTCGAATACGGCTCGACGCCGTACATGATGTTCATGCTCGGCGAATACGTCGCCGTCTGTACCATGTGCGCGATAGCGACCATCCTGTTCCTCGGTGGCTGGCTGCCGCCGCTGATGGTGCCGCCTTTCACCTGGATACCAGGCATCATCTGGTTCGTGCTCAAGTCGTTCTTCGTGTTCTTCATGTTCGCGATGGTGAAAGCGTTCGTGCCGCGCTATCGCTACGACCAATTGATGCGGCTCGGCTGGAAGGTGTTTCTGCCGATTTCGCTGGCGATGGTTGTGATCGTGGCCGCCGCGTTGCAGATCACCGGGTGGGCGCCGCAGTGATGGGAGCAGGGCATGGAATACTCTTTGCCGGCCTGGCTCGGCGGACTTATCGGAACCGTGATCGCGGTTGCGATCTACATTCTGGCGATCCGCGTGATCG
>Ga0302325_10014579_pt1 | contig 16730 bp, 10 predicted proteins | sample Palsa_T0_2_FD_201948 | JGI IMG/M metagenome (GOLD analysis project Ga0302325, IMG submission 201948) | Peat permafrost microbial communities from Stordalen Mire near Abisko, Sweden - Palsa_T0_2 | ecosystem: Environmental > Terrestrial > Soil > Palsa > Peat permafrost | place: Sweden: Abisko... | reverse complement strand
CACATATTCGGCCGACACGTTCAACGGCTTGATGACGTTGTCCAGCGTGAGGTTGAAGCCTTCGATGACTTTTTTGAAGTCGCCCTGGTGCTTGGCCGCATCGGCGCGCACCGCCAACTTGCCTTCCAGCATCGCCTGTGTCAGACCTACGCCGTCGCCCACCAGCCGCGCAAGCGCGTCGATGCAGACGTTCAGGTTGTTCTTGATTTCGTTGAAATCGCCGGCGTACGCATCGGTGATCTTAGGCGGAATGTCGCCCTTCGAGATGCGGTCCACATATTCGGCCGACACGTTCAAGGGTTTAATGACGTTGTCCAGCGTGAGGTTGAAGCCTTCGATGACCTTCTTGAAGTCGCCCTGATGCTTGGCCGCGTCGGCGCGCACCGCGAGTTTGCCTTCCAGCATCGCCTGCGTCAGACCCACGCCGTCGCCCACCAGCCGGGCAAGCGCGTCGATGCAGACGTTCAGGTTGTTCTTGATTTCGTTGAAATCGCCGGCGTAGGCGTCGGTGATCTTGGGCGGGATATCGCCCTTCGAGATACGGTCCATGTACTCGGCGGAGACATTCAAGGGCTTGATCACCGAGTCCAGCATCCCATTCAGGCTCTCGACGACGGCGCGGTCGCTACCTTCAAACAGGTCCGCGCGCGCCCGCTCCGCGAGGCGGCCTTGCTGGAGAGCGGTGGCTACCCGGATTATCTCGTCCTGCAGCAGATCCTTCCGCTGTGCCTCCTGTTCATCATGTTCCGGAAGGTCCAAAACGGCGGCGCCGGACGGGTTTCGCGTCGGGCCAACGTTCCGGCCGTTACCTGTTTGTCTTGCCATTAGTCTGCTCCTTATATTCCTTATTGCTTTAGTTGTTCAGATCCCAAAAAGCCGGCGAAACCGCCCGCCTCACCACCAGCGCCACTGCCTGCCGCCATAGTCAGCGATTCACGCAGCCTCACGTTACAGTTCTCCGTCATCGGAGGGCCGTGCCCGAAGTAGATCGCCCGGACATCGCGGGCGCACACTTTCTCCATTGCCGCCAGAAAATCCGGCTCATAAGTGCCGGTTGCCGCCGCGTTCACCACGGGGGTGTCGCCGGCGAAGAGTACGCCCTCGGCCCGGTTGTAAAGGCAGATCGAGTCGCTACTGTGGCCCGGCGTATGGATTACCTCGAAATAGGCGTCGCCCATTTTGATGGTGTCCCCGTCGCGCACCAGACAATCGACGCCCTCGGTATTCGGTGAAAATGCGAAAACTTTGGGGTGGAACGCCTCACGGACCCTCGGCAACAAAGCGGTGTGATCGTAATGGTTATGGGTCAGCACAACCTGTTCCACGGGCCACTTACCGACTCCCGTGGGTGCCTGTGCGATGCTCGCAAGGATGGCCGGGTCCTGGCCCACGTCCACCAGGGTGTTGACATCCTCCAGCCGGCTCGAGTTGCCCAGCACCAGGTAAACCTGGGAGGTATAGACTTCGCCGCTGTTTTCGAGCGTCACGATCCGCACTCGGCGCCCTCCACTTTGCGGAACACCTGAACGTCGGGGATCGCCCGCTGGAAGAGCCGGTCGAGTTCCGGCGGCATGTCCTGCGTCAGCTCGCTGGCGAACAGGCCGCCGGGCGCCAGAGCGCGGTGAAACATCTTGAGGACCGCGATTCTCTCCCCCGGCTGGAAGTGGAGCAGCACGTTCTTGCACAAGACCAGCGAATATCCCTGACCGATTTCCTGGAACGAAAGAAGATCGTGTTGCTGAAACACGACGCGCTGCCGGATGTTGTCGATCACGCGAAAGTAATCGTGTTGGCCATTCGGTTCGAAGTACTTTTCGAGGATGCCCTCCGGCAACCGCGATAACTCGTCCCGCGGGTACAGGGCCGCCTGTATCATTTGGGCGAACTGCCCGGTGCTTTCCACATCGGTGGCATCGATACGGAGGTTGTTGAAGGCGAAGTGTCCCATCCGCTCGGCAAGGATCATGGCCAGCGTATAAGGCTCCTGGCCCATGGCCGAGCCGGCGTCCCAGACGCGCGGATGGCTGCGGCCCGCCAAGTTGGGGAGGAGGGTTTCCACTACGCGCTCCAGCACCTGTTGATCGCGAAAAAAGAAAGTAAACGCCAAAATCAAGACCTCTCTACATTTAGCTGCGGGGCAGGGCTCCAGTCCTGCGGCCTCCAGTGCTCGCGGTGCCCAACTTCACGCGGCATTGGCGGCGATATCAATGGTTTTCTCAGTGTCCAGGACCAGCAGCAGCCGGCCCTTGAGTTTGTACACGCCCTGGAGCAAATCCCGCGCGGCGGGATCCACGTTATCCGGCACCGGCTCGAACGTCTCGGAATCTACAGCCACTACATCGCCTATTTCGTCCACCAACAGGCTGACAGCGGCGCCTTCTTTGGTGCGCACAACCGCGTTCATGGGGGTCTGGCCGTCGGCCCGGGCGCGCAGTTTCAGGCGCCCGCGCATGTCCACGGCGGTGACAATCTGGCCGCGCAGGTTAATGAGTCCCTCAATCACGCTGGGGGCCAGCGGCACCTGGGTCATCTCCTGATAGCGCAGCACCTCCTGGACCTGTAACACGTCGATGCCGAAGAAGAGGCCATCCACGAAAAAGGTGGCGTATTCCCGGCTGGTCCGGGCCGTTTCGGCCGGCGTGCCATTTGCGGTTTGCAGAGCTTTCATGGGCTTCAAACTTTCTCCCCGGCGGGCGCATGCGCATCCGGCGTTCCTACCGCGTTCGCCAGCTTGGCCAGAGATACCAGCATGGCGTCCCGATCGAACTTCATTTGGTAATCGGCGAAACCCCGCGGATGCTCCCGCTGCGCCTGAGCTTGCTCGGCGCTGTCGATCAGGGCCAGCGCGGGAACGTGGACCAAGCCGGGCAGGCGGCGCATTTCCTCCAGGAGACCGCGGCCGCTGCCATCCGGCGGCAGATCCAGACCGGCCAGCACCACGTCGACATTGCGGCTCTCCAGTTCCCGCAAAGCCCCTTGAGTGTCGGCCGCCTCGACCACGTGGTATCCGGCCATTTCGAGCGAGTTGCGAACCAGGCCGCGCACGAAAGGCGAAGCCTCCGCGATCATGACGGTGGCGCTGTTGGCGCGCTGCGCATCCCCGCTACCGAACCAGCCCTCATCGGCCGCTTCAATTACGGCGTGCAGATCGAGCAGGTCGGTCACCTTCTTGCCGACCACCGCGGATCCCAACAATCCATGCCGCGCGGCGGCCTGGCGGACCGTCACTTGATCCTCTACGATGTCCAGGATCTGGTCCACCAGGATGCCGATGCTGCGCTCTCCGTTACTAAACACCACCACCTGCGCGGGATCCTGGCAACCGGCGGCGTCCGCCGCACCGGGATCGAGGATGGGCGCCAGTGACGCCAGCGGTAGAATCCGCCCCCGATATTGGACGACGCGCCTGCCGCCGGCGTGCTCGATTTTGGAAAGAGAGATCTCCTCCAGCCGCGCCACCAGCGAAAGGGGAACCGCCAGACGTTCGAATGATCCCGCCCGGAATAGCAGGAATGTCTGGCGTTCGTTGCCGGAGTGGTCGGCGCGTTGAACCTCCGCGGTGGACTTGTCGCGCGATTCCCGCACCACACCGGATAATTGCGCGATTCCCGATACGTCCAGAATCAGGGCCACGCGGCCATCGCCCATGATCGTAGCGCCGGCGTAGCAGTTCAAGCCCTTCAACTGCTTGCCGAGCGGCTTTACTACAATTTCCTGAGTATCGCTGATGCCATCCACTACCAGGCCAAACTGGCGGTCCTCGGCTTGCAGCACCACGATATTCACCACATTGGATTCGCCCGTGCTGCCGAGCTTCAATACGTCGGCTAGATAAACCAGCGGCAGCAGGCTGCCCCGCCTGCGGTAGAACGGGGTGTCGTGGATGCGTTCGATCTGCCGTTTTCCGGACTCGCCCTCGAGACGGATCAGTTCCAGCAGACTTACTTGGGGGATTACGTACCGTTCGCCGATTCCCTGCAGCTTGCGCGGCTGCGATCGTCTTTCCCACAGTGTAACCACCAGGCCCGGGATGATGGCTAACGTGAGAGGGATCTTCAGCTTCAGCGTGGTCCCTTCACCCAGGCGGCTGACCAATTCCACCACGCCGCCGATCTTTTCGATATTGGTTTTGACGACGTCCATGCCGACGCCGCGACCGCTAACGCTAGTAATCTTAGCTGCAGTGGAGAAGCCGGCCAGGAAGATAAACGCCAGCGCTTCCCGGTCGGTCATGCGCTCCGCCTGCTCGAGCCGTATCAGCCCTTTTTGAACGGCTTTATTTTTCAGGGCCTGAACGTCGATTCCCGCGCCATCGTCGGCGATCTCGATGTTCACCTGGCCGCCCTCGTGGAAGGCGCGCAGGATCAACTTGCCGTAGGCCGGCTTGCCGTTGCGGACGCGCACCTCGGGCTTTTCGATCCCATGGTCGCAACAGTTGCGCACAATGTGCGTGAGCGGGTCCTTGATGGCTTCGATGATGGTCTTGTCGAGCTCGGTATCCGCGCCTTCCATCTCCAGGTGGATCTGTTTGCCAAAAGAAGTGGCCAGATCGCGCACTACCCGCGGCAGTTTGTTCCAAACCACGCCGATAGGCTGCATGCGGGTCTTCATGACGCCTTCCTGCAGTTCGGTGGTGATGAGGTTGAGGCGCTGCGAGGTGGCGTTGAGAGTGGAATCTTCCTGGTGGGCGGTGAACTGGAGAATCTGGTTGCGGGCCAGCACCAGCTCGCCCACCAGATTCATGAGCTTGTCGAGCAATACCACATCCACCCGGATGGTGGAGTCCGCGATGGAAGAACTTTTTGGGCCAGTCTTCTCCTCGGGGTCGGGGGAAACTGCGGGAGCGGGAGGAGACGCCTCGACCGGCGTGGCGGTGGCGGCCAGGGAGCAGGCTGCTTCCAGGCGTTTGTGCAGGCCGGCATAGTCCTCGGGTCCTTCGTGGCCGGTTGTTTCGATAGCCACCAGGACGGTTTTGACTACATCCACGGTCTCCAGAATGAGCGTGACTAACTCGGGGGTGAGTTCGCGTTTCCCTTCGCGCAGTTGGCTGAGGATGTTCTCCGCCAGGTGGGTAACACCTCCCAGCGTGGCGAACCCCAGGAATCCGCAAGTCCCTTTAATGGTATGAATTGTACGGAAGACACTAGCCAGGAGCTGGGGATCTTGGGGGCGCTTTTCAAGCTCCACCATCTCCTGGTCCAGGCGGGCCAGACTCTCGTTGCTTTCAATGAGGAACTCTCTAATGACTTCTTGGTCGTCCATCCCTCGCCGCCAGACACACTTTCTTTTTGGATTTCAGAATGCTAGTGGCGGGAACGTTGGGAAAGTCTCAATTTTGTCCCCGAACCGGTCCGGCGTGGCGAAAGTGCACACAATGGGCCCGCCAGAGTCGGGTGTGGAGTTCCATGCCAGCACGGAGCTGGCGCTATTATGGTTATCGATTCTGGGGAAACGCGATGATGAAATCTCTGCTGCGAGATGTCAGCCATGGCCTGCGGATGCTGCGCAAGAATCCGGGATTTGCCGCCCTGGCTGTAACGACCCTGGCCGTCGGCATCGGCGCAACCACGGCGGTATTCAGCCTGGTGAACGCGGTACTGTTGCGCGCCCTGCCGTACCGGGATCCGGAACGGCTCGTTTTCCTTTTTGAGCCAAATCCCCATTTTCCGGGTGTGCCGCTCGAAGCGTGGGCGCCGTCCAATGGAGAATTCTACGACTGGCAAAGACAAAGCCGCTCGTTCGCGAATCTTGCGCTATTTACCAACGACCGCATAAATCTTTCGGTGAATGGCATCGCCATGCGCGTAGCCGGCTCCCGCGTAACTGGCGAGTTCTTCCAACTCCTCGGGATCGCGCCGGAACTGGGCCGCGCCGTGGCCGCCGATGACGACAAACCGGGGAAAGGACAGGTTGTCGTAATCAGCCACGCGCTCTGGCAATCCCAATTCGGTTTCGATCGCGCCGTGCTCCGAAAGGAACTGCTGCTCAACGCGCGGCCCTATCGGATCATCGGCGTGATGCCCGCCGGCTTTGCCTTTCCGCATGGGACGGAGAGTCTGGAAACGATCGGTAAAGCGACCGATGTCTGGGTGCCCTGGGCGATGACGCCGCAACAAAGGGCTTCCCGGGAGGACAGCGCCGGCAACGCCATTGGGCGCATGCGGCCAGGCGTTTCCTTGACCCAGGTGCAAGCGGAAATGAGCGCGATGGTTACCCGTCTCGACCCACTCCGCCCGCCGCCGTTTCACGGCTCCGTAGCCGTTGTCCGTCCGTTTGACGTCTCCATAACCGGAGCGTCGCGGCGCGCCTTGCTGATCTTTCTGGCCGCTGTGGTTCTGGTGTTGCTGATCGCGTGCAGTAACGTCGCCAGCCTGGTTCTGGCGCGCGCGAACGCGAGAATTCTGGAAATCGGCGTGCGAACCGCGTTGGGCGCCTCCCGATTGCGTCTTGTCCGCCAACTGCTGGCTGAATCGTTGTGCCTCGCCGCAACTGGCGGCATCATGGGAGTGTTGGCGGCATCGCTGGTGGTCCGGCTGCTCGTACACATCCATCCAGCCGGTATCCCGCGCCTCGAAGAGATTTCGATTGACGGGCGGGTATTGCTCTTCACCGTCTGCGCGTCTTTGGCGACGGTCCTTTTGTTCGGATTGTTTCCAGCGTTGTCTATCTCGCGGTGCAATTTAAACGAGGTGCTGAAGAATTCGGGTAACCGCACTGTGAAAGGGGCCGGGGGCCGATTGCAGCGCGCGTTGACGATCGCGGAAGTGGCGCTCACGTTCGTCTTGCTCGCCGGATCGGGCTTGCTGATTCGCAGCTTTCTGAACGTGCAGTCTGTCGACAAAGGTTTTACCTCATGGTCGACGTTGACCGCGCATATCCAACTCGACGAAAGGTACAACCAGCCGCAACGTCAAAGCGCATTCTTCCGCACCCTGCTTGACAGGGCCGGCGCCCTGCCGGGAGTCGAAGCGGCCGCAGCCATCAACTATGTGCCGCTGGGCGGGGGCGAGTCTCTCAGTCAGTTGAACGTGGAGGGGCACCCGGTAGACGAAAAGACGCTGTTTGAGATTCGCGCCATCACGCCCCGCTACATTGCCGCTATGGGCATACCTTTGCTCGGCGGCAGAGTCTTCACCGATGACGACGCTCCCGGCCGTCCGCCAGTCGCGATGGTGAGCCGGAGCTTTGCCCGGCGATACTTTCCCGGACAGGATGCCGTGGGGAAACGGTGCCGTAGTGATACGGACGCACCGTGGTGGACCATCGTTGGCGTGGTAGCCGACGTCCGGCAGTGGAACTTGGAAGCCACACCACCCATGCAAGTCTATCTGCCCCTATGGCAATCCAACTCCGCGTCCGTAGTGGTGCGAACCAGGCTCGCTCCGGAACGCCTGGCGTCCAGCCTGCGCGCCGTGCTGCGGGATCTCGATCCGACGCTAGCGCTGGCCGATGTCGAGAGCATGCGCCAGTTGGTATCCGCGGCTACCGCGCAGCGCCGGTTTCAGACTCTTCTAGTGACTGCGTTCGGAGGCGTGGCTCTCTTGTTGTCCCTGATGGGATTGTACGCATTGATGGCCTATTCGGTCGAGCAGAGAACGGGCGAGATCGGGATTCGCATGGCCCTGGGAGCGCAGCGGTCGAGCGTAATGCGCATGGTCTTGAAACAGGGCGCTGCACTCGCGCTCACCGGCATTGTACTGGGGTTTGCCTGCGCCTGGGCCATGACGCGATCCATAGCCAGCCTGCTCTTCGAGGTGAAGCCGACCGATGCGCTCACCTTCTTCGGCGTCGCCATTTTGTTCTGTGCAGTCGCGTTGGCTGCGTGCTATGTGCCTGCGCGGCGCGCCACCCGCGTGGACCCCATGGTCGCATTGCGCTATGAGTGAGGAAACCGCATGACTTGCTGTTGCCCCGGCGGGAGCGACTGCCACACCGCGAGCGGAATCGCATTCACGTCGCGGCTGTAGTCGGCATACCAGCAGCGCACGTAGCGGATCGTGACCAGAGCGCGTGGGGTATCGGTCACATTGGGCGTGCCGCGATGCAAAGCCCAGGCATGGCGGATCAGCACATCGCCCAGGTTCAGAGTGACCGGCCGCGGCTCGATTTCTCCGTCCGCAACCGAACGCAGCGCCTCGTTTCTCGGCATCCTGTGAGTGCCGGGCGCTATCTCAATGGGACCGTGCTCCGGCGAAATGTCACTCAGTCCGAAGCTGACCACCAGCATATAGACGGGTAGCGGCAGGTCGGGCGCCTCGGCGAATAATGGGTGCTTGTAATCGACATGAAACTCCTGGCGCACCGAGCCTTTGAGGGGGACATCGCAACCCCATTGATCGGCCACCACCCTCTTGTCCATCACCCTGCGCACGATGTCCAGAACGCCGCCATCCAAGAAGAATTCCGGGGCAAAGCAGGGCGGCTCGAAAGGCATCGGAAGAAAATGACGATGCTCGCCGCGGTTGGGCCTGTCGCGATTTTTCTCCAGATAGTCCAGCAGCACGGGCCAAAAGGCTTCCCGGCAGCTTTGCACCGCAGACGTGGCGAAATGCGCCTTGAGAACGCAAAAGCCATTTTCCTGAAGCTCCGCGGTTTTGTCGCTGGCAGGCACCAGATCTCCGTACACTGTATCAGGTCTTGACAGTCGAACCCTGGCGCAGACTAGCTTGTGGGCGGCCAAGCACGGCCTGGTTCCTGGCCTGAGGTCCACCTCCGGGGACGCCTTTTTAGGCGGCTGGAGCCAGCTGAAACCCGGCTGCGGGCAAGAGTGCCCGCCCCAATCAAGCGGCTTTTGACATGCGAATTACTGGCAGCGACGCGCCGTTCGAGAGCGGCACCTCGATCCGATCGATCGCCTGATAGCCGCTTGCCCTAAATAGCCGTTCCCCGGTTAGGGTGGCGCCCAATTCGAAGCCTTTGAAACCCGCCTCCTTGGCGGCCTCTTCGCAAGTTGCGAGAAGCCGGCTGCCAACCCCGCGCCGGGCCCAATCCGGATGGACGAAGAGAGCTCGGATTCTTGCGCTATCCGTAAGTGGGTCGAGCAAATTGTCTTCCCTGCCCGGTCCGCGATCGCCGCCAAACAGAGTCTTGCGTTTGCTCCAACCTCCGCAGCCCGCGATCTGCCGATCCCCGCCCCCGCCCACAACTTCGACGACAAAATACGTACCGTCCGCGATGAGCTGGCTGTCTACGCCCAGAACGGTGCCCAGGGCGCCTTCGATCTGCTCCGGTGAATAGTCACCCGCCTGCAGCGCGCGTACGGACGCGTCGATCAGGTCCCGCAGTGCGGGAACGTCCGCCGGAACAGCGCACCGGATTTCAAACGACATGATTGCTATTATGGGCCACCGCCGGTCTACTCCGCGCGCAGCATGGCGGCAGGGTCCGTTCGCACGGCGTGGAACACCGCGGGCAGCGCAGCCAGCAGGGCCACCACCAGAATGGCGACCGCCGGAAGCGCCAGCATCGCCATGCCGGTAGGCTTCACCTGATACAGCAGCGCCGCGATGTATCGCACCGATGCCATGCCCAGCAGCAGGCCCGCCACTGCTCCCGCCAGCACCATCAGGAAAACGTCAGTTGTCACCAGGCGCGCGATGCCGCCCGCCGGCGCGCCCACGGCCATGCGGATGCAGATTTCGCGCCGCCTCTGCAGCACCGAGTAATCCAGCACGCCATACATGCCGACGCCGCCGAGCAGCACCGCGACGGCCGCAAAGAACAGCGCCAGGGCCGCCAGCAACCGCTCGCGAACAGTGTGCCGCGCGATGAGCTCCTGCTGGGTGGAGATGTTGCTCACGCGGAATTCCGGCCTTCCCCGCGGCACCTCCCGGCGCAGGATGGATGCCATCGCCAGTGGGTTCCGGCTGGACGTGCGCACGATAAACGCCCCGGAACTCTGCGGTACCCATGCCCCCTGCGCATCGATCCGCGCGAATGGCACATACGCCGTGGCAGTTATCGGTTCGCGCATATTGCGGTAGCGCGCGTCGCGAACCAATCCCACGATCCGGATGCGGTCCCGCTGGCTCCCCCATGGTTCAAACCATTTTCCGACCGGATCTTCGCCGCCGAAGTACGCTTTAGCGAAAGCCTCGTTGACCATCGCCACGCTGGGAAACTCGTCGCCCGCCTGGAGGTCTCTACCGTCGATGAGCGGAATCTTCATCGTTTCCAGCCAGCCGGGCGAGACCGCCAGGAAGTAGGCCAGACTGTCCCCGGCACTCACTCCATCGATTGAGACGAAGCTATTCCAGCCGTTGCCGCTCAGCAGCGGCCAACCGGCCAGCGCGACCTTCTCTACGCCCGGCGTCTCCCTTAGATGTTCCGCCGCCTGGTCCCACAAGACCGGCGGCTGCGGACGCCGCGCGACCGTATCGACAGTCAGCAGCCGCTCGGAAGAAAAACCTGTGGGCTGGCTGGACAGCCGGTCCAAAGTCGCGACAAACAGTCCGGCCACAAAGAGCACCACAAAACAGAAAGCGGCCTGCGCCGCGATCAGCGCATGCATCGTACGGCGGCGGCCGTGCGGATCTTCGCCGCCCTTCAGCGCGCCAGCCGGTTCGACGGCCGACGCGCGCAGCGCGGGCGCCAACCCGAATAGGCACGTGATGCCAACGGTCATCGCCAGGACGAATGCCAGCACCCGGCAATCCGCCGGTAGAAACAGGCGCACTGGATCGTCCGGCGGATTGATTCTGCCGGCCACGAACGGCGCCGCCCACCATGCGAACAGGCAGCCCAGGGCGGCCGCCACGCATGCAAGCATTGCACTTTCCACCAGCACCAGTTGCACCATCCGCCATCGCCCCGCGCCGATGGAGACTCTCAGCGCCATCTCGCGCGCCCGCGCGGTGGCTTGCGCCGTCATCAAATTGGCGACGTTGGCCGATGCAATCAACAGCACCAACGCCACCAGCAGACCCAGCGCCGCAAGCGCGCTGCGATACTCCTTCTGAATATCGGATATGCCGGAACCCGCCGGCTCCAGCAGCAGCTTCTGGTGCAGGAATGCATCGATCATCCGCTTGGGCCTTCCACTGAATCCCTTCGCCCGCTCCTCCTGCCACGCTTGAAATACGGCTCGCAGGCGTTCGCCGGCGGCTTGGCGGGCAACGCCCGGTCTGAGCTGCACAAACGGACGGAGCCAGCTGGAGTCAGCGCTGGCGACTCCCGGATGCATCATCGTGGGAAGGAAGATGTCGATTGCCAAGCCAGTCTCGGTGCCGGTGAAATGTGGCGGCGCCACACCCACGATTTCAAACAGTTCGTTGCCGGCGCGGAATGTGCGTCCGATCGCTTTGGGGTCCCTGCCGAAACGGCGCGTCCAATAATCGTAAGAGAGCACGGCGTAGGGATGCGCGCCCGGCGTCACATCGTCGTTTTCGGTCAGCAGCCGCCCCACGTCGGGCTTCAAGCCGAACGAGCCGAACATCCAACCCGAGACGTACTGCCGCCAGGCTTTCTCCATGTCCTCGTCCGAACCGTAGGTGAGATCGGTGCGGTCCGCATACGAAATCGCGATCAACTCGGCTTGATCCTTCACCGCCGCGCGCAACCGGCGGAACAACGGGTACTCCGCACTCTCGCTGACGAAGAAGCGGCCGGCCGGATTTATTCCCTGGCGGGCCAGCACGTATAGACGCTCCGGCGAGGCCACCGGCAATGGCCGCAGCAGCAGCGCGTCGATGAGCCGGAATGCCGCGGTGCAGGCGCCGGTCCCGAGAGCCAGGGACATGATCGCGGCGGCGGACGTCACCTTCCGCTTCATCAGCTGGCGCCAGCCGAAGACCGCGTCCGCGCGTAGCGCACCCAGCCATGCGACGATCCGGGCATCCCGGCTCTCTTCGCGCTGCCTGAGCGCGGAGCCGAACGCCCTCGAGGCTTCAGCCGGATCGCGGCCCTGCTGGATCGCTTCGTCGATGTGCGAGTCGAATTCTTCGTCGATCTCGCGCGTCAAACGATCGTCGCGAAATACATTTGCGATGCGTGACCACAATGACATGCTTAGACCTCTTAGTATACAGACGTCTGAGTGTCTAAAAAGGTAGCGTACCGCCCTCTATCACTCCTGGCGCAGCGCAAGCATGGGGTCGATTCGAGCCGCGCGGCGCGCCGGTATCCAGCAGGCCAGCGCCGCAACCCCCAACAGGATGGCGGGCGTTGCCGCGAAGGTCAGCGGATCGGTGGGCGTCACTCCATATAGCAGGCTGGAAAGCAGGCGCGTGAGTCCCAAAGCGCCAAGCATTCCGGCAATGATTCCGCAGCCGGCCAGGGTCAAGCCTTGCCGCAAAACCAGTGCCAGCACGTTGCCGTACCGCGCCCCCAACGCCATACGCACGCCGATTTCATTGGTGCGCTGCACTACGAAATAATGCATCAGGCCATAGATGCCGATGGCGGACAGAAGCAAAGCAGCCAACGAAAACAGGCCGATCAACGAGGTTTGAAAACGCCGCGCGGCGGTCTGCTCCCCCAGCTGCCGCTCGACGGTAGTCACTTCAAATTTCGCGACGCTCTTGTCCATCGACTGGATCTCGCGCCGCACCGCCGCCGCGATCGTCTGGGGATCGGCCGACGTACGCACAATAACGTCCAGCATGTTGTCCGGCTCCTGCGCGTGTGGGCGAAAGACTTGCGGCGCCACCTGTTTTTCGAGGCCCTGGCGGTGCATATCGCCGGTCACGCCGACCACGGTGATCCACGCCGGTCCGTTGCCGGGGAAACGGAATCGCTTGCCGAGAGGATCCTCGCCCGGTCCCCAGTAGGTCCGCGCCGCGGTTTCATTGACGATGGCGACGGGTGGCGAATCGCGCCGGTCCTCGTCCGAAAAAAAGCGGCCCTTGGTCAGCGGAATACCCGTGGTCTCGAAGTACGGACCGGCAATCGCGTCGTCGGAAGGGCCGGGCTGCTGCGGCTGGCGGCCTTCGATCACAACCGAATCCTCCGGGTACGACGTGAGAAAGCCGGAAATCGCGGCGGCGGAGCGCACCCCCGGAAGACCCTCGACGCGCGCGATAGCCTCGCGGAAATAGGCCACCTCGTGCTGCTCGGTTCTGCCCACGTGTAAGTCGATCCGCATGACCAGAAGCTTTTCCGGCCGGAAGCCGGGTTCGACGCCCTGCAGCCGCACGAAGCTGCGCACCATGAGGCCGGCGCCAACCAACAGCACCAGCGCGATGGAGAACTCGCCGGCTACCAGCATATTCCGGATGCTGCGATCGGCTACGGTGCTCCATTGCCTGCTTCGCGCCAGCATCGGTCCGTTTCGCATCGCCGGCCACAGACCCGAGACGGCGGCTACGAACACGGACAGGCTCAGCGTGAACAACAACACCAGCGGATCGATGCGCGCCTCGTCCAAACGGGGAATCTCTCGCGGCCCAAACGCGATCAGCGCTTTGAGTGCGGCCGCCGCCAGCGCCAGTCCCAGCCCCGCGCCGGCCGTCGAAAGCACCAGGCTCTCTGTCAGAAGTTGTGCGGCGAGCGTCCCACGGCCCGCGCCCAAAGCCCTGCGGACGGTGAACTCCCGCTCGCGCGTCGATCCGCGGGCTAGCAGCAGGTTCGCGACATTGATGCATGCAATCAGCAGCATCAGGAACACGGAGCCGAACAGCACTGCGAGCGGCCGCTCCACCCGTCCGGTAGTCTGCGCGTGAAGAGGAACCACCCGGATATCCGGCAGATTCCGGCTATCGGGGTACTGCGCCGCGAGTTGCCGCGCGATTCCGCGCATGTCCGATTGCGCCTCCCACCACGCGACCCCGGACCGCAGGCGGCCCAGTGCATACCAGATCGAGTCCGATCGCGGACTGGTGCGATTGCGGGCCCAATAAGGATGCGCCGTCACTGGCTCCCAGACCTGCGTATCCGCGAATGGATATTGAAACGACGGCGGCATGATGCCGACGATGCGCAACTTGCGCCCGTCCATGATCAGGTCGGTTCCCAGCGCCTGCGGAGACCTTCCGTACCGGCACTGCCAAAGCCCGTAGCTCAAGACCACCACGCGATCGCCGCGCTTTTCCTCTTCCGCTGAAAAAACGCGTCCCAGCATCGGCGCGACACCCAGCATCGGAAAGAAATTCGCCGGGACTCGCGCGGATCGCATTCGTTCCGGAGGGCCGTCCTTGCTCCCGAGCAGAAAAGTCTGTCCGATGAAAAGCGTCATGTCCTCAAAGGTATGATTGCGGCTTTTCCAATCCGCGAAGTTCAGAAGCGAGACGCGGCCTTCCTGCAGGCCGTGCGCGGCGTCTTCCGACCACAGCATCGCCAGCCGGTCCGGCTCCCTGTAGGGCAGCGGGCGCAGCAGCACGGCGTGAATCACGCTGAAGATGGCCGTGTTTGCGCCGATGCCCAGAGCCAGCGTCAGCACCACCACGGCGCTGAACCCGGGCCGCCGCCGGAACAGGCGCAAGGCGTGGCGCAGATCGCGCGTGAACCGATCCCATAGCAGCCAGCGCCCGTGTTCGTGGAAAGCTTCCTCGAGCGCGGTGACGTTTCCAAAGGCCCGCCGCGCCATGGTCTCGGCGTCTGCGCGCGCTTCGCCGGTTTCCCGAAGCTGTTCGGCTTCGAGTGCCACATGCGATTGGATCTCCTCTGCCAAATCGCTCAACGGACGATTTCTGCGCAGGAACATGGTTACGCCTCTCCTTCACCCGGCGCCAGAATTCGCGAGATCGCGTCGGCCACGCGGCGCCATTGGTTCGTTTTTTCCAAAAGCTGCTTGCGCCCTTGGGCGGTCAACGTGTAAAACCGGGCTTTGCGATTGTTCTCCGAGACGCCCCACGCCGCGCGCACCCACCTTTTGGTTTCCAGCCGCTGCAGCGCCAGATACAGCGACCCATGGTCCACCAGAAAAACATCTTCGGATTGCTGTTGGATGGCGCGCGCGATTCCCTGCCCGTGGCGCGATCCCAGCACCAGCGTGCGCAGGATCAACAAATCCAGGGTCCCTTGCAGTAAGGCCGCTCTCTCTTTTTCGCCGCTTTGGGAAGGCATCCGACATGAGTTTACCGCGGTCTTGGGTCGGATGTCAACAGGAGTCTTGGCGGCAGTTGGTGGGGCGGACCATCGTTTTTCGTGGTCTGCCGCCTTCGCCGTGTGGCAGTTTGTGGGGCGGACCATCGCCTTTCGTGGTCTGCCGCCTTCGCCTAGCCGGTTCGGAGACAATCGTTGCTAACCGGCACCATACTCAGACGTCTGTATATTGTATATGTCGCTCCGGTCACGCATAGCAAACGTGCTTCGCCCCCGTCGCCTGAGCCGTGAAATCGACGAAGAGCTCGAATCGCACATCGAAGAAGCGATTGCCCAGGGCCGCGACCCGGCCGAAGCCCGCCGCGCGTTCGGCTCCCGGCTGCGGCGGCGCGAAGACAGCCGCGATATCCGGCTAATCGTGTGGCTCGATGCGCTCCGCGCCGATGCCGTCTTCGGCTGGCGGCAGCTCATGAAGAGGAAGATCGCCTCGGTCGCGGCGATCCTCTCACTGGCCCTGGCCACCGGCGCGTGCACCTCCGCATTCCGCCTGCTGGACGCCCTGCTGCTGCGGCCTTTGCCCATCGCCGCGCCTGGCCGGCTGTACTTCTGCTTTAACCAGTCGTTCCTTTCCGGCGGCCAGCCCATGACCCTCGATGGCTACGAATATCCGATGTTTCGCCAGATGCGCGCAGCCGTGAAGGGTCGGGCGGAACTGATCGCCATCTCTTACGCAGAGCGCAGGGATCTGACCTTCGCATCGGATCGGGAGACGGAAAAAGCGTATCTGCAGTACGTATCGGGGTGGATGTTCAGCTCTTTCGGATTGCGGCCCGCCTGGGGACGGCTGCTCACTGAAAATGACGATCTTACGCCAGGCGCGCATCCCTACGCTGTCCTTTCTTACGATTATTGGACGCGCCGCTTCGCTCGGGATCCGAAAGTGCTTGGCCGTACTTTCCGCATTGACGACACCCTCTTCGAGATCGCCGGCGTCGCGGAGCAGCGCTTCACCGGCATCGAGACCGGTACGGTGACCGATATCTTCGTCCCCACCATGATGAACTCCGGGGTCACCCGGGCGGATCGGAGCTGGATCAGAATCCTGGTACACCTCAAGCCAGGTGTTGCCGCCGAAACCGTTCGCGACAGGCTGCGGACGCCGTTTCGAGCGTTTCGCGCGGAGACGGCAAAGCGGCTGTTCACCGGAATGAGCCGGGACCGAATCGACAAATTCCTCAACGAGGCGCTGATGCTGGCGCCCGCGGCCACAGGTGTCTCCCGGATGCAGCGGGATTACCGCCGGCCGCTCATCGTGTTGGGTGTGCTGGTCGCTCTGGTGCTGCTGATCGCATGCGCCAACGTGGCCAACCTGATGAGGGCTCAGGCAGCGTCGCGGGCGCGCGAGATGGCCTTACGAATTTCGATTGGCGCCGGCCGATGGCGTCTGGTGCAACTGGTGCTGGTCGAGAGTGCCTGGCTCGGGTTCCTGGCGGCTGCCTTAGGCGCCGCGTTCGCCTGGTGGTCGGCGCCGTTCGTCGTCGGCAGAATCAATCCTCCGGACAACCCGGCGCGCCTCGTACTTCCGGCGGACTGGCGGGTGCTGGGATTCGCCGTCGCCCTGGCGCTGGCGGTGACTCTGTTGTTTGGTTTGGCGCCCGCGCTGCGCGCTTCGGCCATCCAGCCTGTCAGCGCGCTGAAGGGTGGCGACGATCCCCATGCGCGCCGCCGCCTGATGCGCGCGTTGATCGCCG
>Ga0302325_10014578_pt1 | contig 16731 bp, 18 predicted proteins | sample Palsa_T0_2_FD_201948 | JGI IMG/M metagenome (GOLD analysis project Ga0302325, IMG submission 201948) | Peat permafrost microbial communities from Stordalen Mire near Abisko, Sweden - Palsa_T0_2 | ecosystem: Environmental > Terrestrial > Soil > Palsa > Peat permafrost | place: Sweden: Abisko... | reverse complement strand
TTACAGGTGCCATCATGGCCATGGCTGCTGAAAGTGGTAGCGAATTCCGGAATTTCATGAAAGTTGAAAAGAACTGTGAAGAAGAAGGATCAAGTTGCGCTGCGGAAGGGTTTGTGGTTGTATGTGCCCCCTGCTTTTGCTGGTTTGCTGGCTCCTTTTCTTGAAACTCACTTGCTTTTGCAATCGCTTCAGCGTTCTGGCTGCGCTTGTGCTGTGCTGCAAAAGCGACATGCTCCGCACTTCGAATCCCGCTGGCTGCAAAATTGTTATTTGCTTGTGATGCAAGTTGGGGTGCAAGGGGGTTGTTCGGTGTCGAAGGTAGTGTTCGGTCCGGAAGTCGGTTTCCTTCAATTGACGGTAGAGGTGTGTTGCAGTTCCATGTAGGCGACGCTCTCAAAAGGGCAAATTTCCGTCGATTGCTAAGTGACGAAGATGCAACTCTCGAATCGTCGGTGAGGTCTACGACTGGGATTTTATGAAAGGGTCCCTGCGTGGCCTGATAAGTGCCGTCTCCCGTGAGGACTTGACTTTCTGGAAGGGTTGCTCCAGTTGCAACAGGATGCTGCTGGTGATCAAGTTCAGAAGATCCTTGGATTTCTCCGTCATCGCCGAATAAGTCGCAAGAAGCGATGCCATGGTCGACTGGAGTTGTGGGTGTCTCAGATCTCTCCGGAGTTTGCGGGCCAGATGCAAAACAATCAGATTGTGCCGGCTGTCGTGATGCTTTAGTTGGATTCTTGCTAAAGAGCAGAAAACTTACCGATGCTGTTCGTGATTCCGAGTTCTCTTCCTGATCCGAGCGAGGTGCAGGCACATCCGATAGCTGTTGTGCGGTGCTTGTTTGCGGCTCCGGGTCACACCACAAATCAGGTGGCAGGGGCTGTTGTGACGCTTTAGTTCTGTTCTTGCAGGAAAATAGAGTACTTACTGATGGTGTTCGTGACCAACGAACGCGTCCTGGACGACGAGTTGCAGGTGCGATGGTATCGACATCAGAGAAGATGCAGTCCCAAAGGGAATGTTGCATTTCAGCATCGGTCATAGACGCCGCAGCATGGGGAGGCTGTGGATCCGGAGACTGTTCAATGGGTTGCAGTGTAAGCCCTTGATCTGTCTCGGTATGGCCAGATCTTTCTGAATATGTACGCTTTCGCGCAGTAGAAGCATAAATACCTTCTCTGTCGTCATCCCATCGCTTTGTGGAGCAGGAATCATCCGACATATGATCATGAGGGTCTTCTTGATCACCCATCTTGATATATCTCCCTGACCTATATAGGCCGTCAAATGGTTCAGCAACTAGTGACCTGGACGACTATCCTCTGATAAAAGGCAGAGGTTTGACGCAACTGATCAGGCACCAGGCTCAGGCTTGAGGTGAGCGAGTGTGTTGCTTGCTAGCACGAAACGAGTGTGCAAGAAGCAGAGATCCCCTCCCGCTCGCAGAGAAGAGAGCGATGAGGAGTTGAGGCAATCTTGGTTTGTCCTCTTGGAAGATGTATGAGGTCTGAAAGCTTGAGGTTTAGGTACGCGAGGAATGTAAATTGGCTCCTCACGAAAGAAAATTCACTAGTGTCAAAGGGGAAATCGAAGCGAGTTTGCTTGCCCACTTCCGATTGGCCAAGTCTCCAATGGCGCTGAGAACAATCCGAACTATCCTTGCAAGCTGCGTGAGAGGCTGAAGCTAATTTGCTGCCGCAACGTCGGATTACACTGGAGCGCAATCACAATCAACAATAGAGGCCCTTCGCAGTCCATTTTTGCTGTTGCAGATGTTGAGGATTATATGATAAGGAGGCTTTGCGCACTTGAGCGTTATGAGTGTAATTCTATGCACAGGTAAGTGCTCACCGCCGCTCCTTCCTTTCACTTCTATCCCTTCCATGCCCCTCGGTGCACAACTTCCACCCCACCATGAGCCCTTCTACACTGCATGTCCTTCTCGACCCTCTCTATCAACATGGCGTACCGAACGAGAGAAGCTGATGAAGACCTCTGTATTCTGGCAACAGCTGGTTACGACCACACAATCCGGTATACTCTCTCATTTCCCTACAGCTACTGAAGCCTTGCTAATGTTTGCATAGCTTTTGGGAGGCCCTCTCTGGCATCTGCTCTCGAACGATTCAACATTCTGACTCCCAAGTCAATCGCCTCTGAATCTAGCCCGACAAACGATTCCTCGCTGCGGCTGGCCATCACACGGTCAAACTCTACGACATCAAATCCACAAACCCAAACCCCCTCCTCGCATTTGAGGGTCACAGTGGCAATGTGACGGGCGTCGCATTCCACTGCGAGGGAAAATGGATGGTCACAAGCTCTGAAGATGGCACAGTCAAGATCTGGGAGACTAGGAGTGGCTCTGTCCAACGAAGTTATTCCCATGGCTCACCCGTCAACGACGTGGTAATCCACCCCAACCAAGGCGAGATCATTGCTTGTGATCGTGGAGGCAGTGTCCGCATTTGGGATCTTGCAGAGAACAATTGCTCGCATCAGCTTATTCCTGAAGAGGATGTTCCTGTTGCCAGCGTAACTGTAGCAAGTGATGGCTCGACCCTCTGCGCAGGCACCAACTCAGTAAGCAATCATCCCATTCTCTTTGAAGAAGCTTCTAACATGACTAGGGCAATGTCTACGTCTGGCACCTTCTCCAATACCGAGAGAAGACAACCCTTATTCCGATAACCCATTTTGCCGCCCACAAAAACTACATAACCCGCGTTCTGCTCTCCCCAGACGTCAAGCACTTGGCAACCTGCTCCGCCGACCACACGGCTAAGATCTGGGAAGTCAAAGATCTCGAGTCCATGATCCCAATTCCAGGTCAAGCACAACCCGACAACAAGCCCCCGAAACCATTCAAGTTAGAAAGTACGCTCTCAAGCCATCAAAGGTGGGTCTGGGATTGTGCTTTCAGTGCGGACTCTGCGTATCTTGTCACAGCATGTTCAGACCATTATGCAAGGTTATGGGAACTGCACAGCGAGTCTATTATTCGGCAGTATAATGGGCATCATCGAGGTTTGGTGTGCGTTGCACTGAATGATTATTCAGAAGCTCGCTGAAGGGTGTTTGATTGCTTCTTGCCTCACAAGTCTGGCGTTTTGGCAGGGGTGGAGGATGGCGTTCTTCCTTTGCTGGTGGGAATTCTAAGGATAGTGATAGCATAGCGATACGTCCGGATGATTCATTCCCGGGTTTATGAATGAAGATCTGTTACCCTATATCCGTCTTGAAATATTTCCACAGCGGTTGCCCATTCCATGACGTTTTGAAGCTATTCCCAGATATCGAGCCAACATTTCATTGGTCCGGAATGACCAACCTCCCGATTTTCATCAGAGGGGAAGAGGTCGAGCGCTGTGGTTGGTCGAAAAAATACCAACCTCCTGAATTCTGATAACCGAGCGCTGTAATTGGCTGGAGGGAAACCAACCCCTTGATTTCGCTATCACGTGCACATCTCCTCTATGAACATCTGCGAAATTGAAGGGAACCGGAAATTGCAGGCGGGCAAGAAAGTTTCAGAAAGAGGGATCATAATATGTAAAATATCTAAGAGCTTTGGTAGGTAATAAGTACTCCCCCTTTCTCCCTAGCCTCCCGGCCCGAAAGGGGTCGTCTCCACTTCGTCTCGACGGAAACACTTTCCATTATCAATATCTCTGTGCTCGTTAAGCTTTTTCTGCGTTTGGAGGTTTTCCTGGCTTTGAAATGTGATAATATGCACATATTTTGGGCGAAATATGTTCTGAACTCTTCTGCCTGTCTAGTATTTGTTGTCGATGATCTCCGTGCTGACTGAATATCAAAAGGTAGTGTATGTCCTTGTATAATTGAGACCTGTGTCTCTTCTCTATGATAAACTCCTGTTTATTTTTTGCATCTCTATTTCTATCTCACCAAGTAATCAGTATGAGCTCTGACAATCGAATTTGTTTTCGGCATTTCCAACCATGAAAGTGCTTCGAAGTAAACACTGTCCATTGTCTTCTATTCATCCTCCTCTACACTCTTCCTCATTTACTCGTCTCAAGGGCCTACCGTTACTAGACACAAATTTTTACGCTACTACTTGGCAACGTCTCCAACTCAGCAGGTCTTTACGTCGACCCTCCCGAGTCCCCCTTGACTTCCCAACTAACCTCTCACGATTCTATCTCCTCAAACGCCCGTGTTGTCTGTACCTCCAAGTAAGGTACAGTAATTCCCTGTGTGTAGTCTCGTACACCCCAACGCCCACCGAACAATTTCGCATCGCAATATTCACATCGAGAAATTCATCGCGGTCGCCTCTCCCCATGTATTATTGCGCGAACTCTGGAAAGACGTTTTCAGCATAAAGAGATTCAACGTTCGTTTGTTTTGCAAGAAGGGCCAAATGGGAGGCGTAGAGGTACAGAGCCGAAGTCGTGGGGAGAACAAGCCGTCGTGGCCTGTGGTTGGGTTGCTGCTTGTGTTTCCTAGCGAGGCATTATTAGTAGAAATTCATGTCTAGATTGCGTATGGGGAGAAGTAGTAGATACGTAAAGGAACAGAGGTCTGTGTGCCATCTTGATACTGTTGAAGAGTTTTGGGAGAGTGTAAACATGAATTTGTGACTTCCAAATACGCAGCCGATAAATATCGTGTCTTCATTCGACACCACGTCTATCGAAGCCAACACTACGTGTCATTAAACCTCTATACAATTCTAAACACTATGAATCCAGCTTTCAAAACACTGTGCTCTCTGACAAAACATTCGCAATCAAATCAGGCCCCCATATCTATATCTCGAAAACAAAATCTCAAAATCACGTGTATTACGCACTTCACCTTACGCCCCTTATACATCAAAATAAGCCGAAATCCCCCATCGCCAAACAAGAGACCACGTAAGTCACCTCGCCTTTCACTCAAAAGTTGCCATCACTAACACCATACAGGCCACTCCCGGACAAGAGTATAAACTGTGAGAGTACCAACGGCTTCAAACAAACCCGATTTGTTGGATCTTCTTCCCATGATGAAAAAACCGTCTATAGCGTACGGAGATTGGGATCAAGTGAGTTTTTCGAACCGATCAAATTCGACCAAAAAAAATCGACACACCCACTTCTCACGAGCGAGTGGAGCGAAAAAAATCCGTCCGGGGGTTTCTCATCAAATCGATAGGTCCTTTCGGGGACTCGATGAGTTTTGCTGTTTTTTGTTACATTTCTAAAGTCTCCTTTTATTTTTAAAGACTGTATAAGAGTGAAGTTTAGGATATAAAGCAAAATGCTTTTATAAAGTAAATGCAAGCACGCATTTTATCTTATACTGAATAAAATCGGTATAGAAGTTTAATAAAGCCCCCTGCTTCGCTTAATTATTTTTATGCTTGGTACGATTCCTATGTTTGTTTTTGCTTACTCTGTTAGGTTCGAGGTTTTTAGCGAGCGGAGAAGCAACGAAGTGAATTTGATAATAAGGCAAGGCTGAGAGCGAAATGAGACCTGGCCGCTTCAAAGAGTCAAAAATCTTTTAGAACTAAAACCAGAAAATTTGGTTACTTCTTCGTACCATTTCATTAAAGTTCTCTTATACTGGAAGGGAATTCCACACTACGATTACAGCAATCCAGAGAAGCTACAATATCCGCTATAGGAAACAAAAGGTGACCAGGGACGACCTAATAAAAACAATCCAAACCCCCAATTCAGCAAGGCCTCTATTCCCCAATATCAAACCTCTTCCTCTCCTCCTCATCCCTCGCAACAGTCTTAATCGTCCACTCCCAAAGCTCTTCTTGCTTCTTTTCTTCATGACTCTCAGCACTGCTTCCCCTCTCCCTCCTCCCTTCAATATAAACTCCATTCGTCCCTTTAACCTCCTTCCCCAGTGCCACGAGCGCTATATTCTCACCCGCTTCGGGTCCACTACGCACGTTCCCGGTCCGCAAAACAAATTTAATCAACCACAGCACATGCGGCATGACATGCAACCACAGAAACTTCTCAACAGAAGTAGCTTCCCTACCGAGTCCCGTTCCAGGCACGAGTCCAGGATCAACAGCTACTACCGTTAATTTCCGCCCCGCAGACGCAGAGAGTTTTTCGAATCGTCGAGCGAGGGCGTAGGTCCAGAGCACGTTACATAGTTTCGTTGTCGAGTACCGTCCTCTGCCGCCTTCCTTCTTCACTAATGCTGCAGGTGGATGTGCGATCTCTTCAGCGGTGGTGTATTTCGCGTCTGGGAGTCCGGTTTTCTGGGCTGGGTCGTGGGTGCCGCTGCTGGTTACTAGGACGCGAGCTGTGGGTGCAAAGTGGGGGAATAGGAGGTGGAAGAGTAGGGCGTGACCGACGTGCGATATACCGAATGTGGCTTCGAATCCGTCCCGTGTGGTGTGGATCTCACTGTCCGAGAACTGGAGGACTGCATTCAAGACAAGAAGAGAAATGGGTGGGTAATTGGATTTGGCAAAGTGAGAGGCGAAGGTACGGACGTTGTTGAGGTTGCTGAGGTCGATGGGGAGGAAGGTGACATTCTTCTGGTTGAGGGTTGAGTTGATGGTCTGAGCGGCAGAGTTGGTATCATTGCGAGAGGCTATGATGACCAGAGATTGGGGTTGCTTGCGTGCGATTGCGATGCTGGCTTGGTAGCCTATTCCTGAGGTTCCTCCTGTGATGAGGACCGTGGAGGTGTAGGGGACAGACATGATGATTGCGATTCGAGGCCTCGAATGAATTCTGAGCTGGATGGTCCTTCTCTCGCACTGGGAGGGGACCGCTATATAGGGAACCAAGAGCGAGACATACAGATTTCATGCCGAAGAGCACCGGCCGGACTTCCTTGCCGTCGCCCGATCAAAGCAGAGCAGAAAAATGGAGGCAGCATAGTGACGACTTCACGTCCGCTGGAGATAGCATTACCTCCGCAACAACTCAGACTTGGCCACTTAGCCGTCATGCCTGGATATAAAGTTCCCCTCATATGCTGTGTAAGCTCACTTCATGATGTAGTTGTTGGAGCAGCACCGTCGATTTTATCGGGCAAAAATTTACCCCGAGAAAAGGGGCGCCCAATCAGCCCAAATCGGCCCCATCGAGATACGGGAGATGCGAAGATCCTTGGTAGCATTGAACTTCTTTTCGATACCACGCGAAGCCGGACGGCGGGGGACATGAGGATATGAGGGTGGCGGGAGAAGGGATAGTGTCGATCTTGCGTATGAGGCAAGGTGGTCTGACAAAGATTTGACGGTTGATCTTGGGTCATTATGAAGTAAGGAAAGCATTTCATTTAGTATACCTAAAGAACTGGCTCAAATGTGCATTGAATTACCCCCATAACTCAAGCGAGGGTATTTGAGATTGACCCTGATCTGTAAAGCCCCACTTGCTTAACAACATCACCTCATTAAATTCTTCCTTAGGAAGCTTTCATTGCGCTGTATTGTCCTCTAGTACCCAAGGTCGACTTAGCTTTCTGTTGACCCATGCTCAGAATTCTGACGGTGCAATGATGATTCCCCTCTCTTCAAGTTCCACAATTCAGAAATCGACGGTGCAGTTCCCCTAGATCTCGCCTCAATTTAATAGCTTCAGATGAGAAATCGACAGTACACTTGGCGTTAGCTCAGCGGGAATCCTCAATGTCTGCAGTCCAGAAGACCGCCAAGCATCCGGAGCCGGCGGACTTAATCCTGCATCTCCCCCTCTACAATGTGGTAGTCTGCGCCACCTGCAAGTATGCGATTCAACCCCAGGCAATCGCAAGGCACCTCAAGGAAACGCATCACATAAACCGAAGCTATCGAAGACCGTTTATGCAATATGTTTCCAAACTCTCACTCAACGATGCCGAGACTGTGATCGAGTCGAAGATCCATGAATTCCCGGTGCCTCTATTGCCAGTTCACGATGGATTTGTATGTGAGAGTGAAGGATGTGGGCATTTATGTATGAGCGTGAAGAGGATGAGGACGCATTGGTTAGATGTCCATGGGCGGAGTGGGCAGGCGCTCTTGGATTGGCAACCTGCTAAACTTCAGACTTTCTTTAGAGGAAATCTTTTGAGGTATTTTACAGCTCCTAAGTCGAGGCCCACAGAGGGCGTGAAAGCAGCACCCTGTAATCTGAAGAGCAACGCGAATCATGGAATGAACGAGGTATGCTGTACCTGGTGTGTTGACTTGCAATTGTCTAACAGTTTCACATAGAATGCTGCAGAAGTTCAAAATATACCCTTCTCATCCCTCATCAACCCCTCATTCTACAGCTCACTCAGCCCCTCCGAAACTGATCTCCTCAACCACTACCTCACTTCAACCTCTCACAGCATCTCAACCTCCACCACCCGCAGCCTCTGGCTCACCCACATCCCACAAATAGCCCAACAACAACCCTTCCTTCTCCACGGCATTCTCGCCCTCTCTGCCCTTCACCTCTCCCACCTTTCACCAACGAAGTCTCCCTCCCTCATAATCACAGCCAACACCCATCAATCCCTCGCAATGCCGCTCTTCCGCACCGCAATCACCAACGTAACAATCTCAAACAGCGAAGCCGTGCTCGCATTCTCGCATCTCCTCGTCCTGTACTCCTTCGCCTCAGAATCCCAAGACGAAAGACTCTTCCTAACCTCCCGCTCTTCCTCTCTTCCAAACATAAATATCCCAGTAGATCCGATGCACGGGGCAGGAGAAGCCGGCGAGAATCTGCTACCGCCATGGCTCTATTTCCTGCGAAACGGCTGCTCTCTGCTCTGCACCGTCTGGGAACATCTCGAATCCAGTCCCGTCGCTCCACTAGCGGAAATGTGGGATATCCCGCTTCTCATCCCTTCTGCTCCAACTCCCTTGCTTACGCACCTCCTTTCGATACCCGCTTCGTCTTCCTCATTTCCGCCTCCTTGGAAGCCCCACGAGTTGCAGCTCTACGAGCAGGCAGCGCACGATCTCGCGTCTGCATTCGCCAGTGCCCAGGTTACGGGCGAGTTTACCACCTGGGACGCCCTGCGCGTCTGGCCAATGCAGCTCTCCGTCCCATTCATCGCTTTGATTAACGAAGGACATCCTGGTGCGCTTATATTGTTAGCGCATTACTGTATACTCCTGAAAAAGATAGAGGGACATTGGTATTTCGAGGGCAGAGCGACGAGGTTATTGAGGAGTATTTTGAGGAATCTGGGACGGGAGTGGTGGGACTTCATCAAGTGGCCTTTGGAAGAGATTGGTATCGAATGTCTGAGGGAGGAGGGGTTGGATTGGAACACTGTTGATATTGTGTGAGAAGGATTAAAGAGATGTGATACTGAACTAACCCTGCTTGAAATATATGGAATGCTTGGTAACACGAGCAGGTTCATCATGCTGTTCGCTGTCTCGTCCGAGCTTCCTAAACGCCTAGCTTTGCGTCTTCGGATAAGGTTTGCTGTCACTTGACTTGAATAACAACATCTGACGAACCAGCTATGAACTCGTCACCCTCCCTCATGAAAGACAATTTATAAATCTTGCTTGCAGGTCCTTGGCTACTCAGCCCGACGCCCCTTCAGCGTGAACTGTACCTTGGTAACATATTGGCAATTACGTAGAATCTGTGACTGGAATGACATCTTAGAAATTAAGATTCCCTGCAGAGGTACTTCCTTATCAACCCTCTACGCTCTCCCCCAAGCTCCTAGCTTGTAAGCATTATCATTCAAAAATACTGGTATTCCATCCAAACGCCACGCAATGCCATACCCTTGACTCCATAGCCTCATTCATTCGTTCATTCACGTAAACACATCACCATCCATCACCCCACCCATCATCTTCACCCGCATCTTTAGGCGCGGTATCAATCTTCTTCGCAATCACCGGTTTCGGTTTCACCACCGCGGTACTAGCAGCCTTCTTCGCCCCGGCTCCCGATACACCACCAGTGCTCACACTCCGCGGAGCAGCCGGCCTTCCATTAGCACTCGCTGGCTTCGCTAACCCTTTAGGCAGTGGCTTCCCACCGGTCTTCTTCCCTGCCTGTGCTGCCAGCCAACCCGCAAAGTCCGGCTCCCCATCATCTTCAAAGGGATTCGCTGCCCCTACAGCCTTGGCTTTCGAGGCATCGGAAGGAGCGTCGAAGAAGTTGTCTTCTTCCATGTTGCCCCAGGCATCGTCGATGTCGATTTCAACATCTTCAGCGTCTGCATCTTGGAAGTAATCGGGGGCGTTTGAGGAGGTGGATGTACGGGCTGAGGTTGCGGGGGGTGAGATCACGGCTTGGCGGTGCAGGGCAGATGCTGAGGCTGTTCCTGGGGCCTTGCGAGGCTCGGTGGTTAGAGGCGCTGAGGAAGGACGAGCGGGATTGGGGGTTCCGTTCGGGTTGGTGGATATCTCGCCGACGGCGGCGGAGACTTTGTTGGTGAAGGAGGAGATGGCCCAACCGGTCCAGGAGGCTGCTTCGCTGGGTTGTGGGGTGCTCATTCGGGGTGCCGCTGTTGAGGCTTCAGCAGCACTTGGTGGTGGCAAGACGGTATCTGCCATTGTGGAGGCAAATTTGCGTATCCTTTGAAGATAGACGTCCATACTTTTATTGGCTTGATCTCGAATGAGCTTCTCTTTATCGATGAGAGAGGGGCACAAGGATGGTAGTATTCGATTTGCAATATCGTCCTCGTTGAAAGAATCTGACGTTACTGCCAAGGCCATAAGAGCAGCATTTCTAGCATGGACAAATGGGTCACGAAGGGACCGTGTGAATGCTGCAATCAAGACTTTGGATCTTGTGCTGTTACTGAGGTTTTTGGAGATCTTCCCCAAACAGATTGTAGTGTTGGTTCGAATTCCTGGTTGTTCGTCGTTGGAAGTTTTGGCGAGGTATTTTAAGAGCTCGCCATTGATGGTCCTTTCGGAAAGTTTTGAAATAATCGTGAGAACAGCCTTGACAGTCTGTTCTCGCACAACGGGAGCAACATCCGTAAATCCGGTAACCTTTTGTCTTCGTCAGCTCAGCAGAGATCTGGTGAATAGAAAAGCAGACCATTTGAGGGAATATCTTGTCATTGACAACTTTTTGCGGCAAGCGGTCAATCATCAAGGGTAAATTGTCTAATAGACAAACCCGAATTGCTCGATCGGGACTGCTGAAAAGTCGAACCACAGCAGGAGTAACCTTGGCTTCAAACTCCTCGTCTGTCAACTTCTTGCTGATCTTCATGACGACTCCAAAAACTTTCGGCCCGCCACCTCCGAATTCGACGGACTTGAGAAGTTCAGGGAGAATTTTCATCTTGAAGTAGTCCTCCGGGAAATCATCCGACAACTGATCCAAGTCACTGTTCTAGTTAGACAGTCTCCCATGAATCCAGCCATCATGCAGACTCACTTCAAAAACTCCTCTCGCTCCTCTTCAGTCTTCATACCAAGATTGTCCACTCCATCAGTGAGTTTGATTAACGGTGTGTTGAAAAAGCCACCGCTCCGTCGTCCTTGTTCCAAGAAGTTCCCAACACTGACTCTAGCTTTGGGATTGCTGTTAATCAATCGTCGGTAACTCGAATGCAACGTAGGAGGAATATTTTTCGTCTGTCCAGCTTGGTCTGCTCCCACGAAATCACCATTAAACACTTCGAATATTAGTGTACCGAAATTATATGCGTCAACTGCTGTCAGGGGGTTCTTCTTGATCGCATCCCAACCGGATTTTGCTAGCTCAGGGGGGGTATATCGACCAGAGTCAGGGACGAGGCTGCCATAATTCTGATAATCGTCAGTCAGTTGTAGATCCATTTTGCGAGTGACAGCATACGTATATGATCGCCTCGTCATCCTTCATGCTGCTCAAGACTTCGAAACCTCCAACTCTCCATTCTCCACTTTCACTCGTGTATATTGACCCGACTCGGAGGGCGCCATGAACTGATGAAGCATCGTCATTGATAAACTTAATCGTTTGCTGGGAGATGGAGTCAGCGGAATGGTTTCTGCTTAAAAAGAAGGATACCCACAGCTACACCACAAAGCCCCCATTTTAGTGTTTCCGTACTCATGCTCTTCCTCTTGATATGCCATCTCAGTGGGACCAGCCTCTCTGTTGCAATATAAATGTAGGTTTCGGTCTACACAAGGATCAATAACTTTTCTTCATCTAATCTCCCTCGAAAATCCATACCTCGACCGTATCAAGCACCTTGATGACTCCGGGATGTCGTAATGTTCGCAGTTTCTTAACAGCATTTCTTGCCATTGGCAAGCGGGCCTTGTTCGCGGTAACATCGAAAGAGAAAATACTGCAGTTTGAGCCATCTTCCTACGTCACATTATTAACACAACGCTTCACGTTGGCGGGGTCATTGTCCTACGCGTTTCGTTCCATTGAATAGATTCCAGATACTGGTGTCAACGTCGACTCGATCGCCGAAAGTGTAAGGAAATGGGGGCCCTTTTGATATTGCTGAGGCTACAGCAGATTTGAGAAAGTCCATCAAGAGAGCGAAGCTCGAAGAAAGCACAAAATTACCAAAGGACTGTGATATGTTGAAGTTGTTCATCGAACATCTGGCATTTGCAGCCACCTATAGCCTTCCTCTAGCGGCCGCTAGCGGTGGTGGGCTGGCGAGTTTCAGTGGGACAACTTGAGAAGCGCGTCTCCTGAAATCATGAGCATGATGAGCTTCAAACATTTTCATGTCAGAACCGTGGAGAGGCTAAACCCTTTCCACATATATCATAACACTGTGATCTTGATTGCGCACCCGCAGCTCTTATCAATGGAATAATAATCTGAGTCGCTGCCATATAGGATCGCGCATCATCTAGCAATCGAGTCCGCCGTCCGGCACACCTTCACGATATCAAGCCCACTGTCTTCCTCGTAAAGGTGACACGGAGACGATAGCCATTCTTCAATTTGTTTCGAAGCGGGTGTGAATTTCCCGATGATCTATCATTCTTTCTTTTGGAAAAGCAATGGATCAAGGGTCATCGCCAAACCTCCCTGCCGGGAGCCTCGCCACAAACAAATTCCACAACGGGAGCGAGAGTTTGCTCATAGGGAAGGTACGTGGCATTCCATCTCTACCTTCCGATCCCTCGTCTATGATGAGTATTCTGGTAAAAGGTCCGACTGCTTCAAAGCTTGTTCTGGTTCTGGGTCGCGACTTGGAACGAGAGGTAGATGCTGAGGATACTTTACTCGACAATCGCTTATTCTTCACTTGGCTATCCAGCAGCAAGACTGTTCTCACGTAAGCAAAGTGAGAGTGGTGTATATGCGGGATACAGTTCTGCCCCTGGCACTACCGCTATCAGGAGTTGTGTGTCTTCTCTCTCTAGGACGCTTAACCAAAGGCTGCGGTAGAGAGGACCCTGTTTGATTATCACAACAAAGCCAGCAGCGAAGACCTGAGATTGTCTGAGTATAGTGGAGGCATCTTCTTCGAGGTCCAAGACAAGATTCGAAGCCGCTCAAGCTGCAGGTTGACGACTAACAAATAACTGAAAAGACCTGAGACGTATTTCTTCTTTCTGTTCCTGCTAGCTACACCTTCGCAAGGAGCCGATACTGATCATCGTTATCAGAAATTGCAATCTTTCGATGACTCCAGTTCCGTCACCTCAATGTCTACAAACAGCAGATCGACCCTTTGCATGGTGTGCAAAGAGGAGGAATCGAGCGTCAAACGCTTGGTCACGTGTATCAAATGCAAACGGAAGATTCATGGAGGCTGTGCCAATCCATATGTTGAAAATTACAAGTAGGTGAACGGTTTCCATGTATATTCTGGGGGGAAAGACACAACCTCTTGGCTTGCTTTGCAGTCTGATGGAGGCCAAGCAACATCCTCATGCTGAATTGTGGTGCAGCTGGGATTTTATTTCTCTGTCGCTGACAGTGTACAGGGCGCCCTATACTTGCACGAGATGCAAGAAGAAGGATCAGGCTCAGATTGCAAAGAAGAACCTTGGATCTGCATTCGGAGATTCTCAAAATTCCACAAAGTTTTCAACCTACACCTCTCCTTATGCTCACTCCCATCCCGCCTATTCCAGTAGTGTCACATCAGAACCTGCAAAAGACTCGCCGAAGATAGCTGGCATGAAACCCGGCATACAATGTCCAGTTCCTGGCTGCTCTAATTTCTTCTTTTCCATTCAATCCGGGTCACCCGCTCTCTGTACTAAACACAGAATTGAACAGCAAAATGCATTGGCTAGGGCGGCAGCACCGAAACCAGCGGCCCCAGTGTCCCGAGCCTTTCAGAAAGAAAAGTTATATCCCATGAAACCAGAGGATAAGCAACATCTGAAAAGGAAACGCCAGACTACAAAGCGATCCAGTAACGGGAGCCATCAGGATATGGACCAGGAACCACACACCATGTTCACGTTCCAGCCCTCTGGAAAGTCTTCTAACGTCGCGTTCAAGACTCCCGAACTCATACGGAAACCATCAACTCCAACTAGACCGTCACCTAGATCAGCCTTGAGAAAGACTGTAGAACAAAGAGAAAAGCAGGCAAGTATGAGTAAAAGCCCGGAGGAAGTTGAGAAGGCTGTTGATGATCTAAATCGATCTCTGGGCTCGGCTAGCATGGCCGAGCCCCCGACTGAACCGAACTCTGGCTTCACAGGACGTCTCTTTTCAAGGTAAGCTTCTAAGCTTTATAGAACGCTCACCACTGAAACATGCAGATTGATCTCAGCTCGTGGAACATCAAATGCACTCGCTCAAGACTCGCCTGACTATTCGCCTCCTCCGCCACTAGCTGTGGATGACGAAAATCCCTGGGCTGGTATTATTGATCGTGCTGAAAGCCCAGGCTCCCAGATTGCCCAAGAGTTGGCAGCAACCGCGAGTCAACAAGATGCGTCAGAGCACCATAGCTCATTAGATTTTGGAAGATCCGATCTTCCTTCAATCGATGAGGAAATAGCTGCCAGTCACGCACATCCATACAAACCTCCTCAGGTTCGGGATCAAGAAGACGAAGACGAGGAGATGTTAGACCCCGATTCTCGCGCTCTGATTGACCGACTCGCCTCAGAACATCCCTCCTCGCCTACCAAGAGCGCCTCCCCCCCTGCTGTCCGACCTCCCTCTAGCCCGAGTTCGTCAACAAATTCGGCCAGTGTCCCCTCTCAGGTAGAAGAGCGAGGTCCACCTCCCGACTCACCTCCAGCTGCAGCATTGGGGGCTCGTCGTGAGTTACTCGTAGACACGAACGATGAAGCACCACAGCCCAACTCCATTGAAGCGATACGGGCCCAGAGAGCGGCCAATTTTGATACCACGGAGCTCGACTCTTTCCTCGTCAAGCAAGCCCAACCTGAATCCGACGAACAGCCCACGAGCAAAGAACTCCTCAACAGTCAGGTCTGGGGCCACATCGACCCTCGAGTCGCCTGGCCGAAGAAGATGACACCAGAGCAGATCCAAGAGAAGATAAAAGAAATTGAAGCTCGTGGTGGGAAGAAGGCTAACTTCGGCAAAATCCTCACAGCGCAAGTAAGGAAGGAGAGAGCAGGTAAGGGTTGGAACATCCATCAGACAAGTGAAAGAAGATCAGAGGAGGAGTGCAAGGAGATGGATCGCCGACTGGACGAGCTGTTTGGGACAGAAGGACTGGGCAATTGTGTCCCGGGTATTCGGGATGGGAGACTTGTGATGATCGAGCAGCTTGAACCTGAGGAGCCGCAGACGGGACCGGGTAGGAGGAAGAAAAAACGAGAGCCGAAGATCTATCCTGTTATGGGTGGACAGTAGACGCTGATATTCCAGTACCATGCTCACAGCTCAAATTCAGGTATGCATCAGGACGCAGGCGGAGAAGAAGGAGTATTTGTAATGTCTTTTTATACTGATTACCCAATTTTACCTTTTTCCCCCCCAAAGACTTTCATCAACCTCGCCCTTTTTGAGATAAATCATACATTATGCCCGCTTGAAAAACACACCCATTTCTCTTTCTTCATCTATCCATCTCCCCACCCTTATTCCCCTTTTCCTGAAACCTAACCTCCACCTCCATCTCCCCAACATTCCCAGGACTCCCCGTCCGACAACCACCCTCACTACCCCCCTCCCCAAGCCCCACCTCTCTCAATCCCCATACCTCTTCTTCGTCAACACTTCCGAGTCAGCTTCTCCCTCCATTTCGCTGACTCTCGTCCTGCCTGCTCCGCAGCCTTAAGATCGGCGGTAATAGCATTGGCTTCGCGCAGGATCGAAAGTATGTGTTAGAGGCAGTAGAAGAGGCTGGTTAGGCTGGAGATCTGGAAGGGTGTTTTGGAGTTGGAGGGAACTGTGGTGGGATGGGTGGGACTGTGCGTGGGAGCTCTAGGATGGGGCTGGGAGAGGTAGGAGGGAGGCTGGGGGAGATTGCTGCATTTTTGATCGTGTGTGATAAGGTACGAGTTTGATACTCGGTCTCGTGTTGAAGGGATTGGAGAGATTGAAGTTGTTTGCGGGAGGGAAGACCGGTTCGAGAATATGGTAGGGTTAAGAAGATGGAGATCTGTGTTGGCGCTGGTGCATGTTGAGGTTTGGTTGAATGACGGAGGTTAACCACTCGTCGACGAATGATCCGATATGTACCTTAGGACTCCATCTTTGACTGTGTTTCGTTTGTCCATTAGGAATTAAGCTAAAAGTCTAGGGAAATCATCTTGGCTGGGAAATTGTTGTTCACTTTCTCCAACATTAGGAAAGGAAGGGGAGATCCTCTTTCTTGCTCACATTGCCAGAGTTTGGAAATGGGGATGATTCAAGCTTCGAT
>Ga0302325_10014576_pt1 | contig 16733 bp, 17 predicted proteins | sample Palsa_T0_2_FD_201948 | JGI IMG/M metagenome (GOLD analysis project Ga0302325, IMG submission 201948) | Peat permafrost microbial communities from Stordalen Mire near Abisko, Sweden - Palsa_T0_2 | ecosystem: Environmental > Terrestrial > Soil > Palsa > Peat permafrost | place: Sweden: Abisko... | reverse complement strand
CTGCTCACCTGACTCTTCTCCATCATCCTATCCGCATCCTCACCCATTCTACACTCTCATCTCGTCTCATCTCCTCCTCAAACAAAATCCCCACACAACCCTCTCAGCTCCCACCCACTCCTGAAATCTAACAAACTTAACAATGGCCACAGAGCAAGATACATGCATAGTACGCAAAGAATGCAAGAACTGCGGGACGAAGATTGGAGAACGAGTCGAGGATGTACGTTCTGCTCCCTTCTTCCTCTCTATGTTTCTCTTTCTCGATTTCTATCTTTCCATCCATGTCATCCTACCAGATGTCCTTGCTCTCTTGGATTTGATAGACTGGTTGATGATTGGGGGAAGGAAGGAAGATGTTGAATGAACAAAGTTAACACAAACCGAACAACAGCTCCTCCTATCAACACACTCCCTCTCTGCCCTTTCCACCCGCTGCACCATCCCCTGGGCCATTCCCTTCCCCCAAACCACCTCCGATACCTCATCCTCTCCTCACGCCACCCCCCTCGCCGTTCTCACAACCTGGCTCAGCTCACATCACCTCACTTCCGAGTCTGCTGCACGACTCCACTTCTTTCCCGTTTGCTCTGCTGCAGGCACGGAGTTGATTTTTGATCTCTTGCGGTTAGAGCAGTATGGCGCAGAAGAGCGGGAGGGAATCTTGGAGACGGAGGTTGTGGTGAGGAGGAAGGTGAATAAGGAGGGGGCTAGCCTGAGTCTTAGGAAGTGGACAGCGGAAAAGTGTTTGAGAAAGTTGGGAAGTCTGGATGTGAGATTCTGGGTGCAGGATGAAGGAGGCGGTGAGGCATTGCAAGTTGTTGGTGATGATGAGTTGCAGCAGGATCCGGGGCATGTTTACGTTGAGGGCAGAGAAGGCAATGCGAAGAGGACCAAAACCCCTGGTAGATTCGATGAGTTTGACGACTTCGATTGGGGAGAGTCTGACGAGGAAGACATATCTCGAGATGGAGATGTGCTAGATCAAGATCAAGATCAAGAGCAGACTCTAACTTGGAGACGAACTTCCTGCTCGCTTCACGCCAACGCCTCGACTCTTGACGACGCTCAGGAGGACGATGATAACAAGATCGATTTCAAGGCCATCTCCGATATCGTGCAGAGAGACCCGGGCCTCACCAGCTGGGTCCTCGAGTTGCAGGCCGCCAATAAAGCACTAAAAGAAGCTCACTCGGATCTCAAGGAGCAAACCTCCAATCAAAGTGCCGAGATCTCGCGCCTTGAACTCCTCGTGCAAGAGCGTGATGCTGAGCTGCTACTCGTGCGTGCCGGATTTGCAAAGCAGATCGCCGCCATGAACAAAGGCGCCGACGCCCTGGCGAACATATCGGCCGAGTACGATAAAACCCTCCTCCTGTCCAACGACGTGTTGATGCTTACACTCGCCAACAGGTCACGAGATCGCGATATCGAGGAGAATGTTCGGGAGTTGAAGGATCAGCTGAAGCGGGCTGTGCAGACGATTGACGAGTTGCGGGAAGCGAATAAGGAGTTGCAGAGAGTCAACAAAACCGCTCTCGACGCGCAGGACGCGGATGCGGACACGGACCCGGACATGGAACTGGAACTGGATCACGTGCGGCAGCAGCTTCTCGACCTGAGCCTCGAAGTGTCGGATCGCGCGAGGATCGTTACCCATGCGGCAGGCACGTGGTGGGAGGAAGTCTGGGGAAAGGGAACGAAGGTTTTGGACGCGATTGTCAAGTTGCAAGGCCACTATAACAATCCGTATTCAGCTGCAATTGCAGCAACGTTTGCAAGTGGGGAACAGTGCCAGAGTCATGAAGCTGCAGATGCGTCTGATTCCGCTCATGACTTGCAGAAGCGGGAAATGGAACAACTTGACCAGGCGGCGCGAGGTGAGACCTCACCTATCTCCATTTGTTGTTCCGTGTCACGTGTTACTCATTGTTTCAAATGTCTTTTCCCGCTGTCTATGTTATTCGAGCACATACATCAATTCAATCTCGCCTGGAGCAACAAGTATAGCTAACATGAAAGAATCAAATAGACCTTCACGCCGCCCTAAACAACACTGCCACTGCCACTGCCAGTACAAGTACACAAACCCAAGTTAGTGCCGCCGAAACAGCAGCAGCCACGGTCAAAGATGCACTGAAAAGGATTGATGAGCTGGGCGTGTTAATTGAAGAGATTGGGATCAAGCTTGAAATGGATGAGTGAGAGGAGAAAAAGAGGAGAGAGGCCAGAGGAGCTTATGCCTGTTCAAACGTCCTGGGATTGTTAGTAAAGTGTGTTTTTGCTTGCCGAGAATGGTCTTGAGTAGAATAAAACTTGATTTAGATGCAGATAATGATTAGGAGAATTTGTGTTGATTGCATGGTATTTCATCTTGGTGGTTATTATATGGTTAATTAATTGATGATACTTGGAGAGTGAGAGAGCTGGAAAGCGCGAGGCGAGCAGGTTCGCTTTTGTCTCGGAAAAACCCTTCCATTTAGAGGATTCGCTGGTCGTGTAAGGAGGGAAGCGAGGAGTGTGAATAGGAACGTTAATTTCTCCGGAAATTAATACACACACCCCCTTCCCTCCTGTTACTCCCGAAAATTCCCAACCAAATTGCTTGAACCACTCACACGCCCTCACTTATCCTTATTCAAAACCCAAGAAAATCAAGGGCTTCCAAAGTGCTTACGATTTTGAAATCCCTTTATAGATTAAGGGAACAATCTAATAAGTATGAAAATAATATTTCTTTCTCTAAAAAAATACTTTTGAGCATTTAAGTGGTGGACTCTTATCAAGTTCAAGTATCTGGTTGTGTGAATTTAGGTGTGCTTAGGTCACATCTGACTCACAAGCTTTTTTGTTATCACCACGTGACTACCTGCCTGTCCGTGCACTCACTCGCCAGCTTAGTATTTAGGAATGCAAACAGATGCATTTGCATCCGTATGCAGACACAACATAACAGATTGGATTATGTTGCACAGAAAAAGAGACGAGGACACAGACATTTATCCTCGCACAATGCCAACCACACCACCTCCATGCCCTGAGTCCTCCCCCTCTTCTTGTTCACCATCATCTGTCTCTTTCTCTTCCTCTTCTGCTTCCGCTATTTCTTCCTCGTCTTCGTTCCAGACTGTGCGCAGCGGATCACCATCCGCCCCAGAAGCAATTGCAATTGCAATTGATCCAGTCACAGTCCATTCCAGCTCCAGCTGTGAACCAGAAGCAGCAGCCAAGATGGCAGTGACCTCCACGAGACAACTCCGCCCACGAGGGCGACAACCAGACCACGAGCAAGATAGCATCCACAGCACCAATCGATTGTCCCGAGCACAATCCAAAGGAAAGAGAGGAACAAGCCTGCCTGCAGTCAATCAGCGAAAGACTGCGAGAAAGGAAGAGAACAAGCGTGCCAAAGGGGTGGAAGATGAGGGTGAGGACAATGCCCAATTGAAAGTTGACGAGTTGCAGACACAATTGGCAGATGATGACAATGGCTATGGAAAGGAAACAGGACACTCTTCCATAAGCACCACATGGGCATACTTCCGCTGGGCGTGGATAGTGTTCTGGACATTCATTGTGTGGCAGGTTTTGGTCAAAGCAATGTCACGCCGCAGTATCTCTTGCTATACGGACATCAGTCTGCATCTGGACAATTCCCAATGTGAGTTTATAGTCATCCACAGGGATAGCAATACCCTCACCGTGAAACTTAGGGATGGACCTGAATATGTAAGTGAGATTGATCTATTCCCCTTTCTGCTAGGTTTGGGCATCTTTTAACTATTCCAGGTTGCAGAGAGTCAGCTTCCAAATCGAGGAAAAGAAGCACAAACAAACCAAACAACGAGATCGAAGACCGTTCTACCTCCAAATCGAAATACCAAACTCGATAGAAACGAATCAGAGACAAAAGTGAGGTCCCCGATAAACAAAACAATGTCGCCTCCATTGGTCGAATCCTCGTCCTCCACACCCTCCTGCGAGTCCACATTGCTCGGGCCTCACCTCATCCACGTCACAGAATCCATGCAGCACGCCTGCTTCCCACTCCCCTCTTTCTCCTGGCTTGCAAGCCAACTCAATAAGCATTCACTTCAACTTCACGCCCACACCCCGTTCACCGCGCAAGGCCCCGCGATCCTTACATTCCCGAACTCCACTGCTGCTGCCCTCACCAATCTTAGCGCAACCATCTCCCCTCAATACCAAGTCTTCCGACAGCTCGAGTTTTACCAGGATGCTGCCAATGCTTCCCCAACAGAAGAAGACGCCAAACACTACCGTGCTGCTGCAGCGGAGAACTTCGCGCTCATTAGGCTGCGTGCGGGCAATGAGCGATGGGAGAAGCTTGTGTTTGACTCGGCCGCCCTCGAGACATTACTGCAAAACATAGCTGGCGATTTTATCTCCTTCGGGATTACCGCCCGCTCGTTCGAAGCGCGCCTTGATCTTGATCTGCGGGAGCTGAGCAGTATCATTCGGACGCAACTTGAGGAGGAAGAAGTGGAGGTTAATTGGAGAGAGGAGGACATAGCCTACCGATCTGCTCCTATCACTATGGACATCGACAACGAGCGGTTCGAGCAGATCGTGCAAGGAGTAGACAACGTGATCCACTCTGCCCAAGCCTTCATTCGTACCTGGCGCCGTGGCGTAGACGAACTATCCAAGAAGCAAGCTACAGCACGCGCACAGCTTGAACCCTTCATCACTGCCATGAGCTCAGAAGAGAAAGCCGTCGGGTTCGAAGGCCTGGAACTCGGCGCCTTCTACACGCCATGGATGAAGGGCCAGCTCTCGCAAAATAGAATCTATGATCCACATTGCAGGGAAGATATACCATCACCAGCAAGAGGTTTCTGGCTCCCTGAAACAGAGGACAGGTTCTTGATTGTGAGGGAGATGACGGATATAGTGAATGATTTGGAAAACAGATGGGACGCCGTCGTGGATCATCTGAAGAGGATGAACCAGGGTGTGCGTGTGCGAGCAAGGAGGACGGAGAAGGGATGGAAGGATGGCTGGACCTGGACGAGCTGGATCCGTTGAAACCTCTTCGTCAGATGTAAGGTTACTTGTTGGAATCTGGAAAACCGTTTTTCTATGGAAGAATATCAGAAGAAGGATGTCGACTTTACTTGCTTCTGTGGGTTTGCGCTGCGTTGCATGGCGTTCTGGTGCATTGTATGATGGAGTGATGGAGAAATGGAAAGGGATTGGTCGCCTTGGATCTCAGCCTCGCTTAGCCTCGCATCTCGGTCTCGCACCAGACTCCGTTAAAGCATTCCTCTCAACCTCGCGTCAGACTCTGTTAAAACATTCCATTACCTCACAAATTTTATTGAAACAATATTCAGGAAGAAGCAAGTCGGCGCCAAGCACTTGTTTCATTAGATTTGCGTTGCGTTGCGCTGTGCTTGCAATGCGTGATGGAGAAATGAAAAGGGGCTGCTCGGCAGCGGCCGCCCCCGCATCTCAGCCTTCCCCTACCAGCCTTGCTCAGCCTCGCATCACAGCATTCCATTCCGCGCAAACACCTACCACCAACAACAACAACAGTACCTCACAGCCACCGAACTGCACAAAAATCCCTCGCATATCGTCTTCCCTTCCAAATAAACATCAGCTTCCATCAGTAATTCGCCTGTGGACGTCGAGCTGGCATACCATAACCCCACGCCATCGAGCTCCGTTTGCTTCTTGGGAGCGGAGAAGAGGAAAGATATACTTGACTTTGAACACCAAACTACTACTCAGAACGCTGCTGAGCTGGGCAGTGAAGCTCGAGTTGGCAGAGCAAGCACTTTATAGCTTTTTGGATAGGAACAAAGGAGATTGGCAGACTCTGAAGTTGGTTAATTGTTGACGACTTCCATTTACACGACTCCGAATTGGGCCATTTATCAGCTACTTTCACTTCACCAAGTAGCTCCAGACTCGATTGTAGAGGCGAGGGTATCGGCTACAGTAATTCAACGAGGCATACCTCTAGGCAACGGAACATCAAAGTGTGAGGGGTGGGGGGGTCGGATTGGATTGTTGTTCAGCAAGAACGATACACAAAGGCTCGGTGCCTCCGATCAACTCTCTCGATTGGATAGCTTCCAGATTCTCGATTGCACAGACTCCAGCTCTGTCAAATGCGCAACGCTCAACTCTCTGGACTGCACAACTCCATGTGTCATGGCTCCTCGCAAATCTACCTCGAAAACCAAACCCGTCGAAGTATCCAGGGAAGAGATAGAGGATATAATGAAGAATGTTGTTAGTCAACCAGAGACTGGAGGAGGAGAACCTGGGCCACGCACAAGATCCCAGGCAGCGAGGAATACGAATGACAATGGACCTGGCTCTCCACTTATGCCTGCCTCTAGGGCAGTTACCACACCCCACTTGGCAGTAGTAGGGAGTAGTACTACTGTAACTGGGCGTCCAGCTCTAATACAAAGAGTATTAGGCTTCCTTTTCAATCAAATTCTTCGGGTTCTGTCATCGCTCTACCACATTCTTCTTTTTCTCAGCACAATCGTACTCTGGGTTTGTAACCTGATCTTCTCGATTTTCCGATACTACATGTGCTTCTGCCTCCCCGTCATCCTCCTCATCATAGTCTTGTTATTGGTTGTCTACTTCTGTATCTACGCTCTCCAGCAATGGGACTCGACTGCCGAGTACTGGAAACCATTATCCTATATTGGGGTAAACACCGGCTTCCTCACAACGCTAACCCACCACACTGTTTGCTATACTGGCTTCGTGCAAGTTCCTGGGTACGAAATCTGCCCTTCCCGTTCGGTGATCCCCCTCGAGCGAAATGACAGCGGACAGCACTGGGGTCTGGACAAGGAGAGCGTCACCCTTGGACAACATATCTACCCACTTTTTGAAGAAGCGTTCGCAGAGAATTCCAGTGCGGAGGGCGTTCCAAGCAATGTGCTACGGCAGATTGGTTTCCAGGAGAAGATCGAATGGTGGTCGGCCCAGGCTCGCAAATACAAAGACCTTAGTTTTGATCTCGAGGCTTACATGGCGCGCGAGGAGATTGCGGGTCTCCGAGGCAAAGTGAACAACACTTGCTACGTACCGAACAACGAAGAGGACTCGATTCTCAGGATGCAGAAGAACGCTCTCGGATTGCACGACCGTATCGTCATCCTCGTCCAAGCCCTGCGCGAAGTACAAAGCCACACTATGCGCTTCGAAGCCACCTTCGAAGCCACCATTAAAGCACCGTTCCTCCTTAAACCAACACCTCCTAACTCTACCTGCCACGAGGCCTGCAAGCCCAGCTGGTGGGAGTGGCGCCGCAAGCGTGCCTGGGATGCACAGGAGGAAACTCGTCGGCAGTACGTCGACTCAATAATTGCGCTGCGCCGGATCCTCGTTGAGCTGTTCGAGGTTGTCAACCGTGCTGCTGGTAAACGCCGCGATGTCGACGGCGATAAGATGAGCGCTCTAAAACACTCTGTCACGCGGGCAGAACAAGAGAAACGCTGCTTTGCACGGGAAGAAGAGGCGGCAGCAGCAGCAGCAAAGCAGAAGGAGCAAGATATGAAATGGGGAGCGCTGCTTGTGCGGTGGGTCAGCGAGCTAATCTGGCAGCCGCAACGTGACAGTGCGAGTACTGAAACCAAGTACGATAAGGACCTACGAGAGGGCCTACGAGAGCAGCGGCTGGCTTTGCTCGCGCGCGTCGCAGAGCTCGCCAGCAGCATGTCAGAGCCACTCGACAATATCCGCGAGCTGCTGCTCGAACGGCAGGAGAGTATTAAGCAGATAGAGGCGTACACCAATGCGGGGGATCTTAGGAGAGTCGCGAATGGGACCCCAAAGGTGCCCGAGCATGCGAAGGGTTTGGTGGACTTGGCTGATTGGCAAATTGAGGCGGAGAATAACAGGTTTAGGAGGGAGGAGAGAAGGAGGGCGGAGATGGTAGAGAAAGGGAAAGGGGATGGTTCGGTTGCAGGAGCAGCGAATCCCGAGAGTAGTGATAGAGATACGACCAAGGGGTGACCCTTGATATATTAATAAAGACGCGAGTGATGCGACAGAACTTGGAGTAAAGCATGATGATAGTAATGATCTTGTGATAAAGAGAAGAAAAAGGGGCAAGTTGCATTATAATATATTTTTCTTCCTCACTTATCCCCCATTCCCCTACTTTAAACATTTTACTTTACTCTCGTGCTCGTCGCCAAGCGCACAGCAAGTCCAATATACAGCAACACTATACCAAGTACGCCAGAAAGGAGACTCAAAACAACAGAATACAAGCTCAGGAATAAAATAAGCTGGCTCAGAGGCCGCTTTCAACACGACTTAGAAGACACTGAAGGAGCTCGAATAGACGTTTTTACCTTTAGCCCGAAAATGATAGCGAATACGGCTTACAGGGAGCACGCGACGAGACTCCGATCCCCTGAAAACTGGATAAACACAGCTTACAAGGAGCTTTGACTGGTTTAGGGAACCAATTTAGAAAGTAGTAGATTCAATAGGACAATAGAGGACAACAGCTTCCATGGGGTTAATGAGACTTGGTATAACGCGGAAAGGCAGCAGATGTACTAGAGTTGGAGCTTTATCTTCGCTATAATTTACGCCACTAACAGCATCTGGGATTTGTGCTCTGGTATCTTCGGTAGCGGAATAGTTTTCTTCTCAATCTCAAGTGCCATTCAACCAGCTCTTTGATTCTAGTTGCTTCTTGATGCTAATTGCTCCTTGGCTCTAGTTAACAGAACAGCCTCACCATTTTCGCTCTCCGCAACGGTGGCTTCTTTGTCCGCAGTGCTAGATCCTTCTGTAATAGCCAACTCAATTGCCGGTTTCCTAGCTAGCGTAATGTTTTAAGCAGTAGGCTCTTAATCATTTATAGATTACTGTTCAGGTAGTTCTTCGACTGCCTCCCTCAAAATTTGATCGCTAAAAAACCTTTACTCTCAACTATAATCGCTGACAATATAGCAGGTTCCTTAACAAAATCAGAGAGTGGTTCACTCAGATAGTCTCTCTGAACAGAGATTCTCTAGTCAGAAAAACTGAGCCTTATGTTCTTAATATCTGAGGCTTCAAAACTTTAAAAGCAAGCTTTCAGTTCTGGCCCTCTGTTCGCTTTCCGCAAAACTAAACACTTGTGCCTCCTTCACAAGCTCTCTATTATCATATTGAAAGGATTATACTTTTGTAGCCAAATTAGCTCTTATTCCTTTCCCTGCTTGCTACATCAATTAACCTTTTAGCCTCTTATCCCATAGTCCTTTTGTAAGTTCCGCATGAATTTTTGTGGTTGAAGGAATAGGGGTGAGAGGTCTGCAGTAGTTTTCTATACTTTGTTTTTTGCTCTTAACTGGAAAGCCGTTGATCATGCAGATTCCTGTTCTACTGCTTGTGCGTGGCCTGTCATTATCTGGCCGCGCTTTGCCAAAGGCGATAATATATGTAAAGTCAAGTCTGAACTCTTCAGATGCATTGGAGAAGAAGGCGATGTTGGTGCTGTAGATATTTTAATGGAGCCAGCCGCTGGTGTGAATTTGATGGATGGATAGCGCTAATTTTTGGGCTAAGGCAAAACACTCCCCAAAATTTGGCTTCTTGTCATCTTCTTTGTCGATCCATGCACTCAAGGCTCGAAAGCTCTGCTCTGACTTGGAGGCGAATTCGGGGATATAGCTGATGATTCCGATAGTCTTGAAGCCGGGCTCTTCGACAACGCCTGCGCAATCAAGGACACAGTATATGGGATCGTTGCTTGAAGAGCGGAGGAGTTGAGCTGTATTATCAAAGCGCTTCAGCATCAGCGTGCGTATTGCTTGTGACCGTGCAGGATTGAGCTGCGACCATTCAACCAGGGCTCGTCGCTTTTGCCCATCCGGATTTTAGAGGTTTGATTGTTTAGTACTCCGAGGAACGCCCGACAGAGTCATTGGAATCTAGAGCCAGGATATTTGAAGCTTCGTACGAAGTAGAACTTGGTTGTCTATGCTAGATTCCTCTGTCTGGTCCAGGTTGACGGACAGCTCTTTGACGGAGGCTGCCTTTGCCAATGGTTGAGAAAAGGCTGTGGCACTGGCCTGTGAGATGGCGCTGATGGACTTCAATATCTGAGGATTCTTCTTTCCAGCCAAGAGAACACTGGGAAGTGCAAACGCGAGAGATGGCGTTGCATCACCGGAAAGACTTGGTAGAGGCGCTGTTGAAGTACAAAAGCTCCTGAACTAGCGTCTCAAATTACCCTCCATCTATTATGGTCAACCTGATCCTCTTCACTGGGCTAATATATTTTGTTTCATGGCCTCTAAAAGATTTTACCTTTCCTAGCTCGGATGCTTTGGATTTAAGCTTGAGCGTCAACTCGGTGTAGTTTCCGCCATCAACAGTGCTTTTTTCTCTTAGACTATACCTCTTAGCGAGGCCTTACGCATCGGTGAGAATTGCTTCAATGCCGTTGAGTGATCGCACGACGAGGTCTCTGACATAGTCTGATTTCAGCTCCTCATCAAGATTAGCATCTATGTGATATTTTTCACCGTCTGCTTTGGCAAGACCCATTTCAGACCCCAGTTCCAGAGTTTGCCTCGCTCGATACTAAGCTTGCATACGGCGACTGCGAATATACCTTTATGGTGGACAATGCCGGATATTAGATGATATGCTGCGAGGCAGGTGTCGTATGCTCCGATGACACCTAGTTCGAATCCAACAGCTTCTGCCATTGTTTTTCTGGGAGGAATGAATGTCCGAATTTAAATCTTAATCTCGATGACTTTGTGGCAAGTTGTTTGATTTGGTACATCGCTGCACTTAATGCAAAAGCAGCTCATCTCGAAGACTCGCTTTAAGGCCAGACACTTGGAGACAGATGTGCGGAGTCTGACTACCGTAGGCGGTCAATAACAATATCGGCTGCCATCAGGCTCGGGGTAGTGAGTTCCGGTGCTAAGCCAGATCAGGACTAGGCTGCTTCTCGAGGCAGAACGGGGAAGGCAGAACGGGGAAGACGGCAGAACGAATTTCCGCCTCGGCAAGGGACCAAGGCCATTACGGGCATCGGTCGGTACGAGTACGCCTTCCAGCACCACTCATTGGGTAGGTACCTTCCTTCCTGGGCTCCTCCCTCGTCCTTCCCTTTCTTATCGGGTCCCACACCCAACCCCAACGCAACTCCTCCACAGCTACGCCCCATTTGTGCTAGATAATTGTCGCATTACGATTGGGTTGGATTAACGTTTCTTTAAAAGGTTTAAAACATGCATCGTTTCATTGCCGCGCGCCTTCGTATTGCATTGGGGCCCGAGCGCGATGATGGAGGGTCGCACAAGGCAGAGCTGACACCCACAGCCACTGCCTAACCTAACTTACTTTCTGTAATCCGACCTGAAGCGCTTCTGCATCAGCTCCGCCGCCATTTCAGCATCGCGTTTTCATTCAATCGTACAACTTTGCACAACTACAACTTTCAAGTCTAGCAATGAATGCTGGAGATTTTGCGTATGGTTCTAGCGGTGTGGCTATCGCCCACCCCATATTTCTCGGCCACCTGCCATTGAGCTCATGGTGCCCACAATTGGTTGGTCTCATAGAGAGGTTATACTCTCCGAGTACTGCCGCTTTTCTACTCTCTTTACCTCGTAAGCCAGCCGCCCTCCGTGACCATTCTGGATGCACAAAAACTCGCTGCGTTGCGAACGACACGAACCTCGCGAAGGGGGGAAGCTACACCTCAGCACACTGGAAGAGCTGCACTGGTGACTTGTTAGCATGTCCATTCTTAGGCCCTGACCCCGAGAAGGTCAGAAAAATAATTGGAGAGGGTGGAATTCCGCTGGTATCCATCGAGTGCGATAAAAGTGGTGCCTTGCACGTGGATATCGTCAGAGCAACTGCCGGATTGAAGTACTTCGCCGTCTCACATGTGTGGTCAGGAGGTCTGGGAAATCCCAAGAACAACGAGTTGCCTCTGTGTCAACTGAAACGTTTGTTTGATCTGTGGCACGAGTTGACTCGCGAAAGTGAAGTCCGGTATGGTTCGTTGGGCTGGAGGTGGAACAAGCAGGCATGGAGGCAGTTACCGCCGCGGAAAGTCCTCTTTTGGATGGATACTCTGTGTATTCCAGTGGGTGGTAATTATGAGGATTTGAGAATGCGAGCAATAAATAGCATGGCGAAAACTTATGCCAATGCACAAGCCACTATTATTCTCGATCACGAACTTCAACAGACGAATCACCTAAGTATGTCTGAAGTTCAGAGAATGGGACTATTGGTTTGTTCAGCTTGGATGTCTCGGTGTTGGACATTACAGGAAGGGGCATTGGCGAAACAATGGCTTGTTCAATTCCAGGACGGGATTTGGTGTCCCGAAGATTTTCAAAAAGTGGCCAACTTCAGCCACAGAGCACGGCAGCTGAACCAGTATTTTGGCTGGCTGCTTCAACGAGATGTTGGCAAGTATCAAGCATCGTTTCAGGCTAGGAGGCTTCGATTCCGGCGAGTGTGGGACAGCCTCTGCACTCGGTCTACAACCAAACGCGAAGACCTGGTCTCCATTATCGCTATCTTGTTAGATTTTCGGCCCACTGAGATCCTCAGACTCCCAGCAGCTGAAAGGATACTTTCATTGATCTGTGCTCAGGACACGCTCCCTTTGTCTATCTTATATCGAAAGAGAGCAGCGATACAAAATTGGAGTGGAGCAAGACAATGGCTTCCTTTAGATCTCGAAGAAGACCCTATATTGTTCGATGAAGGTGTAATGTGGAGAAGAGCACCCGAAGAACACTTTTTCGTCCTCAAGTTTCACAGTCCGGAAGTCTCCAATTACAAGACGCAACTATATTTTACACAGACGATGGGCGAAATATCGACCTCAGAACTTCGGCTAATCGACGAGGGCGCCAAGAAGAATATCACAATTAATTTTTTACTTTCGCCTACTCTGAGACTACCTCAACTCAAGATTTGCATCATTTTCGGGTATACAGACAGTACAAGTCACTCAGGGAACGATGTATATGGGGCGTGTTTAGGCGCCCGGCATAGAGATGCTGGGCGTGTCCAGCTCTATTACATTTGCCCTATAAAAGTTGGTGTGCATCCATTAGGGTTGATAGATGAGGACACAACGCAAACAAAGATGGCGACTAGAGTCGACCAGGAACATCTTTCTAGCGATACAGAGTTTGCTATCGAGTATGGTATGTATCCTTTGCCTCGAGAAACTTTCATGCGGCATACCTGACATGTTTTGCAGACTTCTCCAAAGCTGCAATTTTCTCTGAATCAAGAACATCGCTTGATCACTGGGAGGCGCTAGAGCCTTGGCGAATCTTTATACTTACTTTTTTCATCTTCATATCGTTTTACGCCATGGTTTCGGGGTTTAATCTTAGGGTGGATGAATTTGTTACGCTGTTAATAGCTCGCACTATGGGATTCCTCTTTGAATTCGTAAAGGTGACGAGCAGCCTCGAAAAAGTAGAGTTTGATGATTGGTATGGGGGGCTATATGGGGATCGAATCTTCCTTGATATCACCTCGGCTTATATTCACCCTAGGACGTCAATTGTCTATGGCATCCTTGGACTTGGCGTTCTTGCTTCTCCAGTTTTCATGTTCCCCCAACGTCTCGCTATAAGTAGGCCAGTCTTTCTTGCAGCTCGGTTCATTGAACTTGAGGTCGCAGTTCTTGGGCTGAGATGGTTCATCGAGCTGTACGCTACAACAGCATCTAGAAAATTCAACATTTTGCGGATGGCGATCGATTCCGAGGCTCCGCTTATTCAAATCCAGAGAATGGATTTGTACTTCAAGAGGTTCTATGCGCCTTCAAAACTCACCATATGTACTGGGCGAATCCTGAAGACAGTTCTATTGGCAATGCGATTAGGGCCCGGGACCTATCAAGCACCAGATCTAACTAACGAACTTCCTGAGCTTACCACGAGAGTTCCCAGGCCAAGCCGAGCTTGCGAGTCTGGAAATCAGCATTCAGAATGTATATCAGAGCCTTGGAATAGCACTGAGGTGAAGATATTCAAGGCCTCTACCAATTATCGTTAGTCTCTCGTGCGACTTGTAGCCTTTAATGCTAATTTAATCATTAGAGAACCTCCGTTATGGTAATAGCATAAGCACGCTTAACTTACGAAAAAATCCGCTTGGATACCGCTTAGACGATGCACATAAATACCTATGTCATATGCTATCGCTACCAAGGCGGTTTTGCTGGCTGTATTGGATAATCGTCTTATCAACAACAATTGACAGTCACGGGTGGTACGTAATGTTGTTCAATATTGTTATGACGGGTAGTGCAATGTGGATTTTTAATTTTGGAAGTCCTCACCTTAGACTATTACCAAAAACGTTTCAGTCATACTCAACAGCATTTTCAGTACATTTTGGAGTTATAACGACGACAGCGTTGCTTTGTGTCTGTACTCCATTAGCTATGCTCCCCGTCTATGCTTCGCGCCTCCCCCTAGGAGTCGTGTCGCTTTCTATATGTGCTTTTAATATCGTGCGCGGTCTGGCAATGCTCTGGTTTGCAGAACTTTTTGGGCGCAATTATCCGGGAATCGCCAGTACAGCAGGACCTTGGGAAGGAAAGGTCGGGCAAGGAAACGAGGCACTAGATGAGTGCTATAGGCGGCTTTACTCGAAATCGCGGCTTACAAGATGGGTTGAAGCGAGTCTTAGGGTGATCTATACAGGCTTCAAACACAATGCTGGAGGTGGCTAGCTACATTGCGATACGGCAGTTATTCGAATTCTAGTGATAGCCATGAGGATGGCAGAGTCCGAATTAGTCCAAATGCGAGAGGCGATTATACGGATGGTGGGGATGAGAGCGATGCTGGGGATGAGAGCGATGTTGGGGATGAGAGCGATGTTGGGGATTTGTTATTGCTCGATGTAGAGGGCGAATGACCTCTAGAATAATTTCTTCCTTTCTTTCCCAGAGACGCACAATATTGGGTCAAGCATTCCATTTATTCTACCTCTAAGCCAAGTCTCTAACTATGCTTGACGCTCGTCTAAATCAATTAACCTCCTTCCCAATAATATTCCCCATCAATTCTCTTACATGCGTATAATCCACATGTACATCTACAACACTAACCCCCCTCTACTCTAACGCCCCCCGCATTACCCCTTCCAACTCCTTTGCCCTCTTGACCCTAAACCCCCTCGCCCCAAACTCTCCGCAAACTTTATAAAAATCTACGCCTCCCAACTCAATCCGCAATATTCTTTTACACTTAGCTTCCTTTTGGAAAGCAATTATATTGTAGGTGCCGTCGTTCCAGATAAAGTACATAATATCGGATTGCTGGAGGACAGCGGTAGAGAGTTCTTGCGAGGTGAATATAAACCCGCCGTTACCGGAAAGGGAAATTACTCTTTTGTAAGCGCTGGGGGTGATAGGGGATTAAAGAAGAGAGGCGGCAATAGTTTAAAAAAAGACTATAAGATTATTATTAATAATTTATAATTAAAAATATATTATTTCCGGAAATTAATATATATTAATATTAAAAGTTTATAATTTATTAAAAATAATTTTTTTTTATTTATATTATAATATATAATTATATTTATTTTTAATAAATTTTTATAATATTAATATAAAATATAAAAAAAAATTATTATATATAATTAAAATAATATATTTTATATTATTTTTATATATAAAAATTAATAATAATTATAAAATAAATTTTAAAATTTATTATTTTAGTTTTTTTTAAAAAATTAAAATATTAAAAAATATAATATAATATTTATAAATTTAATTATAGCGTCTTCGGCTCATTATTCCTGCTGATTAGAAATACGTGCTTATTATTTTTTGAGATGCGGGAGAGTATACCTTTGTAGACTGTTTGGTGATCGGCTGCAATGGTGGAATTGGGTAAATTGCTAGGGTTCACGCGTCCGCAGTCGCCGGCTAGAAAAAGGAAGCTGCCGGAGAAGGGGAAGAATTTTCCCCAGATTACGTAGGCGGAAAGGGTGAGGTCGTGCTCGAGGTGCCAGTCGGATTCTACTTGGAAGCGGGCTGGGACACGGATGGCGAGGGGAGGTTTTGGGGGAGGGTGGTTGGGGGTGTGGGGGGAGCGTTAGGGGCCGAAGAAGGATTTGAAGAAGGAGAGAAAGTACTGCCGCTCAGTTGGGTGGAGGACATTTTCAGTGTGTTTTCCTCTCATCCAAGGAATTTGAGAGTTGGAAAGGGAGGTGGTAGGTAGATGGATAGGCAAGGAAGATGTTCGTCTGCGGAAGGAAGGAAGGAGGTCGATATTTTTTAATCCAGCGATGTATTTTCTCCTATCTTGCAGCTTGGAATAGACAAATATTGTTTGGTGCAAGCGGCGGGTTTGTATTGAGATTGGGATGCATTCGTGTAATTAGAACAGAGAAGTTAAAAGAAGCGAGATATTACTTGAAAGTTGTGACTGTTTGTAACTTTGGATGAGCGACCAGGGCACAGAGGCATTGGTATTACAATTTTCATGGGTTTGTGAAGTTGTTGCTCGGTTGCGGGGGGTGGTGTTCACCCATTTTCGAGGGAGGTGGTATCACGTGATCGCTGTGGCATCTTGGAACCTTGTATGAGTTGAACGAGAGGTAGAAAGCAGTAATGACTATACGGTATAAAAAGAGCGTTTCGAAGGATACTGAGAGGGGGTTGTTATAGACCATTTACCGGTTTTTTATTAGAACGCCTTCGAAGG
>Ga0302325_10014574_pt1 | contig 16733 bp, 17 predicted proteins | sample Palsa_T0_2_FD_201948 | JGI IMG/M metagenome (GOLD analysis project Ga0302325, IMG submission 201948) | Peat permafrost microbial communities from Stordalen Mire near Abisko, Sweden - Palsa_T0_2 | ecosystem: Environmental > Terrestrial > Soil > Palsa > Peat permafrost | place: Sweden: Abisko... | reverse complement strand
CAACTTTCCAGAGGTACCCATTATCTGCCTTACTGCAACGGCAACAGAACAAGTTCGAAATGATTGCATCAACATATTGGGATTATCTCCCTCCAAATTGAAGGTCTTCACTATGTCCACAAGCCGAAAGAATCTTCATTATGAAGTACGATTCAAGAGTGATGAAGAAGATCACTTTGATGACTTTCTAAATTGGTTGAAAGGAGCACACAGGCGCCGTGCAGAGAATATGGTTCGCCGAGCTGAGCTTGAAAAGGAAGGAAAACGACTCGACAACATTTCTGGAATTATCTACACCATTTTTCGACAAGACTGCGAGACATTGGCTGCCCGTCTCCGCCACCATGGCATAGGTGCAAAGCCGTATCATGCAGGACTTCGCAACGATGAAAAGAACGAAACCTTGCAGCGCTGGGTCAACAATGATAAGGGCTACGACGTAATCGTGGCAACTACGGCTTTCGGCATGGGAATCGATAAAGAGGATGTTCGCTTTGTGGTTCATTGGCAATTACCTAAATCTTTTGAGGGGTTCTATCAAGAAGCTGGACGAGCAGGTCGGGACGGTAAGGCTAGCATATGCATAATGTACTATAGCCGGGAGGATCGGGACCGAGCATACAATCGGTTGAGCAAGGACAACATCAAAGAGAAATTGAATCTCGCAGCCAGAGCAAAGAGCCTGAAAGCTCTAGTGGATTACTGCGAAGATGTGGAGACATGCAGACACCGGATGATCACCAAGTAAGCTTCCTTTCCCTTTTCAAGCAATTTGCAAAGAACCACGCCCTTTTTCTCTTTCAGAGGTGTATGTCACATACCTTGACTAACTCTTTCAGATACTTTGGAGAGGCGGAAATCCCAGAATGCGAATATGCGTGTGACTGGCACAAAGATGCAGCCAAGCTCAGAAGAGCAAAGCAGAACGGCTTGCAGAGCGAAGAATGGGTTAGCACTCAAAGAGAAATGGGACGGTATGATAGCGGATACGATGGTTACGACTAAGCATGATGGCATTTGGCATGCATGGACGCTGTAGGAGTATGCTAGAGGTGTATGATACCCCAAAGATTAGGCGTTAAGTTTACCTTATGAATGCATGAGTGTTCTCTATTCCGTGGGAAGTAATCAGTGTTGCTTCAGCTCCACTCTAATAGATAATTGACACTCTGAGTCTCTTTCTTCAGCACATCAAAGGCTCCAGACAGATGTCTTGCAGCAGAGACCTAGTCGCGTTTCTCACTCCTTCCCGCCAGTGCCTCGCAGGTTCTCTTCACTCAACTTAGTGAAGTCTCTCTCGCCTCTCTGCATAGAAAGGAAGTTTTCCTCAAAGCTACTTTTTGTCATTTGGCTTTCATTGCGAGTGATGACTGCATGGTCTTCATGATTGTACGAAGAGGGTCAGGAGATATATTAATGCCTTCTTACCACCCAAATCCATCATCAGCTCAATGCCATCTTTCTGAGCATCTTTCCATCTTCACATCCTGAAACGAACCTAAATCAAAGCAACTGCCCTCTTCGATCTTCGGATTCAACACCATGCCTCCGAAGCAGAGGGAGATGTCATATTCTGGAGTCCTTTCGGAAGCTTCTCCAAACATACATGGTGCGAAGAACCCCGTAGCCGCAAATGAAACGCTCCAGAACAATATCTCTCAGCTCATTGCGGATTTCAACCAGCTTAAGACAAATGGTGTGGACAAGCAAGATTTTGAAAAGCTCTGCGACGATTTTCAGCAGCTTACCCAGGATCTTAGAGAGCTCCCTTCCAAGGACGCATTCGATATCCTTCTCAATGAAGTCCGACAAATTGGCGGCAAGGTTGATACACTGACTCAAAAGGCGATGGAAACAGCTCAGTTGGACGACGGTGACGTTGACAACGACGACACCGGCGCAATCGATCCCCATGAGAGCCCTGAGAATGATTTGGCGGACAACCTTTATCCTGGATTGCCTCAAAATTTGGGTACGAACTTGCCTGCCAGTTCCGAACAAGCTGCTCAAGGAGGTGCCGGAGCGCCTCAAAGCTTTGGAGCAACCTCTCACACTCATACCCACGGATCTCAGCGCACCCAAGCCCTTGCCACGGATGAGCAGTTTTGGGTTAACATCAAGCTTTGGGAGATCAAATGGGGTTGTGATCGGATCCGCGGCGGCCAAGAAGTCATGCGGATCAACGTCAATTCTACTCTCCGTGACCTCGAAATTCAAATCGAGAAATTTGTCAAGAAGACTCAGAAAGGAGACATCAGAAAGCGTGCTAACCTCGAGGAACGGAATGTCTTTTATTGGTCGACCGAGCACGTGGTGGACAATATCAAGGCCATGAGGGACATGGATGCTGATGAAAATACGTGGAGCAGTAACCAAGGTGGCGGTACCGTTATCATCAATGAAGACAACGACATTGGTGTTATGGATTGGTTGAAGAGAGAGAGCCAGATGCCTTGGCTCTCTGTCACCATCAAGCTCAAGGATGCTAGCGAGCGTTAGGCAATTTGGATGGAGGTCGAATGATTGGCAACACTTCAGGAATGGCAGCGATGGGAATTTCTGACATTTGATCCCCCACATCCCCTTGCTTGCTTTGAAGTAGAGAGAATTGACATGTATGATACATGATCACGGGAAGGATCATAATGCTCTTTTGCACAATCATGTAAACTAGAAACTAGACAGACACTTCAATGGCATACTTTGTCACTGACCCCACTTCCCATGCTCTCGTGAAGAATCGATCCTTATTTTACTTTTCGAACTCTTTGATTTTGTTTGAGCTACTCGCTCCGTCTCGTTATGGCTCAAGAAGGGTAAAATTGTGATGGTCTCTGGCATAGAAGCTCGCATTGACTAATTCCCTCTTTGGACTTAGGGGAAGCATACTGCAAAATCTTGTAGAGGACAAGAGAGCAATTACATACTTTCGTAGTCAGATCAACACAAGCAGGGTAGAGCAAAGGCAGAAGGACAACTTGAGAAAAGAAACCGTCTGTGTATGCAGCTCTATTGAGGTTAAGACATGCGATCTACTATAAATCATCACTTCAATGTGACCAACTCCTCTGCACTAGTGGGGTGAATAGCCACACAGCTATCGAAGTCTGCCTTCGTAGCACCCATCTTAATAGCAACACCAAATCCTTGGAGCATCTCTCCACTTCCCAGACCCAAAATATGCAGACCAACCACCTTCTCGTTTGGTCCTTGGCAAATGAGCTTGTATTTTGTAGGGCCCTTCTCCTCAGGTTCCATCATTGCGTAGTACATGGCCGTGAAGCTGGTGTTGTATACCTTAATGTTCTCCTTGCCATACTTCTCAATGGCTTCTGGTTCTGTCAGACCGATGCTGCCAACTTCGGGATGTGCGAAGACAACGGAGGGGATGAGGTTGTAGTCTAGCTTTGAAGCCTTGAACTTCTCTGGTCCAAAAAGTCTATCACTGAGCTTACGGCCAGCTGCAATAGCAACGGGTGTCAACTCAACCTTTCCAACAACGTCGCCCAGGGAGTAGATGTTTTCGACATTGGTATTTTGGTATTCATCCGCGATGATTTGTCCCTTCTCGTTCTGCTTCACGCCTGCCTTTTCCAGTCCAAGGTCCTCAACTTCTGGGGAGCGTCCAATAGCCCAGATCAACTCGTCTACATCCTCAAGTTTTCCCTCTCCACTAGCATCCTTGTAATGGATTGTAAGTTTGCCGGTCTTCTCATCCTTTTCAACTTTGCTTTGACTCGAGTTCTTGTGCAGATGCACACCAAGTCGTTCGTATTCATTGGTAATGGCTTCTTGGACCATAGGATCAAAGCTTCTTAAGAATTTGTCGTGACGAATAAAAAGATGTGTCTCCGTTCCCAACGCGTTGAACATGCCTGCGAATTCAACGGCAATATAACCAGCTCCAACCAAAGCCACCTTTTTTGGCTGTTTTTCAATATCAAAGAAGCCATCACTGTTTTTGCCGTACTCTGATCCAGGGATATTTTGCGGAATAGTGGGGTGTCCTCCAACTGCTAACAAAATTTTCTTTGCCTTGATAGTCTGCTTCGTTCCATCGTCCAAAACGACTTCTGCCTCGTTCTTGCCGGTCAAGTGTGCTCTGCCGTGAATATATTCCACCTTATCGTTGCCCAAGTTCTTTTCATAGATTCCATTCAGGCGCTTAATGTATGCATCCCGCTTCTTCTTGAAATATGGCCAGTCGAAGGGAGCAGTTTGTTGAACGGAGAAGCCGTATGCCTTAGCTTCGTGTATCGACTCGGCGATCGAAGCTGCATTGAATGTGACCTTTTTGGGAACGCATCTGTAGCTGCGGTTAGCTATTGTGCGCCGCGAAGTGGGGTAAAGCAACATCTTACCCAACGTTCACACAAGTTCCCCCGAGTCGTTTGCTCTCAACTGCAATTGTCTTTGCTCCATAATATCCACTGGCTCTTCTCGCAGAAGCCAGACCACCGCTGCCGCCTCCAATGACAAGGTAGTCGCATTCTTTCGGCACAGGCGCCATGCTGGATGCCGAGGAAGAAAATTGGCGGGACAGAGAAGAGAGTCTCGAATTTGCCGTCTTGGGAATTGTGACCGTTGAGCGGGGAAGTAGCTTTAGTCTTTGCATGAAGAGAAGAAAGAAGAATTAACAGCGAAGATAAAAGCTATTTATCGGATTGGGCTGAAGTGACGTGCTTGAGGAAGCATGTCTCTGACGATTAGATTGGAGATCGAAGAGCGATTATGCAATGTGCAGGGCCTAGAACTTTTCGGGGCTAAAGAATATTTGTGTTGCTGTTTCAGAACGTCTCTTCTGATTTCTTTTTCCCTCTGGCATGTGTTCTCAGCTCGATTCGAGGAAGATTCCAAATTTGTGCAATGCATAATAAATTTGTAAGCTTTCGGGGAGCTTGTAGTGTTTCCATCCCGGGGGTTGCCCCTGAGACCCTTCCCGCCATGCCACGGCAAAGCCGAGAGCCGAGCCTCATACGTAATTGTACAGCCTTTTCAGCCTTGTGCCTCCCGGCGGCCTAAACCCTTCTTTTTGAATGTTCTCAATTCTAACCTGCTTAAGTATATTCTAGGTTACTGCAATGTATACTTCGATGACTATTGGGCTCATCGACAGTGAAAATAAGTAAGTCTGGAGATACACCACCATAATAAGCTTATTTACTGCCGTCCAGGGGGCATAATTCAGTTTGAAGATGTTCGCCGATACAGGTTCCTGGAATCCTACACGGGACGGAAGCCCATATTATGTTTGGCTATTATTCGAATCGACCGAATTCAAACCAGTGGGCACAAGAAGTACCAGAAGACATGTTGCTCCTTTCGCTCGTCTAGCTTTGCGCCACAAGGCCAAAGGTAGGAAATCTGTGGGTGACTGAGGTTGGAATTATCCCATCACAAGTAGCACAATTACCAGCTAGCAAATGCTTTTCCAAGTGGTTGCATCTTCGCGCTCGCCTCTTTATATATCTGGTAGGGTCCATTCAAGAAGCTGAGGTAAGTGATTCCTTCGAAACAGCAGAACGAGGAGCACGGAGGTACTGCGCCGCTTGCCGTTATGTTCTTGATTCCCTTCAATAACTAAAAATGAGCAAGGTGTTCACTCCGGGCGAAGACTTCATGACTTCGAAGATTCCGCCGGACGGACTAATGGACTTGCGAGAAGTATTGCTCACCGACCATTCCCATTTACCAAGTCCGTCCTCAGACTAACCCAAGCAGATACAAAACCGAGCATCAGTTTGAAGTGCCGCCCCGGGGTTATGCGACAGGTTGTTGTGCCTTATTCGATGATTCCGCATGTTGAGCCTAGCACCTTCAAGTTATCTTGTGGAACGAAAGGGCAGCAGATACTTCCGCTTCCTGTATCCTCCTCATCCTAGGATACCTTTTAGTCGAAACCCACGAGTACTAAACTTCCCTGAACATCACAACTCGGGGGAAGCCAATTCGGCGGTCTGTTGAACAAAACAGGGACGCGGCTCATTCAGCAAAGAGTTCTTTGTAAAGCAGACCGCAACGCCAATCAGAATCCTCGGGCTACAGCATAGGATCCAAGCAAAAGAAAAATGTTGAAAGGATGTATATTGTCCGTTTTCTCAACCACGCATTCTAAACTCCTCATAAGACGTAACCCACGCTCATGTTCATGCATTGTAATCCGCACCGAAAACTCCGTCATAACTCGGCATACCATCCTCGTATCGTTGAATATTTCAATGGAACTATCGATGTCGTCTCTACTTCTTCGCACCGCCCGCGGCCTCAGCAGCCTTCTTCGCATCCGCTGAAATAGTTCAGCAAGCAGCCTAGAGTGCAAAGCTTCTTTGAAAAACTCACCAGCAGCCTGCTTCTCTCTCATCTTCTGAGCAACCTTTTCCTTCTCGCGCTGCATCTCAGATCCGGACATGTTGTTGGATTTCTTCTATACTCCGTGAATGCGGTCAGCAAGGTGTTTCTAGAACGATCGCATATCTCACTAAGACGGAAAGCACTTACTTGATCGGCCATCTTCTTCTGGTTGGCCTCACGAGCCTTATCTCTTTGATTGCCTCTAGCCATCGTAGAATGCTATTGTGCGTCCGCGATTGTTTTCGATATTCGTCGAAGTTTTCGTTGCCTGCGTGGCTAGTTGTTGTGCGGGTCGAGGCTGAGAATCTGAGCGCGATATTTTTAAACTCGCTGAGTCATCATGGTGTTTTCCGGAAGGATCGACGGCACAAGGCCGAGGTCTGCACGTGATGTGGGCGCCTTCTTTCTTTGCTGAGTTATGGAAGAGAAGACTCCTAGATCAGTTCTTTAGTTTTGGAATCAATAGCGACTACCGAGAATACCCTCAGCGGCGACTATCCTCGGAGATTTCACGCGTTTTCCCGTGATGCGCGAAGTATTGGTACCAAGCTCATCCAGCGCAGGACGATCTTGAAACAAAGTCTTTAAGCGCGTTCGTCCAATAACCATAATGGAAGAAACGGTCTTCGAAACGCCCTTACCTATGCTTGCCGCATGAGAATATGTTCTTGGCACCAATGCAAGCGCCTGTCACAGGTCTCATTGGGCCGGCCTGAAAGATCTGGCCCTGAATGATCGTTAGGACCACGGGCCTCGCACATGGATGCCTCCAGGTCTGTTCCGTCCTGCGCTACAAACATCAGCGGCAGCCAGAATATGAGGCTTGAATCGTTTCCAGCGGCTTTTCAATGGACGGGGGGATTTCGCCCAGTTGTTTCTTTCGAAACTCGAGGTCCCTTTGTCGCGAACCTCCCGTCTGGTCAAAGAACCGCCCAAGAACTTGAATACCATTCGTTCGAAGTGACTCGCGCTAAGTCAGGGACAAAGGGTATGGCCTCCCCACAATAGCTTGGGATCAGGCGGTTGTGAGTCTGTTTCTCAAAGCCCTGCTGTGCCAGTGTAGTGATTCATTCATATACTTCCCATTGTCCTCCCATTGTCGAGGGACAACCACTTCAGTCATTGTATCCCAAGAACAATGAGGTGTTCACCTCAATAGTATTTCCTTCTCTTTCTAATATAAATTTATCTTCCATCCTTTCTATCTCATACATTCCCTCGATCTTTCGAACAACCGTACCACAAATTTTCCACTGCAGGCAGTCGAAATCTACAGCTACTACATCCATACAAAAGGCCGTGAGTATCCATCTCTGCTCATTATAGCAATCTGCTAACTCTTCAGACTCCTAATCACATCCAAAATGTTCTCCGAAACCAAGATGGGTCCAGGTTACATTACCCTGAACATCCTCCGAGTCTGCAACATCATCTCCTTGCTCCTTATTGTGGTTGCAAGCTGGATCATGCTTGTCATGACAGTGAAGACGTCGAATTTCTTCTTCTTCGACGGAGCCGGTCACTTCGTCACAAGCTCTATCGCCATCTTCCTCATCGTCTCCGAGGTTGGACTGTTGAAGAAGTGGTTCGCACGCAACTGGCCCATCCTGAGCAATGAGTCTGGCTTCGTCTTCCTTGGGTTGGCGATGATATCTCTTGGCTGCAATGACCTTGGCAATCTCAACAAGCTGGCTACGAACCAACAAAACCTGGGTTTACCTATGTGGCGAGTTGTCATTGCATCGGGGATTCTTTCTTTGATATTTGGACTTTTCAATATCATTGCCGTATGTGTTCTGAGATTCTTCACCTGTTGCGCCGCAGCACGCGCGCTAACCATGGTTGTATAGACTTATGTCTTCTCTGATTCCAAGCTTGGCATCACAGGACGACAAGTCCGCGCCGACGGTGCCGCAATCTCAAAGGGAACTTCTGGAAAATCTGCCTTCAGCGTGTCCAGTGGATCTGTTCGTCGCCCTGCTACCCCTGTTCTACCAAGGTAAGCTCTCTACTCTGCACTTTCTGCTTTTACAACACTAAATGTTGGGCAGTTACTCTGAAGACCGTCGCAAGTCCAGGTTCGGCATGAAGTGGCCCATCAGTATTTCGAGACCGATTGTTCCAGATACTGAGCAGGTCAGAAATTGGAACGACAGGAGCTCTCCAGTCATTCCAGAAATTCAGCGCCCTGCAACTTCACTCCACCCCGCTTACAACAAGGAAGCCTACCCAGCGCCTCCTGTCCCACCCCCAGCATCATCACGATATAGCGTCGTCAGCAACATGACCAGATTCTAGATGATTAGATCGGGGCTTTTCAAGAAGGCGTACGGGAGTTTGTTTTTTTATTTCCTTTAAATACCCGCTCTTTACGAAGCACATGTTCATACTTCGAGGAGGAGTTATGGCGCTCAGACTACTTACTTGCTATGTCTCTATAATTCAATGAAATCTCAGTAAATCTTAATGATAATTCCACCCAAAACGTGAACATTTAGCAGAATCCTTGACTGACTTAGTGTAACGATAAGGGCCAAGGAGCGGGCCGATAAAGCTAAGCTCCACACTTCTAGCCTCTACCCTTCATGCATAAATCTGGTTCTCAAAAACCCACATGCTTTTCTCCCGTCTTGCACGAACTTCTAGATTCCTCTGTCAGACTCAGCCATTCAGACAAAGCTATCGCGCATACACAATGGCACCAGGTACGTCTCCAAATCCCCATCTTATCCCCCACCGCCCCTCCAGACTGCAACCCCAGCTCCCCGCAGTTTCCCCATACTGAACACACATCACTCCTAGTCCCCACCGACCTCCGTCCGATCGTGATCTCCGGGCCTTCAGGTGTAGGCAAGGGGACGCTCTACAAGCTCCTCCTAGAACGCCATCCCTCCATCTTCGCAACCTCCGTCTCGCACACCACACGCGATCCCCGACCTGGGGAGAAGAGGGGTGTAGACTACTACTACATCGCGATGGCAGAGTTCGAGAAGATGATCGAAGAGAAGGCATTTGTGGAGCATGCAATGTTTGGCGGGAATCGCTATGGGACGAGTAAGAGGACAATTGGGGAGTTGACAGCAAGTGGAAGGGTTGTGGTTTTGGATATTGAGATGGAGGTCTGTCCCCTTTTCCCTTACTCTATCATATCTTTCGCTTGGGCAAATTTCGAATCAGTCTCTGAGGTGAAAAGGTGAAGTGTGTATTGGGACTTTGGACTAATCTGTGGATTAACAGGGCGTAAAGCAAATCAAAAATTCCCACATCGAAGCCCGCTACGTCTTCATCGCACCTCCCTCTATGGATGTCCTCGAACAACGTCTCCGCGGCCGAGGCACCGAGAAAGAGGAGTCGGTCCAGAAGCGTCTCGCTCAAGCACGGAACGAGCTCGAATATTCGGAGACACCAGGGGTTCATGATCTGATCATTGTTAACGATAATTTGGAAAATGCGTATACTGAATTGGAGGAGTTTGTGTTCCAAAAGCGGACTCAAGACCAGGGTGCTAGAGATGAAGGGGCCGCGGGAGAGAGTGTCCAGGATTAAAATTTGGATAGAGTGTTGAATTCGAGACGCTGGGGGTGAGTTTTGAAATGCATTGGGGTCCAAAAGTTCAGCATTTGTGAATAATTCGTCTCACATCGTCCATAGAGCGCATCTTTGGTCAGATCCAGTCAATACACATAGAAGATTTTGAATAGAAGCATCACAGGATATTGTTTTAAGCTCGAGCTTCATTCTACCCTAGCCTACTCATAACGAAACACCAACAGACTTTACCACTAGTGAAATGAATTCTCGATATTAGAGAAGGCTAATTAAGCAAGGAAAATTTCGGAGTCAAAGTAAAGCCCAGCTTGAGCGGCCATTAAACGCTTTCCTTGGCCTGCTCAAGGAATCCCCAAGTCGCTTTTGCTCAAGATACAATCATAAAGAACCACGCTATTCACCGATCTTCCAAAGGCCTCAAACTCCTAGTAGCCGTTCATCGTCATTCTTTGGGAGTTTCTGCTCAATTCTCGCTCAGCTGCCGGGCTGATAGGTCGGCTTCCAGCATGTCCTCCAGCAGCGCTGCTCTCCTTTAGTGCCAAGAGTTGCTTGGCACGGAATGTCTCGTAGTGGATTTGAGATGTGGTCTCGATCAAATCTTGGAGATGGGTGCGGGTAAGGAAGTTTCGGAGGTAGACGAATTCGCAATGGTTCTCATCCTCAACATTGATAACTCCCCATCGGTTTTGACGACCACGGACTTGCTTGCCCCCAACGATGATTGACTTCTCAGAACCAACAACAGCGAAGGGGATGATGTTCTGATGTTACGTTAACATCCTCTAGATAGTTCATTACATTTTGACATACCTTGATCTTAGCATTTAGAGCACGCTCCTCCTCATCAAACTCATCATTGTCATATGGGTACATCTTCAAGCTGTGGAATGCAAATTCCTCCTTTATGCGCTCCTTGAAAGCTGCCCGCTCTTCCAGTGTTAGGGAATCGGACTTGGCGATGACTGGAACGACATTGACAACATCTGAGAGCTTTTTCAAGACTACTATGTCGATTGGCTTCAATGCGTGGCCAGAGGGTTGGATGAAGAAAAGGCAGCAGTGGATACGGGTGTCTTGAATATATCGCTCACGCTGAGCTGTGAGCTCCTTTCGAAGATATGCGGAGTGCTGATCCTTGATGTACTTGACAATTGGATCCCAGCATCTGTCGTTGTTGACCTGATCACCATAACCCGGGGTATCGACAATGTTCAACCGCAGACGAACACCATTCTCCTCGATGATGTGTGAGACAGTCTGAATTTCGGTGGTAGTTCGTACGGGTTCATCGGGTGTGAGTCTTCCTTTCGAGTCGATCAGGTGCGACGCAAAGATAGTGTTGATTAGGGTGGATTTCCCCAGACCAGTTTGACCTGGAAGCAGCAGCAGTCAGCCATTGCGCAGATGTAAGTAATGAGTTTAGGAAGCTTCCGGAGCTCTACTTACCAACGCAGATAACATTGAACTGGAAACCACGCTTCAAAAGCTTGCGCTCAATCTGCGATGTGATGCTGTCGAAACCGACGTGGCTACGTGGGTACACCGACTGCTGGGGAGCATGTCTATCCATGGTTGCCATTTATTGCGATAAATTTCGTCGAAACCAAAGATGAATATTGGGCACTTTAGGATTGAACAATTTCTCTTCGGTGGTGGTTTTCAAGTGATAGCGGTCGAGAAGGGGGTTACTCTCCTCCACAAAATAAAGTGTCGCGTTGCTCAAAAAGGAGAAGGAGCGAGCTAGGCTCGTTTGAGAATGGGGACCTGATCCCCTGCAGCAACTTCCGAAAAGCTTCAAAATTGCCGAGTCGATCCTCGACTGCGTGAGAGCAGACAATTGAGAGCTTTTCCACATTGCCCAGGCAGTAGTCTTCGTTTCATTGCCGGCAATCACCATGGCCGCCATTCACACTACCACGTCATCAATCCTATCTTCCTTCCTCCCACGATTCTCCACACCAACCATTGCCAAAGCTTCGAGATACACCACGTTATATTCACGGCAGCTCTCACATCCGCTATTACCTTCTCTAGCATTTGCGATTCCTTCTGCCATACAGCTCAATGTCCCGGGATTACTTGAAGGGATATGGGAATCAGTACTGAGAGCTGTCCCAAAGAAGAAGACCTCACATATGAAGAAGAGACATAGACAGATGGCAGGAAAGGGAATGAAGGATGTGACCGCATTGAATAAGTGCTCTGCTTGTGGACACGTAAAGAGGGCGCATTTCCTCTGTCCATATTGCGTTGCAGGTAAGCTCTTGAGGGAGTGTTTCATGCTCAATTGCTCACATTCAGCAGAGATCCAGAAGGAAGTGTTCAAAAAGCAGTCAAAGGAATCGCCGACGGATGAATAGCAAGTGAGAATATTCTAGCTGAAGAACTGAAGCTTGGTTTGGCATAGCATTTGGCGTTTCGGAGGTGGGAAAGTGGTTGTAAAAAAGGCTTCAATGCGATGTAAAGATTGTATAATATGCTGTACTTCAAGTGTAAATTAATATGTGCCACAAAATACGATACTTCCGCAGGAGGTCCAACATTTGGAAATGTGCATTTTCATCCCATCTAGGTCTTTCGCGTCTTGGTTGTGTTGATTCCTTCTTTTCCCCCCCAACACCCCGCCATTCCTTCACAACTTTCACCACCAGAACCTCCAGACCTTGCCTTCAACCTGACATGCGCTCCAATTTTCGGCGACAATGGTACGTAGCCTATGAATACATCCCCCACTGAAGCTAAGCATTCCCAGTCGAAACAATACCTGACAACGCATACAATAGATGATGGTAATTCAGCTGCCCCTCCTTCTCTCAGTCCAAGCTAACATCTCGAATCTCACATCACCGACATCTTCTCCCTCGCCGTAACACCTACTCAAATCCTCTCTGCATCCGGCGCCTCATCCATCCAAGTACACTCCACAACCTCGCCCGACATACCTCTAGCGCAAACCCTCTCTGGTGCACACAAGCTTGGCTGTCACCACATCGTAACCTCCCGCAACGGACGAAAAGCAGCCAGCGCAGGTTTTGGGGGCGAAGTGAAGATATGGAGCATTTCTGAATCAGGAGAATGGGTAGAAGAGGGCAAGATTGAAGATGGAAACAAGGCAGGAGAGATATGGGCAGTTGCGCTGAGCGAGGATGGACAGTTCCTGGCGAGCACATCGTATGATGGACGGATAAACGTCTGGGATCTCGTAGCTGGGAGGAAGAAGATTAGGGAGTATGAGACGAAGGGGAGCTTTGGGATGTGTATTGATATGAGTCGGGATGGGAGATTTACGGCAAGTGGTCATGAAAACGGTGGAGTTTATGTGTTTAATAATGATACGGGGAGGATGCTCTATTCTTTGCCAGGTAGGTTCTCTTTTCGCATTCGCTTTCTATACAGCATATTCACAGACACTAGGTCTAGTAAAGCCAGTACGGACTGTTGCTTTCTCCCCTGCTGGTACTCGTCTTGCAGCTGCAGGAGACGCGAGGGTCATTGCTCTCTACGATGTACAGCATGGAGAGCAAGTTGCAAATCTCACTGGGCACTCAGCATGGATCTTCTCAGTGGACTGGAGTGATACTGGCGAGTATCTTCTCAGTGGCTCTTTTGATGGGAAGTGCAAAGTATGGTCGATCGACAGAAGGGCTTGCGTTGCAACTCACAGTGAGACGGACAAAACCCTATGGTGTGTTAAGTGGTTACCAAAGACTGGGAAGAGTGAGGCATTTGCTACGGCAGGCGCAAATCGAAGTATCTCTTTCTATAGAGAGGCGACTGGTGGTTAGGCAGAAAGTGTTCCCAGTACTTTGCGTCCATTTGGCTGGCTTAGACTTGCCATGCTCTACGAGAGCTTCAGCATATAGCTCGCCTGCTACAGAAGCTCTTTCCAGCTTGCAATTACATCGGGCAAACCTCCTCAGATCCCACGGTTCCTGACTAAGTCATGTTCAGTCGCCCCGTCATCGACTCCTCCAAGGCGGGTCTTTATCATGACTTGCTCCCCATGTTGGTCTTGGGATCGAGCCACTACGTATTCGTCCCTGCTATCAGAGGTCTCCCTCGTTTATCTTTGTCTGACAGGATTCTTGATAGAACGGCTTCTTCTGACGGGCATCATGGTCAACGGGCTCGGTTTTACCACAGCTTCAGGACCTAGCAAAGCCTCAACACCATGCTCCAATGCCTTCCTCTTGTTCTCCTCCCACTCTATCCACGCCATCCCTTGCATCAAGCAATCCGCCAAATCATCCAACTTCCCCATCTTCTCTTCTCCATCAACCTCACCCTTCCTCCGTCCACCAGGACTCCTATCCCACTTCTCCCTATACCTCCTCGCCATATTCTCCACTGCCTTGTTCCCTAGCCTCACCATGTCGTCATTCTCGAGCCAACTCCTCACCAAATCAATCTTCGCCCCTTTGTTTCTAATCTTCGCACTCTTACTCTTCCTCTCCTTCTTACTTTCCGCTCCATCAATCTCCTCACCAACCCAAAAAGGGCCTACCTTTCCTGGAGCAATTGCTTGAACGTCTCCATTCCACACTCCCTCTCCTTTAAGCGTGCATAATATAGCATAGAGAATCGACTCGAACATATTGACCCTCACTGTCCATTCCAGAATATTTCTTGACCCCATAGACCGGAATCGCTGTCGCTCAATTAAAATATGTGTGGGATTCTCCAATAAGAGCTTCTTTCTCAGCAATGTATAGGCCGCACTGGAAAGCGTAGCTGGATTGAACACCTCTTTTATGGGTATAGTCTCAACTCCATCGTCTGGCTTGACTTCGAGCTCTTCAGGCGTGGTAGACACAGCCAAACGATGCCATGCTCTTATCGAGGGCAGTCTATTCGGCAAAGATTTAGGGACATCGATGCAGCAGTAAGCAAGGTTACGAATTCCCATATCTATGCTGAGAATTCGTAGAGGGGAGGGCTGCTGGCGCGGGGTGCGAGTGATTTCATCTTGGAGGCGCGTTATGAGGATGGGCTTTGTGCCGGACGTTGAGATACCACACTTGAACGCTAGCAGCTTCAATTGAGCGAGCTTGAGAGTTGTGGGAAGATTGAGTGCCATTCATGGGTGTTTGTTGATATTTAAAGGAGATGAGACGCGAAAGCGCGTCCAGAGTAAGGCTGATGGAGCACATGCAAGGCTACTAGTACTTTCACAACACTGAAAAACGTATTGGGGGAAAATTTATGAAGCAATAGAAATCAAATATCTGTTAAATTGAGAGCAAAACACTCATTTACTACATGAATCTAGATCTAGAATTTGCAGTTGGTAAAAGAGAGTTGCCTTTCATGAGGCATCGCTCTTGATTGGTCGATAGGAACGAGTAGACCAATCAACAACGGACATCATCTTGTTGCCAGCTTCATCACTATTTATCTCACTACAAGCTTATCAGGAAGAATAACTGCTGGCCATGAATTATATGCCAATAAGAATATTACCTCCCTCTCAATATGCGAGCGATTCTGAAAGCTTTGTCTTTACATCACAGCACGGAAATTAGCAATAATCAAGGTAGCTAGACCTTGCGGTAGTCAAAAAAAGCAGCACTAGCTAGATCAAAGTCCTTTAGATTCATTTCCTGCTCTTCTTGAATATAAAACCGATTTTCTAAACTTGATTGTATCCCTTGGAAATTCTGGGAGGTCTAAAAGCACGATGAAAGCATCACAGCCCTTCTAAATCAGGATAATTGTTCAGCATTTATTTGAAACAATGGGGACTCTGGTGCCCTTTGCCCCTTTCCATAGTCACTGCACGCAGGGCTGTCAAGCTGGTGGTTGTAGAAACACTTTACACTGACAAGAAGCTGGCTCAAAATCGTTCGACATCAATGGAGGAGAATCTCATTTCTCTAGCTACTTTTGGACAACTCAAAGCAACACCAGCAACAGACCAGCATCGACACATAGCTCAATGAAGCCAAAATAGATGCAATGCTAGACTAGCCGAAACTCCTTGTAAATGCACGCAACCCAGCTACTTTAGTGTAACATGAACGTGATGGTATTTATTCAGCCACGACTTTGGCCTTCTTCTTCTTGTCTTTCTTCGCCTTCTTGCTTGGCTTTTCAGACACCTCTGCGATTAGAGCAGTAACGGGTTCCTCGACGTCTTCCTTGGCAGATTTGACATCGACCGAAGGTTCCTCCTTCTCAGACTTGCCTGCCTCTTCGAGACCAGCTACTGGCTCACCGTCCTTGGCTGCCTTTAATTTCTTATTCTTCTTCTTGGGCTTACTTGAGTCCGTACCCGGCGCAGCCTCAATAGTCTTCGTACCCTCTTCAGCAGTTGAAACAGCCGCAGTCTCGCTCTCCTTATCTGCCAATTCCGGAACCGTCTTATGCTTCTTAGACACACCCTTGGCGGAGTTGATCGCCGGTGCTTCGAGCTCGTAGCCAATCGCCTTCATCTTCTCCGCCTTCTTTTCTCTGCGCTTCTGCTCTCGCTCGATACGCTTCTCCCAAGCCTCCTCAGATGCACCCTGTTCCAACTTACGACCCTCAATCTTGTTCCAGGGCACCTTCTTGAATCGCTTGTTAGCACCCTTCCAAACGTTGGCAGGAACTTGCTCTTCGGGAATGAACTTGACCTTGAGAAGATGGCCAAACATAAGGTAGTTGTCCATAGTTTTTGCCACAATCTCCGCAACGCCAGAATTCTCGAACTGAATGAACGCGTAATGTTTACTCTTGCCGGTCTTTGGATTGCGGGATAGACGAAGGTTGAGAATAGTGCCAAATTGTCCGAAGTACGCTTTCATCTCATTCTCGTAGAATCCATGAGGAACACGACCAACATAGACAACACCTGG
>Ga0302325_10014573_pt1 | contig 16734 bp, 14 predicted proteins | sample Palsa_T0_2_FD_201948 | JGI IMG/M metagenome (GOLD analysis project Ga0302325, IMG submission 201948) | Peat permafrost microbial communities from Stordalen Mire near Abisko, Sweden - Palsa_T0_2 | ecosystem: Environmental > Terrestrial > Soil > Palsa > Peat permafrost | place: Sweden: Abisko... | reverse complement strand
GAAGTGGACTCCGGCCAGCGCGCCGAATAAACCCGTGAAGACGGCGATCAAATAACCTTGACCGGGTAATCGACAGTCACCCTGATCTGCTCACTAATTCGAGTCCACGATGCGTCTGCTCAACCCAGCGAGGGGCTTTTCTGTCGAGAACGCTGAGGGCTGAGGCCTTCGCCTCGATCCGCGCGTGCGAGTAAGTGTTGATCATGTCCCGTGAGGCCCATCCGAGCGATGGCAACGACGGTGTCCTCGGGAGCGCCGCTCTCGACCTCTAGAGGAACGGGTGCCGTGCTGAATGCGCGGCGAAGAAGGATTTTCCCTAGGCAATTCGCTGGTTCAACTTCTTTGGGGAACTGATTATGTAAGATTAGGGCGCGAGTATTCGGGCGCTCAGGCGCGTAGATTTTTGGCGAACCAGTAAACGATTGGAATGGAGCTATCGATGCAACTTGGAATGGTGGGTTTGGGCAGGATGGGTGCGAATATGGTTCGGCGGCTGACCGCCAATGGCCATGAATGCGTGGTTTTCGACCGGTCGCAGGAGGTGGTCGGAAACCTGGCGAAAGAAAAAGGCATTACCGGCGCTTCGTCACTGGAAGACTTGGCCGACAAGCTTGCCAAGCCGCGTGCGATCTGGTTAATGATTCCGGCTGGAGTTGTGGAGGATACAATTCACGAACTGGTTCCGCATATGGAGTCGGAGGACATTCTGATCGATGGCGGCAACTCGTATTACATCGACGACATCCGCCGCGCCAAGGACCTCGCTCCGAAAGGGATCAAGTACGTCGATGTTGGCACCAGCGGCGGTGTATGGGGGTTGGAGCGCGGGTACTGCATGATGATCGGCGGGCCGGATTCCGCCGTTGAATACCTTGACCCGATTTTCAAAACGATTGCCCCGGGTATAGGGAACATCCCGAGGACGCCTGGATTCGACAAGGTTGGCGGAACCGCCGAGCAGGGCTATCTGCATTGCGGGTTGAGCGGCGGCGGCCACTTCGTCAAGATGGTGCATAACGGGATCGAGTACGGCATGATGGCTGCGTATGCGGAGGGTCTCGGAGTTTTGAAGGCCGCCGATATCGGCAAGCATGTGGGCGAGATCGATGCCGAGACGACGCCGTTGCGCGATCCGGAACACTATCAGTACAACTTCAACTTGACCGAGATTGCCGAGGTATGGCGGCGCGGGAGTGTGATCGCTTCCTGGCTGCTGGATCTGACTGCGTCGGCGTTGACCGGCGACCCGCAGCTTGCCAAATTTGGCGGGCGGGTCTCGGATTCCGGCGAAGGCCGCTGGACGATCAAGGCCAGCATTGACGAAGCGGTTCCTACGCCGGTGCTGACTGCGGCGCTTTACGAGCGATTCAGCTCGCGTGGGGAGGCGGACTTCTCGAATAAGATACTGTCCGCTATGCGGTATGCGTTCGGCGGCCATCTGGAGAAACCGGCTGAGAAGTAGCTATAGCTGAATGCAGGAAAGAGGGCGAGACGCGGAGAATGTGATCGCTCTCTTTTCCTTTACACGGTAAGTTTCTTGGGAACTCTCGAGAAGGTAGAGTGGATGTCGTCGTAGAGCGGAGCAAGGATGGCTGCGAGGCTTTCGGCGAGGCCGACAACGTCGGAAGCGTTGGTTGGCACGGGGACGCCGAGCTGCCCATAGTAAGCCGTGGACGCCTGGTGGAGATGCTGTGCCGAGGCGCGGACGTCGGGTACAGGCTGGGCTGGCTTGCTGCTCACTTCATTCGAGAGCTCCCGCATAACCTTGGCAATCGCTTTTTCGAAGTCCACGCCGGCCTCGGCGATGGGCGCGGGCAGGTTCTTGAGCGGCTTTTGGACGAGGTATTGCGCCGAGGTAACTTGTACCAGCAACAGCGTCCGTATCGATGGCTGCCAGTTGCGGATATCCTCGCGAATTTTCAGCTTGCGCTGGCGGGATGGCCCGAACTCGAAAAGGACGGCGTCGGCCTGGGCGGCGACAGCCAGAAATCCGGCGTTGATCTGGTCGCGGAGCAGGCGAATTCGCCGGATCGCTTTGATGGTGTCGGGTTCGAGCAACTGTTCGGCGAGTTCGGCGAACAGTTCGAGATTCTTGGCAAAGACAGCCTGCATTTCGTCGAGGGCATTTCTGACCCACAGGCGATCGAAGAGTAGCCACATCGAGACGAGACCGAGCAGTACGCCGAAGACGCGATCGCGAGCGATGGCGAGCGACGTCTGGATGGTGAATTCCTGCAAATTGATGAGGTAAAAGGCGAGCGCGAGCTGGACGCCGAGGTAGGAGAGCCGGGCGGAGGCGGTCCCGATCCAGGCGGAGATTGCGGTGACTACTCCGAAGAGCAAGGTGAAGCCGAAGATGGAGTCGAGGTACGGGAGGATGAAGATCTGGGCGCCCATGCCGAAGATGATTCCTCCGATGAAGGCGCCGGCGAGACGGAGGATTTGCTTCTGCCGGGAAGAGCCGATGGTGGAGAGCGCGGTGATAAAGCAGGTGGCGACAGAGGTGCTCAGACCGGGCCAATCGACTGCGGTGTAAACGACATAACATGTCAGCGCCGCCAGTGTGCCGCGGAGGGCGAATTGCAGATGGGCGGGGCTGGTGAAAGTGTCGGCGAGGAAGAGCCGGGTTGGGGTTGGTTCGTCGAGGGGCGCCGGAACCAGAACGTCCATTGAATTGGAGTCGGAGGATCCGGCAAATGCTTTCGGAATGAGCGCTACGGTGCTTTCCATCGCGGCGAGGAACGGCAGGTTCGAGGAGTTCACTGGTACTGCAAAGTCGAGTGGCCGAGGCAGTTTTCGGAGGGTCAGGTCTCGAGCAAGGATGAGGATTTGATCGGCGAGATTGCGGCAGCGTTCGCGGCCCGCGGCATCGATGACGCCAAGGCCGGATTTGGCACGTTCGGCCAACGCGAGTTGAAAGCTGCCGGCAGTGTCGACCAGGCGGCCCAGCAAGGCGATCGCCGTGCTCATCTGCGATTTGAAGTGAGGGCTGTAGTCGGAGCGGAGGATGAGGCGGCGAAGGCGCGATGTTCCAACAGTCGAATAGAGGGACAGCTTCTTCTCCGTCGCGCTATCGAGCGGTCGCTCTTCCGCCGCGGCGCGGAGAATGCTTTCAACGGTGAGCAGGCGGGCTTCGATGCCTTCGGTGAGGTCGGTCGTGGGATGGACGCGGCGGAAGACGTATTCCACAATGATCGAGACGAATACGCCGATGGCGACCGTGAAGGTCAGCCATAGCATGTTCTCCAAGCGGTCGTTGACGTTGAGGGTGGTCTCGTCCCATAGCGGGATGGCTCCGGCGATCATGAAGCCGAAAGCTACCGCCGTTCCGTAATCGGCGAAGACGCGAATTAGGTAGAAGGAAAGGAACAGGCTGACGGCGACCCAGAGGAAATGGGTCATAGGATCGGCGAGTAGAAGCCGGATGCCTACGGCGGCGTAGAGGCTGGCGATCAGAAAAGCGGCGACCGTCTTGATGCCGGACAGAAAGGTTGCGGTTGGGTTTTCGCGGCTGATAAAGATGGTGAAGATCGCTCCGAGGAAGCCTCCGGGGAGACGAAAGGTCATGACTAACAGCATGACGATAGTTGCGGAGATAGTGACTCGTCCGACGACCCACGCGCGGCCGGGATACGGGGTTAGTTCCTTTTTGAGGAAATTCCAAAACCATTCTCCGGCCTGGTCGATGGCGCTGGATGACTGGGCCGCGAGAAGAGCGCCGCTTTGGGTTGCCATCTCTATTTGGCCTTTTCATCGCCGCGGATGATGACGACGGCCGATTCGCTGAGCCGGAACGGCTCGGACTCGGGTGCGCTGATGCGAACCCGGACGGGGAAGCGGGTGGCGAGATGCACCCAGTTCAGGGAGCGCTGAGTATCAGGCAATCCAGAGGATTCGAAGGTGCCGACGAGAGTAGCGTCGGGGCGGACGCCGAAGCCGACGCTGTCGACAATGCCGTCGTATTTCACCCAGGGGCGGGAGAGCACGTAAACGTCGGCGTGCATTCCAGGCTGAATGTGGTGGAGCTGCGTTTCGCGGAAGTTGGCGACCGCCCACCAGGTTCGCACGTCGATGAGGGTGAAGACTTGTTGACCGGTGTGTGCGTAAGCGCCTTTCGAGATGATGAGGTTGGTCACGCGGGCGTCGAAGGGCGCATTCACCTTGGTGTTGTTCAGGTTGTATTCGGCGGTGCGAATGGCGGAGGCGCGGCCTTCGCGTTGGGCGGTGAGCGGGTCGATCGTAAGAACGCTGTGTTGGGACTGGCCAAGTTGGGCGTGGCTTTGTTCGACCACGGCTTTGGCCTGCTCGTATTGGGCGAGCGCGGACTGAACCTGGGCTTCGGCGAGCAATACCTGGGAGCGCTCTTGCTGGACGGCCTGTTCTCTCGAAGTCACCGCTGTTTTGGCTTGCTCCACCTGATCGACGGTCACGAATTGCTTGGCTAGAAGCGGTTCGATGCGGTGGTAGTTGTTGGTGGTGTAGACAAGCTCCGCGCTGGCGCTGTCGAGTGCGGCCCTGGCATTGGCGACGTTGGCTTTGGCCTCGTCGACGGCTGCGGCGGCGCGCGCGACGTTGGCGCTGGCGCTGTCGGTATTGGCCCTTGCCGCTCCGACCGCGCTCACTTGAGAGGCGATGGTGCGGCGTTGGTCGGTGATCTGGCCTTCGAGGGTATTCATATCCGAGGCGGCCTTTTGCAAGGCATATTCGTAAGGCCGCGGATCTATCTCGAACAATAAATCGCCTTGCTTGATAAAGGCGTTGTCCTGCACAGCCAGTTGAGTGATCGGGCCGTCGACTTGCGGAGCTATGCCGATAAAGTTGGCGAAGATTTCGGCGTCGTCGGTGCGGGGATATTTGTTGGTTTCGCGGACGACGATCAGACCGGTGATCAGCGCGGCGGCAATGATCGAGATGCTGACGATTCGGCCTAAGTGCTGACGCAACGTCGGAGTGGTTGTCTCGGTTGCGGTTTCGGGCATGGCGTCTCCTTCCCTGGGTGAAATGAGTCCGGCTCAGCTAAAGAACAGCAGCCACATGGTGAAAGTGAAGAATGCAGTCAAGCAGGGATAGACGACGATCAGTGGAGATAGGTGTTGTTCGAAGCTCATGCGTACGAATACCAATCGTGCCGCGACGGTGAGGAGAATTCCGATCAGCCCGCAGACGATCCATGATGGGAAAAAAGACCCGAGAATGTTGAAGGATGGGGCGCGGGAGCAGCCCGCAAGGAACGAAAGCACGATGCAGGCGATGGTCGCTTTCGCGACTGTGCTTGCGCAAAGAGTGGATTGCGTGTGAATTGCTTTGGGGGTGAGGTTATGGCCCTTTCGCATGAAGCAGGTCTCCAGTCTGAAAGGCTAAGGCGGCGATGCCGGTTAAGAGTTGAGTGCGCGCGGTTACGTCAGCGGTGCGGGCAGCGGCGAGGGCGCGTTGCGCGGAGACGACGTCGATCTGGCTGCGGACGCCGTAGTTATACGACTGCAAGGCGGCGTTGTAAGACTCGTTGGCGGCAGCAAGCAGAGCGGCGGCGGCTTTCTGTTGGCGAAGGGCGGTGCGGGCCGTCGAGTACGCGGCCCATACCTGGTTTTCTACCTGGTCGCGGATGGCATCGACCTGCGCGGAGGCTTGCTTTTGTTCATCCCTGGCGCGGGCGAGACGCTGCTCGCGCGCGAAGCCATCGAAGAGGTTCCAAGAGAGGGTCAGGCGCGCATCCCAGGTTTCCTGGTTGGGTGAGTAAACTCCCGGTTCGAGAAGTTGCTGTCCGTAGGTATGAGACAGTCCAGCGTCGCCTCCAAAGGTGAGAGTGGGCAAGTAGGCGGTCCTCGCGGCCTTGATTTCAGAGCCGGCGGCACGAAGTTGCTCCACCTGCTGCAGCAGGTCGGGCCGCTGGGCGAGGGCGTGGTCGATCGAGGATTCAACAGTGTCGTTGAGTTGCTCGGGGACGGGCAGGTCGCGGATGCTTTCGACCTGAAAATCGAGGGTGGGCGAAAGCCCGAGGGCAGTGGCAAGGTCGCCGTGAGCTATCTCGACCGCACCGATGGCGGACTGGAGATCGTAGTCGGCCTGGGCGGCGGCGCTACGTGCTTCGAGGACGTCGGGCAACGTGGCTAGGCCGTTTTGGAGTCGGGCTTCGGCGGCTTCCTGCACGGTCTGGGCATTCTTCAAATTGGCTTCGGCGGCTTCCTGAAGACCTTTGCTATTGAGGACTCGATAGTAGGTTTCCATGACCTGGAAGATGATCTTGCGGTGGGTGTCGTTGAACATGAAATTGGCGGCTAGCAAATTGCTGCGGCTGACGGCAACTTCCTGCAATCGCCGACCGAAGTCGAAGATGGTGTAGTCCAGGGTGAGAACGGGAGAGAAGCTTCCGCTGGTCTGGCGAATCCAGTTGGGAGTGAAGAAGAGATCGACGCGACTGGTTTCGGCGATGGCCATCGCCGCGAGCGTTGGGTAAAGGCTGGCCCTGGCGATGCCGAGATCGGCGGCGCGGATTTTGGCGTTCTCCCAGGCGATGCGAGTCTCGGGGTTGTTCTTTTCGGCGAGGTCTACGAGTTCGGCGAGGGTGTAGGTTTTCGCAGGGTCGGGGGTGACGGCGGGTGTTGGACGGCCCGGAGCAGTCGGGAGGGTATTGGGCGAGGGGACCCAGGGATGGTCGGGGGACGATGGGGCTTGTTGACTGAAAGCGAACGGCGCGAGGGTTAATAAACCGATAACGGCTAGCAATGGCCCTTGAAGTCGATTCATTAGCAAGCCCAGGGGCGCCCAGGCGGCGCACTTAGAAGTAGTGGGATCATACCATTCGCCATACACGGGAAGTGAAAGAGCTCTCGCGGGCCAAATTCTCAAAACACCCGACCGAGGCCGAAGTAGAAGCGGTGATGTCCGGCATCGCCCACAGCTCCTCCAAGCAGGACGGGTCCGAAGATGGTGTTGACGATGAAAGCGCCGGAAACATCGCCGGGGACTCGATATTGCGCAGTCTCTCCGGGAGCAGTGCCGACCTCCTGGAAGGAGCCGATTTCGAAACGGCCCTGGAAGTAGAGGCTGCCTCCGAGGAATGGCGGCAACTCCTTGAGTTCTCGCAAGAAACCAGCCTGGCCGTATTCGAATTGATTGGTCAAGATTTCGTCGTTGCCATAGGCTGAGAAGGCCATTGGTCCTCCCAACGCAAATACAGGCAAACTAATATCGGAGAAGCCATAAACAGTACCTCCACCTCCTGTCACGAACACGGAAGTACGACGGGTGAACGGAAAGAACTGGGTATAACGCCCGGCGGTCAAGGGGAAATGCTGAGTGGAAGGGATAGAAATCGATGGCCCCCCCGCGACCTTGATGTTGCTGGGAGAGGCGTTGAACCATTCGGTGGTGAAAGTGCCGTTTTCTCCTTTGGTTGGGATGACGGGATCGTTGGCGTGGAGCAGTGTGTACTGGAATCTAGTGAAAGCCTGGAGGCCGGAGACTTCCGGCTCGGTAGTTTCTCCTACCTGGAGCGCGTACTTGAAGTACTCGGCTTGGTAGCCGAGACGAAACTCGCTGCTTCTTCCTAGTTCGTAGACAACATCGAAGCCGCCTCCAGCCTGCTTCAGGCTATAGATCGAGCCCAGAGTTCCGGAATTCGTGTAGGCATTAAATTCTCCGCGACTAGCGGTGGCCCGAGGGGCGAGATACCAGTTGCTTCCCAGGCTGACCGGACGGAAATATTCCGATGTGATGCCGAACTGTGAGCCGACCAGGACATCGTTGCGCCATTCCGCACCATAGGTGCCGACGTTCAGCGAGGTGATGCGGGCGCCGAAACTGAAGAGAACATTATTGCTGTTCGAGCCGTCGATGATGACGGAGGGGCGAACGATGGGAGGGGCATAGGGCTTTTCTTCCGCCTGGATCAGTAGACCGGGCTGGCCATTGCGCTCCGTAATGCTGTAGTTAAGGGAGGAATAGCGGCCGTCACCCTGAATGTCCTCTATCTGGTCCTGAATATTGGCGAAGTTCACAGGCTTGTTGACCAGCTGGGGCGTCATTTGCTTCTCGATCGCTTTGGCGCTGCGCTGGTCGGTCCCGGTGACTTCGATGAATTTGGGGGCGGGTGCTTCGAGGCGGCGAGCGGCCTTTTCGGCCAGGTATTTGGTCCAGGCGGCATCATCCACCGATAGCCTGGACAAGACCGCGGCCTTGCTCTGAGCTGCATCGTAGCCGGCCTGGATTAAGGCTGGCCCTTTCAGGTAATCCATGGTGGAGAACTTGTCGACAGGAACGGTGACGAGGATATCGGCCTGCTCCATGCTTTTCATTTCGTTGACAGCGATGACGACTGAAATAGAGCGACCCAGCACACCGAAGGAAGAGAAGGATGCGTCCGGCTTGACGGCCTCCGTCTCCAGGTGGACGGCAAGAACGATGTCTGCTCCCATGCTTTTGGCGACATCGACGGGCAAGTTGTCAAGCAGGCCACCGTCGGCGAAGATATGGCCGTCGGTGCGAACCGGGGTGAAGACGCCGGGCAGGGACATGGTCGAACGCATGGCTTCGGAGAGGGAACCGTTGCGAAAGACATATTGTTTGCTGAGGACCAGGTCGGTGCCGACGCAGGCAAAGGGGATGGGCAACTGATCGAAGCTTTTGACATCGGAGTAGGGAAGGGCAACCCGGTCGAGGATGAACGAGACATCCTGGCCGGTATTGAATCCCTCGGGGAATTGAATGCCTTTTTTCAGGCCGAATTCAATGCCTCCGGGATAATCGGTCGCGTCTTCTTTGCGGCGGTAGTTTAGATTCCGGTAGGGAACCTGTCCTCGGAGGACCTCGTTCCAGGGGATGGAGAGCACCAACTGCTCGACGTCGGGGGCGGAGCGTCCGGTGGAATAGACGCCGCCAATCAGGCCGCCCATGCTGGTTCCGGCGACATAGCTGACGGGGATGTGGTGTTCTTCGAGCCACTTGATGACGCCGATGTGGGCAAGACCAAGTGCGCCTCCGCCCTCAAGGACGAGGCCAATTTTCGGGTGGGGGGGGGCGGACTGCTGAGGATTTTGCGCGAATGCGGAATTGGCAGCGGCGAAGAAAATGCCTGCAAGAGCAAATCGGCGGCGAACTGATCGCGGGAAGATGCCTGAAGATGTCTCCATTGCTCGGTGCTCCGATTCAGGGCCGTGATTCCGAGTATCGCTGCTTGGGTTGAGAATACAACGGTGATGTGCGGATTCAGCTTAATTCTCATAGTGGGAGAGGGGTGACCATTGCTGGACTTGGTTCGCCGATGGGGACGCCGAAGCGCCGGCTGGGCAGTATCATAAGAATGAAGACCGGCATCAGAATGAGAGACGGGTATCGACGGCGTTCTACGGAGAGCGTTTGACGATGGCTCTGATGCCTGAGAGGGAAACGATGGCAATCGCGTTGGAAAAAGCAGAGCTCTCGGCCGCCAGGTCATACTTGATCAAGCAGGATTGGGCTGCCTATTCTCCAGCGCAGCACGAGGTGTGGGCGGAACTGGTGAGCCGGCGGATGCCGGAACTGCGGGAACATGCTTGCCAGGAATTTCTGGACGGGTTTGAGGTGATTGGGCTACGGGAGGATACGATTCCGGACCTGGCCTCGGTGAATCGGCGTTTGGAGGCGAAGACGGGTTGGAATGCAACGCCGGTAAGCGGGTTCCTTCCGCCGGATGCGTTCTTTGAAATGCTGGCGGCACGGCGGTTTCCAACCACCACCTGGCTGCGGAGCCGGGATTCGCTGGAGTACACGCCTGAGCCGGATATTTTCCATGATGTCTTTGGTCATGTGCCGATGCATGCGCATCCAGTGTTTGCTGATTTTCTGCAGCAATATGGCAAGGTTTGTGCGCGGCTTCAGGATAAAGAAGATCTTGAGCGGATGGGGCGGCTGTTCTGGTTTACGGTTGAGTTTGGAGTGATTCGTCAGGGGGGCGGTATCAAGCTGTATGGAAGCGGACTGATCTCTTCGCATGGCGAGTCGCATTATGTCTTGCAGCGTGCGAGCGGAGGCGGCCCGGAGATTCGGGACTTCAATCTGGACCAGGTTCTCAATCAGGAATTTGTGGTTTCCGAGATGCAGAAGGTTCTGTATGCCGTCGAGTCGTTCGAGCAGATTTTTGAAGCCGCCCACGAGGCGGAGCGGCGGCTCTAAGCGACATCGATATTATTGATTTGCCCTTTGTCTCTGCCGTGCCGTTTTTGACGAATAGCCGTCCAACTCAATGTGGGAACAATTCATTTTTGGGTTACGAAGGTTGATTCCCTTTGAAATATTTGCGCCGCTCTCACAATCGAAGGCGCACAATCGGAATTGGGCGCAAGAATCGCAGTTATTCCCGTTAAAGGTGTGAACATTGCCGAGGATTCATTTTCACCAGCAACTCGATGCACTGAAGGAGAAGTTGCTGGCGATGGCCGCTCTCTCGCAGCTGGGCGTCCAAACGGCGGTGGATGCTTATCTTCAGCGCGACGCTGGACTTTGTGATTATGTTCGCGAGAATGAAGCGGCGATCAACGCGGCGCAACGCGAAGTGGACGAAATGGCGTATGAGCTCTTGGCTAAAGAACAGCCAATGGCGATCGATCTACGGTTCATCTTGTCGGTCATCAAGATCAACAGCGATTTGGAGCGCATTGGGGACCAATCGATGGGCATAGCCCGGCGGACACTTGATTTGCTGGAGTACGAGAACACTGAGTTGCCGCTGGACATTAGCGGGATGAGTGAAGTGGCATCGCGAATGATCCGCACGGCGATCCAGGCTTTACTCGAGGCGGATGCGTTGGTGGCGGATTCGGTGCTGGCCATGGATGACGAAATCGATCGGATGAATCGAGTTGCGCGTAAGGGATTGATTGGGGTAATCCAGAACACCCCCGATGTGACTGTCCAGGCATTAAATGGAATCTTAATTTCGCGAAGCCTGGAGCGCATTGCGGACCATGCTTCGAATATCGCGACCGACGTGATTTTCTGGGTGCGAGGCGCAGATGTGAGGCATCAGCTGAGTTTAGCTGTAGATTAAGCTTCGTTGTGCTGTTCGAGAGTTAGTAAACTGGAGAAAGAGGCCCGACGGGATTATTCGTTGGGCCTTCATTTTTTCGTCAAAGTATTTTGCGAATTCAGGTGGAGGAGAAGTGATGCGATTCGACTTGCGAAATGTGCTGATTCGATTGCTGGCGATGGTTGTGGTCTGCTCCTCTGGTTTGACTTTCGCGCAGTCGGGTGATCCCGGACCTCCGCCCGCTCCCCGGAAGGTCCATTTGCCGCCAGATACGCCAGTCAAGCCGTATTGGCCGGAAATCCATCTGAACGTGCTGGTGCTGGACCGCGACAAACATCCTCAAAAGCAATTGACCAAGTCGGACTTCCAGCTTCGGCAAGACGGTGCTATGCAGCCGATTGCGTCGATGACTGCTCAAGATTCGCCTGTTTCCCTGGGTCTGATTATCGACACCTCGGCGTCGACGCAGCCGCTTCGCCAACAGACTGCCGATGCGGCGATTGCGCTGGTCAAAGGATTGCCCGCCGGCAGCGAAGTTATGGCGGTTTTGTTTGCCGACGAAGGCTTTCTGGACGTGCCGTTTGTGCCGGTTTCGGCGATCGATCCGGATTATGTCGTGAGGCACCTGGAATCTCGTGGTGGAACCGCGCTTTTCGACTCGTTGATTGCCGCGAACGACTACTTCGTCACCCACGCCCATGAGAAGCGGCGGGCGATGGTGCTTATCAGCGACGGCGGAGAAAACTCCTCGGGTCATTCGCTGAACGATGCCGCGCATTCCATGCTTACGCCGCGAAGTCCGCTGCTATACGTGCTCGGGATGCCCAATGAGGGAGGGAAGTCGACCCACGCGGGCGAGGACAGAGAACGGTTGAAGAACATCGCGCGGGTCAGCGGAGGCATTGACTATCCGGCCAAGAAGCCCGAGGACGTGCTTCCACTAGCGAACCAGATCTCGGAGGCCATTCGCAGCCAATATGCGCTGACTTACACCTCGACGGACGCGGCGCAAAATGGTCAGCTTCACAAGCTTGAAGTCATGGTCACGCATGGCGGAATGCAGGTTTACGGCCTGCCGCAGTACATGGCGCCGATGCCTTAAAAAGGAGAAGCAGGGTTATTGTGGACTTTCCACGGACTCTGCTTTGCGGTTGCGGTTCCGCCAGGTTATTCGGCGGGTAGTTTTGCCGTGGTAGGCTGGAGGACAATCCAACCGTTGTCGGTCAGGGTGAGGTTTGCCTTATCTGAAAGCGGGTTGGCAAGCGAAGCCTGCACTGTGGGGAAAGCGGTTTCGACTTCGGTATTGTTGGCCCACGGCGCGACTCCTCCAAGCTGATAGTGGTAGTTGACGGTCGCGGAGCCTCCGTTAGCGGTGAAGTCGTCGATGGTGGTTACATCGCGATGTCCGTAGCAGAAATTGCCGTACCCAGGCTGTTGGGCGTCAATCGTCCAGGCGGCTCGGCCTTTGTCGGAGAGGTCGTAGTCGTTGACTTGTTTGGTTCCGAAGATGAAGACTTTGCGGCTGTCCTGTTGGCGGGTGAGCAGGCCCTGGTCGGTGAGCGCGTCATATTGGGTGGTCTTATCGCTGTCGGAGGTGTCGGAGCGGGTGGGGAACTTCACCGTGGTGCTCCAGAGGCATTCCGGATGAGCGCTGTAGTAGGTGTTGATGGCGGTTTTGAAGTTGGGCTTGGTCGCGTCTTTTTTGCTCGAACATCCGGCGGCGAGGGCGATCGCGAGGCAGGAGAGCGCTGTGCGCAAGGCTGAATTGCGGAAAAACATTCGAACTCCTTTTCTTTCAATCGCTAGGATGCCGACTTGTGACAGAACGGTTTTTTGCGCCGAATATGATCTGTTTTGGGCAGGAATATCGGGATTTGTTCGCGGTATCCAACCCAGGGCGACCAAATCTGAATCTGAGTGCTTGCCAACTGCGCAAAATCGCGCAATCCTACATGCAACGCTGGTTTCGGCGGTGAGAAGCGAGGTCTCCCCATGACCGAGTTCGTTTCGAGAGCAAGTCATTCCAGGCGGCAGGGGTCGCTGGGGTCGCGTGCGGTTGTCTCCTGTTGCTGTTGGGCGGCGTTGGCTGTCTCAGTGATGGCGAGCGCGCAGGTCTTTACGGTTACACAAGAGAAAATTCCAAGCCGTTACAGCGAAATCAAGCGAACCCATGTTGAGTTGAGTAGCCAGCCGGTGTTGCAGCGGACGAAGCTGCAGTTGGTGCGGGTGCTCGAGGCGGAGCAGGGTTTCGCGATGCGGCCGCTGCCGCGCGGTTCCAAGGGAATCATTCTGGAAGCGAATGGAATCGCGAGTCCGAATGGCGCCGACTATGTGAAATCACTGGAACACAATGGCGTTGCTTTCCAGGCGGCGGACCGGGTGGCCATCACCGATGTGAAGATATTGCCGGATAAGATCGTCTTCGAGCTGGATGGCGGGCCGGACAAGGCGCATAAGTTTCTGCGGCATATTTCGGTGGGCGCGGGCGGGGTGATGGTTCCTCTGGCGCGGGACGATGGGCAGGAGCCGACAGGCGTCCGGTTGACGCTGCAATTTGAGAAGTTTGTACCCGAAATGACCGGGACCCAGGTCAAGGAGTTGTTGGCGCCTCTAGTGGATTTCCGGCTGAAGACTCCGATCCAGGCGTACACCGACACTCTGCCGGCGAAGCTGCGCGAGGCGATTCTGGCACATCATGTGCTCGTCGGGATGAATGCCGAGATGGTGCACTATGCGCTCGGGCAGCCGGACAGCAAAATTCGGGAGCGCGACGGCAACATGCCGTTCGAAGAGTGGATATACGGCGAGCCTCCGAAGGACGTCGAGTTTGTCCGATTCAATGGCAATCGCGTCATTCAGGTAGAAGACGCAAAACTGGGGCAGCCGCCGATTATTCGCAATCAGGATGAAATGGGGGACTACTGGACGACGACACCGAACCCAAATGTTCATGAGGTTAAGCTGGGGGACGCGAGTGCGCGTTCGGTGAGTTTGGAGACCGCGCCGGCCGCACCGCCGACGCTCAGGAAGCCGGGCGAGACCTTGCCCATCGATAGCGACAAGGACATCCCGTCAATGCAAAAGGTTCAGTTTCCTCCGGGCATGGATGGGAGCAAACCGGCAAATCCTGCGGCGAGCCCCAATGCGCCGACAGCGCAGCCGGGGACGCCGACGACTACTCCCGGGACCAACACAGGTGGGGGTACTTCAGCGCCAAGTCCGGCACCATCCCAGTATCAGTCGGTCTTCATGTAAACTTAAAGAGCGAGTTGAATATTCTTTTGCGTCGTCCCTTCCATCCCCAGCGCGTCCGCGCTGTTCGGAGTCCGGTGTAACCATCGATCCAGGAAGACGTTGAGGAAGACGGACGCGCAATTCCTCTTTCCCACGCAGGCATGGCAGGCTTCGCCGAGGCGGTGCGGAGAGTTCATAGCATTGAAGGAGACTTTCGTTCATGGCCAAAATCGCCAAGACAGCAGACCGCCAGAAGGTAATGGACACATCCAAGAGCACGGATTGTCCGAAGTGCAGTAAGCCGACCCGGATTGTGAAACGGGTCAAAGACCGCGAGCGCGGAATTCCGGGCGGAGTGTATATCTCCTGCTCGGCTTGTGAATTTCATGAAAAACTGTAACTTGAGCCAAGCAGAAAGGCCCCGAACTCCCAGAGTTCGGGGCCTTTTTTGTTCATGCACGGTTTCCCCGGCTTTGATTCTCCCGCCTTTGATTCTTAAGAAGCATTGCTCAGGGATCCGACGGGCTCACGGACCTTCTGCGACGACTCAACATAACCGTTGCGGGCAAGGTGCTCTCCCATGCTCGCGTACATCTCGGGGTCTCGGGGTTGCCAGGTCGCAAGTCCGTCGACGTAGCGGTTGTACATGCAAAAGGCCGCTGCGATGAGTACCGTGTCATGAATTTCAAGGTCGGTTGCGCCAAGAAGACGTGCGCTTTCGACGGCTTCGGCGGTGACCTTCTTCCCACCTTCCTGGACTTGTCCGGCGATTTGCAGCAGGGCTTTGAGCTTTGTCGAAATAGGCGCGTTGAGATAATCGCGCTTCACCGCGTCTACGAGGCCGAAGTCGGCATGATGATGCGCGGCCGCAGCTGCGCCATGGCTGGTCTGGCAGAAATAGCAATCATTTTTTGTGGAAACGTAGGTGGCGATGAGTTCGCGTTCGCCGGAGGTAAGGGTGCTGGGTCCGCGGAGCAGGACTTCGGCAAGTTCACGCATTGGTTTGGCAGTTTCCGGGCGGAAGGCGAAGCCGGCGGTGATTCCGGGTAGGCCTTCGGGTAGGGCGATGTGCGGCATGGTGGCTCCTTTTCGCGGGTGTTAAACCGCGGCTGGTTCGGGTAGGTAGTCTTTGCTCACACTGATGTAGCCTTCGCGGGCGACTTTTTGGCCCCGTTCGCGATACATCTGGTCGTCATGGGGCTGCCAGGTGGCCAGGCCGTCGACGTAGCGGTTGTACATGCAGAAGGCGGCGGCGATCAAGACCGTATCGTGAATTTCCAGGTCGGTCGCTCCGAGATGGCGAGCATTTTCGACGGCTTCGGCAGTGACATGCTTGCCGCCTTTCTGGACCTGTCCAGCGATGACTAGCAATGATTTCAATTTTTCTGAGACATCGGCGTGCTGGAAATCCTGCTGGACTTTGCGGACCAGGGCTTCGTTTTCGTCAAGCTCTTTGGGCAGGCTGGCGGCGGCAATCGCTCCGTGGATGGTTTGACAGTAATAGCAATCGTTCTGTGAGGAGACATAGGTGGCGATGAGTTCGCGTTCGCCCGGGGTTAGGGAGTTAGGCTGGTGGAGGAGGACTTCGGCGAGTTCGTTGAGTGGCTTAGCGGTTGCCGGGCGGAAAGCCATTCCGGCGCGGATTCCGGTGAGCCCCTCGGGGAGAGCGATGTGCGGCATGCTGGTGATTCCTTTCACAAGTGAAGGGTTTCTGGGAGCGCCGAGCCATGCACGGGATCGGCGGAAACATGGGCCGGGAGCCGGCCAAAAAAGAAGCGGCGAAAGAGATCGCCACACAACACGACAGCTAGTCCCAAGAGGGCAGGGAGCGGATTGTGGAGGAGAATCATGAGGTCGATGATGGCGCACCCGCCGATAAACAGGATCGGCGCGGCGGGATACCACCAAGCTATAACTGCTGCTCTTCCGCGAAACAGGGAGGAGACCGAAAGAGCAAGAAATAAGACTGCCGAGAAGATGATGTAGGCAAGGATGCGGTCGAAGGCGCCGAAGCACAGCACGACCAATGCAAGCGACGTGTGCAGCAAAATGGCGTTGGCCGGAGTGCCGAAGCGGGGATGAAGTTTGCCAAAGAAGGAAAAGAATGCGCCGTCTTTGGCCATCGCGTAGTAGACGCGCGGGGCGGCCATGGTGAGGGCCATGAGCCCGCCGAGCACGGAGAGCAGGACGCAAGCGGAGAGGACCCGGCTCCCGGCGCTGCCGAAGAGCGCTTCTCCGAACTGGGCTACGAAGGCGGTATTTGAGACTATTTGGGCGAGCGGGACTACGGCAAGGAATGCAAAGGAAACCAACAGATAAACCACCGTCACCAGGACTACGCCGCCGGTGAACGCGAGGGGAAGATTTCGGCGAGGATTGCGGACTTCTCCGGCGACTTTGCCCGCTTCCCACCATCCGCCGAAGCTGAAGAAAGCACTCATGGTCGCGCCGGCGATTGCCGGGAAAATTGCCTCGGATCCAACGCGACGATGGACTAT